>Ga0224501_10000003_pt1 | contig 351972 bp, 280 predicted proteins | sample SF_Oct11_sed_USG_4_FD_169105 | JGI IMG/M metagenome (GOLD analysis project Ga0224501, IMG submission 169105) | Sediment microbial communities from San Francisco Bay, California, United States - SF_Oct11_sed_USGS_8_1 | ecosystem: Environmental > Aquatic > Marine > Sediment | place: USA...
TCCCAAACGAACCCGCTTCAAAAACAGACCTCACGTCTCGACCGCACGACTGCTGGCCGAATGATTTCACCCGATGTCATGTTGACGTCACCCAGGTCGCCTATGACGCACCTTGAAAGGGCTGGTGTCTAGACCCTAAACAAGCGCATGTTGCAGGCGATCTCCACAAATCTCTTGCGTTCAGGCGCTCGCGAAACTGCTCAACGCTCCTCCTGGTGCGCCTGCGCTTTTCGCAAACCCCTGATTCACAACATCTTTGCGCAGCTCATCCTCCACATGCGCTTGTTTAGGGTCTAGACTGCAGCCTTGAAGTTCCGCATCAGCACCTGGAATTGCTTCGGCATGGGCCAAGGCCTTGCCGCGATCACCGCCCAGCGGGCACCACACGCAGCCCGGTTACGGGACGCCGAGGTTCTCTCGCAGTGCGCCGAGCCGGACATTCTATGTCTGCAGGAGCTGCTCTCGACTGACGCCCAGCGGTTTTTCGACGGGGTGGGCAAAAAGCGTTTCACGTCGCGCTTCCGCGACGACAATCGCTTCCGCGTCAGCAACGGCTTGACCATGCGGGGCTGCGGTCTGGGCATCGGTTCACGTGCCCCCCTGAGCAAGGCCGTCATCCGCAGCTTCCGCGGCGCAGGGGTCGGCTGGGATCGCTTCGCCCGCAAGGGGGTGATTCACACCCAGGTGCAGCTCTCCGATCGCATCCTCATCGACCTGATCACAGTGCACTTGCAGGCTGGCTACGATGCCGCTGCCGTGGCCGTTCGCGAAGCACAGCTTTCGGATCTGCGGGACTTCATCGACGCGGCCGGGGACCCGCTCCGCCCTTTTATCGTCTGTGGCGATTTCAATATCGATGGGCTGAGTTCGGCGCGCGACAGCGCCGAATACGGACACCTGTCGAGCACCCTGGCGGACTTCGAAGATCTGGGAGCGGCAGCAGATTTTGCCACCTATGACCCCGATCCCGGCGCCAACGCCCTCGCCCGCGCCTTCGCCAGCAACTCCTTTGCGCAACGCATCGACTACATCTTCTGGCGCCCTGGGCGCGGGCGCTTCGAGTTGGGCTGCACGGACATGCGCCTCTTCCTCAACGAGCCCCTCGGACAGCTCGAACAGCCCCGCGGCGTGGCGGATTGGGCTTCCGATCACTACGGCCTGAGCGCTACATTTCAGTTGTTCTAGGCTCGACCGGGGCACCGACGTGGAAGAACAAGAGATCGATTTTGAGCGCGCGCACTTCGAACAGCACGCCAGCCCGGAGCTGCAGTGCAAGAGCTGTGGCGAATCGCTGACCACCTACCACACGCTCAACGGTGAGCCGCTGTGCGCTCGCTGCCTCGGGCAGGCCAACGCCGGGCGCCAAGGCTCCTTCATCAAGGCCGTGCTGCTCGGCAGCATCGCCGGCACGCTCGGGGCCGCGCTCTACTACGGCATCTCCGCGCTCACGGGCTACGAATTGGGCTTGGTGGCGATCGTCGTGGGCATCATGGTGGGCGTGGCCGTCCGCATGGGCGGCGATGAGGCGATGCCGAGGCGCTTGAGCGCAGCCACGTGCCCCATCTCGTGAATGTAGATGCCCATCACCAGCCCGAGGGCGAGCCACCAACCGAAGAGCGACCAGTAAATGCCCGCGAAGGCGAACATCGACGGCAGCGTCTTGCCCTTCGATAGGCCAAGAAACAGCCACTTGGCCTTGCTGAGCAGCATGAGGATCAGCGCCTTGCCCTTCCAGAGCAGCAACGCGAGGGCCCCAAGGGCGCCCCACGTACCCGCGCGCTTCTTGTCCTGCGGGCCGCCGGCCGCCGCCTGGGGCACCGGCAGGTCGGCAACCTGGCCACCGAGGGTCTGCACGCGAGCGACGACCTGCCGATGCTGGGCGCTACCCGCCGGTAACAACGACAGCGCCTGGCGCCAGGTGAAAAGGGCGGCGCGTGGATCTCCTCCGCGCTCGTGAGAGCCGGCTTCAGACGCCAACTCGCGCAGACGCGCACCATGGCTGAGGCGCTGACAGCCGGGGTAGCTGAGCAAGGACGGCGCGTGCTCCAAACCACAATCCTCGCAGGTGAGGGCGCCGGGCGGCTTTGGTTCTTCCACCGCTGGAGCATATACCGGCCGCGCGCGCCCGAAGCGACCCGCTTGCGCGCTGACCTGCGGACCGAGCCTCCGACCGGGACAGAAGCGATCGGGACGGGCAGGGACATCCACAGCCCCGCCGCATCGCCACCGCCCAGTGGTGCTACACTGCGCGCCATGCACCGCGCGCTGCACGCGGCCGCCCCGCTGCTACTGCTGATCATCGGCTCTCGCATGTTCTCGCTGGAGGCCAATGTCGCTGCGCTTTCCCTGGAGGTCAGTGGGACCGAGCGCGCCAGGGCCGCTGCTGGCGCCGAGGTTTCCGCCCCAGCAGCAGCCCCCGGACTCAAGCCCCAGCCCGCGCCGAGCGCGGTCGACCAGCAGCGCCTGCAGGCGCTGTCGAGAGAGCTGGAGCGCCTGCAGGAAGAACTCGTCAGCCTGCGCCGCGGTCTCGGCAAACCCCTGTCGCCCGACGCGCTTTCAGGCGCCGCCAGCCCCGAGAGCATTCTCACGGTCCTGCGCGAGCAGGACCGACAAATGCTCGAAAAGCGCTTCGCTTTTTTTCGCAAAAAGTGGACCCGAAAGCGCGTCGAGGGGGCCGAGCGCTTCGCCGATCATGCGCAGCTTTCCGCGCAGCAGCGCGCCCAGCTGCGGCGCTTGATCGAGGAAGAAGTGTCGGCGATGACGACCCTGCTCGCGCTACCCGAAACCATGGAAGATCCCAAAAATGGCGCCAGGCGCTGGAACGACATCCTGCGCGAGACCGACCGTGGCGCCGAGGCCGCCCTCGACGTCGACCAACTAGAGCAGTGGCAACAGCTGCGCAAAACCGAACGGCGACAGCTATGGCCATGGCTTCCGGGCAGCGAAGAAGAATGAAGTACCTGGTCCCTGGACTGCTGCTCGCAGCCTGCCTCTTTCTCGGCTACCGGCAATTTGCGCTGGAAGCCGCTCTGGCCGAGCTCCAGGGCCAGCTCGCACGCCTGCACGCGGCCGGCAGCGGCTCCGATGACACGCCGGTCGCTGCGGCTGCCGGCGATGCAAGCGGCCCAAGGCCGGGCGCCATGGCCCCCGACGCCGGCGCCCCCGACCCACTGCACGACATCGAGGCCCAGCTCGCGCAGCTGCGCGGCGAGCTCGAAAGCCTCGAACGGGCCACCGGCGAAACCGCCACCCTGGAGGACCTGGACACCGCCGTGGACGAAGAACGCATTCTCGGCATCGTCAACCAGGAGCAGGCGCGCATCCGCGATCGCCACCTGGAGTTCCAGCGCGAACAGTGGATGCGCTGGCGCCATCGGACCCTGGACGCCTTCGCCAAGCAACAGGGCATCGGCGACGAAGACAAGCAGGCGATCATGCAGATCCTCGAAGAAGAGGCTGACGGCCTGGTCGAAATCATGCGTCAGCCCGACGCCCACAGCGATCCCGCCCGCGTGACCAAGGCCTGGAATGATCAACTGGGTGTTACCGACCGCAAGGCTCGCGAGCTGCTGAAAGGACCGCAGCTCGAGGCCTGGGCGCGGGCCCGGCTCATCGAGCGCCGCGTGATGTGGCCCTGGCTCTCGGACGAACCGCAGCCCGCTCAATAGCCGTTTTCGATCACGAAGTTGCTCGGATGGGGCGCCGGCACACGGATCAAGCCCACGTCATCGAGTTCCACCTCGAGACGCTCGATGCGGCAGTCGGGCGCGCAGCGCAGTGCTTCATGGAAATGGTAAGAGAGCAACACCGGCTGTTCGGGTCGAGTGCCGCGCACGGCGATGCGATTGCTGCCGGCTGTGACCTCACCGGGGCCCTCGAGCACGCGGCTTGCCCTGAGCTTGACGCGGTAGATCTGGAAGTTGCCGAAGCTCTCCAGGGGATGCAGCAAGGCGGTCGCCGCCTCGAAGTCTTCGCGCTCCTGATGCAGGATCACCCAGCCGATGGCGAAGGTGCGAAAGTACTGCCGCAGGGTTTCGAGTGGCACCGGGTGGTTGCCAAAGCGACGGAAGAAATTTGCCCGCGCGTGCTGGATATTGCGCATACGAAAGCCGCCCATCACCTCGACATCGGTGGCCCAGGCCAGGCGTTCGCCGAGTACGCCCATATCCACCAGCACGCGCTCGCCGTGCCCGATGTTCTCGCGCACCCAGCGCACCACGTCCCGGGCATCCTTGCCGGCCCCCTCGTCGCGCGGGATGCGGTAGGTCACGTGCTCGGGCCACTCGTAGTGGGTGAGGTAACCCCAGCTCGAAAGCGGCGAGGGCGTGCCGTCGATCAGCGGCGGCGACTTGGGCACCAGCTCGGGAAAGAAATACAGGGCCTGGCGCGCCAGGTGTTGGCCGACCGAAAGCGAAAGCACCAGCAAAAGCGCGCGCTGCGGAAATGAAAGCCGCCCGAGCGCAGCGCTGTCTTTGAGCTGCGCAAGGAACACCCCCGACATCAGCGCCGCGATCAGACCCGCCGGCAGCATGAAGCGATAGGGCTGGACCTGGCGCGCACCCGGCAGACTCCCGCCCACGTAGACGAAGAAGACCAGAAAGAGCAGCGTGAGGCCGACGGGTCCGAAGCGCCGGTCGCGCTCGCGCCGCCACAAAAGCAGCGTACAGCCGGCCAGCGCCAACAGCAGCATGCGAAAGCCCGTGCGCGTACCGATCACCCCGGTGTCGGTGGGGCTGAGGGTGATGCCCATGACGTCCGCAAGGGCATAGTGGGGCCCCGACTGACCGTAAAACGCGGAGTCCAGGATGTAGTGCCAGTGGCTCAGGGCGTTGTGCAGCCAGTAGCCATTGACCAGCAGCGGGCTGAGCACCACCAGGGCCACCACCCCATGTTCGCGCGCTCCGAGCTGTCGAAACGACCTGAAATAGGTCAACGCCAGCGGCAACAGCAGCACGAAGAAGCTGTAGGGATGGATCAGCAAGGTCAGCGCCGCGACCACAGCGCTGACCAGCCCGTAGCCGATGTGGCGCTCCTCCACGAAGCGATAGAAAAAGGCGAACGCCAACAGCGAGCTGCACGAGGCGGTAGCGAAGGAACACATGCCGATCCACCACACCCAGTGGGCGAAGGAATCGAAGTACCAGAAGAGGCTGCCCAGGGCGGCCCCCGACAACGCCGCAACGCGCGAGAGCCGCAACGTTCGCGCGCAGACGAAAATCGCCAGCGGGCACAGCAGGTGCGGCAGCAAAACGAAGAGGTTGAAAGCGATGGCGCGGTCGAGCCCCAGCCGGTGCAGCGCCCAGGTCCACAGCGACCAGCCCTTGTTGCCGCTGTCGACGATCACGCCGGCGGGCTGACCCGCCAGCATGTCCACATCGTAGATCCAGGTATGGCCCCAGCCGTCGAGGCCCTCGATGGTTCGGTAGGTCTGGCCGATGTGCAGATCGAAGTCGTCACCCATGATGGGCTCGGCCGTGAGCACACGCGAAGGGGCGATGAAGTGCACGACCAGGGCCAGGTGCACCACCACCACGAGCCCGAGCGCGAGCGGCCAGCGAAGGCGCTCGGGGAACCAGCGCGGCTGCGATTGCTCGACCTGCTCAGCCATCGGCCCGAAGCATAGGGCCCGCCAGCGCTCGGACGCCACCGGGTGTTGCACGGTTGCAAGCCGTGCTACCCAGGCGGCGGTGTCTGTCGCGCGTTTTGCCCTGCGTTCCATCCTGCCGCTGTGCCTGTGCCTGGGGTGGGGGCTGTGGATTCTGTGGCCCTCGCTCGACGCGGGCCTGATCTCCGACGACTTCATCTTCCAGGCCATGATGGACGGCGCCTTCGCGGTCCCGCGCCACCCCCTCGACCTCTTCAACTTCGCCGCCGGCACCGCCGCCGAGAGCGCCGCCCTGCGCGAGCACGGTTACCCCTTTTGGATGGCCGAGGAGATGCGCATCATCATGCTGCGGCCCCTGGCCAGCGCGCTGATCTGGCTCGACCGCATCGCCCTTGGTGATCGCTTCTGGCTGCACCATGTCCACTCGCTCATGTGGTGGTGCCTGCTGGTGGTGCTCTGCCACCGCTTCTACCTGCGGAGCTTCGGCGCCGCCGTGGGCGCCCTCGCCCTGCTCTTCTTCATCACCGACGCCAGTCACCACAGCCCCGTGATCTGGCTGGCCAACCGCGGAGGGCTGGCATCGGTGACCCTGGGCGTCGGCGCCCTGTTGGCCCATCGCAGCTGGCAAGAAGGGGGCGGGCGCCGCTACGGCTGGCTCAGCGCGTTGCTCTTCGGCGTGGCCCTGCTCTTCGGCGAGTGGGTCTTTTCCATCTTGGGCTACGTGCTCTCCCATCAACTGCTGCTGGCACCCGGGCGCCTGCGACAAAGCCTTCGCGCGCGCGCCCTGGGCCTACTGCCGGCGGTGGTGCCGGCCCTGCTCTTCATCGCAGCGCGGCGCATCCTCGGCGCTGGCGTGCGCGGCTCGGGCGTCTACATCGATCCCGTGGCCGAGCCGCTGCAATTTCTGCAGCAGCTCGGGACACGGTTGCCGGTCTTTTTCGCCGATCTCTTTGCCGACGTCCCGGCCGGGTGGTGGGCCCACCTGCCGCCCTGGCGCGACACCATCCTCGGCCTCGAGCTGATCCCACCGCGGCTTTGGCAGCTGATGCCCCAGTGGCGACTGTGGCACATGGGCCTGGGCGTACTGGGCCTTTTCGCCACCCTGGGCCTCTTGCGAGCCTCCTGGAGCAGCATCGAAACCCAGCGACGCAAGGAGGTCTGGGCCTGCCTGCTCGGGGCGCTGCTATCGCTGATCCCGGTGGCCGGCTCGTTTCCGTCGCGCCGCCTGGTGCTCGTCGCCATGCTCGGTGTGGCGCCGGCCCTGGCGCTGGTGGTGCGCGGCCTTTTGCTGGCCCTCTACCGCACGGCACCCGCGCGACCTGGCAGATTCACTTTTAGTTATTTGCTGTTGCTGGGCCTGTGTCTGCTGCACCTGGGCTCCAGCGACCGCCAGGACATGCTGGGGCATACCTATTGGGCGCGTGGCTCCCAGCTGTGGGTCAAGCGCGCCGAGCTCGACCCCACCCGCGTCGCCGACCAGGTCGTGGTGATGCTCAACCCCATCGACTTTGCGACCAGCGTCTACTTCCCGGCCACCTGGCGCGACGCCCACCGCCCCTTGCCGCGGGCCTTCTACACCCTGGCCCTGGCGCCCCACCCCCTGCGCCTGAGGCGCCTCGACGACCGCGGCTTCGAGCTCACCGTGCTGGGCAGCAGCTGGCTCGGCAGCGACGAGGAGCTGCACTTCCGCTCCCGCGACAACCCCCTGATGCCGGGCCAGCGCCTCGAAGTCAGCGATTTTCGCGCCGAGGTCGCCGCCTGGATCGGCGGCCGCCCCGTGACCCTGCGCTTCGAGTTCCGCGACTCCCTGGACGCCCCCCACTACGTCTTCCTGCGCGCCACCCCGGCCGGCCTGCAACGCTTCGAAATGCCGAAGGTGGGCGAGCACAGCATCCTGCCCCGCGGCAGCAAGCCCAACTTCCTCGGCCTCGAGCAGGGCCGCCACTTGCGGCGCGTGGGGCCCTACCCCAGCTTCGTGGGCTTCGACCCGGTGCCGGACTTCATCGACTTCGGGGGTGAGTAGAAAACCGCACGCAGGGCGGCACTCACTCCTCGATTTCGAGCGGGCGGCGTTTGCGGGCATCGAGCTGAAGCCGCATCACGTCCGGGCGCGCGTAGTGGCCGGCGCCGTCGACAATGGCCTTGATGCGGTCGATGTCGGCAAAGTCGAGGTCGGCGTAAAGGATGCCCTCCCCCTCCGTGAGCGGCCCCACAAGCAACTTGCCGCGCGGCGAAATGACCATCGAGTAGCCGCCGCCCACGCTCAAGTGAACTCTCAGCTCCTCATCAAGACCCGCAATCGCCGCTTCGGTCAACACCGAGGTGACGCTCAGCACAAAGCACTGGCCCTCGAAGGCATAGTGGCGACAGGCCGCATCCATGATGTCATTGATGGAAGCCATGCCGCCGGGCCAGTTGGCCACGTGCACCTGCTCACCCTGGGCCTGCACAGCGTAGCGAAAGAGCGGGTTTACGTGCTCGTAGCAGATCAGGGCACCGAGTTTGCCAACGGCGGTGTCATAGAGCTGGATGTCGGAGCCGTCGCCACGGCCCCAGACCAGCCGCTCGTGGCTGGTGGGCACGAGCTTGCGCCTGCAACCCAGGATAGCTCCGTCGGCTCCGATGAAGAGCTGGCTGTTGTAGAGGGTGCCGCCCTCGCGCTCATTGATGCCCATCACCACGACGCAGCCGGCTTCACGCGCGGCCGCGGCCAACGCCGCGGTCGTCTCCGAGTCGAGTTCGACCGCCTGCTCGTAAAGGCGCTGCTGGTAGCTGCCGATGCGGGTCGGAGCCAGATAGAGCGCGAAGTAGGGGTAGCCCGGCAGAAAGGTCTCGGGAAAGGCGATCAGCTGGGCGCCCTTGCGTCCGGCTTCGACAATCGCCTCACAGGCCTTCTGCGTGGTCGCGTCGCGGTCGAAGAAGACGGGAGCGAGCTGGGCGGCGGCGACTTTGATCTTGCGGGTCATGGTGGCTGCGATCGGTTGGAGTTACACAGAGGCGGCGATCAGTCGGCGCCGCCCTCGGGCTCGCAGAAGAGCGCGAAGGCGCTGCTGTTGGCATGAAGGTAGCTCACGCCACCGACCGGCCCCAACTCCCCGTTACCGAAGAAGCCCGACAGCGGCACGTGGCCGGCGCGCCGACAGAAGAGATCGGACTCGTGGTTGGGCTCGCCGTAGAAGCCCTCGCCGCGGCTACTGCAGCTGAAGAGCAGCGCGCCCCGTTGCCGCGCGGCGGCCGGATCGTCGCGATGAAAGGCGCGTAACCGCGCGTTGAGGTCCTGGCTGCAGGTGCGGGAATCGCGCACGTGGAACTGGATCACGTCGTAAGGCTTACAGCCGCCGTAGACCGCCAGCGCGCCACCCACGGGATCGACGCCAGCGATGTCGCGAATCAGATAGCCCGGCGCCTCCCGCTGGTGAACCACCGATCCGGCTGCGATGCCGAGGTAAAGCGAGTGCCGCGCCAACTCCTGATCCTGGGGCGCAAGACGAGCCATCACTTCGCGCAGCGCGTCCACCGGTCGCCCCACGTTGAGCATGCGAATGACCATGTCTTGACAATCGGTTACGATCATCGGCTCCCCGATGGGTCGACAACCATGGGCGACCAGCGTGCGCATCTCCAGCTCACCGCTGAAGGCCAGACCGACGACACCCTCGTGCACCGCCTGCCCGTCGAGAAAGAGCGTGGAGCGTCCGGGCTCGCGCGCACCGCTGACCAGGGCGCCGCTCTTGGCCGTCTCGGGGTAGACGCGATCGAGCGAGCCCAAGACCGCTTCGATGTCGATGCTGAAGGGATCGGAGAGCAGCAACATGCCCTGCGCCACGCGCCCCGAAAGCCCGAGCAGGGTGTCCCAGTCGGCGCGGGAATCGGGAGCAAGCTCGAAGTGAAAGGGGTGCAAGCCCACCCCGGGTAGCCGCGCGGCCAGCACGCTCAGGGCCTCGCGCCGCTCCACCTCGCGGCCGTGGCCGATCACGCCGCTGGCGGCCGAGCCGATGACCACCCTCGGCGAAAGCACCCGCTGCAACGCCTCCGGCAAACGCGCTTCGACCTGCCGATAGTGATCGGAGGCGAAGGCGATCACGAGGTCGGGCTCGCCGCCCAGGGCCTCGACCACCCCGTCGCCCACCTCCCGGAGCGCCTCCGACAGCTCGACCCGCTCCGAAAGGGCCGAGGCCCAGCGCATTCCGGAAGCGGTGGCCATGGGGCAAGACTACCACGCCGCGTGCACCGATTGGCGAGCCGGCGCCCGCGACGTATGCTCGCGCCCGATGCAAAGCCACAAGAGCGAGCTCATCGAGTTGATGATGGAAAGCGGGGTACTCACCTTTGGCGACTTCACCACCAAGAGTGGGCGCAAAACCCCCTATTTCCTTGACGCCGGCCGCTACCGCACGGGCCAGCAGCTAAGGCGCCTGTCGCGCATCTACGCCCTGGCCATCGGAGAGCACTTCGGTCAGGACTACGACCTGCTCTTCGGCCCCGCCTACAAGGGCATCCCACTGGTGGTCTCGACGGCCATGGCCCTGGCCGAGCAGGGCCGGCCGGACATACCCTTCGCCTTCAACAGGAAGGAAAGCAAGGACCACGGCGAGGGCGGCGTGCTGGTGGGCCAGCGCCCGCGCGACGGCGACCGCGTGCTGATCGTCGAAGACGTGACCACCGCCGGCACCTCCATCCGCGAGACCGTGCCCATCCTGTGCGCCGCCGCCAACATCGAGCTGGCCGGCCTGATCGTCGCCGTCGACCGCAAGGAAAAGGGCCGGGGACCAGAGAGCGCGCTGTCGGAGCTGGCCCGGGAGTTCCAGATGAAAACCCACGCCATCGTCGACATCGACGAAATCGTGAGCCACCTGCGCACCCGGAGCGTCGACGGCAAGCCCGTGCTCGACGCCGAGACCCTGGCGCGCATCGAAAGCTACCGTGCCCTGCACGGTGCCCCTTCAGATTAGCAGTGCCAGCTGCCGCGCCTGCATCAAGAGGCGCCCATCGCGGCTGAAAAGCGCAGCGCTCTCCTCGGTGAAGCCCTGGTCGGCCATGGTGCTCTCCACCTGGAGCAGGGCGAAGTCGCCCGGGCGGTCGTCGCAAAGGGGCAGCGGCCGCTTGAAGTAAACGCTAACCTCCACCGTGGGCGCGGCGCCGCGGAAGCGCTGCTCCATGGCGCGCGCGAAGGGCGCCGGCGGCCAGGCATCCCACAACGCCGCCGCCGCCAGCGCATCGAGCGGCCGTGGGTCGGCAAAGCGAATCCAACCACCAGTCAAAGCACGCTCGCTCTTGCGAAACTCACCGCCGATGGCCCGGTACATGTCGTAGCGGTGATTCATGGGGATCTGCTTGGGCAGCGCCTCGCTCTCCTCGAGCGGCAGCGCCGCGGGCATCGCCACGTCTTGATAGGCCACCTCGGAAAACGGACGGCTGAAGCAGGCGCTGCCGGCCAGAAAGACGCGCCCCTCTTGGCGCATACGCAGCTCGAGGGTGGTCATGGAGCGCCCCTGCCGGAGCACCTCGGTCGACAACTCAAAGGGCCCGGCCACCGGCGCCGCCAGAAAGCGCGCGTGCAGGGAGCGCGGGATGCGTTCGGCGTCTTCGATGCAGAGCATGGCGCCGCGCAGGGCGATGGCCGCGAGATAGCCGCCGTTGGGGCCACTCTGGACCCAGTAGTCCTCGCTGATATGCCCGCTGAAACACCCGGGTTCGGCAGCGGATTCGAGGGCGGTGAGCCGGTCGAAGTGGGAACTCATGGCGCTGCGATCTGGCACGCGGGCCAGGACCGCGCAAGCCCGCACGAAAAAGCCCCGCGCGGCACAGGCCGGGCGGGGCTCTCGAACTGCATCGAAGTTCTCAGGTGAAGATCTTCATCGTCACTTCGCCGCCCGCGTTGAAGGGCGTGGCTTCGCTCATGTCGCTGATCTTCTCCCAGTTGGCGGCCACATCTTCGACCGAGACGTTGTCGCCGAGCTTGACGCCCTTGCCCTCGACGATGTGCACCTTGGAGTAGTAGCCGGCGCCGGCTTCGACGATGGTGCCGGTGGGCGCGTCCTCGCTGCACAGGAAGAGCACCGCCGGGGTCACCAGCTCGGGCTTGAGGCGATTGAAGAGTTCCTCGGGAATGCCCAGGTTCTCGGTCATGCGCGTGCCGGCCACCGGTGCGATGGTGTTGACGCGGACGTTGTTCTTCTGCCCCTCGAGCTTGAGCGTGTTCATCAAGCCCACCAGGCCGAGCTTGGCGGCGCCGTAGTTCGACTGGCCGAAGTTGCCGTAGAGGCCGGACGACGACGTGGTCATCACGATGCGCCCGTAGCCCTGCTCGCGCATCACGGGCCAGACGGCCTTGGTGCAATAGGCGCTTCCGATCAGGTGCACCGAGACCACCGCTTCGAAGTCGTCGAGCCCCATCTTGGCGAAGGTCTTGTCGCGCAGGATGCCAGCGTTGTTGATCAGAATGTCGACGCGACCGAAGGCGTCCAGCGCGTCCTTGACGATGCTCTCGGCACCGACGCGATCGGACACCGACGCGCCGTTGGCGATGGCCTCGCCGCCGGCCGCCTTGATCTCCTCGACCACGGCATTGGCCGCGTCGCTGGAACCGCCGCTGCCGTCGACCGAACCGCCAAGATCGTTGACCACCACCTTGGCGCCGCGGCGCGCGAGCTCCAGTGCGTGGGCCTTGCCCAGACCGGCACCCGAACCGGTGACGATGGCGACTTTTCCTTCGAAGCTGACTGTCATGGAACTCTCCTACTTGCTTGGCGTCCGGCCCGAAAAAAAGCCTTCGGATCGGTGTCGAGGTGCCCCGCCGGTGGCGTTGCGAATCCGACGGCATACTCCATGTATTTCGAGGATTCGCAACGCCACCGGCGGCAATGGATCGGCGCCGAGGCGATCGCTTGATTTCGGGACGGACGCTGACATGGGGGGTGGAGGGCGAAGTCGGCAGCAGTACCCGCAGCCGGGCGCTGGCGTCAAGCCGGGGCGCCGGAGGGGAGCTGCCCGTCAGCCCCCGGCCACGACGTTTTGAGGCGCCCCGGCCAGAAAAGCGCGCACGTTGTCCACCGCCACCTGCAATAGCCGCCCGCGGGCGGCGCGCGTGGCCCAGCCGATGTGGGGCGTGACCAGGCAGCGCGGCGAGGTCAGCAGCGGGTGGTCGCGCGGCGGAGGCTCCTGCTCGAGCACATCCAGGGCCGCCCCGGCGAGCTGCCCGGCCAGGAGCGCCCGCGCCAGCGCCGCCGAGTCCACGAGCCCCCCGCGGGCGGTGTTGATCAGCAGCGCCGTGGGCTTCATGGAAGCCAGACGCTCGGCGTTCACCAGCCCCGCGGTCGCAGCCGTCAGCGGGCAGTGCAGGCTCAGCACATCGCTTTCGGCAAAGAGCTGCTCGAGCGAGACCAGCGCGATGGGCAGCCCGCCGGGCGCGCTCAGCTTGCTCGAGTGGGCCAGAAGCTCCATGCCGAAGGCCTGGCCCAGGCGCGCCACCGCCTGGCCGATGCGGCCAAGTCCGACCAGCCCCAGGCGCAGGCCGGCCAGTTCCAGCATCGGCCGCTCGTAGAGCGAAAATTCACCCGACGCCGTCCAGCGGCCGGCGCTGGCGGCTTCGCCGTGCAGGGCCGCGTGATTGGTCAGCTCCAGCAGCAGCGCGAAGGTATGCTGGGCCACCGATGCCGTGCTGTAGGCCGGCACGTTGCACACGACGATGCCCCCCTCGGCCGCCGCCGCCGCATCGACCACGTCATGGCCGGTCGCCAGCACGCCCACATAGCGCAGCGCCGACAGCGCAGACAGCAGCTCGCCCTTCAGCGGCGTCTTGTTGGTCAGCACGACGGAGGCGCCGGCGGCCCGCTCGAGCACCTGCTCGGGCGCGCTGCGGTCGTGGATGGTGGTGTCGCCGAGCGCCGCAAGCCCCTGCCAGCTCAGGTCCCCCGGATTGAGGGTGTGGGCGTCGAGCACCACGATGCGCGGCCGCCCCGCCGTAGCCTCGGAACGGCCCTGGCCCCCCATCATGCGGAGCCCCCCCGGCACGGCCACGCTCGAGGGCGCCGGGCGCGCGTGCCGAAGAAGCCCAATTGGGCCGGCCAAAACGTGAAATACGCTCGCAGCATCGCGCCATGGTCGCGCACACCTCGACCGACACGCAACGGCCCCAATCGTGACTTGCTTCGGCTTTTTGGCTACCGTTAGCGCCATGTTCGCGATTCGGATGATCCCTGGCGCAGCACCCTCGCCGCAGCGCATTGCGGCTTTCGTCGCCCTGATGGCAACCGCCGCCGTCACCGTCGCCTGTGGCGGCCCCGCCGAGATGGTGGTCAACACCTTCCCGACGACCCCGCGCGCGGTCAGCGAGATCCACCGCGGTCAGGCCGACGCCGTCGTCGGCGACTACCCGGTGATGGCCCACACGGCCCGCGAGTCCATGGGCCAACTGGAAGTCGTGGGCAGCCAATTCGACACCGCCCAATTCGGCATCGGCATCCGCAAGAACTCCATCGACCTCAAGCCCGCCATGGTCGCCGCCCTGCGCAAGATCGTCGAAGACCAGAGCTACATCCAGGCCCTGCGCAACTGGGCCGTGCACATCGGCGCCATCGATCCACCGGCAGCACCCGCCGGCGTTCCCGCCAAGGAAGCGATTCCGGAGCTGCAAGACGGCAAGCTGCAGGTGGGCATCGAGCTCGACTTCGCGCCCATGGAATTCCAGGACGAGCTGCACAAGCCGGCCGGTGCCGACGTGGAGCTGGCCACCGCCCTGGCCAAGGCCCTGGAGGTCGAGGTCGAGTTCGTGAACGTGAAGTTCGACACCCTGCTCGACCAGCTGACGACCGACAAGGTCGACGTCGTGATCTCGGCCATGACCATCACCCCCGAGCGCTCCGCGGAAGTCGACTTCATCCCCTACCTGGAGATGGGCTCCGGCATCCTGGTCGCCAAGGGCAACCCCCACGCCATCAAAACCCCGCAGGACCTCTGCGGCCGCACCGTGGCGCTGCAGGAGGGCACCTCCCAGATCGCAGTGCTCAAGAAGGTGCGCTGCTGGGAGTAACGGCTGTCGCAGGTGCCGACCGCTGCGGGCTCGATCCGCGCCGTCGAAGTGTGAGATCCTCGGGCGTCCATGGGGCGCCCACCGATGACTAGCCTGCTCGAACGCTGGTTTCAGATCCGCCGCGACGAGCGCTCGCTGGCGTTTGCGTTCTTCGCGTTTTTCGTCGGCATCGGCATGTTCTACACCGTCGGCTCGACGGTGGGCGACACGCTCTTTCTGTCGAGCCTCCCGAGCAGCCGCGTGCCCCGGATGTTGCCCTGGGTGTACGTGGGCATCGCCTTCACCAACGTGGCGTCGACCTTCGCCTTCGACGCCCTGCAGGCGCGCATTTCGCGCACCGCCGCCATCATCGGCACCCAACTGGTGATGTCCGCCACGGTGCTGCTGGCCCGCAAGCTGGTGGAGGGCGGGGGGGAGGCGGTCTACTTCGGCCTGGTGATCTGGCTGGAAGCCTGCGCCCTGCTGTCGATCACGCTCTTCTTCTCATTCGCGGGTGACTACTTCACGCCGCGCGTGGCGCGCCGCCTCTACGGCTTCATCGCCGGTGGCATGGCCGTCGGCACGGTGGTCTCCGGGTACGCCATTCGACTCGTGGCCGGACTCGTCGATGTCGCCGACCTGCTCTACGTGGGTGCCGGGCTGTTGCTCGCAAACGCAGCCACCGCCGCCTGGATCTTCCGCATCGGCACCGTCACCAGCGCAGCGAGCGAGGCCGACGGCAAAGAGCGGGTCGCGCTCAAGGCCATCTTCGCGCGCCCCTACGTGCGCCTGCTGTCGCTGATGATCCCGCTGGGCATCCTGGTCACGGTCACCGTCGACTACCAGATGAAGTGGGCGGCGAGCACCAAGAGCGAGCAGGAGCTGGCGCAGTTTTTCGGCAGCTTCTACGGCACCGTGGGGGCTGCCCAGATCCTCTTTCAGTTCCTCGTGGTGCCGCGTCTGCTGCAGCGCCTGGGCATCATCCCCTGCCTGAGCATCCTGCCCATCGGCATCGCCGCCGGCAGCTTCCTGCTCTACGGCGGTGCCGCCGTCGACTACTTCGGGCTGTCGCTTCTGGGCATGTCGGCGGCGGTGAACTTCCTGCGCCTGACCCTGTCGGAAACCCTGGACCTGCCGTCGCGGGAGCTGCTCTTTTTGCCGCTGCCACCACGCCTGCGCATGCGCGTACAGCCACTGCTCGGCGGCGCGCTGGCACCGGCGGCCCAGGGGCTGGCGGGCCTGATCATGCTGGGCGCCCTGAGCCTGGGCTTCGGCGCCGCGGCGCTGTCGCTGATCGCCGCCAGCGCCGCCCTCCTGCTGGTCGTGGTGCTCCTGAACCTGCGACCGCTCTACCGACGCACCCTGGCCGAGACCCTGCGCCGCCATCAGCTCGACTCCACCGACCTCGACCACGTACTGGGGCGCCCCGAGGCGGCCAATGTGCTCAGCGAGCTGCTGCACAGCCCCGACGCTCTGGTAGTCAAAGCCACCCTGAACCTGCTGCGGGGCCGCAGCGTCGCCGATCTCTTGCCGCGGGTGGCCGAGCTGGTGGCCGCCGAAAACGCCGAGGTGTCGGTGGCGGCGCTGCAGCTGCTCTCCGAGCAAAAGGAAGAGGACTTCCTGAAAGACATCGAGGCCGCCTTCACGGCCGACGACCGCCAGGTGCGCCGGGCCGCGGTGCTGGCCTACGCCCAGTCGCGGGGCGACGGGGCCGCCGAACGCCTACGCGAGCTGCTGGCCGACGACGACCGAGCGCTGAGGGATGCGGCGGTGGTGGCCCTCGGAAGGCACTGCGGCGAACGCGGGCGTTCCCTGGCGCGGCCGCGCCTCGAAGTGCGACTCGAAACCGACGACCTGGGCGAACACCTGGCAGCCATCGGTCTGATCGGGGCAATCGGCCGCCGCGAGCTGAGCGACCTGCTGGCCGACTACCTGCAGGAGGGCCATCCGCGCGAACGCCTGGCGGCCTGCGAGGCCTGCGCGTCCATCGGCGATCCGCAGCTGCTTTCGCCCCTGCTCGATGCCCTGGCGGTACCCGAGCTGCGCGCGGCGGCCATGCGCGCCCTGGGCGCCATGCCACCCGAAGCCGTGGGCGCCATCGCCGGGGTGCTCGAGGATCCCCTGCATCCGCGCGGCCAGCGCGTGGCCCTGGCCCAGGTGCTCGCGCGCATCGGGGGCTCGGCCGCCGTCTCGGCCCTCTACCGGCGCCTGTCGCCCCAGGAAGAGCTCTCGGTACGCCTGGCCGCGGCCGAGGGGCTCAGGGAGCTGCGCATGGGCCCCAACTGGCCGCGGGTCCTGTTGGAGGGCTACGAGGGGCGCATCGAGGAGGTCTGTGCGGCCATCGAGCTACTCGACCGGGCGCGGCGCCAGGTGGTCAGCGGCGACGACTTCGTGGGCCGCATCTACGCCGAACACGCGCGCCTGCACGTCGAACTCTTGCTGTCGATGCTGGCCCTGCGCCACGACCCGCGCAACCTGGCCCGCATCCGCTACAACCTGCTGGTGGTGCCCGACGCCGAACGCGGGCGCGCCCTGGAGCTATTCGAAGTGGTGCTGTCGCGGCGGCTGGCCCCGCGCGTGGTGCCGACACTGCAGCGCTGGCTCGAAGGCGGCGAAGAGCGCGAGAGCCGGCTCGATCTGGGCGTGCGCTCGCAGCTGATGGACGGCGAACCTTGGCTGAGGGTCTCCACCATCCGCCACCTCAACGCCGGCGCCACCACCCCCACCGTAGGCGCCGAGAAGATGAGCGCCCGCGACAAGACGCTCTACTCCAGCCTCGACGTGGTGGCCTTCCTCAAGCACGTGCCGCTCTTCGAGGAGCTGCCGGCCTATTACCTGCTGGAACAGGCCGAGCACGCCGAGTGGCTGCGCCTGAAGCACGGCGAGATTCTCTTCGAGCAGGACGACCGCGGCGACGCCCTCTACATCATCTGCCAGGGCGCCATCGACGTGCGCGTGCTCGACCGCACCCTGGCGTGCTTGACTGCGGGTGAATGCCTCGGGGAGCTGGCCCTGCTCGACGGTCAGCCGCGTTCAGCCTCGGCCGTGGTCGCCGACGACTGCCTGCTCCTGCGCGTCTCCTCCCAGCGCTTTCGCTCGCTGATCGGCGCCCAGCCCGCCGCCGGCCGCGCCATGCTGCGCACCCTCGACAAGCGCATCCGCGAGACCCAGGCGGGGCTGCGCCGTGGCGATCGCGGCGCCGAGCCGACCCTGCTCAGGCACTCCCAGCTGATGCGCGCCCACACCCAGGGCCTCAAGCAGCTGGTCTCCACGATTTCCTTCCTGCAGCAGGTGGAACTCTTCCGCGACCTGACCACCGCGGCCCTGGCCAATCTGGCGGCCATCACCAAGGAAATCGACATCTACGAGGGCGACGTGATCTTCAACGAGGGCGAAGCCGGCGAGTCGCTCTACCTGGTCTGCTCCGGCCGCATCGGCGTCTCGCTCGAGGGGCGGCAGCTGGCCGTGCTCGAACGCAATGCCTGCCTCGGCGAGATGGCGTTAATCAGCGGCCGCCCGCGCTCGGCCAGCGCCCACGCCCTGGAAGCCGGGCACCTGCTCGAGATCGGCTCCGAGGACTTCCACCGGCTGCTCGCGACCGAGAGCGAGATCACGATGGCGCTCTTGACCACCCTGGCCCGGCGGCTGCGCAACGTCTCCCACGGCCAGCGGGAGGATGCGGCCTGAGAACGACCGACACCCGCATATCCAGCCACATTTCTGGCAATTTTGGCCACCAGAACAATGCTGCTAGAATAAGGCCGCGTTAACGGAATACGGGTCATGGAATCGGACATTGCGAATCTGCGTGGAAGGGTCATGGGGCTGACGGGCATGTCCCTGGGAGATGCCGACGTCGTCAAGCTCCTGAGCGATGTGCTCTCGGGTGGCGGCGGGGTGCAGATCCACCTGGACGACACGGGCTTCAAGCTCACCCGTCGTGAGGGCAAATTCGTGATCACGCGCGAGCCCCGCGCCTACCCGTCGAATACACCGCCTCGGATGTAGCCGAGCCCGCGTGGCGCAGCGCCTTCAGGCCGCGTCGGCCAGGGCGTCGAACTGCCGCAGGATACGCTCGCCCTCGGCGTGCTCGAGGATGCGCGCACTGAGCATCTCGCGGTTGCGATCGGCCAGCAGCTGCGGCTGCTCCACGGTGGCCCAGTTCACCAGCGACTGCCAGAAAGGGTCGATCAGCTCCGCCCCGAGCACGTGGCCGCCGTCACCGGTCTTGAAATGAAGGTCGCGGGCCTCGCCCAGCATCACGCGCAGGGAGGTGACGTGCACCTCCTCGTCCAGACGGATGCGCTGGACCACGTCGGCGGCCTGCTCGGCCTCGGCCTGGCGCGTGCTGAATAACTCCGGGTCGCGCAGCAGCGCTTCGGTGGCGGCGAAACCGATTTCGGCCCGGAACTCGATCATCAAGAGGTTCATCAGGAAGGCGAGAATGCGCGCGTGGGGACGGCCGATCTGGGGCATCGGCTCCGAGCTTTCGGGGCGCGTGATATTGGCCGGGATCACGGGCTCGGGGTAGTCGGTTTCACCGAAAGCCAAGTCCCGCAGGGCAAACCACATCACGTCATGGCCACCGATGCCGCGCTCCGGCTCACCCCCTTCGTCGAGGCCGTGGGCCTTCATCAAGCCGCGGTGCAGGTGCCCCAGGGCCATCTCCGAGATGTCTTCCTCGACCGCGCTCTGGTAGTCGGGAATCGGCGCCTGGACCAAAAAACGCCCGCGCGCCTCGATCACGCCGGTGATGGTCAAGGAGTTCCAGAACGTCTGGCCGAGCCCCTCGAGCAGCAGCAGCTTCTGCTGGGCGGTATTGGGCGTGCGCACGCCCGAAAGCAGCGACGCGTCTGCCTCGAAGAGCTGTCCGCCACGCTGCAAAAGGGCTTGGGCCCAATTGTCGATGGCCTGCTGCCGGAGGGCCGTGCGCGGGCACAGGTAGTTGCCCGCGGCGTCGAAACCGCCGTGGATGCGGTGGCCGGCCACCACCTGGGGCGCGGCGTAGTCGTGCTCGCGCATCAGCTCTTCTTCGGTAAATCGCAGCTGCATGGGGACTCCTGCTAGCGATCCAGACATCGACTTACAGCAATGTCAATAGTGGCCCGAGGCCCGAATTGCACAGCCCGGCGACGCTGGGTTGCAGCGCGCCGGGCCGTGTGCGGCAAGCGGTGGGCTCGGGGCCCTGCTGTGCGCCCCGATTACTCGAGCGCGATGAAGCCGCAGAAGCCGCCGAGGCACTTGTTTTGCGGCTCGTCCGGGCTCTCCGGCGGGCAGCAATCGGCGTCGGTCTCGCACTTCTCGTTGGTCTTGGCGCACTCGGGGATCTCGAGGCAGCACTGGCCCTTGGGGGCGCCATCGAGCACGGTGCAGAAGCCGCAGCAGCAGTCCAGGCCCGAGGCGCACTCGGCCAGGTCCGGCAGGCAGGGGTTGAGCGCGGCGAAGGCGCGCACGTTGCCCGACGCGCTCTGGCCGTCGAGGTAGAAGCCCGGGAAGCTGGGGTCGGTGAGCGGCGCGGGTTCAGCCACGATCTCGCCGCCCTGGGGGATGCGGGGCTTGATGGCCGCCACCCAGATGCGCTTCTTGACGGCGTCCAGGTAGGCATTGGGCAGCGCGTTCGGGTCTTGACCCGCGACCTTGTGGCCGTAGTCGCGAACCGCCGTCCAGAACACCCAGAAGTAGCCGCCCACGGCCACGGGCATCACCGTCGGGTAGTGGTTGGCCGTCAAGTCCAGCGGCTGCCGTCCCGTATTGGCCCGGTCGAGGCGCACGATCTCCTGCGTTTCGATGTCGACGTACCAGAGCTCGCTCTTGGAGGGCACATCACGACCCGGAAAGGCCTGTGCGAAGTCCGGATCGCTGATCATGGAGAAGATGACCGCCTTGCCGTCCGGCGTGAAGAAGGGCCAGGCGGGGTAGCAGGGACCGCTACAGCTACCGCCTGGGATGCCGCCGACCTGGCGAACGGGATCGAGCGCGTCATCCGGCGCGGTGCAACCTTCATAGCCCTGCGGAACCAACCCGGCGCCGGCGGGACCGGGCTGGTAGAGGTTGGTTCCCTGGGGAGCACCCAGTGCGTCGGCGCTGACCACCACACGCAGGTTCGAGAAGGTATTGGTGGTGTAGTCGTAGTCCATCACCGCCAGCTCGCGCCGATCGGTGCCGCCAACGCCATCGGGCTTGGCGTGGTTGAAGACGACCTTGTCACCGTCAGGCGAGAACTGGGCCATCCACATGTAGTTCTCGTTGGTGAGCCCGACCGCTCCGGTGTCGTTGCCATTGGAGGTATCGAGCACGCGCGCCACGGCGGCGCCTTCGACCAACGGGAAATTGTTGGGCTTGCGCGGGAAGGTTTCAGCGTTCTGCGTGCACTCGGGATTGCCCATGGCCAGGATGCGCGAACCATCCGGAGTCAGCGCACCGAAGTTGGCGTTGTGAATCATGCCGCTCGCGGTGGGCTGCGTATTCTGGGTGACGTCGTACTTCTCGACCTCGAAGATCTTGGCCGTGTAGTCGTGGAAGGAGGCCACCATGGTCGAGCCATCGAACGAGACCGAGTGACACGAGTAGCAGGGACCCAGCGGCCCCAGGACAAGGCCCGTGTACTGCTTGTAGATCTCGAAGGTGGACCCGAGGGTCACGCGCATCACAGCGCCCTGCCCTTCGACGCCAGGCGGGGGCGCCTGGTAGGTGTTGTAGTAGATGGCGCCGGTCATGTTGCCGGGGGCGATGCGCCACTGCAGCTCGCAGGTGCTGACCGAGCCTCCGTTCATCACCGAAAGCGTGACCACAAGCGGCAGATTGTTGGTGCGGCGCGTGATCTCGTTCCAGGCATCGCGCGGGATCTGCAGCTCGCCGGGACTGGTGCCGCCGGTGGCGTACTCGTAGTTGACCTTGTCGCTCTGCGAATAGGCGAAGCGCACGTAGGCCGCGTCGGCGCCGCCCTGCCACATGATGATCGGCGGCGCCAGGGCGCCGGGGAACATGGTGTCGTTGTAGGGGTAGACCACGTCGGTCGCGCACGTGCCGCCGCCGGCCTTGAGCGCATCGATGGTGCCCTGGTCGAGCCCGCTACCGCCGGTGTCATCCTGCACGTACGGCCCGGCGTTCATGTCCACCGTGGGCGGCGTGTAAATCGGGACGCCAGAGTCGCCGGTCAGCATCTGCGCCACACCCGGCTTCTGCCCGAAGCTCATGTCCGTGGGAGTGCCGCTGCCACCGCCCGCACCTGCGGTCGTGGTGGGCGTCTTGATCCCGCCGCGGGCGCCTCCGCCCGCGTCACCGGTTTCCGAACAACCACCGATTCCCAGCACGCACACGAGCGCGGCCGCCAAGCTACTTTTACGCACCATATCCGACCTTCTCCCAGATGGATTTGAACCTAGCTCAAAGCGCCGATGGAAGCGAGGTCCAAGATGGCCACATCTTGGGATTCCATTCGGATTCGATCGGTCCAAACAACACCGTGTGGCCCACCCAGGGTAGAAACGGCTCACCAGAGCGCGGCAAGCAGGCGAGCGATGGCTCGAAATGGGGACAGACTGCGGTGTCGGGAATCGAGCAGGGGACGGGGCGGCGGCGGGGCGCCGAAGTCGTGCCAAGCGCGGCCGGTGGGAGCGCATCAGGACCCGGGCGCGTCGGATTTTGCACAGCCGCGATGGCGGGATGCCACTGCCGGGCCCTCCGCCCTTTACTCCCGTCGCATCCATGCGCGACCGCATCGTCAGCATCCTCGACGAACGAATCAGCCGCTACCGGCAGGGCTTCGGCATCGTCGTGGGCCTTGCGACCCCTGACGACACGCTTGTGGTCGCCGCTGGCAGCCGGGACCCTGCGCGACAGCTGCCCATGGACGAAGACGGCCTCTTCGCCATCGGCTCGGTCACGAAGGTCTTCACGACGACGCTGCTGGCGACCATGGTCGAGCGCGGTGAGCTTGAGCTGGACCAGCCGGTCCAGAGCCTGCTCCCGGGAGACATCACCCTGCCGACGCGGGACGGCCAGCCGATCACGCTGGAGCACCTGGCCACGCACAGCTCGGGACTGCCCAACCTGCCCGACAACATGACGCCCAACGACGGCTTGCGACCGGCGGTTGAGTACAGCGTCGGGGAAATGCACCGGTTCCTCTCCAGCTGTACTCTCTCCGATGCATTCGGGCGGGCGGCCCGCTACTCGAACCTGGGCATCGGATTGCTGGGGCACGCGCTTGGGCTCCGGGCGGGAGCGGACTTTGGGCGGGTGCTCCACGACCGAGTGCTTTCGGTCCTGGGCATGGACAGCACGCACCTCTTTGCGGTGCCTTGGCATCTGCAAGACCGCCGTGTGCCCGACATCAACCCCTCAGCGGACCGGTCCTCAGCTGGCAGAGCCGCACGCTTGCGGGATGTGGACCGCTCTATACGAGCGCCAGAGACCTCCTCAGATTCGTGCAGGCCAACCTCGGTCTGCTCGACTCACCGCTGGGCGCGGCCCTGAAACAAAGTCATCGCCGCAAAGAACTCCTCCGGCGTCGGCTGGCTCTCGAAGCGGGCCACGCCTTCGGGCGCTTGCATCCAGGCCGGAGCGCTGCGCCTCCAGACCAGGGCATCGGGCTCGAGGGCGGCAGCATCGTCGAGGGTGCCGGCCTTGAGCCGGATCATGGCCGGGTCGTCGGGGTTTTCGTGGAAGATACGATTGCCGCATTCGGGGCACATCCAGGCCCGATTGCGCGCGCCGGTCTCCGACGAACGCTCCCATGACCTGGGCTCGCCGCTGACGATGCGCAGCGCCTCGCGCGGCAGAACCATCGAATAACTACCGATGCCGGCCGAAAGTTTCTGGCACTCGGTGCACTGGCAGAAGACCAGGGCGAGCGAATCGCCTTCGACCTCGTAACGAATGGTTCCGCACTGGCAGCTTCCCGTTCGACCCATGGCTCATTTCCCTTCGTCGCGTCGGATCTTGCCAGAGCCACACTCCGAAGGGAACGCGTACGCAGTCGTACGATGCGGCCGCGCATCGCGAAGGCTGCACCGGCGTCAGGGCGATGCGGGTTCTTCTCTCGCGTCCGCTGCCACCTGCGCCAAGGACGTTCGCGCCAGTTCGATCAAACGCCAGCGTCGGCGTCGACGTTGTTATTGCGCGGCATGCCGCAGCGGCCCGAGGGACGGCAGATGTCGGGAGCGGTGCAGTCGTTGTCGTCGCGGCACTCGCGGCAGCCGTTGTCCACGCAGAAGGGAGCACCGCCGCCGCAGTCATCGTCGGCCAGGCACTCCACACAGAGTTTGGCGGCGGTATCACACACGGCGGCCTGGGGATCGGTGCAGTCGGGGTTGCTGGTGCAGGTCTGCTGACACTGACCGTTGCCCGTGTTGCAGACCATGCCATCGCCGCAGTGACCATCGTTGACGCACTCCACGCATTCCATGGCCGCGGTGTCACAGATGGGCTGGCCCGCAGCGCAGTCCGTATCCTGCAGGCAGTCGACACACTGCATGGTGGTCGTATCGCAAACGGGGCTCCAGGTGGGACACGTCATCGTCCCGCACGTCTGACCGCTGCTCATGTCGGTGGCGCCGCTACCACCGCTGCCACCTGTGGCGCCGGTATCGCCCGCGCCACCGCTGGCCGCAGCGCCGCCGCTGCCACCGGTTGCGGTGGAGACATTGCCGTCGCTGCCGCCGCTACCGCCGGTCGCTCCCGAGTCCGCTGCGCCACTGCCACCGGTGGCATCGGAACCGTTCGAGTCGTCATCACCGCAAGCGGCGAGCGCACCACACAAACACCCCGCAATGAATAGATTTGCCCACACGCGCCGATACATTCTCTTGCTCCTGAGGTGCTGGCTCTCCGCCTGTTCGAAACAACACAGTTCCGTAGTGCGGCAGTGGCGTCAACCCGGAGTCCAGACAACGCAGGCTGAACCCGCGCTCCCTCGCGATTTTGCGGCGCTTTCAAACCGCTCGCCGCGCCAGAGCCCCCCTGCGCTCTGGTGATGTGGGCGCCCGTGGAACTCGTTCTTCACGGATTCTCTCGTCACCGGGGCCCAGACCCGGGATCACGGCCGCCGTGAAGCCCGCGTGAGACGCTGCTGCAAGCGCGTGAGATCCAGCGTCGGCGGGGCGTTGGTCAGGATGTGGGGTGCTAGATAGCGCATGGGATCGAGGACGACTTCGCCGTCGAACAACCCGAAGTGCAAGTGCGCATCCGAGGCGTGGACTCCGGTCAGCCCGACGCGCCCCAGCAGCTGCCCGCGTCGCACCCGTTGCCCGGTCTCCACAGTGTATTCGCCCAGATGCACGTAGAGCGAATCCAGGCCCTGTGCGTGTGCCACACGTATGAAGAGCCCGCGCGCGAGCAGGGACTGTCCTTGCCGGACGTGGTCGACCAACCGCTCGACGGCATCTACTTGCTCGCTCTCGACCGCATCGAGCGGCAGGACTCGCGCGCATTCCATCGCACCGTCAGAGGACTACGACAGCTATGTCCGTGTCGAGGACGTCGACCCCAAGCCGCTGCCCGCCATGCGCGGAGAGTTGCTCGACAAGGAGCGGCGCCTGCCGCTGGCCTCTGTCCACGCCGACGACGGCGCACCGCTCTTTCGCCGGCAAGAGGGGGAGTGCGAACGGCGGGCCACGCCGACACCCACGCGCGCTTCGAGGTATCCAAGATGGAGCGCTGGGGCGGTCGTGAAATGGTCGTCGCAGCGGACGGCCTGGCCGCCGAACGCGAGCGCGTTCGCATCGCGCGCCCGAGGAGCCCAACGCAATCGGTCGGGGCGCGCGACAAGTGGATCCACGTCGACCTGGACGAGTGCGCTTCGAAAGCTTCGGGGAACGTGGGTGTACCTGACGCGCGAGCGGGCACCACAGTGAGCGACGCCGGACGGAACCGTCGAGGCGGGAAACTAGACGTGCGCGGCGGAAGTCTCGCACATCTAGCGGCGCCCCCCGCGCTTGCTCTTTGGCTTTTTGGGCTTGGGCTTGGGCTTGCCGCGCGCTCTGGGCGAATCAACGCGCTGGCTGCCCTGATGCGACAGGGGCATCCAGCACATGTCCTCTTCGGGGCCCAGCCAAAGCGCACCGGGCAGGATGGCCAGCACGGGACGTCCGTCGACGTAGCTGCCCACCCCGATCATGCGCCCGCCCCCGCGGCCGGCCGCGATCATCGCATAGGATTTCTCCGGACGGGTGTCGTTGTAGACCAGGGCCATCACATCGAGACGCTCGTCGATTTCGCAGCGCGGGGCCCTGGAGACGTCACCCATCGGAGGCACGGCCAGGGCCGCTTTCGCCCCCAACAGGCTGGCGGCAAGTCCAGCCACCATGGTGATGATGCGCGCTGTATCGACTCGGGCATTCACGGTCGCACCGGGAGACGCTCCAGCTCAACGAACGTCCACTAGGGACGAAGAATGGAGGCAAAGTGCTTTGAAGTCAAAGGACTTTGCCGATCGTAGGCAAACCATTCCTCAAGGTTTTTGGGGGGGTTCTGCCGCAGCGTGCGTCGCAATGGCATCCGGAAGCGCGCACGAGGCATCCCCATATGGCTCAGCAGGCTTCGATCCGAGGTATGAATTCCGGGTATCGGCGTCCATTCAGCGAGCCCCCGGAACCCGTGGATTGCGGACGATGCCCCGGATTGGGGACAAATTCGGATAGATACAATTTGAGTTCAAACAATAAATGCCCGTACACTCACTCCTCCGGCCCAAGCGCCGGCAATCCCTATGCAAGCCACTGAACTCGCCAAGATTAATCAGGAATATGGAAAGGCGCCGCTGCAAGTCCGCGACACGGGCCAGTACCGCGCTGAGTATGTAAAGAGCTTCGTCGAGAAATGGGACGAGCTGATCGATTGGGATCGCCGGGCCGAAACGGAGGGTGACTTCTTCATCCGTCAACTGCATCGCCAGGGTGCCACCCGCGTGCTCGACGTCGCCACCGGCACCGGCTTTCACTCGGTCCGACTGCTCGAAGCCGGCTTCGAAGTCACGAGCGCCGACGGCAACGCGAATATGTTGGCGCGGGCCTTCGACAACGCGCGCTCGCGGGGGCGCATCCTGCGCACGATCCACGCCGATTGGCGCTGGCTGACGCGGCACGTGCACGAGAAGTACGACGCCATCATCTGCCTCGGCAACTCGTTCACACACCTCTTTTCAGAGCGCGACCGCCGGCGCGCACTGGCCGAGTTCTACGCCGTGCTTCGCCACGACGGAGTGCTGATTTTGGACCAGCGCAACTACGACAACATCCTCGACAACGGATTCACCACCAAGCACACCTATTACTACTGTGGGCGGGACATACGCGCCGAACCCGAGCATGTAGACGAGGGGCTCGCGCGTTTCCGCTACACCTTCCCCGACGGCTCCACCTTCCACCTCAACATGTTTCCGCTGCGACGCGCCTACACCACAAAGCTGGCGCGGCAGGTCGGCTTTCAGGGCATCGAAACCTACGGCGACTTCAAGGAGACGTTCCGCGAGGAAGAACCCGACTTCTTCGTTCACGTCGCGCAGAAGCGCTTCATCGCGGAGGAAGACAACGACGCCGAGGGAGCAGTGAAGGACGCCAACGGTGGCGAATGAACAGAATGTTGTCGCGCTGGCCGAACGCTACTACGACAGCGACGACGCCGACCGCTTCTACTTTCACGTCTGGGGTGGCCAGGACATCCACATCGGCATCTACGAGCAGCCCGGTGAGAGCATCCGGCAGGCGAGCGAACGCAGTGTTCAACTGCTGGCCCAATCGCTGGACGGCGCCGGCCCTGACACCCGCGTGCTCGATCTGGGGGCGGGCTACGGCGGCGCCGCACGCTACCTGGCCACACGCTTCGGCTGTCACGTGACCTGCCTCAATCTCAGCGAGACGCAAAACCGACGCAATCGCGAGTTCACGCAAGACGCCGCCCTGTCCCACCGGATCCGGATCGTGCACGGAAACTTCGAGCGAGTCTTCGAACCCGACGCGAGTTTCGACGTGGTCTGGTCCCAGGACGCGATCCTGCACAGCGCCGACCGCACGCGGGTGATGGGCGAGGCCCGTCGCGTCCTCAAGCCGGGCGGCCTGATGATCTTCACCGACCCGATGCAGGCCGACGAAGTCCCCGATGGTGTGCTCGCGCCGGTACTCGAGCGAATTCACCTGGACTCGATGGGCTCCTTTGGCTTCTACCACGCAGCTGCGCGCGAGCTGGGCATGGTCGCCGAAGCGACCACCGTTCTGACGCCCCATCTCATCACCCACTACGCCCGGGTCCGCGAAGAGCTGACGCGCCGCCGCGAGGAACTCGAGGGGCTGGTGAGCCGCGCCTACATCGACCGCATGCTCATCGGCCTCACCCATTGGGTGCAGGCGGCCGAAGCCGGTCATCTCGCCTGGGGCGTGATGCGCTATCGCGTCCCGACCTGAACCACCCATGACAGCGCGCCCTACCCGGCCCACGGCGGGCGGCGGCAACCTCGTGGCAAACCGCTTCGTCTTCGCCGGTTCCATCCTGTTGGTGGCCGCCTTCGTCGCCGCGGCGGGTGCCGCCAGCCGACGCGCCGAGAGCTTTTTCGGCGACCTGCTGTCGTTGATCGCGCGCAACTTCGGCTGGTTTTACATCGTCTCCGTGGGTGTGCTCGCCGGGTTCAGCCTGTGGTTGGCGGGCACCCGGCATGGCGCCGTGCGTCTGGGCAAGGATCACGAGCGCCCGGAGTTTCACACCCTCTCCTGGTTGGCCATGTTGTTCAGCGCTGGCATGGGCATCGGCCTGCTCTTCTTTGGCGTGGCCGAGCCGATCATGCACTTCACGGCGCCGCCTGAAGCGGAAGCGCGCAGCGTGCAGGCGGCCCGCGACGCCATGCTGCTGACCTTCTTCCACTGGGGCCTGCACGCCTGGGGCGTCTACGTGGTCGTCGGACTGGCGCTGGCCTATTTTCACTTCCGGCACGACCTGCCCATGTCCCTGCGCTCCTGCCTACACCCGGTCCTGGGCGAACGCATCTGGGGCCGCGCCGGGGACCTGATCGATCTGCTGTCGGTGTTTGCGACCATTTTCGGATTGGCCACGTCGCTGGGGCTGGGCGCGATGCAGATCAACGCCGGTCTGAGCCACGTCTTTGGGGTGCCCAGCGGCGCCAACGTGCAGCTGGTAATCATCGCGGTGATCACGCTCTGCGCCACCGCCTCGGTGGTCAGCGGTCTCCACGCCGGCATCCGTCGCCTCAGCGAACTCAACATGCTGCTGGCCGGTCTGCTCCTAGGCTTCGTATTGCTGGCCGGTCCCACGCTATTCCTGCTCGACGCCTTCGTCGACAACATCGGCTATTACCTGCGCAGCGTCGTGCACCGAACCTTCATGCGCGACGCCTATCGCAACAACGACTGGCTGGCCAGCTGGACGATCTTCTACTGGGCCTGGTGGATCGCCTGGTCGCCCTTTGTCGGCACCTTCATCGCGCGTATCTCGCGCGGGCGCACGGTGCGCGAATTCGTGCTGGGCGTCCTGTTGGTACCCACGCTACTGACCTTCGTGTGGCTGACCGTCTTCGGCAACACCGCGTTGCACATGCAGCTTCTCGACGGCAAACCGATCGCCGGCGCGGTCGAAGCGAACTCGGCCACCGCCATCTACGCGATGCTGGCCGAGCTTCCGGCCTCCGCTGCCACCGCGCCGCTGACGGTCGTCTTGGTCGCGCTCTTCTTCGTGACCTCCTCCGACTCGGGGTCTTTGGTGGTCGACATGCTGACCTCCGGCGGGCACCCCGATCCCCCAATCTGGCAGCGCATCTTCTGGGCCTTGACCGAAGGAGCCGTAGCCGCGGCGTTGCTGGTCTTCGGTGGACTCCAGGCCCTGCAGTCGGCCGCCATCAGCGCCGGCCTGCCGTTGGCCATCGTGCTGCTGCTGGTCGCATTCGGGCTGGTGCGCGCCCTGCGCGCAGAAGCTGCGGGCAGCGGGTAGAGACGGCCGTAGCGGGGTCAGCCCCGGGGCGCCGCTTCGGCCCCGACGAACTCGAGCCAGCCAAACGTCCCCAGCCAAACGTCCCTGGCACGTTCCAGCCGCCGCGTTCCAGCCGCCGCGTTCCAGCCGCCGCGTTCCAGCCGCCCGCGTTCCAGCCGCCCGGCCAAACGTCCCTGGCACGTTCCAGCCGCGTTCCAGCCGCGTTCCAGCCGCCCGCGTTCCAGCTCGCCGTTCGTCCGCCACGCGGCCCGCTCCGAGCCCGGCACGGGCCTCGCCAGCCCACCGGGCCGCCCTGGCGATCTCCGCGATCTGGAATCTCCCCGAGACACTCTACCCCGTGACCCGAAAGCCGTGGCAGCCGTCACTGTACCCCCGAAGCAGATGACGCGCCCCGGCGCGGTCAGATACCTGGAGACTTCGGATGTGGCAGCAACGCAGGTGTGTCGGGATGCTGGCTCGAGAGCAGCGCCGCCGTGGGGCGGCACTCGCCGGCATGGCAGCCGCTGCGCTCTTGGGGAGTGGCTGCAGCCCGAGCGCAAGCGGCGAGGGCGCTCGGCTAGCCGGCGCGGACGGGCCCACGGCGGGTGCGGGTTCCGCCTCGGACGCGCCGGGCGACTTCGACGGCGAGTTGGGACTTGCGACCTGGAAGCAGCTGTGCGCGAGCTGCCACGGGGACTTCGCGCCGGGCTCCACCCTGAGTTCGGGCAACATGAACGGCGATTTTCGGCTCGACGCGAGCGCGGCCATCGAGCGCCACGGCGATGGGCTCGAGGGCTACATCGAGGCCGCGATGCCCATGGGCTCACCCGAGCTTTGCACCGGCACCTGCGCGGAACTCCTCGGCGCCTATTTGCGTTCGCTGAACCCGCCCGGGGCGCTCTCGTGCAGTGGTGAAAGCGGCCCGGCGATGGGCGCGCGCCAGGTCGTGCTGCTGTCGAGTCGGGAGTACCAGAATGCACTCGAGGACCTGCTCGACGTGCCGACGGACTACGGCGAAGGGGTCGCCAATCACGATGGCAGGCGGGGCGGCTTCGTCGACATGACAGGGCAGCTTGTCTCGAGCACGCTGCTCGACAGCTACCGCCGAAACGCCGAGGCGGTCGCGGCATGGGCCTTACAAAACGGCCGACCCTTCGCCTGCGACGACGCCAGCGCCTGCGCAAACCGCTTCGTCGACGAGTTCCTGCCCCGGGCCTTTCGCGGACCCGTGTCCGACGCGCAAAAGGACGCCTACCGAAAGCTCTTTGCCGACTACCCCGACGAAGCGCTCGAGCTGTCGCTGAGGGCCGCGCTGACCTCTCCCATGTTCCTGTATCGCATCGAGGTGGGAGTCGAACTCGAGCAGGCCCGCGCCGCCGGCTACTACGACCCGGGCGCAACCAAGGACACAGGCATCGCCCCGGCAGAAGCGGCCTCGGAAATTCACTCGCCCTCGCAGTTCGCCGCCGAAAGCAATGGCTACCTCAACGGCGAGGCCTGGATGCTCGACCAGAACGGTCGCATCGTGGTGGCGTTCAACACCCCGTTTTCCGATCCCTCCAGCGTCGAGGTCATGGCCCGTGGCGAAAACCACGGCGAAACTTGGCCCGAGATGATCTTTCGGGTCAACGGCAGCGAGTTCGGCCGACAGCGCGTCGACAGCCTGGAACTGCGTTCCCATCGCTTCGATATCACGGGCATCGAAGGCGCCGCCCGTGTCGAGATCGCATTCGAAAACGACTCCGGGGTACCCCCCTATGGTTCGGGCGAGGACGCCAACCTGCTGATCGAAGAGGTGCGACTGTTCACCGAGGCAGGCGGCCCGACGCCGACCCCAGAGCCCGCGCCCGCCCCCACACCCAGCTCCGACGCCGCTGGCGGCCTGCTCGACGAGGCCGACAGCGACGCCTTCGTGCTGACGCCCTTCGAACTCGCCTCCGCCCTGGCATTTCGCGTCACCGGATCGACCCCTGACCAGCAGCTGCTGGAGGCAGCACGCACCGGAAGGCTGGCCTCGCGCGCGAACATTCGAGCCCAGGTCGAGCGCCTCATCGACAGCCCGCGCGGACGCGCGCAGATGGCCCGCTTCGTGACCCGCTGGTTTCGCCTGGATGAACTGCAACAGGTCTCCCGCCCCGAGGTTCCGGAACTGACGGCGGAGGTGAAGGCCGCAATGCTGGAAGAGGTCGCCACCCACTTCCTGCATGTCTTCTACGACGAGTCGGTGGCCTACTCCGAGTTCTTCGGGGGCGACTACACCTTCCTCAACGCCACGCTGGCTCAGTTCTACGGCATCCCCGGACAGTTCGGAGACAGCTTTCAGCAGACGCAAGTGGAGGGTCGCGGCGGACCACTGGCGAGCGGCGCTTTCATGACCGTCAACGCCCACGCCGACCGTACGGCGCCGATCCTACGGGCCGTGCGCGCGCGCCAGACGGCGCTCTGCCACTACATCGATCCCCCGAACTCACCCATCGCGGGCGATGACATCGACGCCCAGCGCGCCGCAGCGCAGCAGCGCGTGACCGAACGCGAGCAGACGGAAGGAACGCTCAGCAGCCGCGAGTTCTACTTTCTCTACACCGACGGCATCGATGCCTGTGCGGGCTGCCACGAGCGCATCATCAATCCCATGTTCGGCATGGAGGACTTCGACAACGTGGGCCGGCTGCGCCAGAGTGCCGGTGCCACCACTGTCATCGAGATGGTTCATGGTGCCGAGACCCTCGTCTCCACAGAGGGCACGCTTCACGGTGTAACTTCGACAAGCGATCCCACCACCCTCGAGTACGCCGGCGCCAAGGATCTCTCCAATCAACTCGCAGACACCGACGCCATCGGCCACTGCCTGGCGCGGAAGGCTTTTCGTTTTCTGACCGACTTGACCTACGTCGATCGGGACCTGGACGCGACCCATCAAGAAGTTCTCACGGCCGCCCAGCGCAACGCCTACAGCTGCGTGGCCGCCAGGGCGCTTCAGGCCTACGAGGCGGGTGGGCAGAGCCCGCGCGCGCTCTTTATCGAACTCGCCACCGACAGCATGCTCCTTTTCCGACGTTGACCCGGACAACGCCATGCAGAAACGCAGACAATCAGTCGTTACAAACCGTCGCGAATTCCTGCGACTTGCGGGCCGTGCAAGTGCGGGCGCCGCGATGCTCGGCGCGGCCCCGATAATCGGCGGCCTGCTCTCCAACCGTGCTGCGCGAGCCCAGGGAAGCGGCGTCAAGCGCGCGGTCTTCGTGTACACGCCCGGCGGAGCGCCCCGAGGACTCTGGCTGCCCAAGGGCCGTACGCTGAACACGGCCACCCAGGCCTTCGAAGGTCTGCAGCAACTCTGCAACTTCCGAGAAGTCGAGGTGCTTGAAAGTGGTCACGGATTGGCACGCAAGTGCCTCGGCCAGCTGCGCTGGGACTCGGATTGGACCGGCGACACCATCGACCAACAGATCGCCAGCGTGCTGAGCACATCCACGCCGTACCAGTCCTACGTGCTGGGGGTGCAGACCAGCACCGAGGACTACGTGGTGCGCAGGTCGGGTGCAGCAGTGCCGGCCGAAAACAGCCCCGCCGCGGCGTATCAGCAGCTTTTTGGCGGCGCTGCCAGTGGCGGCGACAGCGCCGGCTTCCTCGCACGGCAGCGCAGCGTCATGGACATCAACCGTGCCGCATTGGCCGAGCTGAAGGAGCGCGCAGGTAGCCTCGGGCGAGCCTTCGATGAACACGCCGCGGCCCTCGAAGAGCTGGAGCGCCGCATCGTCGACACCGCGACGATGCCACGCGCCGAGGGCTGCGACTCGCCGAGCTGGAACGCCGCCGGACACGCCACCTCTGGCGACACCTCGGTTCCATTTCAGCACACCGCAGAGCTGCAATCCGACATCATCGTAGCGGCCCTCCAATGCGGCTTGACCCACGTCATGACCTTGCAATTGGGCTGGCATCAACAGCTCTGGTACGGACACGACACCGCCTACCAGGGAGACCATCACAGTTCCGCCCATGCAGCCCAGGGGGGAGAAAACGCGGAGATGACCAACTATTTGAGCCGCTGCGTGGCCTATCTCGTGCGCCGCCTGCTCGACACCGACGACCCGGCGGTTCCGGGTAGCAAGATGATCGACAACACCGTGGTGGTGCAGGTAAGCGACATGGGAGACGGTCGCGACCACAGTGGCGAAGCCGGCCCCAGCATGGTGGCGACACGTCTGCCGGGCTTCAAGCACGGCACCGTGACGCAGGGCGGCAACAACCTGATGGTCCTTGAAACGGTAGTCGAGGGGCTCGGCCTCGGCGCCTACGTGGGCAAAGACCCTGGCACCCACAAAATTTGGCCCTGCGCCGACGGCCAGCTCATCACGGACCTTCTCGGGTAAGGGCACGCTCGCAGCTGCAATGTCCCGGGCACGTTTGCGACACGTTTGCGACAGGTGGCGCGTTCACAGCCACATGTGGGCGGAAGCGGTCGCACGGCCTGTGCGCCGCAGCGGCGGCTCAGAACAGCTCGGTCTGATGCGGTGCGGGAGTCAGCAGCCGGCGCACGGGGCCGAAGCTCTTGCGATGGATGGGGCTGACCCCGAGCTTTTCGATGGCGCGCACGTGGGCGGCTACCGGGTAGCCCTTGTGCTGGGCGAAGCCGTAGCCGGGGTAGGTCTGGTCGTATTCGACCATGATGGCGTCGCGCCGGGTCTTGGCCAGGATCGAAGCGGCCGCGATGGAGATGCTCTTGGCGTCGCCTTTGATGATGGATTGCTGCGGGATGTCGAGTTCTTTGAGGGGACGGGCGTCGATTAGCAGGTGGCTGGGCACAACCCCGAGCGCTTCGACCGCCCGCCGCATGGCGAGCAGGCCGGCGCGGTAAATGTTGATGGCGTCGATTTCAGCCGGCTCGACGCGGCCGATGCCCCAGGCCACAGCCTCCCGCCTGAGTTCGGCGGCCAGCTGCTCACGGCGGGCCGCGCTGAGCTTCTTGGAGTCGTCCAGGCCCGCCAACCGGTAGCCCCGGGGCAGGATCGCAGCGCCGGCCACGACCGGTCCGGCGAGCGGGCTCATGCCAGCTTCATCGACACCGGCCACGTGCATGTGCCCCGCGTCCCACAGTTCCCGCTCGAAACGCGAGAGCTGGCGCAGGCGCTGCCCCTCGATCCGATTGCGCTGCCGCCGCCGTTCCACGGCCTGCAGGATGCGGGCCGCCCCCGCGCGCGGGTCGCTCTCGAGGGCCGCAGCCAGCTCCCGTGGCATGGGCAGGCCGTCGCGCACGTAGCGCTGCTCGATCTCGGCCAAGGTGAGGTGGGAATACACGGGCAGAGACTACACTATGCTCGCAACCGATGGCCCACCTGCTCGCCGGCGACGACCCCGGAGACCGCCCCCGCGCCCTCGCACGCGGGACCTTCGACGGGCTGCACCGCGGCCACCGGGCGCTGCTCTCAGCGCTTCGCGAGCAGGCCCGCCGTCGCGACGCTGCCGCCTGTGTGGTGTTGCGCACCGACACGGCGCCGAGACTGCTGGCCCCCGACGAACGCATCGAGGCCCTGCTTTCCGCCGGAGTCGAGACGATCTACGCCGCCTCGGAGGGCACCGCCCCCGCCCATGGGTTCGCCGTCGAAGTGCGCGGCGCCTGCCGCTCCCCACGCACGCCAGCCGCAGTCTCGCCGCCACCACCCGCGACCATCGAGGTTGCCCGCGTGACCTGGAACGGCGCCGCCATCACGGTCGCGCGTATCGCGGAGCGGCTCGAGCGCGCGAACTTCGAGGCCGCAGCAGCCATGCTCGGACGCCGTTTCACCCTGCGCGGGCGCGTGATCCACGGCCGACAGCTGGGCCGCAAGCTGGGCGCCCCCACCGCCAACCTGGCGCTGCAGCTGGACCCACCCCTGCGCGGGATCTACGCCGCCCAGGTGCAGCTCACCGACGAGTCCGAGCCGCCCTGGCCGGCCATGGCCTATCTGGGCAAGCGCCCCACCCTGGACGCCGCGGCGGACGCCAGGCTGCAGCTTGAGGTGCACCTGCTCGATTTCAGCGGCGACCTCTACGGGCGCAGGCTGACGGTGGAGCCCCTGGCCCGCGTGGCCGACGAGGTCACCCTGCCCGATCTGCCGGCCCTGCGCCGCCGCATCGCCGAAAACGTCGCCCGGGTGCGCGCCCACTTCGCCACGGGCTGACTTGACCCGCCGCCGCGTTCTTGCCACGTAATCGCCGTGGACGAGTCAAACGATCTCTACTTCGAGCAGGTGGCCATCGGGCCGATGCAGAACTTCATCTACTTCATCGGCAGCCGCCGCACCCGCGAGTGCCTGGTGGTGGATCCGGCCTGGAGCACCGAGGGCATCATGGAGTTCGCCGGCGAGGCCGACATGCGCATCGTCGGCTCCCTGGTCACCCACTACCATCCCGACCACGTGGGCGGGCGCATGGGCTTCTTCGGCGTGCCCGGCGGTGTGGCGGAGTTGGCAGGGCAAACCGACGCCATCGCCCATGTGAGCAAGCACGAGGCCGACGGGCTGATCAAGATCACGGGCCTGAGCGAGAGCGATCTGGTGCGCCACGACAGCGGCGACGTGATCACCCTGGGCGATGTCAGCATCGAGTTGATCCACACCCCCGGTCATACCCCGGGCAGTCAGTGCTTTTTGGTGCGCGAACGACTGGTGACCGGCGACACCCTCTTCGTCGACGGCTGCGGCCGCGTGGACCTGCCCGGTGGCGACGCTGGCGCCCTGCGCGAAAGCTTGCGCACGCTGGCCAAGCTACCCGATACGGTCACCATCTGCCCGGGACACAACTACGGCCGCACGCCCACCAACACGATGGCCGAGCAGAAGCAGAGCAACTGGTCGATGATCGACGCGCTCTGAGCCACTGCGCCCGGCGCGATGGCCCTACAACAGCCCCGGCGGCTCGATGCCCAGGGCCTGCTGCAAAAACGCCAACTCGTCCTCGCGATCGGGCAGCGGCGCCGGCCGCGTGATCATCTTGTCGCGCTTGAGTTCCTCGACCACTTCGGCCTTGCGCTCGAAGGGCGTGCTGAAGTGGTTCATCTGGTAAAGTTCCTCGAAGGGCAGACGCGGCCTTTGACCCCCCGCCTCCCAGTGCTCCGCAGGATAACCCACAGTTTGCAACAGTAACACGCGGCAGTGCTCGGGAATGCCCAGGCCTTTCTTGATCTTCTCGCCGTGGGGCGTGCCAAGGCAGCAGGTTCCCAGACCCATGTCATAGGCCATCAGCGTCGCCTGGGCGATGCCCTGACCGCAGTCGACCTCGTTGAGGCCGGGCTCCTTCAGGCTCTCGCCGATGGCCGCGAAGATCGGAAGCAGGGTTTTTTCCAGCGCCTCGACGCGCTCTTTCTTGGGACCGAAACCCAGGGCCCCCGCGTCCAGGAGCTCCCGCAGCCGGTCGCCCTGCACGTCGACGGCGTTGGGGTCCAGATACCAGACCAGGATCACGGGCGCGATGCGAATCTGCCAGCCCACGATGAAACCCTCGATCGAGTCGAGCACTTCCTTGGGCGCAGTATCTCGAAAGACTGCCACCGCGCGCAGGCTTTGCACGTTGCCCCAGTGGGAGGCCAGGCGCGAGGCCTCGAGCATCATCTGAATCTTCTCCGGTTCGACCATTTTGTAGGGCCGGACAAAACGAATCGACCGCCGGCGTCCGATGACTTCCCTCAACTCCATGACGTACCTCGATTTGGCTAGCGCGCTATGCAGTGACCAAACGATCTGCGCGCAAAATTCTCCCGGCAGGCCGCCCTTCGACCTGCCACGAAGTCCTCAGGCCGCGTCGACCTTCTTTCGCGACCAGCGGCGCACGTGCGGCAGGTCGTCGTCGAGCCAGTAGGCGTCGTCCTCGGTGACCACCAGCAGCTCCTCCCACTTGGCGCCGATGGGGCCGAGTCCCAGGTGCGGCTCCACCGCCCAAAGCCCCGGATCGATGCGCACGTCACTGGCCTTGTGGTCGTTCCAGTAGGGCCAGGCCTGGGCCCGTCCAAAGCGCGCCGCGCGCGTCGAGCGCCCCAGCCCGCGCAGGGCCCGCACACCAAAACCCGCCAGCTCCACGCGCCTGAGCCATGAGGGCTCCATGCGAAAGACCTTGTGGGCCAGCACGCGCAGCGGATAGGCCTGGTGGCGATTGGCGTAACCCTGCCGCTCGATGATGCGGTCGACCTCGGCGTAGACCTCCTTGGCGGTCCTGCCCTGCTTGACCATCTGGGCGATGACGCCGCGGTACTCCTCCAGGTCGTCCTGCATCTTCTCGAGCGTGGGGTTTTCGCCGAGACAGCAGCTGTAGCCGATGTCACAGCTGTATCCGTCGCTCGCGGGAGCCACGTCGAGAATGACCGGCATGCCAGGCTCGAGCCTGCGCCCGCTGGGCCGAAACTTCAGAGGCGTACGAAAGCCGGTGAAGCTGGTGCGGTCACCGAACCACACGAAGGGCACGTGGAAGTATTCGACGATGCCGTGATCGCCCAGCCAGCGCCGCATCATGCGCGCCACTTCTTTTTCGGTTTGCCCTTCGCGCAGCTCGGCTTCGATGGCCTCGGTACACTGGTAGGCCAGCTGCTGGACCTCCCTGAAGCGCTCGAGCTCGCGGTCGGAATAGACGGTCATGGCAGAAGCCTCCAGGAAAGGGCGATGCGCGCGCAACTCCTCCTCGGCGAGCATTGGACAAGCGCCGAGGCGTGACCTATGTAAGATCAAGCAGCGATGACCCGCAAGCGCAGCAAGAAGCCCCTCACGGACGTGGCCCTGCTTTCCGGTCCCACCGAGGACGGTCGTGGCGCGCGCATGCTGCGCTACAAGGAAGGCGCGCTCTACGCTGGCGAGATTCGACCGGCGCGGGAAGGCCAGGCGCTCGGCGGCCAAGAACTGGTACGGCTGGAGCCGCTGCACGAGGAACTGCCCCTGTGCCGCGTGGAGGTGCTGCACGGCGGCGACGGGGATGGCAAGGCGTCCGCCACGGAGGCCGCCGGCGCTGGACGACCCGAGGGGCACCCCGCCGCGGGCAACCAGGGGCGCAAGCAGGGCAGCGGTCCGGCACGCATCGCCACCGACAGCTACCGCAAGAACTGGGCGGCGGTATTCGGCGGCGCGCGCAAGAAGCGGACCGACTACTCGGTCAACTGACCAGCTTCAAAACGCCACCATGGCGCGCACCATGGCCCTGTCGCGCCCAACGCTCGGCTGCAGCGCGAAGCTCCGGCGGGGGCGGTGACCGGCCCGATCCGACTCCCCGTCGCCATCGAGCAAAAAGTAGGCGCCCAGACCACCGGCCAGCGCGGCGGTGCCGAGAAAGACGTACTGCAGGAGCTCAAAGGTCTCGCCGCTGCTGCAAATGTCGCGGACCGACTCCAGCTGTTGGGCGCTGAGCCCGTAGCCCGCGCCGTCGCCCGCCTCGACGCAGACATCGGGGACGTCCGGATCGATGTCGTGAATCCTCTGGCGGTAGTCCGTGTAGATGGGATCGTCGTTGGCGGCCGAGATCTGCAGCCACGAGTACACCGTCAGGCCGAGGGACACGCCGGCCACGCCCAGCAGGGTGTAGCCCGCCCAGTCGTTGCTACCGCCGCCGCTGGGCCGGGGCTCCCAGGGGGACTCGTGATCGTCGGTGTCGACGGCGCCGGCTTGCTCCGGAGCCGGGGCGGCCTGCGGCGGACCGCCGGCGGGCGGCGCCTGCACCGGCATCGGCTCCAGCGGGGGCAGGCCGCGCAGCTCGCGCAGCAGACCCGACGCCACCGTCGGCAGGGCTGCGCGATTCTGCGGATCGATTTCGGTTTGGGCCGACGCCACGATGGCTCCGCCGGAGCTGTCGAACATCATCAGCTGCACCGAGACCGCGCGGCCATCGCCGACCCGCGCCAGAGTCCCGTAGACGACCTGCTGGGCGCCCAGGCCCGAGCCGATGGTCGCCCGGCACGACTCCGAACTCATCTCGCAGTCGTTGACCATGGTCATCTGGCTCAAGGAGGGGCGGTTGGAGCTGAGGTTCCATTCCGCCACCTGAGCCGCCTCCTGGTAGACACTGTCGCTGAGTTCGGTTGCCAGACCGTCGTCGCCGTCCTCGCTGATGAGGCCGAGCATGACCACGCTCTGCTGTGCCTCGGCCACGGCTGCCGGAGCGGCCACCGCCAGCAAAGCGAGTAATGGCCAGCAGCCAGCGGGGCGCAGGAGTGTGGGGAACGACGGGGTGTTCATGCGGGCATCTTACAACCCGTCCGCGAAGTCGGAACACCCGAATTCGGGAACATCTCCGGCCAAAACACCTGCCCCGATGCGCATCGAGAAAAGCTTTGCGCATAAATAGTTACTCAGTTATACAATCAATGATTGACATCGGTCGGGTCGGGGTAACGGCGGCCACAGGGCCGTGACATTTGGCGACCCATTGGGGATAAGAGTGCGCAGTATCGGCGGAGCCAGGCCACGGCCCGCCCCGCGGAGGCAGCATGGCGATCGATTTGAGCACCGTCGGCCACAGCGTCGAGCCCCACAGCAAGAGCTACGACTGGCGCGACGTCTCCCTCTACGCCCAGGCCCTGGGCGCCGGCACCGGAGACCTCAAGTACGTGTTGGATCCGAGCCCCCAGGTGCTGCCGACCTGGGGCGTGATCCCGGCCTTCGAGCCGGTCTTCGACGCCATGCGCGCCACCGGCGGCGACCTGGTGCAGCTGCTGCACACAGCCCAACGAACCGAGCTCGTGCGCCCCTTCCCCGCCGCAGGCGAGATGAAGACCCGCGCCCGCATCCGCGGCATCTGGGACATGAAGATCGGCGCCATCTGCTTCCTCGACACCGAGACCGAGGTCGACTCCGAGCTGGCCTGCCGCACCAGTTGGCAGCTGCTGGTGCGGGGTGCAGGCGGCTTCGGTGGCGAGCGCCCACCCGGCAGCCTGCGTACCAAGCCGCCGCGCGGCGCCGAGCCGGATTTCGAAGTCGAGGTGGAGACCAGCGCCGATCAGGCCCTGCTCTACCGTCTGACGGGCGACGTCAATCCCATCCACTCGCATCCGGAAGTCGCAGCCCAGGCCGGCTTCGATCGCCCGATCCTCCACGGCCTGTGCACCTACGGCATCGCCGGCCGCGTCGCGCTCAAGGCGCTGGCGGGCGACGAACCGGCGCGCTTCAAAGCCCTGGAGACGCGCTTCAACAAGGTCGTGATGCCCGGCGATACGCTGGTCGTGCGCGGCTACAAGCTCGAAGCAGCCGGCCAGGCGGCGGTCACGGTCACGGTGAAAGCCTCCGGAGACGTCGCCATCGCCAACGGGCTCTTCGAATACGCGCCGTAGGGCGTCGTTACGACCTCGACCGGGCCGCGACCACGCGTTGGCGGGTGCGGGCCGATGCTGTAGGGTCACGCCCCGGCCGGCGGCGCCTGCCGGCCGCATCGCGAGGATCTGCCATGAAAGCCTTCCAGACCGGCGCCCCGGGCGCCCCGCTGATCGACAAAGAGCTGCCCACCCCCGAGCCCACGGGCACCGAGGTATTGCTCAAGACCGTCGCCGCCGGCGTCTGCCACTCCGACGTGCACATCCACGAGGCCAAGTTCGACCTGGGCGAGGGCAAAGTCATGCCCGCCGGCTTTCCCGGCATGACCCTGGGCCACGAGATCACCGGCGAGGTTGTGGCGCTGGGGCCTGACGCCGAAGGCGTGGCCGTGGGCGACAGGGTCGTGGCCTTCCCCTGGATCGGATGCGGCAGCTGCCGGCAGTGCGAGCGCGGCGAAGAAAATCTCTGCGGCAGGGCCCAAAATCTCGGCATCGCGCGCAGCGGCGGCTTCGGCGACCACGTGCTGGTGCCCCACCCCCGCTACCTTTTCGACAAGGGCGAGACCGCCGATGCCCTCTCCTGCACCTACGCCTGCTCGGGCCTGACGGCCTATGGGGCGCTGCGCAAGGTGGGCGAGCTGCCGTCCGGCGCGCGCATCGTGATCGTGGGCGCTGGCGGCGTGGGCATGAATGCGGTGCAGATCGCACGCTCGGCATTCGATATCGATCCCATCGTCTGCGATATCGACGAGGCCAAGCTCGAGGCGGCCAAGGCCGCTGGCGTCGAGCACGTCTTCAATGCCGCCGATCCGGAGTCGGCCAAGGCGATCAAGACGCTCACCGGCGGCGGCGCCTATGCGGCCCTGGACTTCGTGGGTTCCGAAAACTCCACCCAGTTCGCCCTCAAGACACTGGAGAAGGGCGGCAAGCTGGTGGTTGTTGGCCTTTTCGGCGGCTCGCTGAAATTTCCACTGCCGATGATCCCGATCCTGGCGCGCACCATCCAGGGCAGCTACGTGGGCAGCCTGGCGGAGATGGGCGAGCTCATGGAGCTCGTACGGGCCGGCAAGATCCCGGCGATTCCCATCGAAGAGCGTCCGGCTTCGGCCGAGAATGCGACCCGGACCCTGCAAGATCTGCGCGACGGCAAGGTCGCCGGGCGCGCCGTGCTGATGTACTGACGCCATCTCGAGCGATGATCGGTCGCTCTCCCCTGCCGCCTGGCACACCCATTGCTTATCTCTGAGTGTGCCCCGATGCACGTGCCATTGTGTGCCAGCGGGCAAGGGAGATGACCGATGATCAAGCACGGATTGCACACGGGCCCGCTGGCCGCAGCCCTCGGGACCACCCTGCTGTCGACCCTGCTGCTGCCCTTGCTGTGGCCGCAACCGGCCCACGCCTGCGGCGGTCTATTTTGCAACTCCACCCAGAGCCAAGCGGTCAATCAGGCCGCCGAGCGCATCATCTTCAGCCACAACGAAGATGGCACGGTCACGGCGGTGATCGAGATCATGTACGAGGGCGCCGCCGACCGCTTCGCCTGGTTATTGCCAGTGCCCGGGGTGCCCAAGATCGAGGTCAGCTCCTCCCAGGTCTTCGACCAGCTGCAGCGTCTGACCGCCCCCACCTACACCCTGCAGGTCCAGGTCGAGGGGGAATGCCAGAACTTCGCCTTCGCCAACGGTGGTAGCGGCGGGGCCTCCTTCGGGACGCCTACCACCACCGCTTCGGATGCCGCGCCTTCTGAGCCGGCCGTCATGCTCGAAGCCTCCGGCACCGTGGGCCCCTACGACTTCGCCGTCATCTCGCTCATGGACGGCCTCGACGATCCGGCCCAGGTGGCCATCGACTGGCTCACCACTGAGGGTTATGACGTGGGCGAGCTGGGGCCGGAGGTACTGCGCCCCTACCTGCTCGAAGGCCTGAACCTCCTGGCATTCCGCCTGACCAAAGGCAACCAGACAGGCTCGATCCGCCCGGTGCGCCTGACCTACCCGGCCGACAGCCCCTCGATTCCGATCCGCCCCACCGCCGTCGCGGCCAACGACAACATGGGCGTAATGGTCTTCATGCTGGCCCAGGGACGGGCGGTACCCACCAACTACCGCGCACTGGAGCTGAACGAAGCCCTGATCAACTGGTTCAATCCCTCGTCGAACTACAACGACGTGATCAACCAGGCGGCCGACCAAGCCGGAGGCCACGGCTTCGTCACCGAGTTCGCCGGCTCGACCGAATTCCTGCGCAATCAGATCTTCGGCCCCGGGCAGCGTGCCCAGTGGAATGACTTCCAGTCAGGCAGCTTCACAAATGGCCAGGAGTTGCTCAGGCAGGCGATCGAGCTCTACGGCAGCTGGGACGGTTTCGAGCTAGCGCTGCAGGCCGGGGTCACGCCAAGCGATCCGGAGTCCATCGAGACCCTGGTCAACTGCTTCCAGTGCCCGGTCAACGACGAGCTTGTCGTCGACAGCGCGGCCTTCGTCGAGGCGCTCTTCGACAAGGTAATCTCACCGGTCCTGCAGACCCACGAGCTATTGACCTCCCAGGGCAAGCTCACGCGCCTCTACACCACCATGAGCGCCGACGAGATGACGGTCGACCCGGTCTTCGACGACAACCACGACCTGCCCGACGTGGACAATCTTCACCAGGCCACGCGCTTCATCGAATGCAGCTCCGAGTTCGATCAGAGCGCCGCCCCCTGGCGCATCGAGCTGCCCCAGGGCGATGTGGTGCGCGGCATGGGCAGCACCCTGACCTGGCCCGTAAGCCTGGAAGCGCAGCCGGCCAACCTGCGGGTGATGCAGCTGTCGACCTCGGGTGAGGGCGAGGTCATCGCGGACAACCGAGGCCGTGTCACCGAAATGCTGATCGAGCTGGCGGGGGACTTCGAGGTCGCCGCTGCCAACACCAACGCCGGTGGTGGTGGCAGCGGCGGTGGCTCGGTTTCGGGCTCGCCCGCGCCCCGGGGCAACCCATCGGAGTCGGATGCCAGCACCATGAGCAGCAGCGGATTGTGCAGCGCGGTCCCGGGGCGGGCGGCCGGCGGCGACCTCGCCTGGCTCGGCCTCGGCGCCCTGTGGCTCGTGCGCTGCCGGCGCTCAAAGCGCTCGAAGCTCGCGTAACGTCGGGGCGGCCCCGGCGTATGCGCAGGGGTGGTCACGCTCGCGGATTTCGCGGTCCGACACGGGTCGCCGGCACAACCCCAGCGCGCTAGCCTCGGCGCGGTGAACGAAGAGCAAAGCGACGAGGCGCTGATGCTGGCCTACGTCGGGGGCGACGTTCGGGCTTTCGATCGGCTTTTCGAGCGCTATGCGCCCGTGATCCTCGGCATCGGTCGCCGCCACCTGCGCAACGAAGACGACGCCCGCGAGCTGCTCCAGAAAACCTTCCTGCGCCTACACGGCGCCCGCCGCGACTACCGTCCAAGCCAGCCCCTTCACCCCTGGCTGATGACCATCACCATGAACCTGGTGCGCGACAGCTGGCGCCGCAGCAAGCGCAAACCCGTCAGCCCCCTGCAGGAGGAACCTACGCCGCCCGAAGCCGACGCAAGCGAGGGCGAGCCCCTCGACGCCGGCCGGCGTGCCGAGATGTTGCGCGCGGCCCTACGCGAACTGCCGCCGGGACAACGGGAAGTCATCGAGCTGCACTGGCTGCAGGAGCGCCCCTACGCCGAGGTGGCCGAGATCGTGGGCTCGAGCGAAGGCGCCGTGCGCGTGCGCGCCCATCGCGCCTACGCCAAACTCAAGGCGCGCTTGTCGAAGTTGTTGGAGGACGAGTGAGCGACTTGAGTGAACGAAACGCCAGCGAAGATGCGGTCGAGGTCGAGCTTTCGCGACTGCGCGCCGCGACCGATCGCGAGCCGGACCTCTCCCCCATGCTCGGCGAGCTGCACGCGCGCATCTCGCAAGGCGACACGGCGCTCGAAGGCGTGCGTGCGCTGCCCTCGGGCTGGCGGCTTTCGATCGCCGCGCTCTCGGCTTTGGCCATCGTGCTCCTGGTGCTGCTCCTGATGCCGCAGCCCGAGCTTGCCGACTATCCGCGGGCGCGCTTGCTGCCGGTGATGGGCGCGCTGGGCGTCTTACTGTGGCCCACCCTGCGCGCTGCGCTGCGCCCCCTGCACCTGCCGGCCCTCGGCGGTGGTCGGGCCTGGTTGCTGTGGCTCGTGGCCGCGGCGGCGACCTTTGGGCTGGCGCTGCTGCCAGCCCCCGAGGCACTGCTCACCGACGCCGCGGCAGCGGCCGGACATGACTCCCTACGCCATGCCCTGCCCTGCCTGCTATTCGGACTGGTCACCGGCGCGCCGGTCTTCGCCGCCATTGCGGTACTCGACCGCGGCAATCGCTTCGCCCCACTACTTGCGGCTGCTGCGGTCGGTCTGGTCGGAAACCTCTCGCTTCAGATTCACTGTGCGCTAATCAACCGGGCGCATCTCCTGTGGGGCCACGCCGGCGTGAGCGTGGTGGCGCTTTTGGGCGGGCTTTTGCTCTGGCTTGCGTTGCGACGCCGGCACTGAGGCGACGTGCTATCCTGAAGACCTTGCCACCTGTGCTACCACTGCTGCTCGTCGCCGCCGCCGCCCTGGTCGCCGGGCACGCCGAGCGGAGCGGCGTCGACCCCAGCCATGGCCGGCGCGACATACCCGCGACACTATGGTTGGCACTGGGCGTAGGCACGCTCGAGCTGCTGCTCGCAGGCGTAATCGGCGTACGATCGGGCGCGCTCTTCGGCCTCGAAGCCGCCACCGCCGCTGCGGCGCTGCTGGTCGCCGTCACACCCGCTTGGCCGAAGGCGGGCATGGTCGGCGCCAGCGTGGCCATCGCCTGCGGCCTCGCGGCCCTGGGCTGGTGGCAGCTCGACGCCGGAGAGGTGAGCATACCCGCCGGGCACATCACCGATGCCAGTAGCGGCGAGGTACTCGGAAAGGTCGCACGCTCCGAGTCCGGCGGCGGGCGTTTCGCCTTCGCGGTCGCTGCCTCGCTGTGCAGCGTGCTGTGGTACTGGCGCGTGCGTCCCCGCGGCGCCCCGGCGCCCCCCCCAATGCCCTCCGAGCACGCCCGCGGGCGTGCAGAGCGGCGCCGCGATCGCACATGAAAAGGCCTCATCCGTCGGGCAGGCCGTAGTCGTTGCGTTCCGGGGGACTGTCCGAGTGATACTCGACGAACTCCCAATCATTGCCCTCGGGATCGAGGAAATACACGCGCGTGCGGTGGGGATGGCGATTGCCCACGGTCGACTCCCGGTAGCCAGCTGCGGTCAGTCGCGCACGCACCGCCTCCGCGTCATCCACGACCCAACCCAGATGGTTGACACCCACCGCGCCGTCGTAGGGTTTGCGCGTAGCTGGCGTCCGGTGTTCGGCCTGATCAAAGGCCAAATAGAAGTCGTCGCTGCCCACGTGCACCCAGCGACGGCCGTCGCCCGTGCGACCTTCGCCGCGCACCCGAAAATCGGGAAACGCGATCTGCACGAAGCGCAACATCTCGTCCACGTCGGCCACGCTAAAATTTCCATGTTCGAGCTTTGCCATTGCCGCAATCCTCCTTGGAGTGACTCTGCTATCGAATTCCATTGTCATATACCGTCGTCGTCGGAGCATCCGGATTGCTATTTGATTGGCAACTGGCTATCGAGTGGACATGGAGGCGCAGATGCGACGAATTCTGGTCACGGGAGCGAATAAGGGCATCGGAGCGGCCATCGTCCGAGCCATCCTCGATGAATACGACGACACCATGGCGTTGCTCGCCTGTCGGGACCGCGGACGCGGTGAGGCCGCGGTCGCGGCACTCGTCAGCGAGCGGCCCGCCTGGCGCGAGCGGCTGATGCTGGTCGAACTTGATGTGGGCAGCGACGCGTCCGTGTCGGCAGCGGCCGCGACCGTCGGTGGGGCCCTGGGAAGCTCGCCGACGCCGCTCTACGCCCTGGTGAACAACGCCGGTATCGGCCTTGGATCGAACGATGTCGCATCGGTGCTGAACGTGAACCTGCTGGGGCCGCGGCGAGTCTGCGAAGCTTTTGTGCCGCTTCTCGATCCCGAGCGGGGCCGTGTGGTGCACATCAGTTCCGCCTCCGGACCGAACTTCGTCAATCGCTGCAGCCCCGAGCGCCAGCGCTTCTTTGTCGACCCCGAACTCCAGTGGTCGGCGCTCGAAGCCTTGATCGACGAGTGCACGAAGCTCGGCGCAACCCCCGAGGCCTACGCGGCCGCTGGCCTCGGCAGCAGCGACGCCTACGGCCTCTCAAAAGCCTGTCTCAACAGCTACACCATGCTGCTGGCGCGCGAGCACCCAACGCTGCGCATCAACGCCTGCACCCCGGGCTACATCGAGACCGATCTCACGCGCCCCCACGCCAGCGGCACTTCGCCCGCAGCGCTCGGGATGAAGCCGCCGAGCGCCGGTGCGCGAGCGGCCATGTTCCTGCTCTTCGGCCAGCCGGACGGCAGCGGTCACTACTATGGCAGCGACGCCGTGCGCAGCCCCCTCGATCGCTACCGAGCCCCCGGTGACCCGCCTTTCTTGGGCTGAGTCGAACGCGCCACGCGAAGGCGAACCTCGCGCACCGACTGGATTGATGCACGCACCGCACCGGCCGCGAGGTCGACGCCGCTGCCTTGACATCTCCCCCCAAGAGACACCGTCAACCCCGAGATGTTCCAGCAAGCCGCGTTGATGCACGCCGCCACGGGCAGCGCGACCCGTGGCAACGCACCGACCAGCGACCGGGACAGAGCCGCCCCCCGACTCACACCACCGCCATTTCTGTGGTAGCGATGGGGAATGCGCCGCGGCCTGCTCGCCATCGCCCTGCTCTGCTCGGCTGTCAGCTCCCCGACGTCGGCTCAGGACGGCTGTCAGCCCGACGCCCAATGCCGCTTCAAGAAGCCCAATGTCCTGGTGCTACTCGACTACTCGAGTTCCATGCGGGGCTTCGAGCAGGCGCCCGCCTATTTTCCGGCGGGGCAAACCCTGAGCACGCGCTGGGACGCCCAGCTCGACGCGACAGCCTGGATCCTGCGCTACGACGGCGGCTTCTTCAGCGACAACGCGCGCATCGGTCTGGCGCGCTTCGCCCACGACCCGCACCTCGACATGCCCGGCACCGTCCTGGCAACCGACCTATCGTTTCCGCCCATCACCGACGGTTTCGCCCTCGACCTCCCCTTTGACGGGAGCGATGGGACCTACCTTGAATGCAAGGGCTCGGCCGTCGAAGCCGAGGTGGCGGTACTGCGAACCACACCGCCCCCTTTCATCACAAACGAGTTCGACGTCGAACGCATGATGCTGACCTGGACCCGCGGCGCGCTCGCCAGCGCCCATGCGGTGGTGCGGCAGACCCGCGTGCGCCACCAGCACGAGCCGGGCGAAGACGAACGCAGCTACGAAGTGGTGCTGATGACCGACGGTGACTGGACCTGCCCCGACATGATAGGCCAGGGCTGCAACGAGGACCCCGCCGACCAGGCCGCGCTACTCCGGGCCGACGGCATCCGCGTGCATGTGGTGGCCTTCGGGGACGCCGCGATGGTGCCCTCGCTCGACGAGGTGGCGCTGCAAGGCGGCACCGCCGCTTCGATCGACGCCACCTCCCCCGAAGGCATCATCGATGCGCTCAGCTCGGTGCTCGACGACATCCGCAACTCGGTGATCGTACCCGAATGCACCGCGGGACTGCCGCGGGTCTTGCTGATCATGGATGGCTCGAGTTCGATGATCGACGGCACGGCACCGGGCACGACCAAATGGGATAAGGCGCGCTTTGCGCTGACGGGAAATCCCCAGGCACCCAATCCAAGCGACCCCGGCTACGTGGAACCGATCTTCAGCCGACAGCTCGACCTCGACGGGCGTACCGTGGCCATCGAGGACGTGGTTCACCTGGGGCTGATGACCTTCAGCGACGCCGACACCCAGGTACTGCTCGCGGGCTTTGCCCCCTGCATGCGCGACAACTTCGCCTGGGCCATGGACCCGGCCACCTCCTGCGTGGCGCCGGGCTGCAGCGATCCCTACGCGGGCTTTCCCATCGAGTGGAGCTTCCAGTCGAGCGAGAACCTGCAAACGCCCCTCGTCCGGCCGACCCAGAGTTTCATGCCGGCCTGCAACCAATCGCCCGACGGAGGCTGCCAGGGACAGACGCCCAATACCTTCACCGGACAGGGGCTGGAATTCGCGCGCCAGGTGATCGCCGATTACCGCAAAAACCCCTCCCCTTTCCATGCCGACAGCGCCACGCGCTACGTGAACATCCTCATCACTGATGGTCAAACATCGCAGGGTTCGAGCGACGTGCAAGCAGCGCTGACCGCGCTGGTCACCGAAGGCGTCGAGACCCACGTCATCGGCTTCGGCAGTGACACAGAGCTCGACGTCGCCCAGCTCGAGCAATACGCGACCTGGGGCAACACCTCGGCGGCCATCGTGGTCGACCCGGACCAGGGCGACAGTGCAAACGCGCTGGCCGCGGCACTCGCGGGCGTGGTCGCCGAGATCGGGCTCGACGCGTGCTGCGTTCTGAATGACTGCAGCGAACAGCCCGAGCCCCAGGACCCCGCACCCCTCTGCGGCGACGGCCGCGTGGAGGGCGGTGAGCTGTGCGACGACGGTGCCCTGAACGCGACCTACGGCCACTGCGCCGCGCGCTGCGATGGCCTGCACCTCTACTGCGGGGACGGGCGGGTCGACGGCGATGAGGGCTGCGACGACGGCAACGGCGAGGATGGCGATGGCTGTAGCGCCGTCTGCCAGCGCGAAGACGCCGACGAGGACGGAGGGATGGGAGCGGCTGCGAACGGAGTGGTCACCCCGCGGCCGAATATTCCGCCCCAGGGACCACCCCAGTTGATCGCTCGGCCGGCTGTGGATGGCGGACTCGATGCTGGACCTACCGGCGACAGCAACGCCGCCGATGGCTGCGGCTGCGCGACGATTGGCGCGCCAAAGACGGCAGCTACCCGAACGCACTACCCATGGCTAGTGCTCGGCCTTGCCATCACCGCTCGCCGCCGGCAGCGGGTCCGGGCGCAACGCCTCAACGGCAGATGGCGCGAGTATCACCAGGGGAGTCCTGCAGCATCAGCAGCGCCCGGCACTCGGCGTCGCCCTCGCAGCCCACAAACTCGCAGCGCCCCTCGAGGCAGACCTCAAAGCTAGTCCCCTGCTCGGCGCAATCGCTGTCGCGGACGCAAGGCACGTCGCAGGCGCCCTCCCGGCACACCGCGAGCGCGTCGCTGCGCAGGAATACGCACTCGCGATCCGACTGGCAGCCAACGTCGACGCACTCCCCCTCCCGACAGGCGTGCAGCGGCGGGCAGTTTTCGTCGACCGAGCAGGGGCCCAGGCAAGCGCCGCCGGTGCAGATGGTGCCGACACCCGGGCAGTCGCTGGCCTCGCCGCACTGAACGCATTGCTCATCGACACAGAAGGGCGTCTGCTGCGACAAGCACTCCTCGTCGCTCGAACATCCCGGCGCCCGAGCCACGCACAGGGCATCGACACAATCCTGGCTGCAGACGCAGAGGCTTCGATAGGTGTTGCAAAAAATGGGATCGGTCTCGCAGTTGGCCTGGTAGATCTCGCAATCCGGGCTGGGCGCGAAGTTCTCACAGCAATCTGCAGCCTCCTCGCATTCAACACGCACGCACTCGCGCCCCGTGTAGGACAGGCCGAGGGTGGCCTCCCGACAGGTGCCCGCGATGCACGAAAGCCCCTCCTGGCAGTCGTTGGCGCCGGCGCAGCTCTCTCCGCGCCCGCCGTAGCGCCAGTCGGAATTCATGCCCACAGCGGCCGCACCGCAGACATTTTCGAGGCAGCGCAGGCCTGCCATACAGTCGGCGCGCCCGCTGCAGGCGCCGCCGGCCATGCCGCCCACGCCGGCATCACCAGCGCCGCTCGACGCGGCGGAACGGGAAACGCAAACCCCGGCGAAGCATTGCAGCCCGGCGCCGCAGTCATCTCGCGAGCCGCACGACTCGCCGGCCTTGCCCCGCAGACGGCCATCACAGGCCGAAATCAGCGCCAACGCCGCGCACATCCCCGAGATCATCCACCCTGCTCGCTGCCTCATGCCTCGTAAGACCTCCGAGCCGGCGACGCTACTCTCTCGTGCGGCCGATGCAAAGCGTCGCCATCGGCTGCGCGAAGCGCTATTAACCCCCTGTGGCTCGGAACGGCGGTTTATGTGCGGGGACTTTGCTGCTCGCGCTCGTGGCGAGCGGCTGCCATGAAAAGGACTGCCAAGACCAAGACTGCGGCAGCGCCGATATCGAGTCCCCACTTTCAGACGCCTCCCTTGCCCCGGTAGCCGCCGAGCAAGCCTGCGTGATGCAATCGACGCGCGCGCGCCGCGGCGTGGACAAGCCCGTCGACGTCATCCTGGTGATCGACAACTCCGGCAGCATGGCCGACGAAATCGAAGCCATTCGCCAAAACATCAACGACAACTTCGCGCGCATCATCGAGGACAGCGGCGTCGACTACCGCGTCATCATGCTCTCCCTCTTCGGCCAGCAAGGCGCCCAGGTCTGCGTCGACCCGCCGCTCGCAGGCAACGGCTGCCAGCTCGGAATCTTCGGCACCAATAACGAGCGCTACTTCCACTACAACCTCGAAATCGCCAGCAACGATCCCTTCTGCAAGATCCTCGACAGCCTGGGCCGAGCCGACCCCGACGGTCGTGCGCCCAACGGCTGGCGGGCGTGGCTTCGGCCCGAGGCCGAGAAAGCCTTCGTGCTGGTCACCGACGACAGCGCGCGCTGCGGTACCGCGGCCGGCGACGACCAAATCTTCTTCGGCGATGAGAGCAGCGATGCCTTCAGCGACGCCCTGCTCTTCCACGAAACCCTCCTGCGGCGCGCACCCGAGCACTTCGGAATGCCGCCGGATGTGCGCTACCGCTTCTACAGCATCGTCGGCATGCCCGCCTCGGAGCCTGCAACGCAGCCCTGGTTCCCCCATCAGGAAGTGCAAAGCAGCCTGTGCGACACCGCCGCCTCGGCGGGCGCTTCCTACCAGGCGCTGAGCATCATCACCGACGCCCTGCGCTACCCGGTATGCGAAGGGCGCGGTTTCGACGCCGTCTTTCAGGTCCTCGCCAGCAACGTGGTCGAAACCGCCAAGGCCGACTGCGTATTCGAGATCCCAGACGCCCCCCGCGGGCAAGGCATCGACCTGCTCACCATCAACGTCGAGTATCGTCCGGGCGACGGCGGCGCCCCGGTGCGCGTCGCCCGCGCGCAAGATGCCGGCGACTGCGACGCCCACTCCTTCACCATCGCCGATAACCGCATTCGGCTATGCCCTGATGCTTGTGAGATTGTGGAAGGCGATCGCGGTGCAGAAGTCAATGTACTCTACGCCTGCGTGAGCACACCCGAGTAGAGCGGACGATTCATGAAGGTGCGTAGCAAAGACGCGAAAACACCTTGCAGGACAGCGTGGCACGGAGCGCCGCGCTCCTGCCTGGCGCCGCGCCTCAGCGGGTCGGAGGCGTGTGGCATTCCCCTCGCTCGGTGAACACCCAACAACGCGCGATTCTGCGCCAGGCAGTGTCCTCATGCCATCGAAGAAGAAAAGGACTGACAAGAACAAGAAGCAGCGGCGACCTCGGCGGGCGTTCACTGACAAATTCCGGGTGGTGAGTCTCTGGAACTTCAGCGTAGACGACGCCCAGCACGTGATTGGCGCGTACATCGACGACTTCTACGACCCTGAGCGGCTGCACTCGACCATCAACCACTTCAGCCCCATGGAGGTCGAAATCACTTCCGCTTCTGGCAAAGCACTGACACAGTCCAACTTGTCCACTTTTCTGGGGAACGCGCTCGCCAAGGATTCGCTATTCGGTCAAACGTAGAGCCCGTGGCGCTTGGCGTAGTCAGCCACACGTGGGTCGAGCAGCCCTTCGGTGGAGCGGCCCTCGCGCAGCCTGGCGCGCACTTCGGTGGAACTCACCTCGGGCAATGCCGGACCACCTTCACCTGGAGTTTCATGGCCTGCGCGCGCCACCACGATCGGAGGCGCCAACTCAGCGACCCGATCGAAACGGTGCCAGTTCGGGGTCTCGGCCAGGAGATCAGATCCGATGATGAGGCGCAGGTCAGAGGCTGGATGCGCTTGCTTCAGAAGTTCGAGCGTGCGCAGCGTGACACTCGGGCCCTCGAGCTGCCCCTCGATGGTGCTGATCTCGACGTGGGCGAGGTTGCGCATGGCAATCTCGAGCATACGCAGGCGATGTTCGAACGGCGTGAGTGATTTATCGAAGGGGTGGCGCCCCGTGGGCACCACGATCAGGCTGTCGACTTCGTAGGCCGAAAGCACGTAGGTCGCCACCAGGGTGTGGGCGACGTGGGGCGGATCGAAGCTCCCCCCGTAGACCGCAAGCACCTCACTCACGTGGCCACCACGACGTTGGCGCTGCGCGCGCGCAGCGTCTCCCTGCTCAAGGTCTTGCCTTCGAGGTCGATGAGCTGCACCTCCAGGCTGCCGTCGGCCATGGCGTCGAGCACGCCCAGACCACCGGCCGAGAGCGGTCCCGGCGTGAAGAAGGCACGCGGACCGAAGCGCTTGAAGTCGGGCTGCTGGGCCTGGCCGTAGACGAAGATGTGAGCGCTGGCAATGTCGTCTTCGTCCAGCACCGACTTGTCGAAAACGGCGACCACTACCCAGGTGTCGAGCATCTCGATGGCGCGCGCGGGCGAAGGAGGCAGCTGACGCACGACCGCCCAACGCCTTGCCGCCCGCTCCTGCTCGAGCAAATCGTCGATTTCACGTCCACTCCCGATGCAGGCGAGCTCAGCGGCCCGATCCAGAAAGCGGTCCGGATCGACCCGGTCTCGCGCCCAGCCTTCGATCGTGCGCGCAGCGGCGCCGTCCTGGCCGAGGTAGATGATCTGACTGAAGCCCTCGTCTTGCAGAAGCATCTCGAGCGCTTGCTCGAGTTCTGCAACTGCATCCTGGGCGGGACCGATGAGGGCGATTCGCATGGCTCGCGATTTCCAGATGATCAACTACGCGCCAATGACTTCGAAGTAGACGTCTCCAAGAGCAAAGCGCAGCAGCTCGCGCGCCGGCCCTCGCCTGTCGACCGCAGCTACCACGGCGGTTGCACCGTCGCCCACAACCCGAGCATGAATGGCGCTGGCGTGGAGCGCGCGACAGCCGACGGCACACGAACCGGCGGCCACAAGAGCAAGGCGAGCCCCGGCCTCGAGCGCCAACGCGGACAAGGCGCCGGGTGCGAGTTCGGCCCCGGTCACGGTCTCGAAAACGAAGGTCTCCAGCGACCGCCGCTGCCCCGCCGGCAACGCTTCGATCCGGGCGGCCGCCTCGCGGTGTTCGTCCTTCAATCCCAGCGTCGGGTTGGCAAGCGCCGACGCCGCCCCGCACAGGGCCTCGATCTGGTCGGGCGTGCTGCGCGCCAGGGCGAGCAGGCCGGCCCGCGCCGCGCAAAGCGCCCTCGACATCAGGAAGGCGAGTTCGTCGGCGTCGCAAATCGTACACAGTTCGACTCCCACACCCAGAGTCAAGGGCCGCTCCGACAGGGGAACGCAGTCGAAGCCGGCGATGCCGACCAGGCGGGGTGTCTCGCCGCCCAACCAGGCCTGCGACCGCGCCAGCGCTGTGCGTACCAGGCCCGAGTCACTGTCCAACGCCACCCTTTGCTGCGACTCGGGAAGGAGCCGATCCACGCGTTCGCCCAGCCAACGGGAAAGCGTTCGCGCCGATGAACTCAAGGCCGGAGGCCACATTCGACGCATGGATGAGTCCGCAAATGCCTTGCCTCCGAGCGCGAGCCGGGCCGGCTGCAGCGCTTGAGCCTTCAATTCGACCCCCAGGTCGCGCGCCAGGGCGAGCGCGACTTGCGCCGCATCTTCGCGCTCGCGATGTTGCAGTAGATCGATAAGCGCGTGCCACCGCTGGACGTCATCCGGCGCCTCCGCGAGCGCAGCTCCGAGTGCGCGAATCGAACGATCGAGGTGAACCGCAAGCGCGGGATGGTCGAGCTGGGACTCGTACATTTCCGCTGTGGCCTCGATCAGGGGAACGCTTGCTGGACGCGACTTGCGACGCATGTCCAGCAACGTGTCGGCGCGCCGCTGCTCGCCAAAGCGCATCAACATGGTGGCCAAACCCACCGTCGCCAAATCCAGTTCGTCTTCGGTCCGCGCAAGCTCCACCAAACGCCGACTCGCCCTGAGCGCCCGGTCGCGATTGCCAAGGTCGGCGTACACGCTTACCAGCCGCTCGATGCCCTCCCGATCATCGGGCCGAATGCCCACGGCGCGGCTGTAGGCGATTTCAGCCCGCCGCAAATCGGGCATGTGGCGCTGGTAGATCTCCCCGAGCTGGGAGAGCGCCTGATGGAGCATGCTCGGCTGTTGGCTGGTGCGCGCCAGCTCGATCAACGCGTCGGCCGCGCTCGCCCAGCGCTCCTCCGCCAGCTCGATGTCGGCCAAGCTGCGGAGCACACTGGCATTTTGCGGAGCGAGGTGGCGCGCCTTGCCCAGGGCCCTGCGCGCCGCATCCGCTTCACCCATGCTCCTGAGCAAGGCGAAGCGTTCGGCCTGAAGCTCGGCCGCCTCGACATTATCGACGCCGTGGCGCAGGCGCAGGGCGATCAGTTCCAGCAGTGCGCGCTCTTCCCCCGCCTCACGCAAGAGCCCCGCAAGCCGCGGGAAGACATCGCGGTAGGTGGGGTTCAACTCACAGGCCAACTCCAGCACATGCCGGGCACGCGCCACATCGCCAAGTTGATCCTGCCACAGCACAGCCGAGCGATAGTACATGCGCTGGGCTCGCTCGTCGGAGGGCGCAACCCGCGCGGCCGCTTCATAGGCACGGGCCGCTTCTTCGTATTCGCCGGCAAGTACGCACAAGCGCCCAAGCCGCTCGTGGATCAAGGGGTGACGAGGCGATCGTGCCGCACCGTCTCGCAGTAGCGACAGGGCGCGGGTGCTGTCCTGGGCCTCCACCCAGTCGGCCGAACGCAGCAAGAACGCGGTCGCGTCGAAGGGATGGACGAAGTGCTCGGCCTGGGCCATTGCCGCCTCCAGGGCGACGGCGATATCGCCGGCATCCACGGCCGCCGCTTCGCGCCGGCTCTGCCACCACAGGTCGTCTTCGAGACCTTCATCGTCAGTGATGGAAGCGCCTTCGCGGTAGGCGATGCGCGCATAGGCCGCTCGCTGCCGCGAGTCGTGGACGAGCGGTCCGAGCGCTCGAGCGCAGGTCACCAGCCCGTAGCGATCACCACGGCCCATCGCCAAGCGCTCGACAGCGCGCAACGCCGTCAACGACGCGGGTTCGATCTCGAGCAGGCGCCGAAAGCTCTCGATGGCAGCGCTCAAATTACCGCTGGCGACCTGCGTGAAGGCCCGCTCCTCGAGCATCTCCGACTTGAGCCTGAGGTCCTGGGCCCGAGCCAGGCGCCCCTCGTCGGCTGCGCTCAGTAGCGCCGAGTTGCCGGTTTCCTCCAGCGTGCGCTCGAGCGCCATGTCGGCGTGGGCCGCCAGCGCACCGGGGGCATCGAGCAACTCCCTGTAGAGGGCCGAAGCCCGCATCACATCCCCCGAAGCCTCTGCCTCCATCGCAGCACGCAGGGTTCCCAAAAGCCCCAACGAACGCCCCCGATAGGGCGAAAGCTCGAGCACCGGAACCGCGCCGTCCGCCTCTGCGCTACGCCGCAGGCGTTCGGCCTGCAAGACCGCGTCGTGCGGCAGCAGTTCGATGGCGTCCTTGATGAAGGTTTCCGCATCATGCGGCGAGCTGGCCGCAGCAAGTCGTGCCGCCCGAATCGAGCGGGCCGCGCGCTCACCAACATCGCTGCCGGCACCGCGGCCGAGCGCCCACTGCAGCCGCCTGCTAGCCGATGCGTCGGCGCCGCGGGCCAGCAATGCCTCAAGGCTAAAGGCCGCCGACAGATGTCCGGGGGAAGCGGCCAGTGCCAGCTCGTAGGCCTCGCGGCTGCGATCGGCGGCGCTGAGCAAATCACCGGCGGTGCTGGCGGCGTAGGCGGCGAAGTCACCCTCGGCACGACGACTGAGCTCCAACCACAAGAGCCCCGCGCCCGCCGGATCGTTTGACTCCAAGTGAAGACTGGCGATACGTGCCATGGTGGACAGGGCCGTGCCGTCGTCGCGTGCATCCACGGCGCCAGCGCCGAGTTCGGCACGGGCAAGGCTCAGGCCGATATCGCGGTCGGGTCCGGCAGCCTGGGCCGCGCGGTCGAGGGCTTCGAGCGCGAGCGGCAGGCGCCCCGCCTCGATGGCTACATCGAGCCGTAGTGACGCGACGCGCGGATCCTCGACGCCTTCCAGCAAGGCCAGCTCCGATTGCGCCTGCCCGGAATCGCCTGGGCGGGCCACAGCCTGTCGAGCTGCGGCGGCCGTGCGCTCGTCATCGCCTGTGGCCGCGGGCGAGCTGCCGTCGAAGTTCGGCTGACCTACCAGACGCACGAGCCGTTCGCGGACCAGGGCCTGGTAGGGCAGCTCCGGGGCGGCCACGGCAGCATCCGCCACGGCCTGCCACGCCGGCTCCGAACGACCGGCGCGCGCGTGCCACTGCGCCAGGTCCAGCAACCAAAGGGCGCGCCGGCTACCGGCACTGGTCCCGGCCAGCGCCGACAGCACCACGACGACCTCATCATCGCGTTCGAGGGCACGACTGAGCCTCAGGCGCAGCGTTTCACTGGGCGCGCTGGTGGTTCCGGCCAGGGCCTCGAGCGCCGCCTCCCGCTCGCCCGCTTGCGCCAGTAGCCGAGCCCGCCGCCGCTGCAGCGCATCGGCGACGGCACTGCCGGCGGGGGTCGCATCGCAGAGCTGCGCGAGCGATTCAGCGCCTGCAGATGGTTCACTGGCCGTCAATCGTACCCGCAATAGCGCCACGAGCAGCTCGCGGCCCTCGTCACGCTCGGCCGCATCGAGCAACTCGCGGGCCTCGTCGACGCGCCCAGCCCCCAAAAGCCCATGGGCCGCCGCGCCCCGCAAGCGGGCACGCGCGCCCTTCGACGGCCACAGACCCGCCACGCGCGCGAGCCCATCGGCCGCTTCGAGCCCCGCGCGCAGCGCCGCCGGCAGCAGGTCCTCGGGTAGCGCGTCATCCATGGACGTAAGCAGCTGCGATAACCGAGCGCTGCCCTCGCCGCTGCTCGCAAGCAGCTCGAAGAGCAACGCCTCGGTATAGGCGCGCTCCGCCGGCTCGAGCACGAGTTCGAGTTCGGCCTCGACCAACTCCACGGCCCGCGCCCGGTCGCCTTCGGCGATGGCCAACTTGCGCAGCTCGCGAAGAGGCAGGGGATCGCCCGAACCGTATTCCAAGGCGCGGTCGTAGAGCCTCCGCGCCTTGGCGCGCTCCCCTATACGCAACGCCACTTCGGCCGCACCACAGAGCAGTCGCCCGCGGGCCGGACCGTCGACGCGCGCAGCGATGTGCTCCATCAGGGAAAGGCGCTCGCCGAGCACCTCCGGAGCCTGCATGGCCCGAACCACCGTGCGCCGCCGGGGAATTCGAGCGCGTGCGGCGGTAGCCCCGGGATCGGAATCGACCGCCGGCGGTGGCAGCGGCGTGTGGGCGCGACCGGCGGGCGGCTCCGAGGGTGCCTGAGGCTGCCGCGACGCCGAAACGGCCTCGGTCTCGGCCTTGGCTTCAGCGGCGGCGACCACCTCGCGCTCGAGCGGCGATTGTGGGGGCGGCTCCGATTCGGCCGCTGCCTGGGCCACCAGCAAATCGCTCGCCTCCTCGGCCGCCTCCGCCTCCGGCCGCAGAGCCGACAGCAGACTGTCGATGTCATCGTCGGTGGGCGGCGGAAAGAAGCTCGGAACTCCGCGGGCTCCGAGCAGACGATCGACGACATCCGAGTCGGCGTCGGGGCTCTCGATCCAGGCCATGTCGGAAGCCATCGGCGCCTCGCCTTCGGCCGCGCCCAGCAGCTCGACTTCCGGTTGATCGGCGGCCTGTTCCTCGGCCGCAGCACCCTCTCGCAGTTCGGACATCTCCGCCGGGACGTCGTCGCTCATGGTGCAGCTTCCTCGTCGCCTTCGCTCTCCGATGCCACGTCGCTCGGCAGTGCCTGCAGCAACCAGGCGCCCAGCGCGGTGAGCATCGTGGGATGCTCGCGTACGGCATCCGGGTCCACCGGATCGGGACCGAGCACGTCCAGTACCAGGCCCGCTGGATCATCGGCGTAGCGCAGACCGGCCCGTTCGCAGATCACGCGCCCGGAAGCCAAAGCATCATCCAGACTTTGACCGTCGCCCAGGGCCTCCACGGCTTCCCGCACCGCACGCCGCCCCGATCGCCCGAGGCGCTGAACCACCCCCACCACATCGGTAGCCTCCTCGTCTTGGGAAGCCTCGACCAGCAACTGCAGTCGCCGGCGCTGCTCGGCCGGTTGCTGTCCGAGAAGCCGCCCGCAGCCGATGCGGATAGCCATCAACTGCCGGCCAAGTCGATGCCGCTCGAGCACCGACAGCTCAGCGCCGTGCTGGGAAGCCACCCGGAAGTAGACGTGCCCAGGATCTTCCTCGACCACCTCGATGCCCTCGAAGTCCTCGACGGTACGCGCACCCAGCGCCTGCAGTCCAAAGGCGACGGCAAGTGCCTGCAGCCGCCCGACCAGCGCCTGGCCGCACTCCCAGGTGGTGGGCGCCGCCGGACGCTCGGGCGTCGGGAAGACGGCGGCGCTGGCCGCAAGCAGCTCGCGACAACCCGGGGTGAGTTCATCGACCAGGGCCGTGATGGCCTCCGGGTCGATTTCGGTTCGCGGTGGAGGCAGCCGCTCGATCTTCGCGGCTTGGTCCTCGGAGGCAAAGCCCAAGGACCTCAAAACCAAGAGTGAACGGCGTGCGAGTTCGGAGTTCGCCCCCATCTCACCCAGGTACACACTCGCCAGCAGCAGATTCGAGTTATCGGGCTCGCGCGAGAGGGCCGGCCCCAGGTGCTGCACGAAGCGCAACAGCAGAGCCTCCCGCGCGTCGGCTTCGATCAGCCCGTGCAAGCCGCGCAGCGCCTCGTAGTGCAATGGCTGGGCCTCCAGGGCGGCACGATAGGCTGCCACCGCGGCCTCGCGGTCATCGAGTTCGCTCTCGAGCAACTGCGCCGCCTGGAGTTCCAGTTCCGCAGCGGCGGACCCCCGCGCCAGCAGAGCAGCCGCGCGCAGGGCCTTCGCACGCTCGCCGACGAGACCGGCACGAGCGGCCAGACGCGCCATGTGCAGCCACAGTTCCGGATCGTCGTCGACGTAGCACGCCAGGGCCGCAAGCTGCCGATAGGCGCCTTCGGCATCGTCGAGCTGGTGTTCGAGCCATGTGGCGGCATTGCGATGGGCCTCGATGCGCTGGGAGACCTCCGGTGCCAGTTCCACCACGCGCTCTAGCTCGGGCAGAGCCTCGCGGTAACGCCCAAAATTAGCCAGCAGCTCCGCACGCAACGAAAGCGCTTCCACCTCGTCCCGGTGGTCTTCGAGGTACTCCTCGACCTCGCCCAACGCCTCTTCTTTCCAGCCCATGGCGCGCAGCACCCAGGCCCGCTCCAGGCGCAGCTCCGCACGGCGCTCCGGATCGTCGGGAAGCATCTCCAGCAATTCGTAGAGGCCGGCGAAGTCCCCCCGTGCCGCGATCAAATCGTGTAGATGATCAAAAGCGCTGGGACGACCGGGTTCGGCCTCGAGCGCCTCCCGCAGCAGCTGCTCGGCTTGGACCGAATCGCCCAGCTCACCATCTAGCACCTGGGCGATTTCCTCGAGCAGCGCGGCCTTTTCGGGGCCCTCGCAGAGATTGGCCAGGCGCCGCGAAGTGGCCATCAGCTGTTCCCAATCGCCCAGCGCCCGCGAGGCCATGCGCAGCACCTCCAGCGCGGCAGGCTCGCCCTTCTGCTTGGAAAGCACCCGCCGTGCCGCATCGGCAGCCTCCCGGCTGCGGCCGGCGGCCAAAAGCGCGCGGGCCCGCGCCAGCGACAGCGGCAGGGCGCTTTGCTCGCCCGTGTGGGCGATGCGACCGAAGAGGGCACGGGCGCGGACCTCGGGGTCATCTCCTGCCGACAGGGTCTCGTCGAGCGCCAGCTGCGCGGCCAGAGACGACGGCGCCTGGGCCGCCAGCTCCAGCGCCCGCAGCAGCGCGTCGTCGGCCTCCCCGCGCCCGCCCTCGATCAACTGACAGCGAATCGCATGAAGCACCAGGCCGGCGCCCTTGGCCCCCTCTCCCAGATCCGCGTGGGCCGCGACGCCGAGCAGTGCATCGGCCCGATCGCGACCACCGGCCGCGGCGCGTAGGCCGACCAGGGCGGGCAACGGATCGTCATCATCTGGCGCCGCTTCCGACGTGGGCGGCAGCCCGGGCGTGTCGGCCGAAGCGGCCGACGCCAGCAGGCGGTCGGTCGCGAGCAACCCCGCGAGTTCACCCTCGAGCTGCGCTTCGAGCAGCGCCCGGGCCCGCTCCACCGCAGTCGCGTCGGCTCCAGCACCGAGCCACACGCCCAATGCCGCAGCCACGGAGCTGCCATTGCTTGCGAGCAAGGCCTCGAAGCCGCCCCCAGGGTCAGCCCCCAGGGCCGCGCGCGTTTCGGCCCGCTCCAGGCGCGCCGCAGCAGCCGCCGCCCGCAACTCCTCGGGCAGCTCCGAAGCGCCCCCCCCGGTCGCATCCGCCAGGCCGTCGAGCGCCTGCTGCCACAGTTCGGCATCCGCCTGATCCTCGGCCAGACGCAGCAAGCCCCAGCGCGCCGACAGCGAGTTGGGCGCGTGTGCCACGGCCTCGCGCAACAGCTTCAGGGCCACGCCCGGGTCGTCCGCCGCAGCAGCCGCCGCCTGCAACAGCGAGCGCTCGCGCTCCCGCGCACTGCCATGCTCCGACGCCGCGCGTTCGAGCAACTCGGCCGCCATCGCAGTCTCACCCCGGGCGAGCAAGAGTTCCTGCAGCGCCGAAAGCGCCCAGCGATGATCGGGCGTGTGGACCAGGGCGGCGCGCAGGTCGCGCTCGGCTGCCTCCTGGTCGCCAGCGCGCAGCTCTGCCCGGGCCGCTGCACAGAGATGGCCGCCGGCGCTCACACCGTCACCAGCCTGCTCGGCCAACACGCGATGGGCGCGCGCCAGCAGCGCTGGACGCTGTTCCCGGGCGCCGACGACCCACGCCAGGTCGGCCGCCCAGCGCGCGCTGTCCGCCCCCGCGAGCGCCGCCTCCAGGGCCGCCGCCCGTTCCCGTCCGGCGCGTCCCAGAAGCCACATGCGCTGTAGTTCGAGCAACGCCCGCTCCGCGCTGGGCAATGCCTCGCAACCCGGACCTTCGAGGATCTCCTGAAGCACGGCGAGGGGCGTGGCCGGGTCACTCGCGCGCAGCGCCACCGCATGGCGTTCGTGCAACAAGAGGCGTCTGAGGGCCGCGGCCTCGCCGAGCGGGGGCTGCTCCGGCGCGAGTTCGGAACACAGCTCGATGGCCTCTCCGAGCCAGCCATGGGCCTGCTCGAATTCGCCGTCGGCCACGGCCAGACGCGCCGCACGCAGAAGATGACGCGCCCGCGTCAGCCCGGTGTGGCCGTAGGCGCGCTCCACCAAATGCTCGCACAAAAGCCCCAGAAGGCCCCGCTCTAGCAGCGCATCCTCGAAGCTTGCCAGGGCCGCAGCCGAGCGGCGATCGGCCAGGACCGCCCCACGCAGCGCCTCCAACTCCCCATCAGAGTCACCCAGGGCCCTGCGCAGGACCGCGATCTCGGTGAGCAGGAGCGCGCGGTCGCCACCGGGCAGCTCCAGTTCCAGGAAGGCCTCCAGGTCGGCGCAGGCGCGTTCGAGGTCGCCCTGCTGGCGGTGGAGTTGGTGCCGCTCGACGCGGCACAGGGGGTCGTCGGGCACCAGTGAAAGCGCGCGATCGTAGGCGGCCATGGCCGCGGCCGGACGGCCCAGGCGCCCGGCTTCGAGCGCCCCCAGCTGCCGAAGCAGGGCGGCGGCGCGACTGCGCGCCCAGGGCTCCTCGGTCTGCGTGGCCAGCCGCTCGGCCCGCCGACACAGGGCCAAAAGCGCCTGGCCCTGCTCTTCGGCGCGACCGCCCTCGCGCGCCATGCGCTCGAGCTGCTGCAGCACACCGAGCGACTCGACCCCCACGTCGGCCGCGGCTTGCACCTCCACGAACGCCGCCTCGCGCTCACCCTGGCGCTCGAGCTGCAAACCCAGCTCGAGCCTGAGCAGGGCCTCGAGCTGGGGATCGGTGGTGGCCTCGGTGCGCACGCGCAGGGCCCGATCGGCGGCGCCGAAGTCACCGCGACCGCGGGCCTCCAGCTCCAGCATATGAGCGGCCATCAGGCAGCTGGGGTCAGCCCGCAGCGCCGCCTCCCAGGCGCGCTGCGCAGCGGCCCGATCGCCCAGCTCATCCCAGGCCAAAAGCCCGGCCTCCACCAGGGCCCGCGCCCGGTCGACCGGCACCGGCGTCAGATCGGCAAAGCGCCGGTAGCCCGCCTCCGCAAGCGCCGAGCGCCCCAGGCGCTGGCACAGCGCGGCATGGGCCCACAGCGATGGCAGGAGCCGCGGCCACAGTGCGTTGGCCTTCTCATAGTGCTCGAGAGCGGGCTCGCTTTGCCCCATCCGCCGCTCCAGCAGCGAACCTATCTCGTAGTGAAAGGCGGCGCGCGCCCGCGGTTCCTCGAAGGCTGCGAGGTCCCGCTCCAGCGTGCGCACTCGGGCCTGCGCCGAGACTTCGGGAGGAAGCTTGGGTGGCGGCTTTTGTGGCATCGGCGAAGCAGCGGCCATCATTGCACAATCCCCATCACTTGTGCGCCCCCGTGCACAGCCGGAGCGGCGACACCGGCGCGCCCGCGAGCCCCGCTTTCGGCCTCGCCCGGTGCTGAACGGATTTACCAGCCGAAGCAGCCGAGGCAGGAGCCCGCGGCGGTTGAAAAGCCCCGGGTGGAGCGCTACATGCCTGGGCGCATGGGCCGCTCCCTCTCACGGCCCGGAAAGGAACGGCCCGTGGGCAGCAACGGCGACAGCGGAGTGCAAGAGCGAGATCGCCCGTGGATCATGCGCACCTACGCCGGTCACAGCACGGCCGAGGCCTCCAATGCGCTGTACCGGAGCAACCTGGAAAAGGGCCAAACCGGTCTGAGCGTGGCCTTCGATTTGCCCACGCAGACCGGCTACGACCCCGATCACCCGCTGTCGCGCGGTGAAGTGGGCAAGGTCGGCGTGCCGGTCTCCCATCTGGGCGACATGCGCAAGCTCTTCGACGGACTGCCGCTCGAGCAGATGAATACGTCGATGACGATCAACGCGACGGCGCCCTGGCTCCTGTCGCTCTACATCGCGCTGGCCGAAGAACTGGGCGTCGACCGCACGCGCCTGATGGGCACCACGCAAAACGACCTGATCAAGGAATACCTCTCGCGGGGTACCTACATCGTGCCGCCGGCAGCCTCGCTGCGGCTGACGGCCGACATGGTTGCCTACACGGTCAACGAAGTGCCCAAATGGAACCCCGTCAACATCTGCAGCTACCACCTGCAGGAGGCCGGGGCGACGCCCGTTCAGGAGCTGGCCTATGCGTTGGCCACGGCCATCGCCGTGCTCGACGCCGTTCGCGACGGCGGTCAAGTGGCCCCCGAACAAATGCCCCGCGTGGTCGGGCGCATCTCGTTCTTCGTCAACGCCGGCATCCGCTTCGTCGAAGAGATGTGCAAGATGCGAGCCTTCGTGCGGCTGTGGGATCGCATCACCTCCGAGCGCTACGGCGTCGAAGATCCCAAGTACCGGCGCTTCCGCTACGGCGTCCAGGTCAACTCCCTGGGACTGACCGAGCCACAGCCCGAAAACAACATCATCCGCATCGTGCTCGAGATGCTGGCGGTGACGCTGAGCAAGGACGCACGGGCGCGGGCGGTGCAGCTGCCTGCCTGGAACGAAGCGCTGGGCCTGCCCCGCCCCTGGGACCAGCAATGGTCGCTAAGGGCCCAACAAATCCTGGCCTACGAAACAGACCTGCTGGCCTTCGGCGACCTCTTCGACGGCAGCCCCGTGGTCGAAGCCAAGGTCTCCGACATGGCCGAGGCCGCCTGGACCGAGATCCAGGAGATCCTGTCGCGCGGTGGTGTGGTCGAGGCCGTCGAGAGCGGCTACCTCAAGCAGCGCCTGGTGGAGTCCAACGCCGAACGCCTGCGCGCCATCGAAGCCGGCGAGCAAGTGGTGGTCGGCGTCAATCGCTACCAACAGGGCGCCGAATCACCCCTGACCCGCGACCTGGACTCCGCGATTCTGAAGGTCGACCCGGCGGTCGAACAAAAGGCCATCGACGGCATCGCCGAAGCGCGCGCGGCACGCGACGAGCAGGCGGTGCAGCAGGCCCTCACCCAACTCGAAAGCGCCCTGCGTGCGGGCAAGAACGCCATGCCCGCCTCGATCGCGGCAGCGCGCGCCGGAGCCACCACCGGCGAATGGGGTCAGGTGTTGCGCGCCGCCTTCGGCGAGTACCGCGCCCCGACCGGCGTGGCGGCCGCGCGCGTCAGCGGCAGCGCGGCCGGCGGCGTCGTACGCGTGCGCGAGCGCATCGCGGCGCTAGAGCAAAGCCTGGGCCGCCGCCCCAAGATGCTGGTGGGCAAGCCGGGCCTCGACGGCCACAGCAACGGCGCCGAACAGATCGCGCTCAAGGCCCGCGACGTGGGCTTCGAGGTCGTCTACGAAGGCATCCGTGTCACCCCCAAGCAGCTGGTGGCTTCGGCACTCGAAGAGGGCGTGCACGTGATCGGCATCTCGATCCTCAGTGGTTCTCACATGGAGTTGATCCCCGAAGTGCTCGAGCTGGCGCAGCAGTCCGGCATCGGCGACGTCCCCATCGTGGTGGGCGGCATCATTCCCGAGGCGGACGCCGAACGGCTGCAACAGCAGGGCATCGCGCGCGTTTACACGCCAAAGGACTTCGAGCTCGACGCCATCATGGGCGACATCGCCGAACTCATCGCCACGCGCGCCAGCGCCGCCGATGCCGACGCCTGAGCAGCGGGCCGGCTCGGTCGCGGCCGGGGTCGCGGCCGGCGACAAGCGTGCGGTGGCCGCCGCCCTAAACCTGATCGAGGACCGCCGACCCCAGCGCCAGGCGGCCATCGAGGCGCTGCTGGCCCAGCTTGCGGAGCGGCCCAAGATGCAGCGCATCGGCCTGACCGGCCCCCCCGGCGTCGGCAAGAGCACGCTGGCGGCGGCCCTGGCCCGCGAGCTGCGCACGCGGCAGCGCTCGGTGGGCGTGCTGGCGGTCGACCCCTCCTCGACGCGCTCGGGCGGGGCGCTTTTGGGCGACCGCGCGCGCATGTCCTTCGACCCGGAGGATACGGGCCTATTCGTGCGCTCGCTGGCCACCGCCGGCGACACCGGCGGCCTCGCCTACGCGGCCCATGCCGTGGTGACGGTGCTGTCGGCGGCCTACGACTGCGTGCTGGTGGAGACCACCGGCGTCGGCCAGACCGAGACCGACATCGAGCATGTGGTCGACACCATCTGCCTGGTGGTCCAGCCCGGCTCGGGCGACGTGCTGCAATTCATCAAGGCGGGAATCATGGAAATCCCGGATATCCTGGTGGTCAACAAGGCCGACCACGGCATCCTGGCCCAACGCGCGGCGGCCGACCTGGCCGGCGCCCTGGAGGCCCTGCGAGGGGTGGGCGTGCAGGGCGGCAGCGAAGGCTGGCGCGTGCCCGTGGTATCCACCAGCGCCCGCGATCACCGCGGTATCGACGACCTCTGCGACCAGCTCGACGCCCACCGGATGGCCGCCCCGGCCGAAGCCCAACGCGCGCGCCGGCTGGCCGGGGAAGTGCACTGGTCCCTGAACCTGCTGCAGCGCCGCCACGGCGAGTACGCCATCGAGCGCCTCGGCGGCCGCGCCGAAGTCGCACGACGGGCCAGCGAGGCGATCGCGGGCGGCCGGGCACCGCTGAGCGTGGCCGCGGAGCTGGCGCGGGCCTATCTGATGGCCATGGGCGAGTCCCCGACAGCAGGTGCTTGAATGCGCCCGGGTGGGTCTGCGTCGGAGGCAGGAGCCATCAAATCTCCGATCGGCGACAGGAATGGGACCGTAGGGACTTGATCCTTTGTCCCAAGGACTGTACGTAATGTACACAGCAAAGCCACATTGGAGCCGTCCGTGTTTCGGGACACATTGTTCCGAAGCCCAGCCACAAGGAAGTCTGCCCATGGGTCGTCGTAGCCTCTTCCTCACCGCACTTTTGGCCGCCATTTGCAGCCACTGGAGCCTCGCCGAGGCCCAGGATCAATCGGCGGTGCGCCGCCTGACCAAGCACGGCAATCTCTCGGCGGGTGCCGCCAAGGGTCTGGCCAATGACGTCTCCGAGCGCATGAAGCGCGCCGCCGGCATGACAAACACCAACGACCCGCTGCGCATGGCCGTCAGCCAGGCCCTCTTCGGCACGCCGGTGCCGGGCAACCAGATGGCGGCTGCCAAGGTACGCCTCAGGCTCTATGCGGGCCTGAACGACTGGGCCCTCGACAACATCTTCAAGGCCCAGCCCGGCGCCATCGGCAGCTGCCAACGCGCGCTGCAACTGGCGCCGAATCAGTGCGCTGCCCTGGTCGCGGCCGGTGGGCGCACGACCTTGGCCGACGCCCAGCGTAGGGGCGGCGGTGCTGCACCGGCCGCCGGCGGCTATGGAGCCCGCCCCCAGCAGGGCTTCGGACAGCGCCCCGCCTTCGGACAACAGCCGCGCCCAGCCTACGGCCAGCAGCCGCGCCCAGCCTACGGCCAGCAGCCGCGCCCAGCCTACGGCCAGCAGCCGCGCCCAGCCTACGGCCAGCGCCCGCCCATGCAGCAGCCGCGCCCGGCCTACGGCCAACCTCCCCCCGTGCAGCAGCCGGCCCCGCGCCCGATGGCCCGCCCGACACAGCAGCCGGCCCCGCGCCCGATGGCTCGCCCCGCGGCTCCTCGCCAGCCGCAGATGAGCGCGGCCGAGCGCAAGGCGGCCTACAAGCGCAAGCGCGAGGAGTACCTGGAGCGCAAGCGCCAGGAGATGGAAGCGCGCAAGGCCAAGGTCGTGGCGACGGCGGGCGGCACCGAGCGCGCCGATCGCGGCCCCACCAGCGCCGCAGAAGCCGAGGCCGCGGGCCTGCCGGCCCCCAAACCGGCGCCGAGCGCGACCGCTTCGGCGGCGCCCGCTGCGGCCGAGCCGGAGCCGGCCGCAGCCCCAGCGCCCAAGAAGAAGGCCAAACCCACGCTCGACGAGGGCTTCCTCGGTGACCTGCTCGCCGACCCGCTGGGCGGCGGCGGCAAATAGGCGCACGCACAGGGCCCCCACCCGGGGGGCCCTTCCTGCGGCTACCCCTTGCTGGGCATCAGCAGCCAGTAGTCCAAGTCCAGCACCACGTTCGAGTGGTAGCTCTGGCGGCCGTCTTTTTCGACCTTCAGCGAGAGTTCTTCACGCGTGGGGTCCAGGTTCTTGACCGCCACCAGACGCAGTCTGAGGGCACCCACGTCGCTGCGGCCCGGCAGCGCGGCGCGGTCGAGCACCTCGCTATAGGCGAAGATGGTGTCGCCGGCGAAGGTCGGATTGCTGTGGGTGCCGCCGTTGAAGGCCAGGATTCCCAGCGCATTGGAGAGGCCGTTGAAGGTCAGCGCCCGCGCCACGCTGATCACGTGACCGCCGTACATCAGGCGCCGGCCGAAACGCGTATCCTTGGCGCCATGCCCGTCGAAGTGCACCTTGGCGGTGTTCTGGTAGAGGCGCGTGGCGATGGCGTGCTCGGACTCTTCGATCGTCATGCCGTCCACGTGGTCGATGCGCTCACCCTTCTCGTAGTCCTCGAAGAAAGCCCGCCCCCCGGAGGGCCAGCTTTCGTAGCGCTCGAGGGTGAGCCCCGCGGGCACCACCAGATCCCCAACCGCCACCTCTGAAGGCATGGCGGGCGCGTCGGCGGCGCCGGTCGGCGTCTGCGGATCGCGCTTGTTGACCATCACCCAGCGATAGAACTCCAGCACGCGCTCGCCGCGCTGGTTGTCGCCGGTGGTGCGGACCCAGACGACGCCGTTTTGCCCGCTGCGGTTTTCCTTCTTGCCCATCACCTCGGAAACCGAACGCACGGTATCGCCGGGGTAGACCGGAGCCAGAAAGCGCAGCCCCGCGTAACCGAGATTGGCAACCGCGTTGAGCGAGACGTCGTTGACCGTCTTGCCAAAGACCATGTGGAAGACCAGCAGATCGTTGACCGTCTCGCGTCGGTAGCCCAGTGAGCGGGCGTACTCGGCCGAGCAGTGGAGCGGAAAGCGGTCGCCGGTGAGCCCGACGTAGAGCGAGCAATCGCCTTCGGTAATGGTGCGCGGAACGGCGTGAACCAGCCGCGCTCCCGGCTCGAAGTCTTCAAAGAAATTCCCGGGGTCGGTCTTTTGAACCATCTTGCCTTGCCTTGCCTTTCCGACCCGCGAAGCCTCGAGCTGCCGGGGTCGGTTCAAACCGACCGGCGCTCTATCAAAGTGCCCCAAGACCGGCAACCACAGCGCAGATCGCGGCCCCCGGGTTCAAGCTCTGATGCAGCTCCGCGCCCACGGGCACACCACGCAGGGGCGTTCAGGCCCCGGAGGCTGCAGCCGCGATGCGCTCAGCCTCGCGCGTGCGTCCCAGGGACCGATAGCAAGCCGACAGCACGTGCAGGGCCGCGGCTTCGCCGGCCGCCTGCCGCCCGTGGCGCGCCTGGGAGAGGGCATCGAGGGCCAGGCGGATCGCCTCCAGGGCGTCGCCGGCCTGCAACTGCACCAGCGCCGCGGTCAACCCGTGGCGCGGATCGGGGCGCCCACCGCCGTTGCCATCGTAGGCCCGCTCCAGGGCTCGCCGGGCCGCCGCCAGGTCGCCACCGGCCAGCTTCGCGATGGCCGTCAACCGCTGGGCTGCACTGCGGCCCCAACCGGCCACCACGGCACCATCGAGGGCATCCTCGGCGGCCTGGGCGTCGCCCACCGAGAGCGCCGCGATGGCCGAGCCGACGGCATGGGCCACGGGCGGAGCCGACGGCGGCAGCGAGACCGGTGGCGGCCGCTCACTGAGCATGGGCGGTTCGCTGTCGCCTCCCAGGGTCGCGGTGGGATCGAGACCGGCTACCACATCCCGCGCGCGTTCCTTCACGAGTTCGGAGTCATCCCGCTTCATCGCCAGCGCCGCCAGCCGCACGGCGCTGCGCTCGAAGCCGTGATGGCGGGCAGCCTCGGCCGCATCCAGGATGGCGTTGGCCGCTTCACCGCCGCGTCCCGCGGCGCGCAGGTAGACCGCCCGCTCCGCGGCGCCGAATGCGTGCGGCCCCAGGGATTGGAGTTCGGCCGTGAGATGGCTCGCCACCACGCCCTCCAGCTCGGCCGCCCGGGCCGGGGCCATGGTGTCCTGGACGACATTCCGGATCGGCATCTCGAGCGCTCCGAGCCGCCCGTCGGCGTCCAGCCATCCCTCACGCCGCAGCCCCTCAAGCCCCTGCCGCAGCTCGCCCGCATCCACGGCGCCCAGCTCCGCCATGCGCTGCACCACCGACGGCCCACTGCCCAGCGGCGCGACGCACAGGGTCTCGAGCGTGCGGCGCGCCGGCGGCGGCAGCCCGGCGAGGCACTCGCGCAGCAGCGCTTCGGTGGGGATCGGCCGCGTCGCATACCGGGGCGCGGTGCGAAAGCGCACGCCTTCGGGCCCGGCGATCAAGTCGCCGGCGCACAACATGGTGCGCACCGCCACCAGCAGATCCTGCAGGCCAGGAGCCGCCAGCTGCGCCACGCGGCGCACCAGGTCATCGGTCTCGTCGCGATCGAGCAGCCCGGCGACGACGCGCTGCTTCTGCGCCTCGGACAGCGGCTCGAGCGGCAGCTCGGCATAGTCGCCCAGCATGGCCAGCTGCGGCGGAATCGGCGCGCCCTCATCGAGCACCAGCAACAGGGCGCAGCCGTTTTCGTCGGCGTCCATGATCACCTCGGTGATCGCCAGCAGACTGGCCGCATCGACACCATCGACGGCTTCGAGCACGATCCAGGCACCGGGGAAGCCCTCGACCAGCCCCGACAGCGCCTCGCCCACCGTATGATGGTCGTGGCCGCCGCCGCGCCGCAGCGACAGCAGCGGTTCGCACGCCTCCGGCACCGCCAACGCGCCCCCCAGATCGACCCGGCGCAGGGCCACCTGCAGCGCCGAAAAGGGCTGCAGACCGCCGTCCCTCGGCGCGCACGGCAGCAGCAGCGGCGGCGACAGCTCGGCCCGCAGGCGCTCGATGCAATCCAGGGCCGCCACCCGATCGGAGGTCCGCAGCAAAAGCCGCGGCTCGCTCGCCTGCAGCACCGCCAGCGCCTGGCGCCGATCGAAAACCGCCCCCGCTGGCAACGCCGGCGCCGGCAAGCCGTAAATGGCGCTGCGACAATCGCGGCGGTAGGGCTGGGCCAGGTCGACCGCCTCCCCGCGCACACGCCCGGCCTTCAGACTGCGTGCAAAAAGCAGCCGCTCCTCGAGTTCCCCGTAGGCGCCCGCATCGAGCACCAGCTCACCGGCCGCTGCGCGATTGGACAAGAGCTGGGCCCGGTCGAGCACCGCGCCCTCGAGGGCCTCACCGCTGCGAGCGATGGGCCCGAGCGCCAGGGCGATGGCCACATCCAGCTCCTCGGCCTCCTCGCGCGCCTCGGCCAGAAGATCGATGGCCAGCTCCACCGCGTCGTCGAGTTCGGAAGCATCGAAAGCGGCGCACACGCAGGCACCGGCCCGCAAGACCAACTCGCCGCCAGCCACCACGGCCCGCGTGGCCACCTGCTGCCCCCAGCGGGCGGCCTCCCGGGCAAAGTCGGCCTCGGAGGCGGCGCGATGCCAAAGCAAAAGTCGCTTCTCCTGCTCTGCCCGACCGCCCTGCGCCATCGCTCACGCACCCCAGCCACGGTCAGCAGCCCTGTCGGCTACGCCTCTATTAACCCTCTTCAACCCGACGTTTGAGTTCGGCGAGTTCGTCCTCGACCTCGGATTGCGCGCTGCTCTGCTCGAGTTCACGAAAGCGCGCCTCCAGCTGGGCTTTCTTGACATCATCGAGCACCGACGCGGCTTCCACCTCGGACTCCAGGGCGTCGACGCGCTCGGTCAGCCGCTCCAGCTCACCAAAAGCGCCGCCGCCGAGGGAACTGGCAGGCTGCGCGCCGCCAGCCTCGCGAGCGCTGCGCACCTGGGAAGCCAGGGCAGCCTTGCGTGCCCGAAGCTCGTCGGTTTTGTGCTCCAGCTCGGCCAGCGTGGACTTCATGCGCGCGGCCACCGTCTCGCTGGCGCGGGCCTGATCGCGCTTCTGCTCGGCCTTGCGCCGGGAGGCGAGCTTCTGTTTGAGGGCGTCGCGCGCAAGGGCGTCGTCGCCGCTCTTGACCGCCAGCGCCGCGCGCTGCCCCCAGCGTTCGGCCTCAGCCGCCTCGGTCTCGGCCTCGGTGCTCAAGCGCTTGGAGGCGGCCATGGTCTCCACCAACTCGCGCTTGGCCTGCTTGAGACCCCCCTCCATCTCGCGGATGGTCTGGCTGATCAAGGAATCGGGATCTTCGGCCCGATCGACGAGCGCGTTCATATTCGAACGGACGACCTGCGTCAGGCGGTTGAAGATTCCCATGGTGACGCCAACACGAGCGTTCCACGACGCCGACCCCTTGTAAAGAGTCGCAGACGCCCCCTGGCAGGAAGCGCCGCCAGGCTTCGTGGGCCCGGGTGAGTCGGTTATGCTCGCGCCGTGCTACGCGACGCGACCTTCGTGATCACCGGCGGCGCCGGTTTCATCGGTACGGCCCTATGCGCCCGCCTTTTGCCCCACAATCGCGTGCGGGTCTTCGACAACCTCAGGCGCAACGCACTGCAGCGGACCGGTCTGCTCGACGATCCCAACCTGGAGCTCGTCGTCGGCGACGTGCGCGACTTCGACGCGCTCAAATCCGCCATCGACGGTGCCGATTACGTGGTCCACATGGCCTCCATCGCCGGCGTCGACACCGTGATCAAGCATCCGGTCGCCACCATGGAGGTGAGCCTCGAGGGCACGCTCAACGCGCTTCGTGCCGCCCGGGCCTCGGGCGGCGTGCGCCGTTTCATCGACTTCTCCACCAGCGAGGTCTTCGGCAGCTACGCCTTCCGGGTGCGCGAAGCGGACGTGACCAGCTTGGGCGCGGTCGGCGAAGCGCGCTGGACCTACGCGGTCTCCAAGCTCGCCACCGAGCACCTGGCCCACAACTACTACCGCGAGTTTGAACTCCCCACCTGCTCGATCCGCCCCTTCAACATCTACGGGCCCGGTCAGGTGGGCGAGGGCGCGATCCACGCCTTCGTAGTCCGCGCCCTGCGCAACGAAGCGCTGACGATCCACAACGAGGGCGACCAGATCCGCTCCTGGTGCTACATCGACGACATCGTGGACGGCATCATGCTCTGCCTCGAGAAGGACGAGGCCGTCGGCGAGTCCTTCAACATCGGCAATCCCCGCAGCACCGTCACCATCTACCAGCTGGCCAAGCTGATCGTGCAGCTGGCCGGCAGCAGCTCCGAGCTGCGCTTCGTCGAGTGGGACTTCCCGGACGTGGAGCTGCGCGTGCCCGAGATCAAAAAAGCCGAGCGCGCCCTGGGCTTTCACCCCAAGGTGGACCTGGATGTGGGACTTCAACATACCCTGAACTGGTACCGGGGAAAGCAGGGAAGCGCCCCAGTGCCACCCCCAGAGCCGCCCCCCCCCGCCACCTCGTAGCCCCCAGCCTTCGACGCGGCCGCGGTCGTCGGCGCTTTACCGCTGGGTGTGAGCCCGGCCATACTTTATGCTCGCGTCAATGGCCGGGACCTTCCCTTGAACGACGTCGCCCGCAAGATCATCGACCTCGCCGACATTCGCGCCGATGGCTGGTTTGAGCAGCTCGGCGAGGACATCGCCGACTTCGAACAGCTATGTCAGGTCATGGGCCGGCGCTTCGTCGCCTTCTCCTTCATCGCCAGCGTCCGCATTAGCGCCATCGCCTATGACCCGCAGGCACCCCACACCTCGCTGGTGGACTTCAGCATCGGCGACTCCGAAGAGATGCAGCGCATGACGCTGGCGGACCTGCGCGAGCGCCTCGGCTCGGCCTTGCTGTCACCGGACGAGAGCCCCGAACCCCTGGACAACGACCCGCGCACCGAAGAGATCCGCCAGTACATCGGACGGCGCTACCTGCTGCTGGCGCCGATCTTCGGCATCCGCCTGGAGTCGCTGGAGCTGGGCGGTAGCGAGCCGCTCTTGCACCTCGACCTGGGACATCGCAGTGAAGTGGTGGGCGCGACAGGCCTTCGCGATCTGCTGCACAACGCGATCCGCTCCGAGGTGGCCCGGGTTCGCCCCAACCAGCCCTTTTCCATCGACTTCAAAAAGGTCCCGCTGGCCGAAGCCGCCAACGACGAGGGCAACTACGACGAGACCATCGCGCTGCTGGGCGCCTGGCCGGGCCCCCTGTCCATGTTCCTGCGCACGCCCCAGGGTCAGGCCCTGGGACCAACAGAGCGCTCCAAACTGGTGCGCGCCCTGGGCGCCCTGGGCGAGGCCTATGTTTACAAGGGCCAGGCCGACTGGGCCGAGGACGTCCTGCGCCTTGGCATACAATTCGGCCAAGAGCTCGCAGCCTCGGCCCCCCTCTTCGGCATCCTGGGGCGCACTCGCGTCAGCGCCCGCCGCTACGGCGAAGCCATCGGCCTGCTGCGCCGGGCGCTGGCCCTGGGAGGCGACGAGGCAGAGATCCTGCCCGAACTGGCGCGCTCCTTCGCGGCCCGTGGCCGCCACGTGGCGGCCATGGCCTGCATCGACCGCGCCCTGGCGTGCGGTGCCGATCCACTGAACACCGAAGCCCTCGCCGCGAGCGCGCGCGAAGCGTTGGGCGACGCGTACCTGCGCTTACACGAGTACCTCGAATCCGAACCTGATTGACCGGGCTTGGGAGAGCCCAGCCGACGCGTCGCCGCGGTAGCCAGGGAACCCGAGACAGCGGTAGCATTGTGCGATGGCCCGCTTCCTTCTCGCGATCGACCAGGGGACGACCGGCTCAACGGCGATGGTCGTCAGCGAGTCGGCGGAAGTTCTCGGGCGCGCATCGCAGGAGTTTCCCCAACACTTCCCCGAACCCGGCCTGGTCGAACACGACGCCGACGAAATCTGGGCCAGCGTCGAAGTCGCCATTCGCGGTGCGCTGGAAGCCGCCAGCGTCACCGCGAGCGACTGCGCCGGCATCGGCATCACCAATCAACGTGAGACCACACTGCTGTGGGAGCGCGCGAGCGGCAAGGCCATCGCCCGCGCCATCGTGTGGCAGGACCGGCGCACGGCCGCAAGCTGCGCCGAGCTGCGCAAGGCCGGCCACGAGGCGCTCTTCCGCGAACGCACCGGGCTCGTACTCGATCCGTACTTCAGCGGCACCAAGATCGAATGGCTGCTCGACCACGTGCCGGGCGCCCGGGCGCGGGCCGAGGCCGGCGAGCTTGCCTTCGGCACCATCGACAGTTTTCTCGTCCATCGGCTCAGCGGCGGGGCGCTGCACCTGACCGACGCCACCAACGCCTCGCGCACCCTGCTCTACGACATCCGCGAGGGTCGCTGGGATCGCGAGCTGATGGCCCTGTTGCGGGTGCCGGAAGCTCTGCTGCCCGAGGTGCGGCCGAGTTCCGAGGTCTATGGCCACACGCGCGACCTCGAAGTTCTGCCCGACGGCATCCCCATCGCAGGCATCGCTGGCGACCAGCAGGCGGCGCTCTTCGGCCAGACGTGTTTTCAGGTGGGCGACGCCAAATGCACCTATGGCACCGGCGCATTTCTGCTGATGAACACCGGCGAGCGCGCGGTGGCCTCCGACCACGGGCTTCTGACCACGGTGGCCTGGCGCATCGGCGACGCGACCACCTACGCCCTGGAGGGCAGCGCCTTCGTGGCCGGCAGCGCCGTGCAGTGGCTGCGCGATCAGCTGGGCTTGATCGAAAAGGCCTCCGACGTCGAAGCCCTGGCCGCGCGCGTGCCCAGCTCCGAGGGTGTCGTCTTCGTGCCCGCACTGACGGGCCTGGGCGCCCCCCACTGGGATCCCGATGCGCGCGGCCTGATCTGCGGCCTCACCCGCGGCAGCTCCGCCGCCCACATCGCCCGCGCCACCCTGGAAGGCATCGCCTTTCAAATCACCGATCTGGTCGAGGCCATGGCGCAGGACGCCGGACGACCGCTGTCGCGCCTGCGGGTCGACGGTGGCGCCTCGAACAACGCACTCTTGATGCAGTTTCAAGCCGATCTGCTGGCCGCGGCCATCGATCGCCCCAGCTGCGTCGAAACCACCGCCCTCGGCGCAGCCTACCTGGCCGGCCTGGCGGTCGGCATTTTTGACAGCCAGGACACGGTGGCCAAAGTTCATCGTATCGAACGCTGCTTCGAGCCGACCATGGCCGAAGCAGCACGCGAGGAACACCGCGCGCGCTGGCGCGAGGCGGTGGCCAGGGCACGGACCGCTCAGGGGGCGGCGTAAGCGAAGGCAGGCTCGAACCCATGAAGGCCAATAACAGCGAAAGCGGCGAAATCCGCGAAGTTCCGATCGCCTGGGAGACCCTCGAAGACGCCTTCGAGAACAACGCCCCCGAGGTCCACAGCTACATCAACCTGGTGTCAGGCGACGTGATTCGCGTGGTCGACGGCATCGCCGACCCTGCGGTGCACGCGCGCATCGCCAACGACGCCTCCTACATGCGCATCGACCCCGTCTCCTCGCGCGAGCAATACCGCTGGATGGAGCACTTCATCGCCACCGTCACCGAGCCGGAGCTGCGCCAGCGCCTGGTCACCGCCATCGACGGAAAAGGCGCTTTCCGCCGCTTCAAAGACGTACTGATGGCCTACCCGGTCGATCGCGAGCGCTGGTTTTCCTTCCGCTCCGAGCGCCTGCGCACGGCCATGGAGGCCTGGCTGGAGGCCCACGGCATCCGCGGTGTCGAACGCTCCAAGTGGCCGGTGCCGACACCCGAACAGGTCAAGGTTCAGACCCGCGATCCGGAGCGCGGCAAAGCCCGTCGCGGACGCGCCGAAGCGGCCGAGGCCACGCGCGGACGCTGCCGGGAGTTGATCGATCTGCTGCCGGTGCGCGAGCTCGACATGGCGGCCGAGTTCCTGGAGTTTCTGCGCTCGCGGCGACCGATGCCGCGCGCCCAGGCCCGCCCCGCACCGGCCCGCGGCGAGGGGGCGCACGAGGGGGCGCAGGTCGGCGACAACGACAATGACTACGACGACAACGGCGCGCCCGACGACGGCGACGACTGCGATTGAGCCACAACGGTAGTGGCCGAGTGCATCGCTCAGCTCCTGCCGTAGAAGTCGTAGACCGCGGTCGAGCGCTGCTGCGTTCGGTATTCGCTGGGTGTCATGCCATACCAGCGCTTGAAGGCGCGATGAAAGGCCGGCGGATGTGAGAAGCCGAGGCGGAAGGCCACCTCGGAGACATCGAGCTCGGGCTGGACGAGCAGGCGATGGGCGGCCTCGCGCCGAACTTCGTCCTGGATCTGACTATGGGAGGTTCCCTCCTCCAGCAGGCGCCGGCGCAGGCTGCGTTCACTGACCGCCAGCTTGGCCGCGACGACCGACATCTGGGCGCCGCCGTCGGCCAGGTACTCGCGCACCAGCTCGTGCACCCGCTGGCTGAAGGGGCGATGCCGCGGCAACGAAGCGAGCCGTTCCGCGGCGCAGCGCAGGAGCTCGGTATGGAGGCCCGCGTCGGCATTCACCATCGGCAGCTCCAGGGCGGCGCGCGGCAGCACCGTCGCGTTGTAGTCGCAGCCGAAGCGCAAATCGGTGCGGAAGATCTCCCGGTACACATCCAGATAGGCGGGAGCCTGGTGGATGAAATGAACCTCCAGCGGCGGCACGTCGAGGCCCAGGGAATCGGCTCCCCCTTTGACGAAGGCCGCCACCACGTACTCGTGGGCCCCCGGCGAGTCGCGCACGCCCGCTCGCAGGCGATGGCGCCAGATGGCCAACTCACCCTGTTCGATCAGCTCGGCCTCGGCTCCGTCGTGCAGAAGCGGCAGAAAGCGGCAGGAAGCCCAGATGCTCTGACGCAGGGTCGCACCGCTGCGCGAGACGTATTCGAAGAGGCCGTAGTCGTCGCGCTCGACGCCAGCGCCGGCGCGCAGGGCAAAGGCCGGATCCCCCAGCAGAACCGAGGTCTCCTCGAGCAGGGCCATGGCCGCATCGTGGGGGATGCGCGTGGTCGGATCGGCCAGCGCCGAAAGCGGTACGCCCGCCGCCTGCAGGATCTGCTGTCCGACCTCGACGGCCCGGTCCTGAAGCGCGGGCTCGGCGGCCGCGATGCGGCGCAGGAAAGGGTTGAGCATCTGCGTGCTCATGGTGGCCACCGTGGCCGTCATCGGTACTCGCATGTGGACATCGAGCTACGCCTTTTCGACCGCTGGCCTACCGCCTTAGGCCATCAACGTACGAGCTTTGCACACATCGCGCAAGCTCAGGCGACTAGGCGCGAAGCCGCTCCGGCATCGGAGCCGCCTGTGCGCGCGGATTGGATGTGATGAAAATCAATAATCTTTTGATGCCCCTGGCAGAGTGCGACGGCAGCTGCGACAGGCCCCTATGGGTCCGCGGTGACCCCCTGCTCGAACCCGCCCCAGATACCTAGATGGGCCAAGCCGCCGGGACTCGCGCGGACCCCTCATCCCCCCGGAGTACCCCTACAGGCCGCCGATCGCACCAGCGTCAGCGCTCCTTGTTGCGGCTTCGGAGTTGCTCCAGCAGGGCGTCGCCCAGCGCTTCCAGCTCGTCGAAGTCGAGCTTTTCGGCGACCGGAGACTGGTACTCGGCCATGTGCGCCTCGGGCAGGCCCTCCAGGAAGCGCGATGGTGTGAGCTTTTCTGGCTTGCCGCGCACCAATCGGCGCCGCGGGCGGCACAGGTAGAGCCGGTCGCGGGCGCGCGTGACGCCCACGTAGAAGAGCCTGCGCTCCTCCTCGACATCGGTGGGATTGGCCTCGGTGACCTTGGGATCGACGACGCGCGCGTGGGGCAGCTGCCCCTCGACGCAGCCGATCAGAAAAACCACATCGAACTCCAGCCCCTTGGACGCGTGCAGCGTCGACAGCACGATGGCGTCCTCGGCCTCCACCTCGTTGCGCTCGATGCCGAGCGTCACGCTCTCCAAAAACGCCGACAGCGAGCGCCCCCCGGGCCCGGACTCGCGCTCGAAGCGCTCCAGCCATCCCATCAGGTGCTCCACGTTGCCCCAACGCTGGGCGCCGCCCTTGTCGCCGGCCGCCGCCGTCAATTCCTCGCGCAGCGAAAGCTCCGCCACCAGCGCGCGCGCCACGGCGGTCAGGCGCCCCTCTTCGGCAAAGCGCCTCCGGTAGCGCTCGATCAGCTCGGAAAAAGCCTGCACCGAGCGCTGCGCCGGCTCCCCCAGGCCCGAAACCGAGCCGACGTCGTCGATCAGGCGCCACAGGGGCCGCGAACTCTGGGCCGCTTCGAGGTCGAGTCGCTCGATGGTCTTGGTGCCGATGCCCCGGGTCGGGTAGTTCAAAATGCGGCGTAACGAAATTTCGTCACGGCGATTGAGCAGCAGCCGTAGATAGGCCGCCACATCCTTGATCTCCTTGCGGTCGAAGAACTGCGTGCCGCCAAAGAGCCGGTAGGGCAGCCCCTCGGCGCGCAGCTCCTCCTCGAGCACCCGCGCCTGCAGGTTCGAGCGGTAGAGAACGGCCATCTGCTCGTAGCGCACCCCCTCCTTGAGTAGCTTTCGCATCTCGGCGATCACCACCTTGGTCTCCTCGAGCGGGTCCTCCCCCACGCACAGCCACACCGGTTCTCCCGGCGGCCGCGCCGCCCTGAGCGTCTTTTCGTGGCGCCGCCCCGCACTCTTCTTGATGGCCGCGTTGGCCACCTCCAGGATCGCCGGACGCGAGCGGTAGTTATCTTCGAGTTTGACCACGCGGGTGCCCTCGAAGTGGCGCTCGAAGTCCAGGATATTGCCCACCTCGGCGCCGCGGAAGGCGTAGATCGACTGATCGTCGTCGCCCACCACGCAGCAATTTCCGCGATCATTGACCAGGAGTTTCACAAGCTCGAGCTGCACTCGGCTGGTATCCTGAAACTCATCGACCAGGACATGCTCGAAACGCCGCTGCCAGCGCTGCCGAAGTCCCCCATCGCGCGACAGCAGGTGCACGGGCCAGGTGCACAGGTCGTCGAAGTCCACCGCGCGCATGGCCAAAAGCCGCGCCACGTACTGCGGGTAGACCTCGCGCGCCACGTCGTCGTATTCGGCCACCGCCTCCGGCACCGCTTCGGGGCCGAGGTTGCGGTTCTTCCAGCTCGAGATGCGCGCCAGGATCGCCATCGGGTCGAGCTTGCGAATGGCCCCGCTGTCGTGCAGCTCGCGCATGATCTGCTTGACCACGCCCAGGCTGTCGCCCTGATCAAAGATCACGAAGCGCTTGCCGAGGCCGAGTTCTTCGGATTGCTCGCGCACGAAGCGCAGCCCGAAGCTGTGAAAAGTGCTCATCCAGAGTTGCGAGGCGGCCTTCTTGCCGACGAGCGGCACCATGCGCTCACGCATCTCCTCGGCGGCCTTGTTGGTGAAGCTCACCGCCAGCACACGCTCGGGGGCCACGCCGCTTTGCAGGATGCGCGCGATGCGGTGGGTGATCACGCGGGTCTTGCCGCTGCCGGCACCCGCGAGAATCAGCAGGGGGCCGTCGCCGTGCTCCACGGCTTCCAACTGTGCGCGATTGAGCTGTGCCATGCGCTCGAAGCCCAGAAGCTCCTCGCCTGCGCGAGCGGGCCGGCGCAAGCTGCGCCATCGGGGCCGGCGCTGTCAATGTGGAACGAGGGAGGGCTCCTTTCAACGCCGTAGCACGCTCAGCAAATCGCTGTAGGTGTCGGTCCACTGCACCCTGGCGGCGATCTCCGGGTCAGGCGCGCGCAGCCACGGCGGCAGCGCCAGGGCCCGCCGTGAAAGCAGCGCCCAGCGCACGCGCGCCTCGCCGCGCTCGATGTTGCTGGGCGTCTCGCGCACCCGAAGCACGAGGCCGTGATGCGCGGCCGCGCCGGCCACCACCCGCTGCAGATCCAGGTGCCGATTGCTGACATTGCAGAGCAGAAGCCCGTCTGCTTGCAAATGCTGCAGGTAGATCTCGAAGGCCTCCAGCGACAGCAGATGGGTGGGTACGCTGTCGCTCGCAAAGGCGTCGAGAATCAGCACGTCGTAGCCCTGGGGCGGCAGCTGCGACAGCGAGCGACGGCCGTCGCCCACGCGCACCTGGAGTTTGGCTGCGCTGCCGGCGAGATAGCTGAAGTGCCGCCGTGCCAGGCGCACCACGTCGGGGTCGAGTTCGTAGAAATCGAAGCGATCTCCGGCACGTCCATAGCTCGCCAGGGTGCCAGCCCCCAGGCCCACCACGCCCACGCGCCGCGGCTCGCCGGCCGCCCCGAGCACCCGCCCCACCGCCGAGCTGGGGCCGAAGTACATGGTGGGCTGCCCGCGCCGGGCACTGCTACGGAACTCCATGCCGTGGCGAATGCGCCCGTGGCTGAGGATCGTCGCATCCTCGGTACGCGTCACCCGCAACATGCCGTGAAAGCTGCGGCTGCGTTCGATCACCTCCGCCCCGCGACCGCGCTCGGCCAGCTGAAAATAGGCCGCCACCAGCATCGCGGGCACCACCAGCGCGAGCCCGAAGCCCAGCCACAGCCCTTCGCTACCGCGCGCCTCGAAGGTCTTCGCCCGCGGCCACAGCCACCACATCAGCAAGCCGGTGGCGACCACCGACAGCTGCAGCTCGAGGAAGGCGTCGAAGATCAGAGGCGCCAGAAGCGCCACGAAGAGCCCCCCGGCCGCGCCACCCAGCGACACCCAGAGATAGAAGGTCGCCACCCGATCGGCCGGCGGCCGCGCGCGCGACAGCTCGCCGTGGCAGAGCATGCAGCCGCAGAAGAGCAGCCCCAGAAAGCTCGTCAGCTGGTGCAGCACACTGGCGCTGCCGTGGGCCAGGAGGGCCGCCGCTGCCGAAAGCGCAAAGGCCATCCACAGCGGCAACCACAGGGCGCGGCGGTAGGCGCGCTCGGAACCGAAGGTGAGGATGAAGGACAGCAGGTACAGGGCCAGCGGCACCACCCACAGCAGCGGCACCGCCGCCACGTCCACCGTGAGGTGGTTGGTGATCGCCAACAGCGAGACGCTCGGCACGCACGACAGCAGGAGCCAGCGCCCGGGCCCCGCCGCGGTCGCCATGGTTGTCGCCGTAGCCGGCTCAGCGCCGGGCCGGGCCTGCAAGGCTTTGGCGGTCGCAGGCCCCACCGGGCTGCGCAGACCCGAGCCAACGCACCACAGCAGCAGCGCCGAAAGCAGCGCGAAGGCAAGGCCCCAGACGCCGGCCTGGGCCGGCAGCGCCAGGGCCGGCTCGACCAGCACCGGATAGCTGAGCAACCCCAGCAGCGAGCCGGCGTTCGAGTAGGCGTAGAGCCGATAGGGCGCGGCGCCTCCCTGGCGCTCGTGGAGGGCCGAAAGCAGCGGCGTGGTCATGGCCAGCACCACGAAGGGCAGCGCCGCGCTGCCGGCGATCGCCAGCGCGGCAGCCAGCACGGGCGAGGCGAGCTCTGGGACGTCGCCCTGCCCCTGGGGCACCACCGGCAGCGAAGCCAGCGCCCCCAAGAGCACCAGAGCGTAACCCAGCAGGGGCCAAGCCCCCGCGCGCCGAGCCAGCAGATAGGCCCCCAGATAGCCCAGCAAAAGTAGGCTCTGGAAGGCCAAGAGGCACAGGCTCCAGATCGCCGGGCTGCCACCGAAGCGGGGCAGCAGTGCCTTGCCCACCATGGGCTGGACCTGGAAGATCAACCAGGCGCTGACGAAGACCGAAAGTGCGTGGGCCAACAAGCGCAGGCGTTCACTGCCGCCCACGCCGCTCAAGGACATCGCCGCCAAAGCAGCCCTCCAGGGCCCTGAGCTGCGCACAAACCTGTGAACACGGTGGGCGCGACGCTACCGCATCTGCCGCCGATTGCACCCGGGAGGAAAAACGTCCCAAAGCCAGGACGCGCGCTCCCCAGTGCCCGTGCCAATCACCGACAGCGGCGCGCTTGCGTACACTCCAAAGGCCCTCTAGCTTGTCGCTGGATGCGCTCGAATCGCTCGGTGAGGTAGCGGCTCGGGTTTGGGTGTAGCGGAATCACTGGAGTCGCACACCTGATGGTGCTGTGGTGATCGTGAGGAACTCGATGGAACCTGGTCGCTTTATCTCGAAGTTGATGTCTGGCGCCGCAGGGGCGCTGCTCTCGACCCTCTTGTTGACCCTTTTGGCGGGCTGCAGTGACAAGAACGGGGCCGACGGCAATCCGCCCACCGGCACCGCTGGCACGGGCACTGCCGCCGGTGGTTCCCTGGCCCCCGCTCCGGTTGGCACCGCCGGCACCCAAAACACCGGCACCATGACCACCGGCACAGGCGGCACCACGGGCATGACCACCGACACCGGCGGTCAGGGCGCCGCCGGCACGGGCAGCACCACCGACACCCCGGTGCCGACCACGGGCGCAAGCGGCGTGTGGCCGATGATGGGCTTCGACGAGCGCAACTGGTACTTCAATCCGAACGAAACCACGCTGTCGGTGGCCAACGCCGCCACGCTGGTCGAGAAGTGGCGCTTCACAACCGGCGGTAACCCCAACGGCACGCCGATCATCGCGGAGGGCAAGGTCTTCGTGATGGCGAGCGGTGGCGGCACCTACGCGCTCAGCCTCGAGACCGGCGAGCAGATCTGGAACATCCCCGCCCTGGCCGGCACCGCCTCGGTCGCCTACGAGCCGGGCTTCATCTACGTGCACGACGCGCAGTCACAGCTGTGGAAGCTGAACAGCGCCGACGGATCTACGGTCTGGGGCCCCCAGAAGGCCGACGCCCAGCCCGGCTGCGACGGCACCTCCTCGCCCATCCTCGGCGGCGGCGCCGTGGTCGTGGGCCACAGCTGCGGCCTCCGGGAAGTCGGCCAGGGCGGCGGCCCGAACGGCGCCCGCGGCGGCGTCGAGGCCCACAGCACGAGCGATGGCGCAAAGCTTTGGACCTACTGGACGGCCGCTGAAACCGAAAACGGCGCCATGGTCTGGTCCAGCGTGGGCATCGACGTCGGCGCCGGCACCGTCTTCGCGTCCACGGGCAATAACTACACGGCCCAGGGCCCCAACTCCGACGCCATCCATGCCATCGACCTGGCCGCCGGCACGCGCAAGTGGATGACCCAGGTTCGCGACAACGACGTCTGGTCGATCCCGGCGGCCTTCGGCGGCCCCGACACCGACTTCGGCGCCAACCCCATCGTCGCCGGCACCTCGGTCGCCGCGGGCGACAAGGGTTCGGGCTTCTGGGCCATGAACACCTCCACCGGCGACATCCTGTGGAGCCGCGAAGGCCTGACCGGCGCGCGCGACCAGGCCCACGGCGGCTTCCTGATGAACGGCGCCTACGACGGCAAGAACTTCTACGGCGTGGCCAACGACACCTCGACCCGGGGATCCGTCCTCTACGCCTTCGACGGCGCCACGGGCAACGACGCCTTCCCCCCCAAGACCTTCCCCGGCAAGTACGCCTGGGGCGCGCCATCGTTGGCCAACGGCGTCCTGGCGGTGCCGATCAACGAAACCCTCTACCTGCTCGACGCGTCCAGCGGCGCCGAGCTCAACAGCTTCAACACCGGCGGAACCATCGCCGCTGGCGCCCCGGCCATCGTCGACGGCTACGTCTGCGTCGGCAGCGGACTGGCCTACCCGCTGGCCACCGACACCCTGGATAACAACCAGGTCATCTGCTACGGCCTGCCCTGATCGATGCGGTTGTTGTTCTCAGGCCTGTTTGCCAACCGTCGCGGCGTCGGCGTCGGTGTTGGTGTCCAGTTGCTGCTTTCGCTCGGACTTCTGTGCGGGGCCGCGGGCTTCAGCCAGCGAGCCCACGCCCAGGCGGCCGAGACCGGAGCGAGCGCCGAAGAGCGCGCCCGCCGCGAGCGCGTACTGGCGAGCTTCAAGGGCGGCAACATCACCGTCGGTGAACTCGAGGACGCCATCGCCAACAAGGAGCCCTGGGTGCGCGCCACGCTGCAGAGCCCCGAGGGGCGCGCGGGCCTGTTGCAGGAGCTGATCGATTACCGCCTGCTGGTGCTGGAGGCCGAGCGCCGCGGCTACGGCGAGCACCTGATGGTGCGCGACGGCACCCTGCGTGAGGCGATCCGCTGGATGAAGATCGGCGAGATCGCCGCCATCACGCCCGAGAGCCTGGGCGCCGAAGAAGTCGCCGCCTACTACGCCGAAAGACGCGAGCAGTTGACGCGAAAGCCCATGCGCAGGGCCTCCTATGTGACGCTGCCGAGCCTGGAGGAAGCCGAGCGCATGCGCGAGCGCGCCCAGGGCATGAAGCTCGACGAGTTCCGCAAGCTCGCAGCGCGCCTCGATCCGCGCAAGCGCGGGGGCGAGCTGCCCTACGTGGACGCCGACGGCAAACCCGGAAGCAACGCAAACGCCGAAGCCCTCGACCCGGTGCTGGTGAAGGCCGCCCACGGGCTCGAGGCCGTGGGCGAGGTCTCGGCGCCCATCGCCCACGGCGACGCCTTCGTCGTGATGCGGTTGACGGCGCGCACGGCCGGTCACGGCCAGCAGCTGGCCCAGGTGGAAGGAGCCGTACGCGAGCAACTGGCTGAGGCTCGCGCTGCGGAGCACATCGAAGCGTTCGTCTCCGAGCTGCGCGGCAAGCACCCGGCCTCGCTGCACCCGGAGCTGCTGGAGGCCATCGAACCCGACCCCTTGCCCGGCGGCGGCCTGCCGGTGGGCTTTCCCGCAGCCCCCACCGATCCGGCCGCACCGGCCGTGCTGATCGAGCCCGATGGGGTATAAATCACGCACTTGAAGTGCGCGCGCCATCGCGGGCATCATCGCGGCCGCGCAGGCCGAGACGCCAGCCAAAGACGCGCCCCAAAGGCACCCCACCCCGACCGCGGTGGCCCAAACAACGGAAGACGATGATGAAAGCTTGGAACCTCCCTCTTCTTGTCCTGTTCGCGATCGCCACGGCGGCCTGCGGTGATGACGGAAGCAGCGACAGCACCGGCGGCACCGGAGCCGTGGGCCCTTCGACCGGAGGTAGCGGCGGCGCCGGTGGCAGCGGCGGCGCCGGTGGCAGCGGCGGCGCCGGTGGCAGCGGCGGCGCCGGTGGCAGTGGCGGCGCTGGCGATGCCCCCCTCGAGCCCACCTGGACCAACGTCCACGCCATCCTGCTCAACCGTTGCTCGGGGCCCCTCTGCCACAGCGGCGGCGCCGGCGAACTCAGCCTCGGCGACAAGGCCATGGCCTACTCTGCCCTGGTCGGCGTCGAAGCCATGGCCAGCAACCTGGTCGGCGAGAGCAACCCCACCAGCTGCAAAGACACGGGCATGATCCGCGTGGTCGCTGGCGACCCCGACGCCAGCCTGCTCTACGCCAAGGTGCGCACCGACATGGATCCCCCCTGCGGAAACCGCATGCCCACCGGCGGCATGTTGAGCGACGAAGACCTCCAGCTGATCCGCGACTGGATCGCTGGCGGCGCCCTGGACGACTGACGGCGGTCCTCGCCGCGCGAAACCCTGGCCCGCAACCGCAGCCTGGCGCGACAAGACGAGTTCTTCGAGCAGTGGCGCCAGGGCTTTCGCGCAGCCTTCGCCGATCCCAGAGCACCGCCGCGCCGGGTCGTTCCCGGCGACGTCTGCATTGCCCTTAGGGGCCCCGCCGCGTAGATCTGGTTGCCGGGTCGAGGTGGTGTGAGGCATCGGCGGTGAAAGGACTCGGAAAGTACGGCGGCCACGGGCTGCTGCTGGCCACCATGGCCGGCGCGCTGCTGGTCACCCACCTGCACGAAAAGAGCCGCGCCGCCGAGGGCGCCGCGCGTGGGCGCCATCAACCCGAGCTGCGGAGCGGCGACGACTACGTCACCTCGCGACAGTGCCGCGCCTGTCACCTCGAGCACTATCGGAGTTGGTCCCACTCCTACCACCGCACGATGACCCAGGTCGCCAGCCCTGGCAGCGTGCTCGGTGACTTCTCGGGCACGCGCCTGCACTACGGCGGCCAGCACTACGCCCTGAGCCAGCGCGGCGACGACTTCTTCATGAACGTCCGCAATGCCGGCGAAGAGCCCAAGCTGGGCGGCCGGCCGCCGGTGCCCGGACTCGAACCTGGCGAGCACCGCATCGCCATGGTCACCGGCTCCCACCACATGCAGGTCTACTGGTACGAAACCGACCGCGGCCGCAGCATGGGACAGCTTCCCTTCGCCTACCTGAAGCGCGAAGACCGCTGGGTGCCGCGGCGCTCGGTCTTTCTGCGCCCGCCGGAGCGACCGCGCCCCCACGAGACCGGTCGCTGGAACAACACCTGCGTCAACTGCCACGCCACCAACCCCCGCCCGCGTCTCGACGCCAAGGAAGGCGACGACACCCGCGTCACCGAGCTGGGCATCGCCTGCGAAGCCTGCCACGGCCCCGGCCGAGAGCACGTGGCCAAGCACACTTCGCCGCTGTCGCGCTACGCCCGCCACCTGAGCGCCGACGCCGACGAGCCCGACCGCAGCATCGTCGACCCGCGCCGCCTGAGCCATAAGCGAAGCTCCGAGATTTGCAGCCAGTGCCATGCCATGTGGCAGTTCAACAGCGGCCAGGACTACAACCGCTGGATGAAGTCGGGAAGTGCTTACCGGCCGGGCACGGACCCCAACCGCCACATGTACCTCTTTCAACCCTCGCGCGCGGACGACGACGGGCGCATCGCCAAAGTGGTCAAAGCCAACCCGAGCTACACCAAAGGACAGTACTGGGGCGACGGCCAGGCGCGCGTCTCGGGCCGCGAGTTCAACGGCCTGGTCGACAGCGCCTGCTACCAGGCGGGCGAGCTGTCCTGCCTCTCGTGTCACACCATGCACAAGGCGCAAGACGACGATCGCAGCTTCGAGCACTGGGCCGACGACCAGCTCGGCGCCGGCATGGACGGCGACGGGGCGTGCCTCAGCTGTCATCGAGAGCTGGGTCAAAGCCTCGAACAACACACCTTCCACCCCGCTTCGTCGGAGGGCAGCCGCTGTTACAACTGCCACATGCCCTACACCAGCTACGGCCTGCTCAAGGCCATCCGCAGCCATCGGGTGGCAAGCCCCAGCGTGAGCGAAACCCTGGAGCACGGCCGCCCCAACGCCTGTAACCTCTGCCACCTGGACAAGAGCCTGGGCTGGACTGCCGACGCCCTGGCCAGGCGCTACGGAATGCCGCGTCCCAAACTCAGCGAAGACGACGAAACACTATCGGCCGCGGTGACCATGGCGCTCAAGGGCGACGCCAGCCAACGCGCCCTGATCGCCTTTGCCCTCGGCTGGCAACCGGCGCGCGCGGCCTCGGGCGAGGACTGGATCCCAGCCTTTCTGGGCCTGCTGATGGACGACCCCTACGACGCCGTGCGCTACGTCGCCTCCGACTCCCTGCGACAGCTGCCGGGCTTTGCCCACTTCGACTATGATTTCGTCGTCCCCCCCGGCGATCGCGACAGGGTCGCCCCGCGCGTCGCCGGTCACGCGGGCCCGCCGCGCGCATTGCCCCCGGGCGTGCCGCTATCAACCAGTGGTCAACTCGACCATGAGACCCTCGAGCGCCTGCTTTCCGCCCGCGACCTGCGACCCATCAACCTGCTCGAGTGAGTGCCCGCCATGACCGAGCCCGCAAGCGACACGCAAAGTCCCGCGCCCCAGCCGACGAAAACTGCCGAGGGCCGCGTGCGCCAGCACCTGCGCGCCGGCTGGATCGCGCTGCTCATCTTCGTCACGCTGGGAACCGTGCTCGAAGCCCTGCACGCCTTCAAAAGCGCGCAGTACCTGGGTGTCGGCAACGAAATACGCCGCCTGATGTGGACCCTGGCCCACGCCCACGGCATCGGCCTGGGCCTATTGCACATTGCGTTTGCCGCCACCCTGCAGCTCCTGGGCGCGCGCGTCGAAGCCAGCGACCGCATGGCCATGGCTTCGCGACTTCTGACGGTAGCGACGGTGCTGTTGCCGGGCGGCTTCTTCATCGGCGGCATCGTCACCTACGGGGGCGACCCCGGCGTCGGCGTACTGTTGGTGCCCATCGGCGCGCTCGCCCTGTGGCTTGCGATTCTGCTGGTCGGCATGACCACGGTCGAGCGCGAGCCGGCGGCCGATGCACGAGGCCAGGGCTCCAGCGCCGCTCATACCTCGAGTGCCGGTGACAGCCAGTCATGAGCCCTGCGCCGACGATCCGGGTCTTCACCTTCAAGGCAGGCTTTTTGGCCCGCGTGGCCCACAACCTCAGACTCACGCTCGAGCGCTTCAAACTCGAAGTTACTTCAAAGCGCATCGAGGGCCACTTTGACCTGACCAGCCTGCGCGTCGAGGGTGCCATGGCAGGCGGCCAGCTCGCCCCCGGCGCGCTGAGCGCCGACGACCGGCGCACCATCGAGCGCAACATGGCCGAGGAGATCCTGCACCTCTCGCGCTGGCCCCGGGCCCACTTCCGCGGCGCGCTGGCCGAGGGCTCGGCGACCCGACTGCGCGTCGACGGGGCACTGGAACTGCACGGCGTCACCGCCGACATCAGCTGCCACCTCGAGCTCGGCGAACGCCTGCGGGGGAAGGTCGAGCTGCGCCCCTCGCGCTGGGGCATTCCGCCCTATCGGGCGATGGCGGGCGCACTCAAACTGCAGGATCGGGTGGAGATCGAAATCGACCTGCCCGGAGAGCTGGAGGGCTTGGATCACGAGGCGCCCGGCGACAGTGGCTTCGTAGTGGAGCGCAAATAGAGCACCGCTCGGGTAGCTACTTTGCCGCGTTCGTGATCGACCCCGATGGACACAACGTCGAGGCGGTATTGGCTGGTGTCCGCGCGGGCTGATGGGGCGGTCCAGCCTCAAGGCGCGTGCGCTTCTCCAGCGGCCGCTGCAAAGCGCTTCTTCGGCTCCAGCACGAGCTGCAGCGCCCGCGTTTCGCCGTGCTCGAGCCAGACGAAACTCTCGGCCACCTTGAACAGCGGGTGCCAGGCGCTGAGCTTGACGTTCTTGCGGATCGGAAAGTCCGCGATCTGAAAGCGACCATCGGCCCCGGTTACCGCGAAGACCGGATGGTGAAAGGTGACCACGTCGGTGCGACCGCAGGGGGCCGAAGGCGGGCACTGGATCGATTCGACCCAGCCGCCCAGCAACGGCGGCAGCGCCACCGGACGATGGCGCGGCAGGGGGCGCCCCTCGAAGGCGGCGCCAAAGGCCGGCGCGAAGGGGTAGTCGTCCCGGTTTTCGACCGTGATGGTGTCGCCGGCCATGGCCGCGACCAACCCCGGCTGCAGGCGGCAGTCCTCGATCACCACGCGATGAATCGCCCGCGGGCGATCGCGGTAGCCGGAAAACTCGCTCGCGCCCACGACCACACCGGAGAGCCCGCGCTCCGCTCCCTGCGTCACCGGCTGCAGCGCCTGACGATCGGCCTGCACACAGCCCGTTGGGCGCGCCTGCGCCGCCCGGTCCAGCAGCTGCGGGCGCGAAAGGTCGGACCCGTGGTAGCGCGGCAAACTCGCCTCCGGGGCCAGCACCACCCGACCGCTGAGCAGCGCTCCGCTGCCTTTTGTCTTCTTCGGCACGCGCTCGCGAAGGCCGCCCTCGCAGCCGAACCCGAACCCGAGCATGAGCAGCCAGGCCGCAGCCAGCCGCGGGACCGCCGTACGGCGCCCCATCATCGCGAGCGGCAGAATCCCGAATTTCATGGACCGCCCGACGCTGCCACCAAGATCACCCAAAGGAAAGGGTGCGGCCGCACGCCATCAGCCGAATCGATACTCGACACCGGTGCGCTGCTCCGAAACCTCCCACAGCCTGCGCGCGAGCTCGGCGTCGTAGGCCCGACGTGCCGCGCGCCCGGGCCGCGGCGCTCCGTAGAGCGCACCCAGGCCCCCGGGACCGATCAGCTCGCCCCCGCGCAGCGCCGGATCGGTGGCCGCCGCAAGCGTGGGCCAGGCTCCACGCTCTGGGCTCTGGGCGAAAAGAAGGTTGCCGGTACGGTAAAAGGCCTGCTGGAGCTTGGAGCCGCTCTGGCGCGGCCCAACCTGCTGCAGGTCGGTGTCGGCGTAGCCCGGATGGCAGGCGAGACTCGCGATGGCCAGGCCTGCGCGCTCGAGCCGACGCTCAAGCTCGAAGGCGAAGAGCAGGTTCGCGAGCTTGCTTGCCCCGTAGGCGCTCCACTTGTGATAGCCACGCTCGGCGGCCAGGTCGTCCAGGCGCAAGCGCCCCCCGCGGTGCATCAAGCTGGTCACCGTCACGACGCGGGCAGAGTCGGCCGCCTTCAGGGCGTCGAGCAACAGGCCCGTCAGTGCGAAGTGCCCAAAGTGATTGACGCCCAGCTGCATTTCAAAGCCGTCTTCGGTCAGCTGACGCGGGATGGCCATCACGCCGGCGTTGTTGCACAGCACATGCAGCGGCTTTTCTTGCTGCACAAAACGCTCGGCCGCCGCGCGCACCGAGCCCAGGCTGGCCAGGTCGAGCTCGAGCAGTTCGAGGCGCGCGCTGGGATGTTCGGCGACGATGCGCTCGCGCGCCCGCTGTGCGCGTTCGAGACTGCGACAGGCCAACACCACCTCGGCCGACTTGCCCGCAAAGGCGCGCGCGGCCTCGAAGCCGATGCCACTGTTGGCGCCGGTGATCAGAACCGTCTTGCCGCTGAGGTCGGGTAGCTCCATGGCAATGCCAACGTCGCGGGGCTGACCCTACAGGCGATGCAGAGGTCCGCAAAGGGTCCCGTCAATCCGAAAGCGACAGCAGGCTCGCCCGGCGGTCACGGAAGACCACGGGCGTTTCGGCCTCGATCGCGTGGGCAGCGGTGGCGTCGGCTCCCAGCAGCGGCTCCAGCAGCGCGCCGTCGCGAGCCAGCAGCGCCCAGCGCGCCCGCATTATGCCCCGCTCGCGATCGCCCCGGCTCTCGACGATGCGCATGGCCAGGCCGTGATGGCGCGCAGCACCGGCCACCGCCCGGTGCACCGCCAGGTGCCGATTGGAGACGTTGGCCAGCAGGATGCCGTCGGGGGCAAGCGCCCGGAGGTAGACGCCAAAGGCCTCCACCGTGAGCAGATGGATGGGAACCGAGTCGCTGGAAAAGGCGTCGAGCAAGAGCAGGTCGAAGCCCGCTTCGGGTTCTGAGGACAAAAGCAGACGGCCGTCGCCATGCTCGACGCGAACCACCGCGGCGCTGGTCTCGAGGTAGCTGAAATGGCGACGCGCCAGACGTGTTACCTCTGGGTTGATCTCAAAAAATGCGATGCGATCGTCGGCCTTGGCGTAGGCCGCCACCGTACCCACGCCAAGCCCCAGCACACCGATGCTGCGCGGGCGCCCCTGCCGGTGCAGCCTCAGGGCCCGCCCGGCCCCCGACTGGCTGCCGAAATAGGCCACGGGCAGGGCCGCGAGCGCCGGATCGCGCAGCTGGCGCCCGTGGTGGGTGCGTCCGTGGGTCAAGACGCGGCTGCGGGCAGTCTGGCTGACCTCGAGCGGGCCGAAGAAGTCGCGATGGCGCTCCAGCACGCGCCCCGGCTGCCCCAGGCCCACGATCTGCGCATAGAGCGTGCCCAGCAGCAGCGGCGTGGCCAGACCGCTGCCGATCCAGCTCAGGCGCTGGGCGCCGGTGGGCGGCTGCCGCGGGTCCGCGCGACGACTGGTAAGCGCGAGCAAAAGGTGAATCGCCAGCATCGTCAGTGGCAGCTCGTAGCGCCCATCGAAGAGTGCCGGCGCTGCAAACGCCACGAACGCGCCACCAGCCGCACCGCCGGCCGAAAGCAAGAAGTAATAGCCGGTCAGGGCGCTGGGCTCGGGCCCACGCTCGGCCAGCGCCGAATGGCAGAGCATGGCGCCGCTGTAGAGCGTCAGCGCCGGCACGCCGAGCATCAGCGGCAACGGCACCTGATTGCCGGGCAATAGCATCACCGGCAGTGCCACACTGCAGGCGATCCACAGCCCCCGGTGAAAGCGCGGCAGGTGCCAGCGCTCGCTGGCGAAGGCCAGCACGTAGGTCAGCAGGTAGATGGCAAGCCCGAGCACCCACAGAAAAGCGGTCGCCGCCACATCCACTGTAAGTTGGTCACTGATCGCCGACAGCAATGCCGAGGGAGCGGCGGCCAGAAAGAAGACCGCAGCGCGCGCGCCCGGTGTCGCAGCCGCCGCGGGGTTGGCAGCCACCCCAAGGCCCGACGCCGGAGCCCCGCGACTGATGCGAAAGGCCGTGGCGACGGTGGCCAAGAGGGCCGCGCCGTAGAGCGCAAAGCCCCACTGCCACACCCGGGCCTGCCCCGGAAGATCCCAGAGGCGCTCGAAGCCGAAGGGATACAGCAAAAGGCCCGCGAAGGAGCCGGCGTTGGAGAACGCAAACAGCCGGTAGGGGCGCAGTCCACGAAGACGCCCGTAGACCCACTGCAAGAGCGGCGTCGTCGTCGCCAGCGCAAAATAGGCGAGCCCGACCGCCTGCAGCAAAAAGAGCGTCAGCGAAAGCGAGGGTCGTTCGCCGCCGACGGCGAGGACACGCTCGAAGCCTGAAAGCGGCGTGGCCCAAAGCGCGAGGGCGACCAGCGCCAGCTGCAACGCCAGCTGAATGCGCAGCGAAAAGATGCGCGCCGAAAGATGCACCCACAGATAGGCCAGACACAGCATGGCCTGAAAAAACGCCAGGCAGACGATCCACACGAAGGGCGCGCCGCCGAGCTGCGGCAGCAGCATGCGTCCGACCATCGGCTGCACCACAAAGACCAGGCTCGCTCCCAGAAAGCTGGCGATGGCGATGGAGGTATGGAGCACGCGGACGCAAGCATCGGCGCTGCCAAGGCCGATCGTCAACGCTGGGCGTGCCCGCCGACCCCTCGAAATCGCCCGGCTTTGGGGTACAAGGGCGGTAGCCCCCCCCGACGGACAAGCCCCGCGTGCACACAGCTCCAGCCACTTCGATCGTCTTCGCCCTGGGCCTGGCGCTGCCGCTGTGCTCGGCGGCCGGCTGTGTGGGCGTGACCACCGATCTCTCCGGGGACGCAAACTCCAGTGAACCGCCCCCCGATCCCTGCGCCCCGGCGGCCCCCGCGAGCGACGCCGGAGTACAGGTCCCGCCGGGCATGGCCAGGCAGGTCATCGTCCTGATCGGCGACGGCACCGGTGCCGCGCACTGGGAAGCGGCGCGCGTGGCGGCCGGAGGCACCCTGGCGGTGGACGCGCTCGAAGGCCCCTCCCTCTACGCCACCGACGCCCTACCCGCCGGCACCACCACCGACTCCGCCGCCGCAGCCACCGCGATCGCCACCGGACAATGCACCTTCAACGGTCGCATCGGCGTCGACGGCTCCGGCCTGCCGCACCGAAATCTCATGGAATACGCCCGCGCCGCGGCCATGGGCACGGGCATTGTCACCAACACGGTGATCGTCGATGCCACCCCCATGGCCTTCGTCGGCCACAGCGGCAGCCGCTATTGCTCCGAATCGCTGGCCGCGCAGCTCATCGACGTCGCGCGCCCCGACGTGGTGCTGGGCGGCTTCATCCCCGACAGCGCCTTTGCCGGCCCCGGCCTCGACGAGCGCGCCCGGGCCGCGGGCTACAGCGTCGGCTTCGAGCTGTCGGCCCTGCGCGCGGCAGCAGCTGACGCCGAGCCCGATGCCCCTGTCCTGGGCCTCTTCGGCGAGGGCCCCTCCTCGCCGCTTTGGACCGCGTGGGATCAGGGCCTGACACCGGAAATCTTGCGCGACGCGGGCAGCGACGAGCCCACGCTGGCCGAGATGACACGCTTTGCCCTCGAGCGCCTCGCAAGCGACGACAGCGGCTTCGTGCTCATGGTCGAGAGCGAGCACGCCGACACCGTGGGCCACCTGGCCTACCTCGACGTGGCGCAGGCAGCCGTCTGGATGCCGTCACTGGTACTCGAACTCGACGCGGCTGTGGCCGAGGTGCTGGCCTGGGTCGAAAGTCACTCGAGCTTCGACGATACGCTGGTGGTGGTCTGCGCCGACCACGAGACCGGCGGTTACACCCTGGCGGCCAGCAACCCCGAAGACCTCGCGGGCGCCAGCTTTCCCTCCTCGCCCAACCACACCCCATCGGCGGTCCCGATCTTCGCGCGCGGCCCCGGCAGCGAGCGGCTATCGGACGTCAAGCACCTCAGCGACATCTTTCAGCTACTCACCGGCAACCTCGACGCACTGCCGGGCACGGGTCGGTGCCGCGAGAACTAACTCTCAGTTACCGCGCTCGCGGCGCTGCTCCCGTTGCAGAAGCCGCGTCAGCTCCATCAGCTGGGTGCCGGTCCACTCGACCATGTCGTCGAACGTGAAGATGCCGAGCAAAAAGCCCTCAGCATCGACCACGGGCACGCGCCGAATGCCCCGCGCCCGCATTTGCTCCAGCACCTCATGAACGTCGCGATCCTCGCGCGCGCAGTAGGGCTCGCGGCTCATCACCTTGCCCACGGGCGTCGCCTCGGCCGGCAGGTTGCCGGCGACGATGGAGCGCATCAAATCGCGGTCGGTGATGATGCCCACCGGCTTGCGCCGGCCCTGGTGCTTTTCGACCAGCACGACGCTGCCGACGTGGTGGTCGCGCATCAGGCGGCCCACCTGGGCCGCCGACTCCATGCGGTCGCCGACGACCACGCTGCGATTGCAGAGTTCTCCGATGCGCATGGGCTACACTCCTGTGGGGCTTGACCCTGACGTACACACGCGCCCCCAGGTGTCGACCGACGGGACCGCTTGCCGCCCGTCCCCAGGCGCATATGTTGCGAACGGAGTTCAAAGCGAGCGACCGCGCAAGCCGCCGTCTGCGAAGCGCCCCCGAACCGAGGCCGATCATGAAGAGCTACGACAAGATCCTCTGCCCCGTCGATTTTTCCCGTTTCGCCGAAGTCGCGTTGGTCGAAGCCGCCGCCCTGGCCAAGGGCATGGGCTCGACGCTCATGTTGCTGCACGCATACCAGAATCCCGCCTACGTGCTGCCCATGTCCGGCTATGTCGGACCCACCGCCGACATGATTGGCCGCATGCGTCAACAGTTGACCGATGAGCTCGAAGCGCTGGCCGAGAAGCTACGCAAGGACGGCTTGACCGTGGAGACCGAGATCATCGAGGGCATCCCCTACAAGAGCATCGTCGATCGCGCCCACGAGTGGGGCGCCGACCTGATCGTGATGGGGACCCACGGGCGCACGGGCCTCTCCCACGCCCTGACCGGCAGCGTGGCCGAGCGCGTGGTGCGCCTGGCCAGCTGTCCGGTACTGATCACGCGCAGCCCCGCGGAGGAAAGCGGAGCGTGAGCAAGCCCACCTGCGACCTCCAGAGGCCGCCGTCGCCGCCCTGGCTGCTGCTTGGGACTTTCCTGGTGGGTGCCTGCGCCAGCTCGGCGCCGCCGGCCCCGCGCCCGTCGGCCAGCCCACCGGCCACGACGCCAGCGGCGGCCAGCCGCTGCACCCTGCTGTCGCTGGAAGTGGCCGAACGCGAAGGCGACCGGGAGAGCGACTCCATTGCGCTGGTCGCCAGCTACCAGCCCGGCGCCAGCGGCGCAGCCCCCTTTGGGCTGAAGTTCAGGGTGCGCCGGGAACGGGAAGACGACCTGCGGGCGCACCTCTCGCAGCACGCCGAGCTGTATTGCACCCCTTCGGGCCCAGCCGGTGCCGACGAAACCAATCGCTACCGGCTCGAACTCCCCCCCTTCGAGGGCCAGCAGGGTGAAGTTCAATAGGGCTCGAACCCGAGAAAGGCCGTTGCCGAAAAAAAGTCGCCGCAGTCACGGTCATTGTCGTTTTTTTCACCGTTGTGCTCACAGATTCTCACCCGCGCCGCATTAAGGGAGACAGGAACGCTCTCGCGGCACGTCCCCACCCACCGCGTGCCGCGGGTGTTGTTCCTCTCTGGGGATGGTCCCTGGAGGCGAGCTGTACAAAGAGTTGGTTGCGATTGGGCCTGGACTGCGGGCGCACCCCGTTTCCCAAGCGATGATCGCGCTCCGGACCTAACCCTCCAGAAAATCGCAAACGACTCTCCACGGGGTCAGACCTCACCGTCCCGAGGTCTGACCCCGTTATTTTTTGGGCCCCGTGGTGGGGGCAGTCCGGCCATCGCGGGGGTATACCAATGCGGCTGTGCACCGCCGCCGTTCGCTACTGCTGGCAGCTCCCATTGCGCTCACCCTCTGCATTGCCGGTGGCGCCTGGTCGACACGCGAGCTGCAAGCGGACCTGGGCCGGCCGCTGTCGGTGGCCGGCTCCCACTACGTCCGCTCCGAGTCCTGCCGCCACTGCCACGCCGAGCAGTACGAAAGCTGGCACCGCACCTTCCACCGGCGCATGACCCAGGTCGCTGGCGAAGCCTCGGTGCTCGGCGACTTCGAGGGCGCCCGCTTCGTCTACATGGCCATCGAAGCCACCATGCGCCGCGACGCCCAGGGCGGCTATCGCATGGAGTTCAGCGCCGACGGCGGCGCCGAACGCTGGTGGGCCCCGGTCGATCGCACCGTGGGCTCGCGCCGCTACCAGCAGTACCTGACGCGGGTGGGCGACACCTTCTACCGCCTGCCGCTGGCCTGGAACGTGGAAGAAGGCCGCTGGATGCACATGAACGGCGCCTTTCTCACGCCCGATCCCGAACCCGGAGCACCGGGTCTCGCCATCGCGCGGGCCGACTACGACCGCCACGTCACGCGCTGGAACGACAACTGCATCTTCTGCCATAACGTGGCGCCCAACCCAGGGTTTGACCCCATCGCCGAGCGCTTCGAGAGCGCGACCGCCGAACTCGGCATTGCCTGCGAAGCCTGCCACGGCCCCGCATCCGAACACGTCGCCCTCAACCACAACCCCCTGCGGCGCTTTTCGCTGCACCTGGGGCACGGCCCCGACCCCTCCATCGCCAACCCCGCCCGCCTCGACAAGGCGCGCAGCGCCGAGGTCTGCGGCCGCTGCCACGGCCAGCGCATCACCGCCGACATCGACCGCGTTCACCGCGAGGGCGATCTTTTCGTGCCGGGCCAGCAGCTCAGCCGCTTCAGCCGCCCGCTCGCGCGTCACACCACCCTCAACGGTGAACCCGGCATCTTCGAGCCACGCTTCTGGGGTGACGGCACCGCTCGCCTGACCGCCTACGAATACCAGGGTCTTTTGCAGTCCCGCTGCCACAGTGACGGACCGATGCAATGCCAAAGCTGCCACGCCATGCACGATGGCGACCCACGCGGCCAGCTGCGCCCCGAACTCCCGGACGACGCCCTGTGCACCCAATGCCACACAGAGCTGGCCGAAAGCGCCGCCGCGGTCGAACACGGGGGCCACGCGCAGAACAGCGAGGGCAACCGCTGCCTGGGCTGCCACATGCCCAAGATTGTCTACGGCCTCGTGGGCGCCCACCGCAGCCATCGCGTCGACGCGCCCAATCCCAGCGATCCGGAACGCCCCGACGCGTGCACACTCTGCCACGCCGACCGCAGTCGCGGCTGGGCGGCGGCGGCGACAGCGCGCATGTGGCCACGCCCCGGCATTGCCGCCGCTGCCACCGAAGCCGACGACAACACTCCGGAGCTGACGCGCCTTTTGCTCGCGGGCGACCCCATCGAACGCTCGATCGCGGCGGCGGCGCTGGGCGGGCGCGGAGCCGACAGCACCGGAGCGGCGTTGGCCCCCCGCCTGGGCCTACTCGCCGACACCATCGAAAACGACGACTACCCGGCGGTGCGCACGATCGCCTGGCGTTCCCTGCAGGGGCTGCTGTCGCGACATCGACCGAAGATCGCCCCGAAGCTCACGGACCTGACCGCCACCGATGCGCGCCCCCAGCGCCTGCGCGCGCTGCAGGCGGCCCTGGCGCCCCTCCCCCCAACAGCGATCGAGCGCCCCGATCCCGAGCAAAGCGCCCGCCTGCGCGCCCTGCGCGACCCGACCCGCATTCACATCGGCGAATAGGGCACCAAATAGAAGAGGCAATCGCTCTTTGCGATCTCCGGATCGGTCGTGACCATCAGGGGCTCCAAATCGCGCGTGGGCACCAGCTCTCCGCCGCGGGCCTCGAAATAGTCGCCGAGGGCCGGATTGCCCTCGGTGCCCACCGCCCGCAGCACGCTCAGGCCCTGGGAACCGAGCCAGCCGATGGCTCGACCGGCTCGCATGACGCCGAAGTTATGGCGGTCGAGATCGGGGGGCAGCGTCAGTGCGGCGCGTGCCACCGGCTGCGTCGCGTAGACCACAGCTGCACCGTCGACCAACTCGATGCGCACGGGATCGCCGATCACCTGCACGACACTGCTCCCCGTGGTCTCGGCAAAAAGCTCCTCGACCCGGGCGAAGCGGCACAGCCCCTCGAAGGCCAGCTCATGGGAAGCGGGGTCGCCGGCGCCGCCGCACTCCACGGTCACCGTGGGAAAGCGGCGCTCGGTGGCCTCCATGATGGTGCCGAGCCGCAGGCCCGTGTGGATCATGCGCTGGGCGAAAAGCCGCGTGAGGGCGAGCTGCTCGGGTCCCCTCGATGTGCTGACGCTGTAGGCTGGCCCCCTGCCGGAGGTGTTGTGGAGGTCGACCATGGCCTCGGGCTCGAGCGCGCCCAGGTACTCGATCACCGCGGCCGCAAGCGCCCGCTCCGGCAGCGCTGCGCCCGCGGGCTCCTCACCGAAGCAGCGGTTGAGATCGGCGCCGCCTGTGCGCATGCGATGGGAAAAGCGCGGCGGCGTGAGCGCGGCCTCCACCGAAAGAACTAGCAGGTGCAGCTCGCACAGGGGCTCGATGCCTTCGCGTAGGAAGCGGTGAATCGCGATGGCGCCGGAGGGCTCGTTGCCGTGCAAGAGCGTCGTGATCGCGCGTGGGCGACCGGCGGTGCGCCCCGGTACGACGATGCACACCGGCCCTCCAAGCAGCTCCAGCATTTCGACCGCATCGTGGCCGATCTCGGAGGACCGCGGGCGCGAAAGCACGCGCAGCGGCGACGATGGTTGCTTCACTTATCCAAACTCCACTCGTGGACGGGGCGCCCCCCCTTGCTGTGCTCGATGTATCGCCGAGTCATCTCCGCAAGCGCCTCCCAGCGCCCCGCGCTCTTCTCCAGGGCCTCGACCTGCTCCAGCTGAAAGCGCGCCCCGGTACGACCGCTCTCGGCGCGGGCATCGATGATGCCCAAAAGACGCGCGCTTTCCGCCTGCTCGACGCCCAGCGCCTGCAAGCCCTCGCGCGCCAGGGGCAGCAACTCGGGGAGCAACTCTGAAGCCGACAGCTGCCGGTAGGACGGCGCCGCCTGCTCGCTGGGCCACAGCAGGCTCGCCTCGAGCCCGTACTGGGCGGCGCGGTAGAAGTTGTGATGGGCGTACTCGAAGGGAAAGTTCTGCACCGTGCGCGACATGCGCTCCGCCAAACCCAGAGTCAACCCGACACAAAACGCGGCGTTGGCCATCGCATCGACCGGCGTCGGCCCCGAGGGCAGCGCCCTGAACTCGATGCGCAAGTGCCCGCCGTCCACCGGATCGTAGACGGGGCGATTCCAGCGCCAGACCGTGCCCATGTGCAAAGACAGCTCGCGCAGCCGCGGCGTGTGGCCGGCCCCCAGAACCGCAAGCGGCTGCTCCGGATCGCAGATCGGGATCAGGGGCGCAAAGAGCCCCACGGTCTCAGCGAAGAGTTCGAAGGCACTGCGCTGCACCCAGCCGTGCCCGAAGCAGACCCGCGCCGGCTGCCGCGCCCGACGGGCGTCGCGGCCGCGGGCATCGACCGCTTGCTTGAACAGCGCCACGCGGGTCTCGCGCCACAGCCGGTAGCCCAGGAAGAAGGGCGAGTTTTCTGCGATCGCCACCGCAGGCGCGGCGGCCAGCTGGGCCGCGTTGTAGACGTTGGCGAAGTCCCCGGGCGCCACGCGCAGATGCACCTGCAGGGAGGTGGCCGCTCCCTCCATGGTGACATCGTCGATCGCCATGCGCAGGGGCTCGGCGCCGTGGATATGAAGCTCGGCCGGCCCTCCGCGCAGGGTGCGGATGGCGTGGGACAGGGCCCGATAGCGGGCCAGATCGGTCATCGAGTGGCGGTCGAGATCGGAGGGCTCCAGCGTCGGCAGGATGCCCACGGTGATGGTGCGGCCGCCGAAATCGGCAGCGATGCGGTCCAGTTCCTCGATGGCGCGGGTTAGCTCGGCCTCTAGCGTACCGAAGGGCCTACCGCGGGCCGGCACCGGGCTGAGATTGTATTCCAGATTGAAGCGATCGAGCTCGAGCTGCACGTGCTCGTCGAGGCTCTGGCCCAGCACCGCGCGATTGACCGGCAGGGCCCGGGCGCTGTCATCGACCAGCGACAGCTCCACCTCGGCGCCCAGGCTGGCGTCCCCGAGACCAAAGCCCTCGCGCTCGAGCAGCCCTTCGAGGGCCGTCAGCGAGTCGCACAGGCGCGCGCGGAAGGCCTCGAACTCCGAAGCCTCGAAGCGGTCGCGGTCGACACGGATGCCCATCGGGCTCAATTACGCGCCGGACCCCACTTCGACAAGCACGCCCGTCAGGCGCCTTCGCGCGAGACCGGACCGCGGTAGGGCTCGGTGGTCACGTTCAGCACATCTTCGGGAAAATGGCTCAAAATAAAGCGCACCACATCCTTGATCGACACCACCGAAATCGGCCGATCCTCGGCATCCACGATCGGAATGTGCCGGCAGCCACCGACCTGCATATTGTGGAGGGCATAGACGATGGGATCGTCCCGGCGCAGCGAAACCGGATCGGCCTGCATCACCTCGGAAACCTTGTGCTGCTCGAAATTCTCGATGACGCCGACCACGTGCACCAGCAGCTCGCGCTCGGTCAGCAGCCCGGCCAACTTGCCCTTGCGGGTTACGACGATGGCGCCGTACTCGGTCTCGCGGATCAACTCCAGCGCCTCGCCCACCGTCTGATTCACGTCGACGGTAACGGCCGCCTTGGAGAAGAGCTTGTGCAAGGGCCGCCAAAAACTCTCGCTGCTGAGCACGTTCGGGGCTGCGGCGGCCTCGCTGAGTCGTTCGAGATCCTCTTCGATGTAATCCGGTTCCGGCATGATGAGACCCTATCCGACCCGTGCCAGGACGCCCTGGAAAGCCCGCGGCCGCATCCTTATACTTTGCCCCCACGTGGGGAGCCTTTCAAGACGACGCCGTCCGCCTTTACTTGAATCCCTGGACGGCTATACCTAGCGCACTGTGTCCGCGACCCAAGACATCACGGCGGTCGACCCCGAACTGCTGAAGTTGCGCCGCGTCAAACGCGCCGTGAAAGGCCTGGCGGTATTCGTCGCGGCCAGCCTGGTCGTGGCGTTGGTCTTCGCCGCCTACAGCCTCATCACCGAGCGCCCGGCCAAAGAAATCTTCCTCGGCCCGGGGCCGGATGCGGAGACGGTTCCCCCGCCGGAGTTCGAGCTGGCGCCCCGACGCTAGGGAAGCCCATCACGCGCCGGGCGCGGGAGTGGGAGCGATCGCGGCCAGCGAGGCCCTGCCCGAACACAGCGCCATCGCCGGCCCAATCGCCCCCGCGGCTGCAACGCGCCCGGCTGCAGCGCGGCTGCGGCGTGCCGTGCCGGCTGCAACGTGCCGGCTGCAACGCGGCTGCAACGTGCCACGGACATTTCTTACAGCCGTGCCGGCTGCAACGTGCTGCCGGCTGCAACGCGGCTGCAACGTGCCACGGACATTTCTTACACCCGCACCCGGCTGCAACGCGGCCGCAACGCGGCCAGCTGTAACGCAGCTGTAACGTGCCAGGGACATTTCTTTCGCGCCCGCAGCTGTAACGCGCAGCTGTAACGTGCCAGGGACATTTCTTTCGGCTGTAACGTGCCAGGGACATTTCTTTCGCGCCTGGCGACGAATTCGCGAAACCGACGCGGCCGCTGGCCGATAGCAGGTTCATGAGCGCCACGAATGAGCCCCCCGCCACCGCCCCCACCACCAGGCCCAAGCGCCGCTCGCGCCCCCTGCGCGTCGAGCGCGACGACGTCCCCATCTTCGTCACCAACCGCAGCGTCGAGGAGCGCTTCTGGCTGCACCCCCTGCTCAGCTGTGCCGCCCAGCCGCTCAACGGCAAAGCCCGCCGCGTGCTCAAGGCCCTGGACCGACGGAACCTCAAGCGCTTCGATCGCCTGGCCCAACGCGTCAACGCCCGCTCCGGCCTCAACTCCCCCAAGTTCACCGGCGCCCAGCTGCAGCGTTTTGCCAAGGGGCTCGTCGGCTCAGCTCTGGCCCGCGCCCAGCGCGAATACGGCGTCAAAATCTACGCCTTCATCTCGATGAGCAACCACATTCACATCGTCCTCTCGACGCCGAGAAAAAACCTCTCGCTCTTCATGCGCGACTTCAAGTCCACCACCGCCAGGGGCATCAACTTCCTCACCGGCCGCAGAGGTCCTTTATGGGGCCGGCGCTACGACGCCCAGCCCATTCTCGATGACGCCGCTGCCAAGGGCCGCGTGGGCTACACCGTGGGCAACCCCAGGAAGGCCAAGCTGCTGCAGGACCCCGAAGAGTGGCCCGGACTCAACCTCTGCTTCGGACTGCAAGAAAGCCAGGAGCTCGAGTTCGAATACTTCGACTACGAAGCCTGGCGCGAAGACGGTCCGAAGAAAGACCGCTTCGACGACTTTTTCACCACCGCCACACTCGTGCTGTCGCCGCTACCCGGATGCGAGGACCTCGATCCACAGGACTACGCGCGCGACGTACGTTCCTGGATCGAAGCGGTCTTGCACGAAGAAGAAGCGGCTGCCGACAAGAAGCCCAAGGAAGCATCGCGACGGTCGTCCAATCGCAGCGCCATCGTGGGCCTCGAAGCGATCCTCAACGCCAACTTCGAGTACCGGCCAAGAAACCCCGCGTACAAGCGCCGTCCCCACTGTTTCGGCAGCCCGGAAAATCGAAAGCAGCACTTCGAGGACATGAGCAACCTCTACGGCGTCTACGATGACCGCTCCGAGCGCTATCTCGCGGGCGACCCGGACGTGAAGTTCCCAGAGGGCACCTACCCGCCGCCGATCGTTCGAGCTGCACCACCGCCATCGATTGCGCCGTAAAGCCCTGTCACCCAGGGCGCCACTCGCCGCCGACCGGCAGCGACCACGAACATCTACCAGCCGAGCAGCCACGCGCCCGACTCGGGACCATTCGCGGGACGACACGTGCTTGGCGCGCTCCGCTCTGCGGCACGTCCCGCGGCGTTCCGCTGGACGTGCCACAGGTCCAAACGCATGGGACCAAACGTGCTTGGCACACTCGGAAAGCACGCACTCGGGAAGCACGCTCGGGAAGCACACTCGGAAATCACAGGACCAAACGTGCTTGGCACACTCGGAAAGCAGAAATCACAGGACCAAACGTGCTTGGCACACTCGGAAAGCAGGACCAAACGTGCTTGGCACACTCGGAAAGCACACTCGGAAAGCAGTTCGGGCGGGCGCCCGAGCGCCGAGGCGCTGCACCGAACACGGCGCAGGACCGATCGCGCCATCGTACGCGTCGGCTAGATCGCACCGTGCAACAATGGTACGCCTGCTAACGGTGTGTTCTTCAGGTCTCGGCCCGCGTCGTCCGTGCGCGGGTCGACCCAGCGTGGTGCAGGGTTCGAGGTGCGTCCGTACAGCGTCTTTACCGACCCCATCTTGCCAGCCAGCTACATCGCTGAGCTCGTGCATTTGTTACAGGAGCGCGGCATCCCGGCCGAGGCCACACTCGAGGGCACCGCGGTTGTGCCGGCCGGTCTCGACAACCCGCACGAGCGCCTTTCCTTTGATCAGGCCGAACGCCTGATCGCAAACGCCCTGCGCCTGAGCGCCGACCCTGGCCTGGGTCTGGCCTTCGGCGAGCGCGTGAAGGTCTCAAACCTCGGCATCGTCGGCTACGCGGTGATGTCCCAGGCGAACCTCCGGGACGCGATTCGCGTGGGCGAGCGCTACCACCGGGCCATCGTGGGACACATCGGGCTGGCCCTGCACGTTCACGGTGGCCGCGCGCAGCTGCGCATCGATCCCGAAATCCCCCTGGGCCGCTACGAGGCCTTTATCATCGAAGCGGTGCTGACGTCGCTGCTGGGCATCGGACGCTTCTTGCTGGGGCGCGAGCTGCCGGGCCTGGAGTGCCACTTCCGCTACCCGCGCCCGGCCCACGGCGACCGCTACGAAGACGCCCTAGGCGCCCGCTGCCATTTCGGTCGCCAACACAGCGGCCTGCACTTCGATGCCGCGGCACTGCCCATGCCTGTGCAATACGCCTGCGAGGCCAGCGCGCGCATGGCCGAGGAGCAATGCGAAAACGAGCTGGCACCACTTCTCGGCCAGCAGAGTGTGGTGCGCCGGGTGCGCTCGGCCCTGCGCGCGCGCCCTGGCGACTACCCCGATATGCGCGAACTGGCCCGCGAGCTGCGCACCAGCGAACGCTCCCTGCGGCGCGCCCTGAGCGAGCACGGCACCCACTACCAGCAGCTGCTTGACGAAACGCGCCTGAAGCTGGCATCGGAGTACCTGGCCTCGACGTCGCTGCCGGTGGAGGAGATCGCGCGCGCAGTGGGTTTTGGCAGCAGTCGCAGTTTCCGACGCGCCTACCGCCGCTGGACCGGGCACTCCCCGAGCAGCGCCCGCGATCGCGACCGCGAGTCCTGACGGCAAGTCGGCTCCGGTTACGCTCCGGCGGCCAATCGCGAGAGCACCGACCGGTTTGAAAACGCCGCAACTTCGCGAGGGAAAGCGGGTTCAGCGTGCCGTTGCGGTCCCGAAGTCGTAGCCCGAGCTACTTCGAGGCGCCGTAGCGGTGCGCGGGGCCCGCTTTCCCTCGCGAAGTTGTGGTGGTTTCAAACCGGTCGGTGCTCTAGGCTGCCAGGCCTGCCGCCAGTGGCGACCACCATGGCCGATATCCGAAAACTGCAATCCCTCAGCGCCGGCACCGAGCTGCTGCTCGGCGGCGACCGGCTGATCCGCGTGCCCGACGACATCGCAGCGCGCTTCCAAGCGGGCGACTCGCTATGCGTGGTCGAGGCGACCGAGGAGGTGCTGCTGATCCCGGCGGCCCAACAGGCCATCGCCCGCGACGCGGTGGCACGGGCAACCCAGGCCTTCACGGCCCTGGGTAGCGCCAGCGACGCGGCCATCTCGGGCTTCTTCGAGGCCTTTGCCCAGCGCCTGGAGGACCCCGAGATCTGGGCTCGGGTAGAAGAGACCAACCGCCGTGACGTGGCCGACGCCAGGGCCCGCGGCCGCTCCACCACGCGCCTCGTGGCCGACGCCAAGATGCGCAGCGGCATGGTGGCGGGCCTGCGTGGCTGGATCGGGGCCCCCAGCCGCCGTGGCCAGGTGATCGAGCGTATCGAGCACGAGGGCTGGCAGGCCGAGCTGGTCGGCGCCGCCCTGGGCGTGGTGGCCTTCGTCTTCGAAGGGCGCCCCAACGTGCTGGCCGACGCGACCGGCGTGCTGCGCGGCGGCAACGCGGTGGTCTTTCGCATCGGCCGCGACGCCCTGGCCACCGCCGCCTGCATCATGGAGCAGGCGCTGATCCCGGCGCTGGTTGAGGTGGGGCTGCCCCGCGATGCGGTGGTGCTGGTGGAAAGCCCGGAGCACGCCGCCGGCTGGGCGCTGTTTTCGGACAGTCGGCTGTCGCTGGCGGTGGCGCGCGGTTCCGGGCCTGCGGTGGCGACCCTGGGGGCCATCGCCCAACAGGCCGGCACTCCCGTGAGCCTGCACGGAACCGGCGGCGCCTGGATCGTCGCCAGCGAGCGCAAGGTGCGGCCCCCGGCCCTATACGAGGCCATCGTGGACTCCCTGGACCGCAAGGTCTGCAACACGCTCAACACCCTCTGCATTCCCGAGCCCCAGGCCGCCGAGCTGATCCCGATCGCGCTCGCCGCCCTGGAAGAGGCTGGCCAGCGGCTCGGGCAGAGCTACAAGCTGCACGTGGTCGAAGCCTCTCGGAGCCACGTGCCAGCGGAACTTTTCGAGCAGAGCGTCGAGGTGATGCGAGCCGAGGGTGTCGTGCGCGAGCCCCTGGCCGAGCCCCTGGCCGAGTCCGAACTGGGCCTCGAGTGGGAGTGGGAGCAGACCCCGGAGGTCACGCTGCACGTGGTCGAGGACCTCGCCCATGCCGTCGCCCTTTTCAACCGCCACAGCCCCCACTTCGTTGCCAGCCTGGTCAGCGACGACCCCGACGAACACGCCCGCTTCTACGACAGCGTCGACGCCCCCTTCGTCGGCGACGGCCAGACGCGCTGGGTCGACGGCCAGAAGGCCCTGAGCAAGCCCGAGCTGGGGCTGTCGAACTGGCAGTCGGGCCGGCTCTTCGGCCGCGGTGCCATCCTCAGCGGCGACAGCGTCTTCACCGTGCGCACGCGCGCCCGGAAAACGTAAAAAACCTGTATTTTCAGGATTGCGCGCCGTTTTCGCGCCAGTAGGCGTCGAGGCGGCCCTGCATCACGTCGCGGACCTGCTCCATCAGGCGCGGCACATCGTCACGGCTGAGGCCCGCGGTCTCGATGGGCGCGTCGCAATACACCGTCACCCGATGGCCGGGGCGGATCAGGTAGGAGCCCTTGCGCATCACCCGGTACATGCCGGTGACGGTCACCGGCACGATTGGCACGCCCAGCTGCACGGCGATGCGAAAGACCCCCGGTTGCAGCTCGCCCAGGTGCCCGGTCAGGGTGCGGGTGCCCTCGGGAAAGACCAGCAGCGAGTGACCGGCGGCCACCTCCTCGCGCATGCGCCGCATCATCAGGCCCAGGCCCTTGCGGCTGCCGCGACTGACCGGGATGGTGCCGCGGCTGCGCATGAAAGCGCCGTAGATGGGGTAGCTGAAGTGCTCGTCGAGCTCCACGCCCTGTTTGAAGTGGGGCGTGGCCGGGTACATCGTGCAGTGATCGAGGTGGTTGACGTGGTTTTGGAAGAACAGATAGGGGCGGTCGGGGGCGATGTCGGGGTGCACCTCGGCGCGCCAGCGGCACAGGGCCGCGGCTACCTGTCCGCGGGTGTAGATCCGCTCCAGCCACTGCATGCGCGGCGGCCCCACCAGCCGGTGCATGACCATCTGCAGGCCCATCATCGGCACAAGCCAAGCCAGCCCGAGCCCCCACAAGACGCCCGAACTCAGGTAACTGAAGGGCGTGTCGGGCTCGAGCACCGCGGGCGGACGCTCACTTGCCGGCGCCTCGAGGCCAGCGGCCTCCGCCAGAGCGGTAGAGTCCGCCTGGGCCTGCGCATCGCTCGCCGGGGCTTCCATGGGGCCGATGTAGCCCCTGACCGGCTCCAGGTAAAGCCGCCCTTGCGCCCCCAAGCTCCCCCAAAAGGGGCATTGTGCACTGGAACTGAGCCGGGTTAGCGGTACAGTCCGCCCCGTGCATGGCGCCCTGCTCATTCCCTGGTTCAAGCTGGAAGCCTGGGCCATCCCCCTCCCCTTCCTGATCGACGAGCTGAAGATCCAGCCCTTCGGCGTGCTCGTCGCCATCGGCATCTTCTTCGGCAGCCGCATCGCCGAGTGGCAAGGCGAACGCAACGGGGTTCCCGCCCAGGTGGTGGCCGACTTCCTGGTCTACACCATCGTGATCGGCCTGGTCGCCTGCTACTTCCTCAACGGGGTTTTCTACAACACCGAGGACCTGATCGCGATCCTCAAGGACCCGAGCCAGCTGTTCAAACGCTACCTGGGGCTGTCTTCCTATGGCGGCTTCATCGGCGGCGTCGGCGCGGCCTTCCTGTTTCGCCATCGGCGCCAGATGTCGCTGATCGTCCTGGGCGATATCTTCTGCTTCGCCTTCCCCTTCGCCTGGGTCTTCGGCCGCAGCGGCTGCTTCGTGGTGCACGACCACCCGGGGGTCGTCTCGAATTTCTTCCTCGCAGTCGACAACTACAACCTGGGCGGTCAGCCGCGCCACGACCTGGGGCTCTACGAAGTGATCTGGAGCGCCTTCGCCATCGGGCTCTTTCTGTGGCTCAGCAAAACGCCGCGGCGGCCGGGCTTCTTCATGGCGCTGTTGCCCCTGATCTACGCGCCCATCCGCTTCTTCCTGGACTACCTGCGCGAGACGCCCCAGTACCATGGCGATGTGCGCTACTTCGACCTGACCCCCGGTCAATACGCCTCGATACTCTTCACCGTGGTGGGTCTTTCGGTGCTGTGGCGCATCCATCGGGGCCCCGCAGCCACACTGATGCTCGACGGCTCCGACTACCTGCCGGTCGGCCCCCGAGACGAGCCCCAGCACGGCGCTGGCGAGGCCGCGACCGACCCGGCCACCCCGGCCCCGCGCCCGACCAAGGCGCAAGCCAAGGCCCGCAATCGGAACTCCCGCCGCAAGCGATGACCGACCCCGCGCCGCAGCCGGTCCGCGTGGTGACGGCCACGTCGCTCTTCGACGGACACGATGCCGCCATCAACATCGTCCGACGCGTGCTGCAAAAGCTGGGCGCCGAGGTCATCCACCTGGGCCACGACCGCTCGGCCGAGGTCATCGTCAACGCCGCCATCCAGGAGGACGCCGACGCCATCTGCGTCTCGTCCTACCAGGGCGGCCACATGGAGTTCTTCGGCTATCTGGTGGACCTTTTGGCCGCGCGCGGCGCCGATTCGATCCGGGTCTACGGTGGCGGCGGTGGCACCATCCTGCCCGACGAGGCCAGGGCGCTTCAGGCCCGCGGGGTCGCGCGCATCTTCAGCCCCGAGGACGGCCGCGCCCTGGGCCTGGAGCCCATGATCGCCTCGATTCTGGACGACTGCGCAGCAGCCGCCACCGCTCGCCCTCCCCCCGACTCCGGCTCCATCGACGGCCTGTCGCCCGCCCGCAGCGGCCTGGTCGCGCGCTGCATCAGCACCCTGGAAGCCGCCCCCGAGGCCGAGACCAACCGCGCACTGCGCCAGGCGCTGTCGAAACGAGCCGAGAGTCGAGCCGCAGTGCCCGTGCTCGGCGTGACCGGCACCGGCGGCGCTGGCAAGTCCAGCGTGGTCGACGAACTTCTGCGCCGACTGCGCCGCGACCACGGCTCGCTCCAGGTGGGCCTCTTGCTGGTCGACCCCAGCCGCAGGCGCAGCGGCGGCGCCCTGCTCGGCGACCGCATACGCATCAACAGCATCGAGGCCCCGGGCTTCTACGCACGCTCGCTGGCCACACGCGCAGCCAACCGAGCGCTTTCGGCGGTGGTGCAGGACGCGGTGCTGACCCTGCGCGCCGCGGGCTTCGACCTGATCCTGGTGGAGACCGCAGGCATCGGCCAGAGCGACTCCGAGATCGTGGACCTCGCCGATCACTCGGTCTACGTGATGACCCCCGAATACGGCGCGCCCTCGCAGCTCGAGAAGATCGACATGCTCGAGCTGGCCGACACCGTGATCTTGAACAAATTCGATCGCCGGGCCGCCCTCGACGCCCTGCGCGATGTGCGCAAACAGTGGCGGCGCAACCACGGCGCCTTCGAGGTCGACGAGGGCGAGCTGCCCGTCTTCGCCACCGTGGCCAGCCGCTGGGACGACCCGGGCATGGAGCGGGCCTACCGCCACCTGCACGCGCGGCTGCTCGCGGCTGGCGCCCGTGCCCTGGCCGACGCCGAGCTGGGCCCGGCGCCAGCGGCCGACACCCTTCCCCGCTCCGAAGCCCTGATCCCGGCCGGACGCGAGCGCTACCTGGCCGACGTGGCCCAGGGCGTGCGCACCTATCGCGAGCAAACCCGAAGTCAACAGACGCGCGCCGCCGACGCCCAGGCCCTTGTGCGCACCGCGGGCCTGCTGGGTGCCGACGCGCCCACCTGGCCCCAGGCGCTGCGAGCGCCGGAGGGCGAAGCGACGCAGAGCCCCGCCCTGGCCGAAGTCCTCGAGCGTTACCAGAGCGCCCTCGACGCGCTCGATCCCGAGCTGCGCCAGCGCCTCAAGGACTGGCCGGCCCTGCGCCAGCGCTACCGGGCCGAGCGCCAGAGCTACCGCGTCCGCACGCGCGAGGTCGAAGCCGAAAACCAGGTCGAGACCCTGGCCCACACGCGCTTGCCGCGCGTGGCCCTGCCCCACACCGACAGTTGGTCCGAACTCACGCGCTACCTGCGCGACGAGGGGCTGCCCGGACACTTCCCCTTCACCGCCGGCGTCTTTCCCTTCAAGCAGCGCGGCGAAGAGCCGGGTCGCATGTTCGCTGGCGAGGGCCCGCCCGAGCAGACCAACCGACGCTTTCACCTGCTGGCCAAGGCCCAGCCAGCGGTACGGCTGTCGACCGCCTTTGACAGCGTCACGCTCTACGGCCGCGACCCGGCCGAGCGCCCCGACATCTACGGCAAGGTCGGCAACTCCGGGGTAAGCGTCTGCACCCTCGACGACGCCAAGCGCCTGTACTCGGGTTTCGATCTATGCGCACCGACCACGTCGGTGTCGATGACCATCAACGGCCCGGCGCCCACGGTGCTGGCCTTCTTTCTAAACGCCGCCATCGACCAGCAGATCGAAAAACACCTGCGCGCCGAGGGCCGCCTGGAAGCCACGCGGGCGCGCTTTGCGCCGCTACCCGAGTACCGCGGCGCCCTGCCCGACGGCCATGACGGCCTGGGTCTGGGGCTATTGGGAATCCCCGGCGTCGAAACGGTCGAGCCCGAGGTCTACGCGCGCATCCGCAAAGAAACCCTCGGGCGCGTGCGCGGAACCGTACAGGCCGACATCCTCAAGGAAGATCAGGCGCAAAATACCTGCATCTTCTCGACCCTCTTCGCGCTGAAAATGATGGGCGACATCCAGCGCTTCTTCATCGACGAGGGCATCAAGAACTTCTACTCGGTCTCGATCTCCGGCTACCACATCGCTGAAGCCGGAGCCAATCCCATCACCCAGCTGGCCTTCACCCTCGCCAACGGCCTGACCTACCTGGAGTACTACCTCTCGCGCGGTATGAAGGTCGACGACTTCGCGCCCAACTTCAGCTTCTTCTTCAGCAACGGCCTGGACGCCGAATACAACGTCATCGGCCGCGTGGCCCGCCGCATCTGGGCCATCGCCCTGCGCGACCGCTACGGTGCCTCCGAACGCAGCCAAAAGTTGAAGTACCACGTGCAAACCTCGGGCCGCTCGCTGCACGCCCAGGAGATGGCCTTCAACGACATCCGCACCACGCTCCAGGCCCTCAGCGCCCTGTCGGACCATTGCAACAGCCTGCACACCAACGCCTACGACGAAGCGGTCACCACCCCCACCGAGGAATCGGTGCGGCGCGCCCAGGCGATCCAGCTGATCATCCAGCGCGAGCTGGGCCTGGGACAAAACGAAAACCCGATCCAGGGCGCCTACGTGATCGACGAGCTCACCGACTTGGTCGAGGCCGCCGTACTCGAAGAACTCGAGCGCATCTCTGAGCGCGGCGGCGTGCTGGGCGCCATGGAGACGCTCTACCAGCGCGGCAAAATTCAGGAAGAAAGCCTCTACTACGAGTCGCTCAAGCACGCGGGCACGCTGCCTGTCATCGGCGTCAACACCTTCGAAAACCCCGACACCGAGGCCGCCTCGACGCGGCCGTCGGAAGTTCGACGCTCCAGCGACACCGACAAGCGCGGCCAGCTCCAAGGCCTCGAGGCGTTTCGCGCGCGTTGGGCTGAAAAGCGCCCGGCCGCCCTCGAGAGGCTGGCACGCGCAGCCCACCAGGGAGAAAATCTCTTCGCCGAGCTGATGCAGACGGTCACGTGCGCCAGCCTCGGCGACATCACCCACACGCTGGAACGCGCAGGCGGCGCCTACCGGCGCTCCGGGTGAGCGCACAGCTGTCGCCCCCGCCCATCGCCCGCGGCCATGCCCGAAGAAAGCTCACAATTCCAGCAACTCGCCCACGACGCCCTGGCATTCGGCGGCGTCGAGCTATCGGTGGCCGCTGGCGTCTGGATCTTCCTGCGCTTCAGCCTCCCACGCGAACACCGCGCCAAGCTGATCGTGCCGGCGCTGTTGTTGCTGAGCTACGTGGTCATCGCCGTGGCCAAAACGGCGCTGCCCTCCCAGGCCCCCTCCTACAAGTACGTGGGCACCGTGGCGCTGCTGCTGCTGCTGCTGGGCTGCGGCCGGCTGGTGACCATTTTCGTCATCGACTGGCTCATCACCCGCAGGCTGCACCGTCCGACACCGAAGATCATCCGCGACATCGTCGAGGGCATGATCGTCATGGGCGCGGTGCTGCTGACGCTCCGCGCCGCCGGCGTGGACGCCACTTCGCTGCTGACCACCTCGGCGCTGCTGACGGCCATCATCGGCCTGTCCCTACAGGACACCCTGGGTAACCTCTTCGCCGGCCTGTCGCTGCAGGCCGAGGAGCCCTTTCGGGTAGGCGACTGGATCCAATACGACCGCGAGGCCGGACATATCGGCCAGGTCAAGGAGATCAACTGGCGCGCCACCAAGATGATAAACCTCGACCTGGTCGAGATCACCATCCCCAACGGCCAGTTGGCGCGCGCCTCGATCGTCAACTTCACCAAGCCCAGCGCCCTGTCACGGCGTCAAATCGTCTTCACCATCCCCCACGACTTCGCGCCGCTGCGGGTCAAGCAGGTCATCGAGCGCGCCTTGACGGAAGTGCCGGGAATGCGGTCACAGCCGCCCCCCTCGGTGATCACCCACGAGATCGTCGAACGCGGCATCGAGTACTGCGCCCGCTTCTTCATCGAAAACTTCGCCGAGCGCGAGCTGATCGACGCCCACGTCCGCGACCGCGTCTGGTACGCCCTCAGCCGCGTGCAGATCCCCATCGCCACGCCGGTGCAGCGCATGGAGCTGCGCGAGCACACCCGCCAGACCGACGCCGACGACGCGCGCGAAGAAGAGCGGGCGCGGGCGCGGGCGGTACGCAAGCTCGACTTTCTCCGCGACTTGCCCGACGAGGCGATCCAGACGCTGGCGCACCAGTCGTCGACCGCGCTGTACGAACCCGACGAAATCGTGGTGCGCCAGGGCGAACACGGCGGCGAGTTCTACGTCTGCCTGGAGGGCGAGCTGTCGGTGCTGCACAGCACGGGCGGCGGCCCGCGGCGTGAGGTGGCGCGGTTGGGTCCCGGCGGCATTTTCGGCGAGGTGGCACTGATGACCGGCCAGCAGCGTACAGCCACGGTCAAGGCAGTGACCCCCTGCCGGCTTCTGACCCTGGGCAAGACGGCCTTCTCCGAAATCCTCGCCAAAAACCCCCAGCTCGCCGAGCGCATCAGCGAGCGCCTGGCCGAACGCCAGGCCACGCTGATGGCCTTCGCGGAGTCGCTGGACGAAAACGAACGCAAGTCGATCCACGAGGATCAAAACCAACTGCTGGACCGGATCCGGCGCTTCTTCTCCCTGTGATCAGTCCCGCTTGACCGCCGGCGGCGGGCTGACGACGATGCCGCGCAATGCCCTGGCCACGCCGCCTGCCATTTTCGACGGGTGCCCAAAAGGCGGTCGCGGCCGTGCTCTGTCACGCGGCGACTGTGGTCCTTTTGGCGCGGCTTGCGCGCACCGCCGAGCTGGCCGTCCGGGCCGATCGGGCTGACACCTGGTTGATGCTGCCAGCCGTCTTCGGCGCCGACCTGATGCTCATCGCCAGTATCGGGCTGTGGGCCCACGCCGTCGCTGCGCTGCGCCGGCCATGGGCTGTGTTGGCCCTGCGCGTTTTGCCGCTGCTTGGCCTTTGCCTCCTGCTGCCTGCCGACGTGGTCTCCCACCGCCTGACCGGGATTCCAATTTCCTTCAGCCGCCTGCGCGGCGATGAGGGCGCCACGGTCTTCGACCTGGGCCTGCTCGACCCGGTCGACCTGGTTGGCGGCACCGCAGCCATCGCGCTCGGCCTGCTTTCGATCTACCCGGCCCTTCGCTTCGGCTCCCGGCTGCGCGCCCTGCGGGTCTGGGCCGCTCCCAAGGCGCTGCTCGTCACTCTTCTCATCGGCTTTCTTTCGACCAGCGCCCAACAGCTGCTGCTACCCAGGGCCGACGAGCTCGCGACCCAGCCCGCCTTCTACCTTGCCACGAGTCTCTTCGACGGCGGCCCGATCGCATCGCTGACCATCGCCGAAACCGAGTGGCAGGCGCTGCAGCGCTCCCAGAGTGCACTACCGACGCCGGCAGGCGATCACCGCACGCCCGCCCATCGCCCCGGCCCCATCGACAACGTCGTAATCTTCCTGGCCGAGGGCATCGCCTTCGAGCACACGGGATTTTCCACAGAAGATGTGCTGAACCTGAAGCGAGCGGTGACGCGCGAAGCGAAGAAAAAGCGCAAAACGAACCGCCAAAAAGGCGGCAAATCGGCGCCCCTGGAGCGCCGCCAGTACGACGCCACACCGCATCTCCACGAGCGCCAGCAGCGAGATGGCCTGCTCTTCGACCGCTTCCACACCAACTGGCACGCCAGCATCCAGGCAATCTTCTCCCTGGTCTGCTCGCGCTTCCCGCCTCCGCAGGGAGACATCGTGCGCATCAAGCCGCGAATCGATTGCGGCGAACTCTCGGAGGTCATGGATGCCCGCGGCGTCAAGGCGGGGCTCTTCCACGGTGGCTATTTCAACTTCTACAACAAACTCGCGCTGCTCGGCCATCGGCGCTACGCCGTCGAATACGACGCCGCCGAACTCGCCCTTCGCAGCAAGCGTCGAAGTCACCAGTGGGGCATCGACGACCGGGCCGTGGTCGACGCCACCCTGCAATGGGTCGACTCCCTTCCCAAGGGCGAACGCTTCGCCGCGCTTCTGATCCCGATCACCGCCCACTACCCCTACTGGACCCCAAGCGACTTCAAGCGCCCTTTCGCCCCCCAGGGTCGACGACGGCGTTTCCTCAACGCCGTCGCCTTCCAGGACCAGGTCTTCGAAGAACTCCTGCGCGGCTTCGAAAAACGCGGGCTCTACGATCGCACGCTCTTCGTATGGCTGGGCGACCACGGACACTACGTGGGCGAACCCACCCGTAAAACCCCTGGCCTACGCCGCTTCTACCAGCCCAACCTGCACACGGCGCTGGTCATGATCAACCATCAGCTCTTCGGCGCCCCCAAACGGCGCCCGGCCGAGCGCGTCTCCCACCGCCTGGGCGACAACCGAGATCTGGTGCCCACCGTGCTCGACGCCATGGGCCTGCCCTCCGATCCCAGACACGAGGGCCAGAGCCTGCTCGCCACGGACTACAAACCGCGCCGCATCTTCTTCGGCTCCGACGCGGGCCAATATTTCGGCTTCATCGACGGTCACGAAAAATTCGTACTCAACACGCGCAACAAGCGCACCGAGTACTACGACCTGAAGCGCGATCCCGAAGAACTCGAGGACCGAAGTGCGCGCTCCAGCGAGCTGATGACCCGCTACACCCGCGACACCCTGCGCTTCGCCGGTGCCGCGCGCGCCCGAATCGCCGCCACCCCGACGCTCGAGGAACGCATCAGCGTCAACCACGTATACGAACTCTTCATCGAGCACGCCAAAGTGAGTTTGGTGCGAGAAGACAAGCGCACCCCCTGCGAACGCGACGACGACGGCGAGGTCCAATGCAAAGGCCTCGGTTCCATGCTTCGGGAACACGAGGGAGTGGTCCACGGCCGGCGCCGACACTGCGTCATGGTACGAGTACCCGAGGAGGGTCGCGTGGAGCTGAGGCTCGACTACAAGCCGATGCTCGGCCTGCTGACCGGCACCATCGTCGCCATACCCAAGACCGCGAAGAAAGGGCAGCGCCCACGCTTCGTCATCAATGCCCGCAGTGACGAGCACCTCGGACAGGCGGTGCAGCTGAACCCGTCCCAGGCCGTGCGCCCGCAGCACCCCAGGGCCAAGCGCTCCCTGCGCTACGAAATCGCGCGAACTGGCAGTTGGGAAGGAGGCCCCGAGGAACTCTGCCTGCAGTTGACACCTTGAGGCAGGGCGAGCGACGGACATCGGGCTGTTCAATGCCAGCGATAGTTGGACTTCTCGGCCAGTATCCGCCTGATGTCGTCGAGTCGCGGAAGTTCCTTCTTACCGAAATAGTGGTACTGGTATCGGCCACCGCTGTTCTTGTTGAAGCTGGCGAGGTAGGCGTAACGCCGAAAGCGCGGGTCTCGGTAGATCCGTCGACCGTGTCGGCCCAGCGGTCCCGGAAAGCTGTTGACGAAGTTCTTTCCGCGCTTGCACAAAATCCACAAATCCGGGTCGCGATCGAAGAGATAGTCGATGAGGCGCTCCGCCGGCAAGCCGGCATTCCGTGCGAGAAAGTTGTCGTTGAGACCAATCGGATCGATCCAGCGGCTTTCGGAGAAGTAGGGCATCGCACCGGCGTCGGGGCCCACCACCAGGAGTTCACGATGATTGGGGAGCTGCGCCATCAGTCGGCCCAACATGAAATGGGTTTCCTCAACCACAGGCTTCCTGGGCCAGCTTTCACGGATCGAATGGGCGTAGAGCGGGCTGCTGTAAACGAACGCGTATCCAAAAACGACCAGGAAGCATAGGGCATTGACCACACGGACCTTCGGCGCGGTCTCTTCGAGAGCCGCAGTTAGCGCGGGTACGGCGGCGAGCACGAAAAACGGCACAAACGGGATAAAGAATCTGTGCTGAAACGCCATGATGTGCTCGGCGCGCAGATAAAACAGCAAACAGAAAAGCAGTGGTGGCAACAGCAACGCATCCGCCCCCCGCACTGACCGTCGAAAGATGGCGGCGGCTGCCAGGACCGCGATCGAGGGTTCACCCAGAAAGGCAACGAGCTCGGGCAGGCCCGGCAGCGAGTCGCCGCCACCGGCGAGCACCTTGATGTAGTAACTATTGGGGCGCAGGTCACCATAGTAGTGCAGCCGCCAGCCGTGGTAGCCCAGCGTCGGGATCACGAAAAAGACTCCGGCGACCAAGGCCCACCGCATCAAACGGCGCAGCGCTTGGCCCGACAGTCCAGAACCGAGCGCGTCCATCGAGCCGGCCAGACCGATCATGGCGGCAGCCACGGCGAAATTTTCGGGGCGTGCCAAGCCGGCCAGCCACCCGCAGAGGCAAGCGGCGCCATAGAAGCGATAACCGGCACGCCCGGCCGTGGGCGCGGCCTCCAAAAACCTCGCCAGCATCCAGTAGGTGGTCACCAGCAGCACCGCCGCGACCATGGTCTCAAGCCCCATCATCACGTGGACGCCGTAGATGGGAATGCAGAGAAATACGCTTGCCGCCAGGGCGGGACCTGGCGACCACCAGCTCGCACCCACGACCCGGCGGCGATCGTCGAAGATGAGAAATGCGATCAGCAGCACCGACAATAGCGACAACCACTGGGCAGCCTTGAGCGGATCGAGGCCGGCGGCGATCACAGGAACCTCGACCATCACCAGCAGGAAATTCGTAAACCCCTCCACCGGAGCTTCACCCGGGTTCCATACCAGGCCCTCACCTTGAGCGACATGCCTGGAATAGCGATAGCTGATGTAGGCGTCATCGATGACGCGATAGTACGGAAGACAAACGTTGCCAGCGCAGAACGCCAACCCGAAAAGCAGCACGCATGGGCCGAGCGCCTTGTGTTGAAAACGGGCAAACCGCTGGTGTTGGTCCTTCACGCTCGCGTCGCCTCGTGTTGTCGCCACAGCATCATGCCCACGGTAGCCAAGAGCGTGGGTCCCTCCGTTGCGCTGCCCGTGGCGAGTCTACTGACGCCATAGGCTGCGAGCAAACTTCGCCATGCGCACGTTTTTTCCGCGGAGACGCAGCGGAGCATCGATGGGCTTGATAGCGCCGCGATTCCACCAGGCAAAACGCGTGAGGTTGACGCCTTTGGCAGCCAGAGGCTAGATTCACGGTGCTCAGCGGCCGAGGGAAACCCCGGAACGTTCGCGATTCCAAGGGCCCACGCCCAAATGCCCGACTTCAGACCGCTTTCGTATCCCCCGGGTTCGCGCCGCTTTCGCCGGTCCTTTCCACTGCTGCTATCGCTGGCGCTGAGCGTGGGTGGATGCCTGGGGGGCCGCACACACGACTCGCCGCCCTCGCAAGATGCCGACTCGGCGGCAGCCTCAAACGCCGGTGATGCAGCAGTGACCGAGGCGTCGTCCTCTTCTGAAACGACGGAAGTAGTCGCCAGCGACGCAGCGGCCCCGATCTGCACCGCCAACAACGACTGTCCCACCGGCACGCGATGCTTGCGTACCGGCTGCGTCGAACTCGTGGCCTGTCAGACGAGCCTGGACTGCATCGACGCGCCTCAGAATCAGGGCATCTGCGACAGCGACGCTGGGCAGTGCGAGCAGTGCCTGGGCGATGCCGACTGCGATCCCGGGCAGCAATGCCTTGCCCGGCTCTGCGAAACCATCGTCGGCTGCGGCAACTCCCTCGACTGCCCCAGTGGCCAGGTCTGCGACTCATCCCTGGCCCGCTGCGTCGAATGCGTCTGGGACACCGACTGCGGCGAGGGCCAGCGTTGCGCCGAGCAGCGCTGCCGTCTGGCCTGCACATCGGACAGGACTTGCACGCCCCAGGGCCAGCTCTGCGATCCCATGCTCGGCTACTGCGCCAACCCCAACGAGCTGACTTCGAGTCCCTACGTAGCCGGCGGTGGCGGCTCCGGGGGCAGCAGTGGCAGCAGCGGCGGCAGCGGTGGCAGCGGTGGCAGCGGCGGCAGCACCGGGGGCGCCGGAGGTTCCGGGGGCGCGAGCGGCGGCGACATGACGGTGCGCTCCTGCAACCCCAGCGATTGCCCGGCGGGTGCCTTGGGCGAGCCCCCCTGCTGCACCGCGGAAGCCGTCTGCGGCATCGAGACCATTTTGGTCGGCTGCGTGTAGCCCGACCGAGGCACCACCCCCCGGGCCCCTAACTCACGCCGCCCAGATACAACTTCTGGCCCCCGGGCGAGCGCAGCAGTTCGAGCAGGCCTTCGGGGATGTGTTGCACATCCGGCAGCTCCGAAAGCGCGATCCAGCGGGTGGCGACCGAGCCATCCGCCCCTGGGCTTTCGCTGCTGGCGTCAAAATCAGCAGACACCGAGCAGCGAAAATAAAACTCCACCACCCGCACGTCCTCATCGACTTCACCGGGCTCGTGGCTCCAGGCCATGTAGTCCCGCACCTGCGCCAACTCACCAACTTCAACCGCGGCGCCGATCTGCTCGCTACAAGCCGTGCGCAGGGCGTCGGCCAGGGAGCTTCCGGGATGCTGCAGTCCGCCGGGTAGCGCGAAGCGCGAGCCCTGTTCACTGCGGGTCTCGACGACGAGAATCTCCTCACCGCGGAGAATCAACGCCTTGACCATGTTGTGGATCGCGGTCATGCAGGGCCACGCCGATAGAGATCCTAACTGAAGAGGTCGTCGACGTCGGCCTTGGTCAAGCCCTTCAGCGGCGCGTCGTGGCTGAGCACGTTCTCGACCAGGGCGCGCTTCTTCGCCGACAGCTGGAGGATCTTCTCCTCCACCGAACCCCGGGCCACCAGCCTGTAGACCGACACGGTCTTGCTCTGACCGATTCGGTGTGCGCGGTCGGTGGCCTGGTCCTCCACCGCCGGATTCCACCAGGGGTCAAAGTGGATCACGGTGTCGGCGCCAACCAGGTTCAAACCCGTGCCACCGGCCTTGAGCGAGATCAGGAAGGCCGAAATCGACGAATCATCGTTGAAGCGGTCGACGCGCTGGATGCGGTCCTTGGTCGCGCCCGTGAGATATTCGTACTGGATGCCCTCGGAATCGAGCAGCTCCCGGATCAGCTTCAGCATCTCGACGAACTGGCTAAAAATCAACACGCGATGGCCGCCAGCCACCGCCTCCTGCATCAGCTCGCGCAGAGCGCCGAGCTTGCCGCTAGTGTCCTCGCCCCACTCGCCCTCGAGCTTCATCAGACGCGGATCGCAGGCCACCTGCCTCAGCCGCGTCAACGCCGCCAGGATCTGGATCTGGGCCCGCGCCACGCCCTGCTTCTCCACCTCGCTCATCACGCTGTCGCGCACCTGGCGCAGGATCTGCTGGTAGAGCTTGGTCTGCTCGTCGGCCATCGGCACCACGATGTCCTGCTCGATCTTGGGCGGCAGATCCTTGGCCACGTCCTGCTTTTCGCGCCGCAGCACGAAGCGGTGGATCGCGGCCCGCAGCTTCTCGGCCGCAGCCTCGTCGCCGCGGTCGATGGGCCGGGCGAACTTTTCCTCGAAGCGCTTCAGGTCTCCCAGCAAGCCCGGGGAAACGAAATCGAAGATCGACCAGAACTCGCTCAGGCTGTTTTCGATGGGCGTTCCGGTCAGGGCCAGCCGGCGCTCACTCTTGAGCTTCTTGGCAGCGCGCGCGGTGGCGCTCACCGGGTTCTTGATGTGCTGGGCTTCGTCGAGAATGACGTAATAGAAGTCCAACCCCTGAAGAAACTCCTCATCGCGACGCACCAGGGCGTAGCTGGTGATCACGATGTCGGAATCTTCGATCTCGTCACTGAGCTTCTCGCGGTCGGGGCCGTGCCAGAGAATGGTCTTGAGGGTTGGCGCGAACTTCTCGATCTCGCGCAGCCAGTTGGGAGCCACCGAGGTCGGCGCAACGACCAGGTGGCGCACCTTCTTCTTGTTCTTCGACTTCAGCCACAGAAGCAATGCGATGGCCTGCACCGTTTTGCCCAGACCCATGTCGTCGGCCAGGATGCCGCCGGTGTTGAGGCCGTGCAGGAAGACCAGCCAGCTCAAACCGTCCTTCTGGTAGGGACGCAGCGTAGCCTTCAGCGAGCGGGGCTTGGTGATCGATTCGATCTCCCCGATATTCTGCAGCTTGGTGAAGAGTTTCTTCGCCGTGGGCGTGACCGAACTCTTGCCGACCAACGACAGCAGATCCTGCACGCGGCCCGCCTGGGCCAGCGAGAGCTTCTTGCCATCGCCGCCGGTGGCGTAGATCTCGGCCATGCGCTCGAGGATCTCGCCCACCTCGTCCTGCTTGACTGGCGCGTAAGTGCCGTCCTCCAGACGCACCAGCTTACGGCCCGACTCGAGACATTCGCGCAGCTCGCGCTGATCGACCGCGACGCCCCCGCTCTCGAAGACCATGTCGAGACTCAACCAGTCGACGCCGCTGGAGACGCGTGCGCGCGGCGACACCGAGCTGTCGCGCACGGTGACGTCCACCAGATCGTCCGGGATGAAACGATCCCAGGTTTCTGGCAGCTGTCCCATGCCGCCGGTCCAGAACGCGATCGCATCGTCGCCCTTGACCACCAATTCTTGACCGTTCTCGTCGGCCTCGAACCCCTGGCTGAGCAGCATCTGCACCGCGGCCATCTCGCCGCCGACGTCCCGTCGCACCACCACCGGGCGGCCATTGCTGCGGGTGGGCTCATGAAATTCCAGCGGCTGCGGCAGGCCCGCGGGGGGGACTTCATAATCGAAGGAGTCGTAGCGCACCTTGAGCTTGGCGCGCGCTTCGACGATGTCGCCCGTCACGCGCAGCTCGAAGCGCGGATGCGCGTCCAGCACGTCGGCAACCTGCGTCAGGTCGGGCAGGTCCGTTCCGAGCGAGGCAGCCACGCGCGGAACGTAGTCGACCAGCAGGCGCGGCAGGTCACCCATGGGATGCACCAAAGCTGGCGAGCGGTAGAGCCGCTGCAGCCAGGCCGGGGTGACGTTTTCGGAAACCGCGCGCGCTACGCCCTCGGTCGTGTCCAGATGCCATCCCGGCGTACCTTCGAACCAGGCACCGCTCGACAGCGCAAAGCGCCGCTTCTGCAGCTCGAAGACCACGCGGATGCGCACCGACTTGGCGTTGGCCAAATCGAGCTCGATGCGCGGCTCCAGATAGCCGTCAGCGAAGCGAAGCTCCTTGGATGCAGGCTCGATCAAGACCCGCCGGCCGCGCAGCATCGTCAGCACCTCGGCCGCGTCCTCGCCGCGCAGCTCGGCGGTCGCCGGAGTGCCACGGGGAGCGTGCCGCGCCAGCGCGCGCATCAAGCCGCGCTCGGAGACCGGCACCGTGCTGAAGCCACTGAGGGCCTCGGCGATGGGGACCGCCGACCGGGTGCCCGCCAACACGGGCGTCACCGTGATCGACGCCGAGCGCACGGTCATGCGGTATTCGAACTGCCGTGGCCGCGGCACTTCACCGGGAGACAACCAGGCATCGAGCCCGCCACGGCCGCCACCGCGGCGACCACCGCGCACACCGAGATCGCGGGCTGTCAGAACCTCGACGCTGCCATTGCCGTTGGCGCCCACAGCCGCGGTGGTAGCCACCTGCCCCTCGCCAGCGGCTCCTGCGCGCCGACGCCGGCGCGCGCGCCGGCGCTTGCCCGCGGCAGTGGTGCCAGCCTGAACCTGAACCTGCCCCTGAACCTGGGCCTGGACCTGGGTCTCGGCGGGAGGTGCGTGGGGCTGTGGCTGGGCCGAAGCGCCGTTGCCGCCCGCGCTCACCGGCTTGGGCTTGGGCGGCCGCTCGCGATCGCGCAGTGCCACCAGCATGGCAGCCACGTGCTTGCAATGCGAGGTCGGCCCGCGGAAAGCCGGACACGCACAGGTTGAGCGCAGCTCACCCTCCACCAGATCGGCCGAGACGTCGATCGGAGCGTCGGTCTTGAGCCGCACCTTGCAGCTGACGCGCGCGCCCTGAACCGACAGCTCGTCGACGGCATTGCGGCGGGCGTAGATCCGCCCGCGGAGAAAAGCGTTACCTCCGACCAGTCGCTGAATGGCGCGATCGGAGAATTTTCCAACGTGCAGCGCGATGGCGCTCGTCGGGGCCGTGGTTTCGATAGCTTGGCTCTCGGCCATGATTCGATTGGGCTTGGCTGGGGGCAGCTGCGATTGGGTTCTACTTTCGCAGCGGCCGCGCTCAGCACGCGGTGCAAGGTTTATAAGTTCAGCAACGACGCGATGACCGTCGAATTGCAGGTCCGTGTGTCGGCGCCGCGAGGGCGGGCAGAACCCGTGGCTCTTACCGTGTGGCCGGCCCGTACACCCTGGATGCCGGCCCCCTCGCGGATACTAGTAACGGACATATTACACGCTCTCGAAATTGCCGCAACCCCTGTGTTTCCGGACGGCGTCCAGGTGATCAATCCAGCATTACCAGCACGCTCTTGGCCAGGGGCTCGGCCTCGCATGCTGCCGGGAAATCCAGCGGTGGGAGAAGGTCGGACATGCCGGCAATGGAACGCCCCGCGCGCTCGGCAGCAGCGCGGATCTCGCCCCGAAGCCGGCGCTGTGCCATGCCGTGGTGATTGACGCAACACAGCAGCTGACCGCCAGCGCTGAGCACGGCCATGCACTGCGCGCAGAGTTCCGCATAGTCACGGCTGACCTGAAAGCGCCTGCCGCGCGTGGTCGCGTAGCTCGGCGGATCGAGCACGATGACATCGAAGCGCTCGCCCCGGCGCTGCTGTCGGGCCAGCACCTCGAAGACGTCGTCCTTCCACACGCGATGTCGATCGCTGGCGCCGAGCCGCTCGACGTTGGCGCGGGCGAGCTTGAGCGCGCGCTGTGAGACATCGACGCTGATGGCTTCGCTCGCTCCGCCGGCAAGCGCCGCGAGCGAGAAGCCACCGGAGTAGGCGAAGAGATTGAGCACGCGCTTGTCCTTGGAAAGAGCCGAGATGCGCGCGCGGTTGTCGCGTTGGTCGAGGAAGATGCCGGTGCGCAGTCCCGCCCCCAGCTGTGTCTCGAGGCAGAGCCCCGCCTCGTGGATCAAAAGCGGCGCTGGTGCTCGCTGCCCGGCGATGGGCGCTGGCGGCGCCAGCTGCTCGACGGGGGCGCTGGCCAGCTCGTTCTTCTGTCGCGGATGCTGGATGCGGTAGACGCCCGCAAGCTCCAGCGGCGCCAGCGCCTCGAGCACGCGGGCCTGGAGCTTTTCCAGCGCCGGTCCCTCGAGTTCGACGAAGAGATGTACGAGGCCGTAGTCGCCATAGCGATCGACGGCCAGCCAGTCGAGACCATCGGCGGCGCGATGCAGCAAACGATAGGCATCGGTGCGCGCGTCAGCCGGCGCTGCCCGCAGCTGCTCGATCAGCGGCCGCCGCCGCTCCAGGGCAAGCGACAGCGCCCGAACGACCTCGCCTCGGCCCACTTCAATCACGCCTGACCTCGATCGTTTCGGTTCCGAAAAGGTGGTGTTGGAGTCCGCAGGCTCGCACCTGCAGCAGAGCAGGGCCCAGCGGCACGGCCCGTCGCGAGGGGGAGCCTGCTCGGCTTTGCCGCGAAGGGGGAAAGGGCGCGTGCCCTTTCCGGAGCAAAAAACTCAGTAGCCGCGCTCGCACAGGTCCTCGGGCAACAGCGGCGAGGGCTTGTCCGTGGTGGTGATCCACAGCTGATGGGCTGCGCGGGTGGCGGCGATGTGCAAAAGATGCCGCGACTCCTCGGTGTCCGGAAAACTCTCGGCGGTGACCTCGGGCAGGATTACGTAGTCGAACTCCAGACCCTTGACCTGCCGCACGTCGGTCACATCGATGCCGGCCTTGAAGGGGAAGTCCTGCTCGGCGATCAGGCGCACATAGGGAACCTCGGCGCGCGTCAGACCATCGGCGTACTCGCGCGCCTGCTCCAGCGTGCGCGTGATCACGGCCACCGAGGCCATCGGCTCGCTGGCCAACAGCGCGCGCAATGACTCGGCCAAAAAGCCCACCGCATCGCCGGTGTGGGAAAACCGGAAAAGCTCGACCGGCACGCCGCCGCGCATGGCTTGGCCCGGCTCCTCGTTTTGCAGCGGCCCCAGCACCTCGTTGGCGAAGCCGATGATCTCGCGCGTCGAGCGGTAGGTGATGCGCAGGGGTTCGACTTCGATGTGCGCCAGGCCCAGGCGCGAAAGCGCCGCGTCCCAGCCGGTGAAGCCATTGTCCATAAAGAGGCGCTGGGCCACGTCGCCCGCCAGCGTCACGCTGCCCGAGCGCACCACGCCGAGCACCACGGCGATCTCGAGCGGGCTCAAGTCCTGGGCCTCGTCGACGAAGACGTGCTCGTAGCGCAAGGTCTCGCGTTTCTGGCGTAGGGGCCCGCGCAGCCGCTGGAGCATGCGCAAAAGCAGCGCGTCGTCCTCCCAGTCGAGCGCCGCCGCGTGGGTCTCCTCGACCCCATCAATGCCCACGTGATGCTCGGGCTTGTCGAGCTCACCGGCCGCTCGCTCGGCGCGACGCTCCTCGCGCTCCTCCACGTGCGTAATGGCCGCCGCGCAACGCTTGGAGCACCAGCGAAAGACCGCTCCGAGCTGCCCCTCGGTGAATTCCCCGGGTGCATGCCTGGCAAAGCCGCGCGCCAGGGCTTCACGGTCGGTTAGCAGCTCCGACCACAGCCCCACCGGATCGGTGCGCGAGAGCAGCGCCTGCAACTCGCGCTCGATGCCATGCCGCAGCGACGCCCCGAGCCCCGCTTCCTGCTCGAGAAACTGCAGAAGCCGCCGCGCCCGCTGGGCCAGGGCCGATCCGGGACGCTCGCCAAACGCCGCGAGTACACGCTCGATCTCGGCGCCCGCCCCATTGCCGAGCTTGCGCACGGCCGCCTCGAAGGCTTTCACCTCGGCCGCCACGTGGTCGTCGATGATGCCCAGCCAGGCCGGATGTTTCTTGAGCCGCACCACCACGTCGGGCGTCTCGTCGGTGTAGTGCCCGGGCAGGTCGCGTAAAAGCCCCGTGCGCAACTTGCGCGCCCAGCTGTGGAAGGTCGCCACCGGCACACCCGAGACGCCGAGCGCCGGCAGCACGTGGGCGATGTAGCGCGACAGGGCGCTGTTGAAAACGATGACCAACATGCGCTCGGGCTTGAAGCGCCGCCGATCCTGAAACGCCAGATAGGCCATGCGGTGCAGACCGATGGTGGTCTTGCCGCTGCCGGCGCCGCCCTGGATCACCACCAACCCCGAGTCAGGCTTGGTGATCAGCTCGAACTGGCGCGCATCGATCAGCGCCGCGATCTCGGGCAGGTGCTTGTCCTCGCGGATCACCCCGTCGTGGGAGACGCCCAGACGCCCGACGGGCTTGTAGTCAGACGGTCGCGGCGCCGCGCCCTGCCCTCCCTTGAGCACGGTGGAGTCGCCCAGCCGCACCCAGCCGCCGTCGTGGCGCAGCAGGAAGGTGCCCTGGACGGCCCCGACCCGCCGCAGCTGACTGTCGGCGATGGCGAGACTGCGGCGGGTGATCACCTCGCCCTCGACCATGCGCCCGCCGAATTGCTCGTCGTAGTCGTCGCCCTCGTCGTAGCGGTAGTAGACGCGACTGACCGGCGCGTCGCGCCAGTCGACGATCTGCACGCCGGTTTTGGAGTCCAGGTAGGTGGTGCGCCCGATCAGCACCTCACGCTTGCGCTCGCCCTCCTGCAGCACGATGCGGCCGAAGTAGGGCGAGGCCACGTCCACATCGCCTTCGCTGACGTCGGCGCGGCGCGCGGCGACCTGCTGCAACCGCTCCATCTGGGCCACCAGGGCCGGCACGTCCTCGAGGCGGGCCTCGCCGATCTCGTCGCGCAGGGCGATCAGGTCGTCGTCGTAATCGATGCGACCGGTGCGCCTGAGCTTGCGGGCGGCCAGGTGCTTGAGCACGCGGCTGAGCACGCGCTGCTCCTCGGCGACGATGCGCTGCATTTCGGGGTCGTCGTCGCTGACGACCGGATCTTTTAGGCTCTCGCTCAAAGGTGCTCCACTTCGGCTTCCCAAGCCGAAAAAGTCATCTTGGATAGCACGACCGGCCACCGGGGCAAAAGCCGAAGCGAGCGCTCAGACGAGCATCAGGGCGGCCACCGCGGCCACGATCAGGGCCGCCGCCAGTACCCCGCGGCGCCCCTCCTCGGGCGGCGGGCGGCGGGCCATCGGGTGGGCGGCCACCACACACAGCCCCAGCAGGGGCAGCGCCGGCACCGGGGCGGCCAGCGCGATCACCGCCAAAAGCGTCATGCCATAGGCCAGCCCAAGCGCCAGCCAGGTGCGCCCAAGGGACAGCCCGTGGACCCGCGCCGCGGCGCCGTAGATGGCCGTGAAAACCACATCGCCGGCCCCCAGGTAGGCCTCGATCTGCCCGGTGCCGAGCATGGGCCAGGGCAGCGCCAAAAGCGACAGAGCCGCCTCGGAACCGGCGATCGCCTGGGAGGGGCCGGCCGGGTGGTAGACGCTGAAGATGTCGGCGGCGGAGGAGACCACGGCCACGAAAACCAGGTAGCCCGGATGCTCGATGGCACGGCCGATCACCGTACCCAGCAGGCTAGCCCCCAGCAGAATCGACGCCGTCACCACGACCGCCTCCGGCAGCGGCCCGGGGCGAGCCTGGCCGACGAGCCAGACGGCGCCCAGGGGCACCGCCAAGAGCCCCAGGGCCCGGCGCCCAAAGGGCGGACTGTGGGCAGCCACGGCCAGCACCGAGCCACAGACGGCGGCAAATCCCACGCAGTAAGCCAAAAGCGGCGGCAGCGTCAGGACCTCGGAAACGCTCGCCGCAGCCGCGAGCAGGAACTCGGCCCCGGCGACCACAGCCAACCAGCCCTGCCAAGATGCCGCCGCCGCGGCTTCGGAGGCCCCTCGGGAGCTAACCGAGCGGTCACTCGGCTGGGGCTCGGCAACATCACTTTTTGTTTGACAGCGTCCCGACATTGGACCATTTCAGCGCCGTCGCAGACAGCCTGCGGCCGAAACCCCATCGGGCACGGGGAGCGCCCGCGCTGGGGACCGCTCGATCATGGTAGCGCACGTCGGCTCAGCGGCGGGCGGGGCCGGCGGCGAGCCCCACGACGGCGAAAACGAATGAACATGGCCCTTCCGAGCAACGACTGTTCTGGGCCATACTGTGAAACGTTGGAACATGACGAATCGTTCTGAATCTAGGGGTCGAGAGTCGCGCGCAACGGGGGAGCTGCGCGCCTTTGTCGCCGCTCGCCTAGGCGGGCACAGCTGGGTCGTGGACCTGGTGCCAGCCTACGAGCTGAAAATCGGCAGCGATGCCGACGCCGAAATCCGGGTCGACGTCTCGGACGTGGCCCCACACCACGCGAGTCTGACCTGGGACGGCGCCGGTCTGACGCTCTCGGACACCGTCGCTGGCGCGCCGGTCGAGGTCAACGGCGAGGCGGTGACCGGCGCAAACGCGCTTTTCCCGGGCGACGAGGTCAAGATCGGGCCAGCCACGCTGGTGGTCAATGTCGCGCTGGCACCCACCCGCCGCGGCCGCCGCTCGCTGACCCACGGCGAATTCGTCGAGCGCGTGGCCGAAGAGCTGGCGCGGGCCAGCCGCAGCGGGCGCACCACCTGCCTGGTGATGCTCAAGAGCCGCAGCGGCGATGGCTCCAAGCTGGCCGGCGCGGCACTGGAAAGCTTCCGCGAGGGCGACATCGTCGGCACCTACGCCCACGACGAAATCGAATTTTTGCTGCCCGACACCCCGCCCAACGTCGCCCGGGCCGTGGTCGAGCGGCTGATCGAGACCTCCGAGAGCGAAAACGCGGCGGCGGGTCTGGCGGCGGCACCGGAAGACGGAGACGGCACCGAGCGCCTGATGCGGGCGGCGCGGGACGCGCTTGCGGTGGCCATCGGCCAGGGCGGCGGCATCGCCCGCAGCGGCGGCATCCATTTCGAGACGGCGGTCACCCCCGACATCCATACCACGGCGACCCAGACCGTCGTCGACGCCATCACGCGGGCGGCCGACAGCGAAGAGCCGCTACTGCTGGTGGGTGAGCCCAGCAGCGGCAAGCGCCACTACGCCCAGCTCTTCCACGAAAAGAGCGCGCGCTGCGACGGGCCCCTGGTCGTCATCCAGTGCGCCGGGCTACTCGACTCCGAGTCCATCGCCAAGGCCTTTGGGCGAGAAAACGGCTCTGCGGACGGCGAACGAAACCCGTGCACTGCAGACACGGCCAAGGAGGGCACGCTGATCCTCGAAGAGATCGGCGACCTGCCGACCCACGGCCAGCGCCGGCTGCTACAGCTGCTCGATCGGGGCGCCCCCGACTACAACATCGTGGCCACCACCCACCGCGACTTGGCGGCCATGGCCGAGGTGCATGTCTTCCAACAGGCGCTGCTCGACAAGCTTGCCGCGCGAGAAATCCAGGTGCCGGCCCTGCGCATGCGGGCAGAAAGCATCGTTCCGCTGGCGCAGAACTTCGCCAAAGAATTCGACAGCGACCGTCCGATCAAACTCTCGGCCGGCGCCATCGATCGCATGCGCAGCTACTCCTGGCCGGGCAACGTACTGGAGCTGCGCAACGCCATGGAACGCGCCGTGGCGCTGGCAGACGGCGGCGAAATCCTGGCCGAGCATCTGCCGGGCGACCTGGCGGGCGATCCCGACGGGCGCTTACGCGAACACGTGGGCTCGGTGGAGCGCGACGCGATTCAAAAAGCGCTGGCCGACAACAACTACAACCAGACGCACGCGGCCAAGATCCTCGGCATCTCGCGGCGGGCGCTGATCTACAAAATGGAAAAGTACGGCCTCAAGCCGCCGCCAGCGGGCAAAAAGGGCTGAGCGCTCAGGCCCTTGCGTGGGCTTGGATCGAGCTTGCTCGGGCCTTGGACGAGCAAGCTCGACGCCTACTTGACCAGCCGCAAGTACGGCGGACGTGCTGCCGGTGGTGCCGAGCCAGGCCGCGACGGCGGGGGCGTCTGCTTTGGCGCTGCTTCATTGGCGTACTCTTTGGAGGCTTCCTGATCGGTCGCTTCGCGATCGGTGGCTTCCTGGGCACCGGCCCGAACCGCCGGCTTGCCCCCATGGCCCTCGTGCTCGGGCGAGCGGACCACCTCGAGCTTCGGAGGCGACGAAGGACGCCTGGAGCCGGAGCTAGCACCATAGGAAGGCCGCTCGACGGTGCGATCCATCTCATCCGAAGCGAACGGCCTGGCAGCCGGCGCGTCATCGCGCTCTTCGTCGCCGACCAGGCCATAGGCCTTGCGAGAACTCCGAGACGCATCATGGGGGCCGGAAGAACCGCCAGTGCCGGCCTCACGGGCCTTGGCGCGCTGGGCCTCGCGCTCGACCTCGGCGGCGATCTCAGGGGGCATTGATGCGGGCCACACCATGCCGCGGCCATCATCGCCGACCACGGCAAAGACGGCATCCCAGGGCACCAAGCAGGTAAAGGGAGTGCGATTGAACGACAGCGTCCCGAACACCCCGGCCTCATCCACGCGCAGATCCGGGATTGGTACCAGCATATCGAGGCCGATCTGCAACACCACCTGGGGCTGCGCCTTCAGCCACTCGGGCACCCGCACCTCGGGTCGGCGCGGGTCCAGATGCAGGAACACACCGCCCTTCAAGAGCAGCGTCTGCGCCACGTCCCGTTTATTCGGGAGCCGGTTGGCATCACCCATTGGGAACCATTCTTAGCCCAAGCCCCGTCCTTTGGCCACCTCGCCGCCGATTTTTTGCACCTTGCGCTTGGAAAAATCCGACCTAAACTGATGACAGGTACTGCCAATGGGGGCGTACCGGTTTCGACGGGGATGAAGAAGCCCTGGTTGCGTGACCGTCGACCCAGAGACGACGAAAAAACCTTTGGGAACCAACAACTGCCAACGATAACGCAGTCGCTCTCGCGGCCTAATCCGCTGTAGCTAGAGCCGTCCCACTGCAGGAGTTCGCCGATACTCCGCAACTGGGGCGTGGATCAAATCGGCTAGCCCTCTCCGCGTGATCCGGGAGCTGGGCGAAACTTCAGGATCACTCGCGATGGAGCGAGCCTGTCCGTGGGCGCAACCCATCGTCAAATCAAAATACGGACTACGCACGTAGACGCCAGAGCGGAACATTTCCGGACGCGGGTTCGACTCCCGCCGCCTCCACCAAAATCTAAAGAGAATTCGTCGTGTCTGCTGAGTTGGTGCCCAAATGGTGCCCATCCAGCAGCGCGACGGCGTCTCGGCGGACATCGGGACTCAGGTGCGAGTAGCGCATCGTCATCCGGATGTCCGCGTGTCCAAGCAGCTCTTGCACCGCCTTGAGCGGCGCGCTCCGCATCACCAGGTGCGACGCGAAGCTGTGACGCAGGGTGTGCCAGCCGATGAGCCGTAACCCCGCCCTCTTGCAAGCACGACGCATCGGGTGCTTGCACTCGTTCTCCGTCAGCATCCGTCCATCGGGCTGGCAGAACACCAGCTCGCCGCGCAGGTGACGGTGCCTCTTGAGCGCGGCCTGAATGTCGCGCCCCAGCTCGATGGTCCGCTTGCGACCCGACTTGGGCGTGCCCACGTCGTTCTTCGCCACGGCCTGGCGTACGGACAGCCGCCCGGCCACCAAGTCCACGTCCTGCCAGCGTAGCGCCCGCAGCTCCCCGATACGGAGCCCCGTGCGCAAGCCGGTCAGCATCATCACGTACCAGTCCGGCTCGGCCTTCGCGGCCTGCAGCAAGCGCTCGGCCTCGTCGAAGTCCAGGAAGTCGAAGTCCGGCTCGGGGGCCTTCAGCCACTTCACCTTCGGTACGTGCTCGATCACCTCCCACTCCACCGCGATGTACAGGCACCGCCGCAGGATGGTCAGCATGTTGTTGATCGTCTTCGGCTTCAGCCCCTGGGCGACCTTCGCCGACTTGAAGGCGTCGACGTCGCGACGACCGATCTCGGTGAGCTTCATCTCGCCGAAGAACGGGATCAGGTGCTTGTTGAAGACCGTGGTCTTCGAGCGCACCTCGCTCGGTTTGTTCTCGACCTTCGCGTAGTTCTCCATGAAGTCCACAGAGAACTCCGCGAGCGTCGGTGTGGGGTCGACCTCGACCTCCGGCTGTGCCGGCGTCGGGTCCAGCGGCTCTCCGTTCATCAGGCGCTGCCGGAGCATCCGCTCGTGCTCCTGCGCGCCGCGCTTTGTGTCCACCGGCGACCGTCGTCGTACGCGCTTGCGCTCGTAGTAGAAGTCGCACCACCAGTGTCCCCTGTCTCGTCTTGCCGTCATCGGTTCACTCCGATGCCGGCACTCGGTTTTCCTCCACCCAAGCTAGCACGTCGGCCCGCAGGAACCGCAGCCGGTTCGAGACACGCACGAACGGGATCTCCCGCCTCTCTACAAGCGCATAGATTCCCTTGGGTTTCAGCTGCAGGTAGTGCGCCACGTCGCGCACACTCCACAGCTGCTCTCCATGTTCGTCGTATCCCGACACCGGCCGCGGCTCCTCGACGCCTTCGCTCGTCTACTCGTCGTGGCCGTCGATGTCGCAGCCGCAGCCCTCGGCCGGCGGTGCGCTCGGCGGGGCCGGCGCCTCGGGCGCTGTCGCCGGCACGGGCTGCGCTGCAGGCACCGGGCAGGGCCGATACTTGCGAGTAGTGACGACTTCCTCGATCAGCTCGTATTGCGGCGGCACAGGCTGATCGTGCTTCTTGCTCGAGTCGGTCATGATAGACCTCCTTGACCTCGTGATTCTCAAAGAACGTGGCCGAGACACCATCGCCTCGACGGTTCTGAAGATGGACGCCCGAGCGGTACCGCGGACGGAGGAGAACATGCCCAGACCGAAAGGCACCAAGGACCCCGAGGTCACGCACAAGCTCGAGCTGATGGCCGAGCTGATTGTGGTCGCGGGCTTCAGCACCTCTGAAGCGGAGTGGATGGTGGCGCAGATGTGGGCCAACGGCGTCCACCCCGCCGCCGGCACAACACACGAGCTGCATCAAGCCCCGCGCCCGGAGCTCCTCGCGGCCTTCACGCGCGGTCGGCTCTCCCTCTCAGCCGTCGATCACCGCAGCGTGCGCGCCGCCCGCGAGCGCGCCGAGGTCCAACACCCTCCCCGCATTCCCGGCACGAATCCACGGCGCACCCGTAAGGCTCGCAACTGCGCCGGCAAGAAGGCGATGGCCATCGCAATTGGCACGAAGGCCCGCTCCCTGAAGTCCCAGGTCGAGGCTTTGCGGAGCGCCTACCGCGACCGCGGCGCGGACATCGAGCAGTGCTGGTCCGAGGCGTACGTCTCCCAGGTGCTCGACATCCCGCCTGACGAAACGCCCTGGGTCATCGGCTGAAGGCGCCCGGACAAGCAGAGCGCCAGTCAGGCCGCGAGGTTGCGCCGAGGCCATGGGCCAAGGGTGCTCTGCCGCGGCTGCGTCGGCCCATGCCGTTTCAACGGCAATGCGCTGCCGCCCGCAGTGTTGTTCTGGCGCCAAGAGAGCCCGAGCCGCCGTCTTTCGCGGCAGCCATTGCGCATTTCACGAGTGCATGATAGTCGCGGTGTAGATGTGCGCCGCGGTTGGTGTTGTGCATCAGCTCCAACGGCGACCGTGGCCAGTTCACCGATGAAGCTCAACGGTGGCGATCACGAGCGCGTGATCCAGGCCGGCGTCGACCGCCTCGTCGCAGAAGTGCTGGACGCCCAGCACGCGGAAGTGCGGGGTGAGTCAAGACGCTAGACAAGGCGATGTCGAGGAAGGTCAAAACCGTCCCCGAGACTCGTTCATGGTTCCTACGAAATCGCTGGTGAATCGGACTCGGCGCCGAGGTCCATCTCGTCAGTCAAAACCGTTCGGTTTTAGAAGGCGTGGGCGTAGCCCGGACGAAGCACCACTTTCCACCCCCGCCGGCCCCGCTCACCCGCCAGTTGCGGATGGTCTGCGCCGACGGCTCGTACTCCTTGGCGAGCTCCTCCGGAGGGCGTCCGGCGCGGACCGGCTCAACAAGCTGCTCCCGGAACTCCGGCGGGTACGCGGGTCGGTGTCTCTGGGGCATATGGACTCCTTCTCCCGAAAACGGGAAGGTGTTCACTCAACCGGGTCAACTCCACAGGCGAGCTCGTCGCCCTGCCGGTCCTAGGCGGGCTCCAGAATGACTATCGCCTCGTAGCCTGAGCCTTCCAGCTCGATGGCCTCGTGGCACTCAATCGCTGCTCCGGCGTGGCACCCGACAGCACGACCCGGTGGTCGGCGCTCGTCGCGACCGCGGCGGCTTCGACCGCCGCGGCTCGACCGGGTCGCGACCACGGCGCCGCTGTGGCCCACGCACGCCCTCGGTCCATCCCTTGGTCGCGCGGATGGGGTTTTCGCGGAGTACGGGCGCTCCAGGACACTGATCTTGGACTGGTCCAGTGCACGCTGCTGGTGAGCGTGGGTCCGCCGATTAAAAGCGGTGCTCACGTGCGTTGTGTGGGGCCGAGCATCTGCTCTGGGCGCACGAGCGCGTCGAACTCCTCTGCGCTGACGAGCTTCAGGTCGAGCGCCGCCTCACGCAGCGTCCAGCCCCGTTCCTGCGCATGCTTGGCGATCCTGGCGGCGGTGTCGTAGCCGAGTCTCGGGCTGAGCGCGGTGACGAGCATCAGGGACGCCTCGAGATTGCGCTCGATGGTCGCAGCGTTGGGCTCGATGCCGACGGCGCAGTGCTGGTCGAAACTTTCGCATACGTCCCCGAGCAGCCGCACCGACTGCAGCAGATTGTGCGCAAGCACGGGCTTGAAGACGTTTAGCTCGAAGTTGCCCTGGCTCGCGGCGAAGCCGACGGCGGCGTCGTTGCCCATCACCTGGCAACACACCATGGTGAGCGCTTCGCACTGAGTCGGGTTCACCTTGCCCGGCATGATGGAGCTACCCGGCTCGTTGTCGGGAATCCTGATCTCACCGAGGCCGGCCCGCGGCCCCGACGCAAGCCACCGCACGTCGTTCGCGATCTTCATGCACGCCGCCGCGAGTTGTTTGAGCGCGCCGCTCGTGCCGACAAAGCCATCATGCGCGGCGAGCGCGGCGAACTTGTTTGGCGCCGACTCGAAGGCGCGCCCCGCGAGCTCGGAAATCTGAGCGGCGACGAGGTCCGCATAGCCCTGCGGCGAGTTGAGCCCCGTCCCGACCGCGGTGCCTCCGAGCGCGATTCGCCGCAGCTGCGGCAGCGTCGCCTCGATGCTTGCGATCGCGTCTTCCAGCTGGGCAGCCCAGCCGGAGACCTCCTGCCCGAGCGTGATCGGCGTGGCGTCCTGCAGGTGCGTGCGCCCGACCTTGATGACCGTTGCGAAGGCCTTGCTCTTCGCGTCGAGCGTAGCGTGCAACTGGCGCACGCGCGGCAGCAGGTGCACCTCGATCTGCTCGACGGCGGCGATGTGCATCGCGGTCGGAAACGCGTCGTTCGAGGACTGTGAGCAGTTCACGTGGTCGTTGGGGTGGACAGGGCTCTTCGAGCCGAGCGTGCCGCCCGCGATCTCGATGGCGCGATTCGCGATCACCTCGTTCACGTTCATGTTCGACTGCGTGCCCGATCCAGTCTGCCAGATCACCAGCGGAAAGTGGTCGTCGAGCCTTCCCTCGGTGACCTCGTCGGCGGCCTGCGTCACCAGGTCAGCCACCTCGCCCGGCAGGACGCCCAGCCGGCGATTGACGAGCGCCGCCGCCTTCTTGACGATACCGAAGGCGCGGATGATCTCGCGTGGCATGCGCTCGGTGCCGATCCGAAAGTAGACCAGCGAGCGGGCCGTTTGCGCTCCGTAGTAGCGGTCCATGGGGACCTGGATTTCCCCCATCGCATCAGCTTCCGTTCGCGTCGTCATGACACCTTCTCCCATCCCCGGGATCTCGAGCATGCCATGAACTGCGAGGGTGAAGGTCGGTCATGCGTGACTGCGAGGCACTGCAGGTAGCGTGCCAGTGGGCACACCTCGCCCTTCGCATCCCGAGAGCGCGGCTGGCCGCATGGGCTGCGCGGCGAGCTCGACGAGCAAGACCTCGGTCTGTGTCCGCGTGGTAAACGAGCAGGCGTGCTCACCAAGAATGCCGACGCCATCGCCCGTGCTCACAACCACTTCGCCGATGCTCGCCTGGCCATCGACGATGTGGAGCCACACGCTGCGCTCCGGCGACAGCTCATGCACCACGTGCTGCCCGCGGGCGAAGAGGCCAGAGTAGACCCGCGCGTCCTGGTGGCAGCGAAGCGAACCGTGGCCGGCGTCGGGCGAGACCACAAGACGCAACCGCCCGCGACGCTCGGCCGCTCCGAAGTGCTTCTGTTCATGACCCGGTGACAGCCCCGCCGCCGCGGGTCGGAGCACTACCTGGAACACGTGGGCCCATTCGACCGGCGAGGCGTTCATCTGGCTGTAGCGGATGTCCGGACCGGCGGTCATCCGCTGGAACTCTCCGGTACCGATGACTCCACGCCTGCCCAGGGAGTCCTCGTAGGACAGGGTTCCGTCCCGGACGTAGGTGATGATCTCTGCTTGCTGTAGTGGCTTTTGGACGCTCGCGTTGGGTCGCACGCGGCCCTCCTCAAACAGCTCCATGCCGAGAATCCACGCGCGATTACGTCTCCGCCATCCCGCGGATCGAACGTCACCCAGGCTTTACCTGACCGGGCGACTCGTGACGGCGCGTCTGCGAGCGACGGAACGTCAACACGGGCGACCCCCTGGGCAGCTGAAGGGGGCCGGCAGACGCGCTCTCTGGATGGGACTTGTCATCGAAGGTCGTCGACCGACAGTCAGCGCAAATCGAATGCACCCAGCCGGCGATGACCTGCTGTACACGCACAGTCCGTGCCACCGTGTCAGCTGCACCGGCCAGACTCGCGTGGCGCCACCGCTGGACACCCTGGGCTCACCGAGATGCGAGGGCCCGTCAGAATGGACTTCCGGACCAGTCAGTTTGATGAACGGCGCGCGACGTACCGCATGGACAGACGTCAACAGCACGCAATCGACACGGGTGTATCGGAGCGCACTCCGCGCCCAAGCTCACGGTCCTTGCACAACCAAGCATCCGCTTCGGATGTCGTCTTCCATGGGCCGGCGGTCGCGAGCGCTCTGGCCGAGACGGCCGCGCCACAGCTCCCGCAGTCGGTCGTACAAAAGGCGAGATCCCGTCGCGTGCGCGGGCCGAATGCAGCCACCCTCGTTTTCCCAGACCTCCAGAGCCACATCGTTTGGTGCATTCACTGTGTTCACCCTCTCCTCTCCCACTAAACTGATGCAGGTATTGGGCCACCGGCCGCCAGCGCCTGTTGTCCGCAACCGACCGCCTCGAAGGCTCGACCGGCGACAGTCTGGTGCCCGGACCCGGTGACAACGAGCCCCGTCAGGTCCATCAAAGCGGCCCTGCGATTCCGTCCGCTTGATGGAGCGGCGGTCTTCGGGCGCGTTGCCTGCTTCGCGGCCAGTTGGGCGAGCCCCGCCATTGGCACGCAACCTGCACAGATCAGGTCGCATATGACTGACTTGCACCTGGTCGCAACGATCCTCGGCGCCACCGCGCTCGGGGTTGTCATCACGCTGGCCGTCCAGCTGGTAGGTGCGATCCGCGCACAAAGCCGAGAGGTTGCCCGGGCAAGCCGACGAGTGGGCGACCTCGCTGAGCTCCTCAAGCCCCTCGCCAAACGGATGGAGCGCCTGAGCGCGCTGGTAGAGGAAGGCGAGCCCGACATGCGGAGATTGCAGCAGTCGCTGCATCAGATTTCGAAGGGCTCGGAGGAGTTTGCTGAAAACTTCGCTCGCGCTGGCGGTTGGGTCGGGATGGCGGCGCCATTCGTGATGGCCGCGGTCGAAGGTTGGACAGGCCGCACGGCGGCCGAAGTGCCTCCAGCGCCCGGGCCGTCGAATGGAGCCGGCGTCGCGGACCCGTGAACAGGTGGGGGGCGCTTCCGCGCTCGCCACGACCACAAGCAACACAGAAGAGGACCCCATGAACAATATTCAAGAACAGCATCCGACCAAGGAGCACGCCGAGGCCGCGGCCTCTCGCGTCAAGAACTACACCGAAGAGGTGGCGTCGCGCTTCGAGGGCGCCGTGGACAGCGCGTCCACGTCCGTGGGCCGCGGCGTCGACAGGGCAGGCCAGGCCATCGAGAGCACGGGGAAGTCGGCAGGCGCTTCGGTCCGTGGCGCGGGCCGCTACTTGCAAGAGTCCAGCGGCGCCACGCTGGGCGGGGACTTCAGGTCGATGCTCGGCAGGCACCCGGGAACGACCCTGGCGGTCGGGATCGCCGCCGGCCTGCTTATGGGGCGGATGCTTCGCTCCAATCGCAGCTGACCACTCCAACAGGTTCGCCGAACGTCGCCCACCTGCGCAACGCCGGCGCGGGGGGCACGTTCGGCCGCAGCGTGGTCCGTCGCAATGACCCGCTCCTCACTTCATTTCGATGGCGCGATCGCAGATCGCATCCGCGACCGCCGAGCTATGTGGTGCGAGAGTACGCCCGATCCCTTCGTGCCAGGGCGTGTGGGGAGACGGCGAGCGATGGCACGGACAGTGCAGCAGCTCTTGATACCGATTACCCTGCGCCCCGGAGCGCGGACTGCCAAAGGCTCCTCGATGAAACGGCCAAGACGAAGCAATGCGGAGGCCCGCGGCCACCAACGCCGCAGTGTCGGGAGGCCTTCGCTCGCGCCGGTCTGCCTGGGTGACCTCGTCGTCGCTGCCTTCGACGAGGGCGCGCTGCACAGCTCCGACCGGCGCGAGATTTCGTACTGGGCGATGAAGGAAATCGCACGCGTGCTGCTGGGCACGCCCGCGACGACCAGCAGCCCCTTGGGTCCCTGAGGTCACCGCGCGACTTGCCATGCCAAAGCTCCTCGCACTTCGAGGTCGAGCGAATGCGACTCGTCTGGTGGGCGATGGGTCTCCCACCTCGACACCGGGCTCAGGCAAGGTCGAAACGATCAGCGCTCATCACTTTGCTCCAGGCCGCCACGAAGTCACGCACGAACACGTCCTGCGAATCGTCATAGGCATAGACCTCGGCGAGCGCGCGGAGCTCGGAGTTCGAACCAAAGATGAGGTCCACACGGGTGCCTGTCCAGGTCAGTTCGCCCGTCGCCCGATCGCAGCCCTCGAACCTCTCGCCGGAGCCATCGGCAGCCGTCCACGTCGTGCCCATGTCGAGCAGGTTCACGAAGAAGTCGTTGGTGAGCGTCTCGGGACGCTTCGTGAAGACGCCGTCACGGGATTGCCCGAAGTTCGCGTTCAGCACGCGCATGCCGCCCACGAGCACAGTCAGCTCGAGCGCGGTCAGCGTCAGCAGCTGTGCTTGATCCAGCAGCAGCTCCTCGGATGGTCTCTGGTGTGGCCTCGGAAGATAGTTGCGGAACCCATCTGCTTTGGGCTCCAGTACTGCGAATGAGTCCACGTCGGTTTGCGCTTGCGACGCGTCTGTGCGCCCTGGGAAGAAGGGCACCTTCACGTCGTGTCCTGCCTTCTTTGCGGCGGCCTCCACTGCCGCGCAGCCGCCCAACACGATGAGGTCGGCAAGCGAGATCTTCACCTCCCTGGGTCCCGAGCTGTTGAAGCCCTCCTGGAGCTGTTCCAGTGTCCGCAGGACCTTCGTGAGCTCGGCCGGCTGGTTGACCTCCCAGGCCTTCTGCGGTGCAAGGCGAATGCGCGCCCCGTTCGCGCCGCCGCGCTTGTCGCTGCCGCGGAAGGTCGCCGCCGACGCCCAGGCGGTCGTCACCAGTTGGCGGATGGAGAGCCCGGACTTGAAGATCTCGGCCTTCAGAGTCGCGATGTCCCGTTCACTCACCAGGTCACGCGCTGCCGCGGGGACGGGGTCTTGCCACAGCAACTCCTCCGCGGGAACCTCGGGGCCGAGACAGCGCGAGCGTGGGCCCATGTCACGGTGGGTCAGCTTGTACCATGCGCGTGCAAAGGCATCCGCCAGCGCATCCGGGTTCTCGTGAAAGCGCCGAGAGATCGGCCCGTAGACCGGGTCCATCCGCAGCGCGAGGTCTGCCGTGGTCATCATGGGGGCGTGGCGTTTCGACGCGTCGTGCGCATCCGGCACGGAGCTCGTGGCTGCCGGATCGGTGGTCGTCCACTGCCAGGCCCCGGCGGGGCTTCTGACCAGCTCCCACTCGTGGGCGAAAAGCGTGTCGAAGTAGCCGTTGTCCCACTTCACCGGGTTGGGAGTCCAGGCGCCCTCCAGTCCACTGCTGATGGTGTCGGCGCCCTTGCCGCTGCCAAAGGCATTCTTCCAACCCAGACCTTGCTCCTCGATGCCTGCAGCCTCGGGCACCGGGCCGACGTACTTGGCCGGATCGGCAGCTCCATGGCACTTGCCAAAGGTGTGCCCCCCGGCCACGAGGGCAACGGTTTCCTCATCGTTCATCGCCATCCGCGCGAAGGTCTCCCGGATGTCCCGGCCCGACGCAACCGGATCCGGCTTGCCGTTGGGCCCTTCCGGGTTGACGTAGATCAGCCCCATCTGCACGGCCGCCAGAGGGGTGTCCAGGTCGCGGTCACCCGAGTAGCGCGTGTCGCCAAGCCACGTGTCCTCGGCGCCCCAGTAGATGTCCTCTTCGGACTCTTGGGCATCCTCGCGCCCGCCCGCGAAGCCAAGGGTCTTGAAACCCATCGACTCGAGGGCGCAGTTGCCGGCAAGGATCATCAGGTCGGCCCAGGAGATCCTGTTGCCGTACTTCTGCTTGATCGGCCACAGCAGCCTGCGCGCCTTGTCAAGACTGACGTTGTCGGGCCAGCTATTGAGGGGTGCAAAGCGTTGCGACCCCGAGGAGGCACCGCCGCGGCCGTCGCCGATCCGGTAGGTGCCTGCGCTGTGCCACGCCATGCGGATGAAGAGCGGTCCGTAGTGACCGTAGTCGGCGGGCCAAAAGTCCTGGGAGTCGGTCATCAGCGCATGGAGGTCCTTCTTCGCGGCCCCGAGGTCGAGCTCCTTGAACGCCTCGGCGTACTTGAAGGTCGCGGCGCTCGGAGTCTGCGAGGAACTGTTCCGGCGGAGAATTCCGAGGTTCAGCTGTTTCGGCCACCAATCCCGGTTGGAGCGGACTCCGGTGGTCGTGTGCATGATGGGGCAACTGCCCGCGCTCTTGTCAGGCTTGTTGCCCATGGTCGTATCCGATCGTTTGTGGTTGGCTAACCCTGCTTGTAGAGGTGGTGAGCGGCTGCACCGCCTTCGGCAAGCGCGTGCATGTCGTGCGTTCGAATCTGCACCTCCACGCAATGGGCTTCAGCTGGCGCGATGACCGTGTGAAGGGAGCGATATCCGTTGAGCTTTGGGGTCGAGATGTAGTCGTCGTATTCGCTCTCCAGGTGGCCGAATCGATGGTGGATCTGTTCGAGCAGCGCGTAGCACTGTGCGCTGGTCGACACGAGGACGCGAACGCCAATCGCGTCGAGGTGAATGTGCGAGCGAAGGCGGCCCAGGCGCCTCTTCAGCGCCATGGAATCCAGGCTCTTGAGCCGTCCGTGAATCGAAGCACGAGGATCATGAACTCGCGCCAGAGGGAGCAACTCTCTTTGGGTCGCTGCCAGAACCCTCGGGCGGGAGTCGAGACCGGTGGTCACGGACACTGGACTCGCCTATTCATGGCTTCGCGTTGCCCGCTCCGCGGCCGTGCCGCGGCTTCATTTGTTGCAAGAACTTGAACATGTCGCTGTCTGTCGTCAGCACGATTGTGGAGTTGGTCTGGAGCGTGGACTTGTACGACTCCAGCGTGCGCGTGAAGTCGTAGAGGTCGACCGCTTCCGGGCTCCGGTTGTAGGCCTTCGCGTAGATCTCGGTGGCCTGGGCGTCCGCCACGCCTCGAATCTCCTCAACCGCGCGATAGGCTTCGGATTGTATCTTGTTGAGGTCGCGGACCCGGTTGCCGCGGATGCGCGCAGCCTCGCCATTGCCCTCGGACAGAAACCGCTCGGCGATCTGACGCCGCTCGCTGATCATTCGGTCGTAGATCTTGGGGCGAACGCTTTCGTTGTAGTTGATGCGCTTGAAGCGAATGTCGAGCAGCTCGATCCCAAACACCAGGACCTTCTCGGCCGCTGCTGCGAAGATCTCCTTCTCGACCAGCACGCGGCCCTTCTCGATCGGAACCAGCATGCCGACGTCGAGGTTCTGCGCCGCGTCGCTGAGCAGGCCCTCACGCAGCGGCTTGCGCTCCCTGGTCGTGCGGATGATCTCGATCAGCTCGTGCTTGGCGACCGCGTTGCGGGTCTCGCTTCCGAGGATGTCGTCGAGGCGCGACTGCGCACTACGTTCGTCGCGCAGCCTCAGGAAGTACTGCAGCGGATCCGTGATGCGCCAGCGAGCGAACAGGTCCACCGAAATGTAGAGCTTGTCCTTGGTGGGCATGTCGGACGGGCTGCCGTCCCATTCCAATACTCGCTTGTCGATCGGGTTGACCTCCTGAATGAACGGCAGCTTGATCTTGAGTCCCGAGGTCGTCACCGGCGCTCCGACGGGCTTGCCGAACTGCGTCACGATGATCTGTTCGACCTCGTTGACGACGTAGACCGAGCTCGCCAGCACATAGATCGCGATGGCCGCCATCGGGTAGAGCGCCGCGCGTCCGAAGCGCTTCATGGCGTACTCCGTTCGCGTGGGTCCAGGTTCAGCAGCGGAACGATGCTCCGCAGCTGTGGGTCGACGATGATCTTGGAGCGCAGCCGGGGCAGCACGGCCTCCATCGTCTCGACGTAGATACGTCGCCGGGTCACCTCCGGCGCCTTGGTATATTCTGCGAGCAGGGCGCTGAAGCGGGCTGCATCGCCCTCGGCTTCGTTGAGGCGCTTGATGCGGTAGCCATCTGCCTCACGGATTCGCTGGTCCTTCTCGCCCTGTGCAAGTGGGATCACCTTGTTGTAGTCGCGCCGCGCCTCGTTGATCAGCTTCTCCTTCTCCTGCTGGGCCTGGTTCACCTCGTTGAAAGACTCCTGCACGGGTTGCGGCGGATTGATGTTCTTGAGCTGTACCTGATCGATGCTGATGCCCATGGCGTACTTGGTGGAGAGCGCCTGCATCTTCGTGAGCGCCTCGACCTCGATCTCCTGGCGGCCGATGGTGATGACCTCGTCCACGGTGCGGTCTCCGACGACCTCCCGCATCACGGACTCAGACACGTAGCGCAGGGTCTCGGCGGGCTCGCGCACTTCGAATAGGAACTTCACCGGATCGGAGATGCGGTACTGCACGACCCACTCGACCAGGGCGGCGTTGAGATCCCCGGTGACCATCTGCGTTTCGCGCCGTCCGTCACGGGAGCCCGCGCCCTGGTGGGGATCTGTCGAGCCGGGGGTGGTGAAGCCGAACTCCTGCTTGAGCTGGCGTTTGACCGGTACGATGGTCGCTCTGTCGATGCCGAGCGGGAACTTGAGGTGTAGCCCGGGTGGAATCTCCTTCAGGTACCTGCCGAAGCGCTGCACCACGGCGACCGAGTCACTCGGCACCGTATAATAGGACGTCCACAATACGGCACCCAGAAGCGCAAGACCCAGAGCCGCGGCGACGATGCCTGTCGCGCCGCGGCTCCGGAGTTGCTCGACGAAGAGACCGATACTCCGACCCAACCGTTCGTACTCGGGCTCGTCCCGGTCGCCGTTCCCATCAGATTGCATGCTGGACGACCAATGCAGAGTTCGGGCCAAGTTCGCCTAGCGCGAGCCTCCGCAGGGTGCTTCCAGCGCGAGGAGCCAGCGGCGAAGATCCGTGCGTGCGGTTCAAGCGATCTGGATCTCTCGCTCGGGAGGCTGGTCGTTTCTCGCTGTCTTGGAAATCATGAAGACCAGCATGCCATTGGTGAAGCTGGCCTCGGCGGAGGCCGGGGCCGCGTCTGTCGGAAGGTCGAACTCGCGGTGAAACACGCCAGTCTTGCACTCCGCGAGCAGGCTTCGGACGTTGTTCGCTTCAGGGCGCCGATGGCGCTCTCCCTGGATGGCCAGTGTCCCTCCCGCCATGGTCACGCGGATGTCCTTCTTGTCCGTCGCTGGTAGCTCGACCTCGACGAGGTAGCCATCATCGGTCTCGCTGATGTTGCACGGCGGACGGAATCCCTCGAATGCCTGCGCGCTGGCACCGTTGGTCTTGGGCACGGACCGCCCAAGCAAGCGACCCAGCCCAGCCTCGAGTGCGCGCAGCCTTCCGTTGCCGACCTGTCCGAGCTCTTCTCTTATTTGGATCTCCATCATTCGTTCCTTTCGCCGCACCGCCAGGTGTCTCCGGGCGCGGCGACCGATGACAAAGCAAGGAGTGTTCCAGGCGAGCCTTGCGCCCCGCAGAGGCAGAGTTCCCCCGGGACGGCACGCTTCGGCAACAGGTTGCCAACGCAGCCGGCACGGCCGTTCGCACTGCGCGCCCACCAATGGCCACCATTGGAGAGCACTGCTCCCCAGACTCGGCGGAGCCACAATCATATTGATGGACTTCCACGGCGCTTTGATGGACCTGACGAAGCACCACTCTCCACCCCCGCCGGCCCCGCTCACCCGCTGACAGCCCGGCTCGGCGGCCCCTTCCGTCGCGGCGGGACGGGCCCAGCCCCTCGCGCGCAAGATGCATTCCGAGTAACTGGTGCTCGTCTGGCCGCCCTGTGCGTGGCTACCTCGAGCTCGACCCCGCGTTTTCAGTTCCGAACGCGGTGATGGCGCGACTCCTGCATGTCCACTGTGCACGCCGGGCACATCGGCGTTAGCGGGCCAGCGACCCAGAGAGACAGGAATCATGAGCAAGGCATTGGTCAACACTACCCCGGCGGCACCTGGCCGCAACGGACCGTCCCCCTATGTGAGCCGCGACGAGATCCTGTCGCAGCTCAGCTTCGCGGACGCTGCAGTCGTGCGCGCGGCCGAGGCGGCAGCTTCCGTGGGCATGGGGGAGGAGTATCTCGATCTGCATCATCTCGACCGCGGCGTGCGCCAGGCAAACGGCACGGCGGCTCAGCTTGGCAACGTGTTGCCGAGACGCGCGGTCGGCGAGCAGCTCTGGACCCGAATCCTCGCGCAAACACCGTAGTCGCGCCAGGTGCGGGTCCGCACGCATGACATGCAGACGCTCGCCGAACGCGGCTCTGCCGCTCACCACCTCCACGAGCTGGGTTGAGTGAGACCGGACACAGCGCGTACGAGGACGTCCTCGCCTTCGAGGTGTCGCTCGGAGTGCCCTTCGATGTCAGGGGTCCTCCTCCATGGATGCGCTGGCTGGACTGCGATCGAGAGCCGCCTCGGACGCGGAGTAATCCGTCGATGCCTGCCGCCGCTTTCGGCTTACGATCACACGACTGATTGCGCCTGCCAATCGGGCCACGAGCCGACCCAGTGGGTCGAGCAGCCATCTCCGCAGTCGTGAGCTCGCCTCCAATGAGGTGATCGTGCGCGAACGCTCCATGTGTTCTTGAATCCACGCTTCGGTCTGCTGGACGACGGCGTGGTCGTTGACCTCCACCAGCGTCTCCAAGTTGGCGAGCGAAAAGGGATCCAGATTGAAGCTTCCCAAGAGGAGGCGGTGCCCATCTACAGTGGCGACCTTGGCGTGCAGCACCGATTCGTTCCACTCTTGGATGACGACTCCTGCCGCCAGCAAGCGCCGATAGAGGCTCCGCGCTGCGGCTCGCGCGAACGGGATGTCGCTGCGGCCAGCCAGTAGCAGACGGACTTGCACGCCACGCCGGGCGGCGCTTGTGATGGCGCGGACGACACCACGATCAGGCAGAAAGTAGCCGTGGGCGATATCGATACGCGACCGCGCGTCGGCAAACATCTTGATATAGCGCCGACGCAGACGCCAGCCTCCTCCGAGACCGCAGAGATGGATACGCAGTGAGCTGTTCACTGGGCCGAGCGCCTCGCGTCGAATCATCGCACCGAGGCGTGCACACTGGGGGCCGCGAATCGCGAGCGCCAAGTCGGCCCAGCCCAGGTAGGCACCCTTGTCCACGTTTTCGTCACCGATGTTGATCCCACCGAGAAAGGCAATCTCGTCGTCGACGATCAGGAGCTTGCGATGGTTGCGGCCGAACCGGCCAACCAGCAAGGCAAGCAAACGATGATAGATTCGGACCACGCAGCCGACCTCCCGCAGGGACTTCGCGACGACGCGCCCACGACGCGCTGAGCCCCAGCCGTCGATCACCACACGAACCGCCACACCTCGGCGTGCCGCGTTTCCAAGTGCTTCGACGAAGCGCGCCCCAACGCCCAACGGGGCGAAGGTGTAGACCTCCAAGTCCACACTCGTTCGGGCGTGCGCGATGGCAGAGAGCATGGCTGGGTAGGCCCGATTGCCACCGTCGAGGAGCTCCACGGACTCCTTCGCGGGGACCGTGGTGACCTCGACTTTGAGGGCGCCGCCCCCCGCGGGCGTGCCCTCAGGGTGGTGGATGCGTTCTTTGGTCACGCCGATTGCTTCTTGCGACTCAGCCATCCAAGCCAGGACAGGCCGGCTGCGGCTGAAACGACCGACCCGCCAAGGAGCCCAATCTTCGCAGCGTCCAGCATGGCAGGCGAATACGCGAGCCCGGCGATGAACAGTGACATCGTGAATCCGATTCCGGTGAGGACGGCACCGGCACACAAAAATGGCCAGCTCAGAGCCTGCCGCCGTGTCGCGAAGCCCACCCACGGGTGCAGTGTCATCTCGAGTTGTTCCAGCGGAGAAATGACTTCACGCGCCGCGCGACCGGCTTGCCGGAGGTGGGCGCGATCGGCCGTATCTCCGCTCCAGTGCTCGCCCTGCGGATAGGCCAGTACACGACCGAAGATCGCACGCAGGCGATCGTCGTTCACCCAGCCTCGCGCTGGTGTCATCAGGCCCAGCGCAACACCGGCGATCGTGGCATGGATTCCTGAGGCGTCGAATGCCAGCCAAACGACCCCGCCAAGCAGAAAATAGATGGGTATGCTGCGGATCCCGGCGCGCGCTGTTCCGAACACAACGGTGAGAAGCAAGGCCGCGCAAGTTGCAACGAGCAACGCGGCGCCAGCAGCAGCCTCGACCTTGAGAAAACGTCCGAGCGGTTTCGTAAACCGGTCGGCCCTCTCGGACGGGAGATCGGCCTCGACGCTGATCGGTTGCGGGGCGGAGGAGCCATTGTCGTGTTGCGTGGAAGGCTTGTTGACGAGGCTCCCACCCTCGTCCTCCCAGACCCGGAGTGCCTCGTCGGCCGCCGGTTCTGGTGGTTCCTTGCCGCGCGGGCCGGGCCGCGCGGCCCTTTCATGCTTCTTCACCTCGATCACCCAGGGAACGCGGATTTGGCAAGGTCGAGAAGCAGTACTTCGGTCTCTTCGCTCGCGATCAGCGACACGCCAGGCTCGGCTTCGATCCCGGCCCCATCACCTGTACCCATCGTTACCGTGCCGCAGCGCGCCGTTCCCTGCACAATGTGGAGCCAGGCGCATCGCCCCTCGGAGAGTTCGTGGACCACATGCTGCCCTCGATCGAGAATCGTCGAGAACAGGAGCGCGTCCTGGTGAATCAGCAGCGAACCGTTCTGGCCGTCCGGCGAAGCGACAACGCGCAGTAGTCGTCGTCGCCCTGCGATGCTGAACAGTCTTTGTTCATGGCCAGGCTCAAGTCCCACCACCGAGGGGCGCAGCCAGAGCTGCAACACGTGCGCCCACTCGGTCGGTGACATCGCCATCCTTTTCAGCGAACCGAGCAGCACGAGTTCATCTGCCGCGGTTTCGAGGTGCGTGGTCATCGGCCTACGCTCCCCCGCGCGTTGGCGGCTTCCCGCCCCGCCGCCTCGAGGGCGATCAGCTCTCCGACGTTGCCAGGGGTCAGGAGGCCGACCACCTTCTCCTCTTCCATGACGACCAGAACGCGGCATACGTTCTGATGGATGCGCGTCAGTGCCCCGTCGAGCGCTTCCGACGGGCTTGCCGTTTCAACTTCTCCTCGCATCGTCCGCTGAACCGAGGCGGTCGCGCCCCGGTCGGCAAGGCCTCTCAACACATCGGCATGCGTAAGGACACCTACCAAGCGAGATTGAGCGTCCATCACCGGGAAGTCCTGCTGAAACCCGGCTAACGTAAGCTCTACGGCTCGCGACATTGGGTCAGTCGGGGCTACGGTTTTGAAGTTCGTGATCATCCCCTGGCCAACCGACAGGCCCTCGAGGGCGACTCGCACCGTCGAGAGGGAATGCTCCGCTTGAGCACCGAGCCATACGAAGACTGCGATCACGATGAGGAGCGGGCTTGCAAACAGCCCCACTACGCCGAAGAGCACTGCAACCCCCTGGCCGACACGCGCGGCCGTCTGGGTGGCGCGCTCTGGAGCCATGCGCATGGCGAGAAGCGCTCGAAGGACCCGGCCGCCGTCCATCGGATAGCCTGGAAGTAGGTTGAATGCGGCAAGAGAGACGTTGATCCACATGAGCTGCGCCAAGAACGATCCGTCGGCGAAGCGAAAAGTTTCGATGGCGACTTGCCCCTTGGCCAGCAACAGGAGGACGAATATCGCTAGGGCGATGGCGATGTTTACCGCGGGTCCAGCGAACGCCACGAGAAGCTGTTGCGTCGGTTTTTCCGGCATCTTCTCGAGTCGAGCGATACCCCCAATGGGCAGAAGCGTGATGTCTTGGGTACGGACGCCGAAGCGCCTTGCCATGAGCGCGTGACCGAACTCGTGCAGCACCACCGTGGTGAACACCGCGAGGAGCAGGAAGGTGCTGCGCGCAACCACTTCAAGGCCCTGTCCGGCAACAAGGCCTCCGAACGCCAAGAATGCCATCAGCAGCAGAAAGGTCCCGTGGACGTAGACGTCGATGCCGGCAACCGTCGCGAGCTTCCACGACCATCGGAACGCGGGAACTCGGGGCGGTGACGCATCGGAGCGCGGCGCGGCCGTCCTCTCAGCGTGCGACCTCGCAAAGTCCGTCACGAGTCACCTCCGCCACGCAAGATGACCTCCAGTCGCTGACGCATCGTGAAGGGGATTTCGGGAAGGGATGCCAGCACCTGATGGGCGGCGGCGAGATGATCGAGGTCCTCATGCACAAACCCCATGAGCTCCTGTTGGTCCTGGGCGAAGGACATGGCGCGCGGCTCTCGAGGAAGCTCCGATGAGCTCTCGTCGGGGCGCGGCGGGGATCCGCCAAGCTCAGCGACAAGTTCGCCTACAGCGTGGGCGAGGCGAGTTTGGTCGCTGTGCAGGTGCCGAAGGTATTCCTGCCCGTCGGGCTCCGAACGTTCGATCGCTGCCTGAATGGCAGTGGCCACGCAATGGTGGAGCTCGACGATTCCGGAGAGCTTGGCGATGGCTATCGCATCCGGGGGAGCTGGTGATCGCCAGGCCTTTGCCATGCGGCGATAGAAGCGCACCAGTGATTCCTGGATCAATGGAGTCATGGGGCTAACCCTCGCCCCCAATGTCCAACTCAAAAGAGCCGTCTGGATCGAGGTGATCGAGCAAATCTTGGTCGAAACCGGGATGAGAACTCTTGGCCTCGTCGAACATCCTTTTCGCGTCCTCGAGTCGGAGTAGTCGATTGGCAATCATTCCCGCTTGAATGAAGCCGATCCACCGATGCAGTTTGGTCTTGGGCCAGTTGTCGGCCTGGTTCACTACCCGGTTGCACATCCATTGAAGGTGCTTCAGCCGCAGTGAGGCCGGCTGCTCGAGGGGGGGCTTGTCCCATGCCGCGATCAGGTCACCACATTCTTCAGCCATCGCGACAATCAGCGGCACGTCGTCATGTGTGAAGGAGGACGTTGCGTTCCCAGTAGATTTGTCTCGCCGTCGATCCCTTGCCGCGTCTCGTAACTGGTCTCGTTCGCTGTCCCGCGATTCATCTCGCTTCGCGTCCCGGCCTTCGTCGCGCTTTCTGTCCCGCGATTCATCGCTGACGTCCGCTCGAGCGCGAATGGGACCGATGCCGCTCTCGTAACTGAACTCTGCATCGCAGTTCTCATCGCGAATTGCATCTCTGAGTTCATCTCTACCCGCATCGCGGGCTTCATCTCTACCCGCATCGCGGTCCTCATCTCTACCCGCATCGCGGTCCTCATCTCTACCCGCATCGCGGTCCTCATCTCTACCCGCATCGCGGGCTTCATCTCGCTCCGCATCGCGGTCCTCATCTCGCCCGGCATCGCGGGCTTCATCTCGCGTTTGATTGCGGAGTTCCTCTTGCCCAGGTAGAGGGGCCTCGTCCCATCCCGCACTACCGGCATCGTCGCGCTCCGCGTCGCGGTCCTCATCCCGTTCTGCATCCCTGACATCGTCTCGTTCCGCGTCGCGGTCCTCGTCGCGGTCCTCATCCCGTTTCGCGTCCCTGACATCGTCGCGCTTCGCGTCGCGGTCCTCATCCCGTTTTGCGTCCCTGACATCGTCGCGCTTCGCGTCGCGGTCCTCATCCCGTTTCGCGTCCCTGGCATCGCCGCGCTTCGCCACATTCGTGGCGGCTCCTTCCTCGACAACCGCCAAAGACGTTGATTCGGAACCTATGCGTTCCCCATTCATGCCGGCCTCCTCTCTTTTGGAATTGCTGTTTCAGCCCGGCCGGAGTTCCCCGATGAGCTCGGCGCGGATTCGCGTCTCGGGCCGTCCATGGAGCGAGAATTGTCCAGCGTCATTGAGGCAATCGCAGGCACCGCGTTGGATGCCCTCACGGTCTGGTCGGCCTCCATCATGGCGTTGCGCATTTGTTCGGTGAGCGTGGTGAGATTCCCGGGCGAATGGGGGATCAGGATCGCGTTGGTCCGCGACGACGCGCCTATCTCCTTGAGCATGTCGAAGTACTGCGTCATGAGCACGAGGTTCATCACGTCCTTGGCGGTCGTACCGGGAACCGACTTTCGAAACTCGTCGACGGAGTCCCTGAGGCCGGCCACAATGGCCTGCCGCTGGTCTGCAATTCCTCGGCCTTGAAGCGCCTTGCTCTGTGCGTCGCCCTCGGCTGCCTTGACCCGTAGGATCCGATCGGCCTCGCCCCTCTCGGTTGCGGCGACGCGCATTCTCTGCGCGGCGTTGATTTCATTCATCGACTCTTTGACTTTGGGGTCCGGATCGATGTCGGTGACGAGCGCCTTGAGGATGCCGTACCCAAAGTCCTCCATGACTTGAGCCAACTCGCTCTTGACTATGTTCGCGATGTCATCCTTCTTCTCGAACACGTCATCGAGGCGTATTTTGGGCACCTGTGCCCGTACGACGTCGAACACGAACGAAGTGATCTGCCGGCGCGCGTCGTCGAGCTTGTAGAAGGCGTCGTAGACCTTGTCGGGCAGCACGTAGTACTGGACCGCGACGACCATGTGGACGAAGACGTTGTCTTCGGTCTTCGTCTCGATCTCGACGTCGAGCTGCTGGACCCGAAGATTGACGCGACCGACGACTCGGTCCAGGAGCGGGATCTTGAGCTGGATGCCCGGGCCAGCCTCCCGCATGAACTTCCCAAGCCGTTGAACGACGGCTGCGGTGCGCTGCTCGACCGTGAAGAAGGTCGCGCCGAGCAAGGCGAGGATGGCGATACCCGATACAACGACGACGAGAAGAATGGGGATCTCAGGCAGCATGTCACCATTCAACGCAAAGATGGTGCCAGCTAACTTATCAAATGATATCAGCTTGCTAAGAGCACGGCGCTGGTCTGCAAAGTCGATCTGATGCGCTGGGCATCATTTTGATGTAGGCGTGACGAACGCTCCGAGCAAGTGTGGATGCGGGTCACGCGCCTGGGTCAGGGCGTGGATGTTGCAGGGCTGCTACAGCAGGATGCCATCGCGCGTACCACCAACGTGCTGCGCAGTACGCCGAGCTGCTGGCGCGCCACCACGTCGAGCGCGTGCGGGCCACGGCGACGAGCGCAGCCCGCGACGCCAGCAATGGCCAGGCCTTCTTCGAAGCGGCACAGAGCGTGCTGGGGGTGCGGCCGGAGCTGCTGTCGGGTCAGGAAGAGGCCCGTCTTTCGTTCCGCGGCGCGACCGCGGGGCTGCCGCTCGAGCGCGAACCGTTCCTCGTGATCGACATCGGCGGAGGCTCGACCGAGTTCGTGCTAGGTCGGCGACAGCCCGAAGCCGGAGTCTCGATCGATATTGGCTGCGTGCGCATGACCGAGCGCCACCTCCACGGCGACCCCCCGGGCCCCGCCGAGCTGAGTGCCTGCGCAGCCGACGTGGCGCAGCTGCTTTCAACCGTCCGCGAGGCGATCGACGTTGCCGCCGCACGGTGTGTCATCGGCGTGGCGGGAACGGTCACCACGATCGCTGCGCTCGTGCGCGGGCTCCACCACTACGACGCCAGCCGGACCCATCACATGCGTCTGTCGAGAGCGCAGGTCCAGACCCAGTTCGATCGCTTGAGCAGTGCTACGGTGCAAGCGCGGCGCAGCATGCTTGCCGAGTCGGGGCGCGCAGAAGTCATCGTAGGCGGCGCCGTCGTGCTCCTCACACTGCTGCGCGAGCTCGACATCCCAGAGCTGTTGGTCAGCGAGACAGACATCCTCGACGGGCTGGCGATGTCGCTGTTGGAGGCGCCCGCAGGGACGTAGAGCATCGCACCCGCACGAGGGCTCGACGAGCGTGCGCTCGAGCAGCTGGCGCTCGGGTGGTCGGTTACGCGGCTACGGGCTGGCGCGCGGCAAGAGCGTCGACCACCTACGGCCGGTTCGCGGATCGAACAGCGTCGTTGGCTCTTCATAGACACGTCCCGTCCGATGCAGCTTGCGCAGCGCGCGGGCCAGCGACATCGACTGATAGCGCTCCGGCCAGCGCTCGCGGAGGACCTCACGCACCCGCGGTGCGTGACGCGAGCTCATCGATGGGAACAGGTGGTGCTCCACGTGGTAGCCGAACCGCAGCGTCAGCCACTCCAGCCAGCGCGGTGCGGTAACGCTGAGACTGTTCACGAGTGGATCGTTGACGTCGGTGAGTGGGCTCAAGCTGTGGTTGGTCATGATGAACGCCATCACGATGGCGTTTGCCACGATCAGCGGCAGCACGAATACAAACACGAAAGCATGGAACCCCAACACGACAGCTAGCGAGGTCCAGAGCGCGATGCCGACAGCCGTCTCGGCGATGGCCAGCCGGTGTGCGCGAGTCGAAAGAAACCCCCTCGTCCTCGCCGAAAACAACATGTGTGCACTCTGGACCGAAAAGCCTACCAACAGTCCGATCGCCCCGGTCCAGCTGCCCCGGCCCAGAGCGAAGTGATCCGTGATGAAGCGCACGCGTCGACTGGCTCGGTACTCCTCTAGCGTGGGATTGGCGTCCGGATCCACGCCAGCGCGGTTTGCGTTGCTGTGATGAACGCGGTTGTGCCACGCGATCCAGAGCCGCGGTGACAACGTAAAAGGGAGCAGCGAAAACAGTCCGATAGCGTAGCGTATACGCTGATCGCGCACGACCGCGCCATGCAGCGTCTCGTGAGCGAGAAACGTCAGACCCGCGAAGGCGGAGCCGATCGCGAGGGACAGGAAGCACGCGACGATCCACGACACGGGGTGCTGAGATATCAGTGTCGCTGACAGCGCGATGATCGCGACGTGCACGGGAAACCAGACGAGGCGTGACCGCGACGGCGCGAACACCCCCGCAGGTAGGGCGGACTTGAGCTCTGCTGCGTAGTACGGAATTCGATGCAGAATCATGAAACCTACCCGATTCAGCAGGCCAACACCGGCAGGCAAATGCTACATAAGCACCCGCTCGGGGCGTCAAGATTGCCATTCACTCAGCGAGGGACAACCACGTCGCCGAGTCCAGTCGGGACGTTTTCGTGGCCGCCCGCCGATCCCAATGTGCCTCGCGGCGCGGTAGCCGATTGCGGTGCGGCGGGATGGCCGCTGGCGAAGGGACCTTCGACGGGAGAACCTTCGAGTTCCGCTACAACGCCCTCGCGGCACCAGCGGACGGTGCGCGTTGAAGGCCGACCGTGGAGGCCGCTCCCTGACCGAGGTGTTCGAGGACCGCGAGACCGGCAGACTCGATCTCCTCCCGAACCCTCCCGGTGTGGGCAGCGCAACCGGCCCACGACCGCATGTCAGCGCACGTACTCGGGGTGAAACTTGGGCGCGTAGTAGCTGTCGTTGAGCTTGCCCACCAGTTCGCGGGATTCCACCAGGTCGGCCTCCAACAGCTGCCGCGAGGTAACGAAGCCCCGGAACTTGTGCTGGGGATCGAGGACGACGAGTTGGCGCAGGTCGTGGTCGACCATGATGGCCTTCGCGACTTCGTAACGTTCATCCGTCGAGATCCAGTACGGCGGTGAGGTCATCATCTCTTCGACCCTGCACGAGCTCAGGTCGAGACCGTCCAGGACCACGCGCCGGATGAGGTCGCGTCCCGCGAAGACCCCCACGACACGCTCGCCCCGGATCACCGCCACGGCTCCCAGGTCCCTCTCCCGCATAATTTCGAGCACCTGCCTGAGGGGCAGGCCTGCTTCGACACTGCAGTTCTGTTGGCGTTCTCCGAGGATGTCCAGAATCGTTGTTCCCATGTATTTCTCATTCCGCATGCCTGAGGACGATGCGATCCCCCAATCAGATTGAAGGGATCGCGGTTATCGCCGCCTGGCTTCCATTTGTCGTTCTCGTCAAAGTCGTTGACTTCGTCGTCTCTTCCGCCCGCTCCTTGAGCATGACGTCCCGCACACCTTCGGCGATGGGTGTTCACCCTCTATCGCTGCACGTTCCATGCCGAGTCCGAACCTCGCGCCGGTCGAGGTGCAAGCAGAAGGAACTGCCAGCGGAGGCAGGGGTACGGGATAGTCGGCGTCGGACCGCATGATGTCGGGGCGATTCTGTTGGCGAGCAGAACGAGCTCACGGCGCGGCGCGCTCCCTGACGCACAGCGCGGCCGCACCCCTCCGGATGCACGAGCCGCCGAGCGCCCTGCGTGCTATCATGAGAACATGCTACTCGTAGTCCTCGCCGCGCTCGCGCTCCTGCTCTTCGTGCTCATCACGATGCCACGCAAGCGAAGGGGGGCTGCGTTCGACTGGACGTACCGTCGGCCCTGGTGGCGCCCACGCTGGGCGTTTCCCGACAACCGATGAGGCGGCGTCCGGGTCGGCCCGAAGGACGCCGTCAGGTCGGCAACGGCGGCGCGCGTTCCCCGTCATCTTCCAGAGCGAGATCGACGAGGAGGACCTCGGCCCTTCCCTTCGCGGTAAACGAAACTGTGGGGTTGCCTTGGACACCCACACCGTCACCGGCGGTCATCAGCAGCTCGCCAAGCGCGATCTCCCCTTCCAGCACGTGCAGCCACGCACATCGGTCTCCAGCGAGGGTGTGAACGAGGTGCTGGCCCGGATCGAGAAGTGCGGAGTACACGGACACGCTCTGTTGAATTCCGAGCGATGCGCCTAGCTCGCGATTGGAAGCCACAGCGCACAGAACACCGCTGCGGTGTGCGACAGAAAACCGCCTGTGTACGTCGCTCGGCTTCAGACCAACTCGAGCGGGACGAATGCCGATTCGATACACGTGCGACCAGTTGGAGGGCGAGGGGTTGGTCTCTGAGTGTTGGACGCCGCGCCCGGCGCTCATATGTCGAAAGTCACCGGCGTAGATCGTACCGGAATCGCCGAGCGAGTTCTCGTACTCGAGCGAACCCCGAAAAATGTACGTGAGCATTTCCACGTCCCGGTGGGGGTGGCGCCGTATGCTGAATCCGGGCGGCACTCTATCCTCCTCGAGGAGGTGCAGGGCGCCGAAGCCTGCAGCGAGCGGGTCCGAGCGGTCACGCGGATCGAAGGTCGCCCAGGTCTCGCGCTTCATCTTCTGGTAGTGGCGACGTTCTCGAGCTCTTCGCAACGTGATCATGGGCCTCTCCGCTCGCTACTGCCCGCCCGTTTCAGGGGTACTTCTCCGATGCGTGCCCATGGAGGAACCCAGGTGCGTCAGTCCGCCGGTCCCGGGGCTTGCCCAAGGGCCCGTTGGAGGCCGCGTGTCGCCGCCTGGTAGGCCGAAAGCGCCTGCCCCAGTGAGTCCAGCATGGGTGCGGCAACCGCCGCGTCGTAGGCGCCATCGAGCCCGGCCAGGTATTTCTGGTAGCGCGCGGTGGCAGTCCGAAGTGCATCCACGGCCGCAACCATGGCCGCGTGATGAGGACTGAGCTTGGTGGGGACCTGCAGCGCCTGCACACCGGCCACGAGCGCGTCCATGCGAGGGCCGCACGAGCGCAACACTGGCGCGAAGGCCCCCCCGAGGAGGCCGCCCATCCGCGCGAAGCGGGTACGGACTCCCGCTGCGTCGAGCTTCGACGGCCTGGCGTCCACCAGTGTACAGGCGAAGAAGTCGCCGAGCTGCTCGCGCTCGAGCAGCCGGCTGGCGGCAGCCGCCTGCTTGTAGGCCTCGGCGCGCCCGATCCGCTCGGGCAGCGTGGCTCCGAGACCGACTAGGACCAGCAGCCCCGCGGCAACTGCGGCGATGCGCCCGCCCGTGATGGCATGTCGGATGGTCATGCGTGCCTAGGCCTTGCCCTTCGAGATCAGCTGCAGCGGCGGCTGCTTTGGAGCCGTCTTGACCTTCGCCCGTTCGGCCTGCTTTGCCTTGACTGCGCCCTTCTGTTCTTGCGCACGTCGTTTCGACTTCGGTGACTTGTCGCCCATGCCATATCTCCAGTGCTCTTGGTTCCAACTCTACCCATCTCATGCAAGTTCGTGACCAGCATCGCAATCCCGGCCAAACCGCTCACCACGTGGCCGGACACGGCCGGGCCCATCAATGTGATGGTCGCCCGCGTCGAAATGTGTTGGCCAGACGCTCCGCGGCGCGGCGACGGAACGACGAGCCGGACAGCTGCTCAGTCGACGGACCCGCCTGGTGGCCCAAGCGAATCGCTGGCATCGACGCTGTGGTTGCGCGCGAGCCAACTGAGTAGCTCGCGGATGCGACCGGTGGCCAGGGCGACGCTGGTATCGGCCGCGCCGTAGTAGAGGTGGAGCGTGTCGCCGTCGTCGCCCACGGTGTAGCCGCAGGGAAAGGTCACGTTGCCGACGTCACCCTCGCGCTCGTAGGGCGCCGAGGGGCCGAACACCCAGGAGTCTCCCCGCTGAATGCAGCGCTCGGGCTGGTCGAGCGCGAAGAGCGCCAGTCCCAGGCGATACAGGCACCCGGCCGGTGTGTGGCGGACGCCGTGATAGATCATGAGCCAGCCGGCCTCGGTTTCGATCGGCGGCGGTGATAGCCCCACCTTGTTGGCGTCCCACCACGAGCCTTTGCGAGCCAGCAGCATCATGTGGTGGTTGCCCCAGTTGCGGAGATCCGGCGAGTAGGAGATCCAGACATGCCCGCCCGACTCGGTCGCGGGTCGATGGACGAGTGCGAAGTTGCCGTTGATTCTTCTTGGAAGCAGTGCGGCGTCCTTGTCGTCAGGTTGCATGACCAGGCCGTAGCGATCGAAGCTGCGGAAGTCGTCGGTCAGGGCCAGCGCCACGCCCGGGCCATCCCTGCTGAATGCGGTGTACGCCACCGCGTATCGCCCCAGCTCGGCAACGAAGGTGATGCGCGGATCCTCGATGCCCCACAGCTCCTCCGGATGTAGTCCCGGGTCCGGTGTCAGTGTGGGGTGCTCGTCGATGACCCACCCGTCGATGCCATTGGGCGAGCGGGCGGCACAAAGGTGCGAGTGGCCGCGCCGATCTTCCACCCGGCACAGCAGCAGCGTCGTGCCGTCCTGTAGGCGAATCGCGCCCGGATTGAAGACCGTGTGAGCCGGATAGGGCCAGTCGGCTGCGGTCAGAATCGGATTGCTCGGGTGGCGCTGAAACAGCTCCTCGAACCCGTCGTGAACCGTCAAGGGCCCACCGGGCTGCTTGCCTGCTGCGGCTGGTGGCCGGCCGTTGCCGCTGTTTGAACGGCCGGAAGCTCAAACTGGCGCATCTGCATGAGTGCCATGAGAAACGAAAGAGTCGACTCGGCCCCTTGGTTCTCGTTTCGGCGGTCGACATGCAGCCCGTCCCTGCACCCCCCCGTTGTCGAGTCGTAGAGCCAAGTATCGAGCTGGTTGCGTCCGAGGAACCAGTCGAAGGCCGTTCGACCAGGAACCTCCCAGGACAGCTCACCGGTAGCTCGGTACGCCTGCAGGCACGCCGATACCATCCCGCACGCCTCGACGGGCTGTTGATCGAACGTCGCCCTTTGGCCGCCGCGCACGTAGAAGCCATCGCTGCCGATGGGCGCGAAGAGGCCGTCTTCGTCCTGCTGCACGGAAGCCAGCCAGGCTAACGACCGCAGCCCGGTGGACACCATCTCGTCGTTGTTCATGGAGACGCCAGCGGCGATCAACGCCTGGGGCAGGCGAGCATTGCAGTAGGTGAGCCGGTCTTCGCACCACATCCACTGCTGGTCACTGTGGCTCCGAAAGCAGGCCAGCAGGCGCTCCGCGAGCACGTGGCCGACCGCGGCTGCGGGCTCGGCGCCGTCGTAGAGCACGCCGCGCTCGCAGACGCCCAGCAGCGCGTAAGCCCAGGCGCGCGGGCTGGTGAAGGCGGTCACGGCGGGAATTGCCGCATCGAAGATCTCAGTCGCAAGCCGTCTCTGGCCGTCGTCGTTACTGTGACCCATGACTGTGCCGAGAGCCCAGAGCGCCCGTCCGTGACTGTCCTCGGACCCCACGCTCTCCGTCCACTTGCGCGAATAGCTGAAGAAGTTGCGAAACCGTCCGAGTTCTGCGTTGAACGCGTGGCGAACAAACGCCAGATAGCGCACCGAAAGCTCGCGCAACGCAGCTGACTCATCGACGCCGGCATCCTCGGCCATCGTGAGCACCACGACGCCCCGCGCGTTGTCGTCGAGGCAGTAGCCGTCTTCGTACCGTGGCACGTGAAAGACCGCGTGCTGGAGCAAGCCCGTGCCGTCCGTCATCACGCGCAGATGCGACAGGTTGACCTCGGGATGTCTCCGGGTGCGCTGCGCCCGGGCGGGCGGCGCCGTGCCGTCCCCAGGACGTGCCACCCGCTCGGCGACCGCGCGCCGAAATGTCCGCATGTACGCCTCCGCAACCGTGGGCCAGGCCATCGCTTGACCGAAGCTGCTGCAGCGTCGTTCGATCTCGTGGCGGCGTGAATCATCGCTGATCAGGTCGATGACCTCACTGGCCATCGCGGCTGAATCCTGGAATGGAACAAGGACGCCGCGGCCCTCCGCGAGCTGCTCCTGCGCATATCGGTAGGGCGTCGATATGACAGCCTTGCCGCAGCCCACGGCGTAGGCGAGCGTGCCCGATGTGGTCTGCTCCGCCTTGCGATAGGGGGTGATGTACACGTCCGCGGCGGACAGAAAGTGCACGAGCTCCGTCTCACTCACGAAGCGATCGTGGAAGATCACGTTTTGCTCGACGCCGAGAAGGTGCGCCCGCGAGTCGAGGAGCACGCGGTAGGCCTCACCCTGCTGCTCCTTGACGTGCGGATGGGTGGCACCGAGCACGATGTAGAGTGCACGCGGGTGGCGTGCCACGATTGCCGGAAGAGCCTCGATGACCTGCTCGATGCCCTTGTCCGGGGAGAGCAGTCCGAACGTCAGCAGGATCGGCTGGCCCTCCACCCCGAGCAGCCGCTTGCTTCGCGCAGCGTCTGGCAGCGCCGGGATTCCATGCGGGATCAGGTCAATCTTCGTGGGCGCCACGCCGTGCACTCGATGCAGCAGCGTGGCCCCGTCCTTGCTCATGACGACGAGTCGCTCGGACAGCTGGCACAGCTCGTCCATGACGGCCCGCTGCGCCGCGCTCGGCTCCTCGAGAATGGTATGCAGCGTGGTGACGATCGGCGCCCGGACGCCGCGCAGTAAGTTGAGAACGTGCGCTCCTGCCTTGCCGCCAAAGATCCCGTACTCGTGCTGCACGGACAACACGGCGACGTCGTTCACGTTCAGAAAGTCGGCCGCGCGGCGGTATGAAGCAGGTTTGCCCTCCTGTACCCGGCAGTGCACCTGATCGGGGTAGTCGTACTGCTTGCCCACATCGTCCATGGCGACAGCGAAGCAGTCCACCTCGGGTGCGAGCTCACGGAGCGCGCTGCCGAGATGCGCGGTAAAGGTCGCGATGCCGCACCTGCGGGGCGGGTGGCTCCCCAGCAGCGCGATTGCGCCGAGACCTTCTCGCGCGCCAGGGGCGCTCAAGAGACCACTCCCGCCGGCGGTGTCCGAAAACCCTTGGCCTCGGGGGAGGCTTCGGCGATCAGGGCTTCCGTCGTGAGCATGAGCGAAGCCACGGAGGCCGCCTTCTGCAGTGCGACGCGCACGACCTTCGCCGGGTCCAGGACGCCTGCGTCGAACAGGTCCTCGTATGCGCGCTTGGCGACGTTGTAGCCGTATGCGCCCTGACCTTTGAGTACGTGGGCCACGATCACCGCACCCTGCTCGCCCCCGTTCTCGGCCATCTGGCGAAGGGGCTCCTCGAGTGCGCGGGCGACGATGCGGACCCCGAGTTGCTGGTCGCCCTCGAGCCGTAGCTTGCGTAGCGCCGGAAGTGTGCGCAGCAAGGCGACTCCACCACCTGGCACGACGCCCTCCTCGACAGCGGCGCGCGTCGCGTCGTGCGCATCCTCGGTACGCGCCATCTTCTCCTTCATGGCAGCCTCCGATGCCGCGCCGACGTGAATGATCGCGACGCCGCCTGCGAGCTTGGCGAGCCGTTCTTTCAGCCGGTCGCGGTCGGCGTCCGATGCGGCCAGCTCGATCTGTGCCTTCAGCTGCTTCACACGTCGGTCGATGTCTGCCTTCTTGCCGGCGCCCGAGATCAGCGTGGTCTGACCAGCCTCGACGGTGATCTTCTTGAACCGCCCGAGGCCATCGAGGGTCAGACTGTCGAGCTTGACACCGAGTGCCTTGGTGTAGGCCTGGCCGCCCGCAACCGCGGCGACATCCTCGAGCATCTCCGTGCGAAAGGCGCCGAACCCCGGTGCCTTGATGGCACACACGTCGAGGTTGCCCCGCAGCTTGTTGACCACGAGCGTCGCCAGCGCGTCCTTGTCGACGTCTTCCGCAATCACAAGCAAGGGCTTGCCCGACTCGCTCACCTGTTCGAGTAGCGGCAGCAGATCCTGCATGCTCGACAGCTTCTCGTCGTAGATCAGAACGTAGGCGTCGTGGAGGACCGCCTCCATCCGTTCGGCGTCGGTGATGAAGTACGCCGAGAGGTAGCCGCGGTCGAAGCGCACGCCCTCGGCGAACTCGACGGTCGTCTCGATCGACTTGGCCTGCTCGAGCGTGACGACGCCTTGCGGGCCCACCTTCTCCATGGCCTCGGCGAGCAGCTCTCCGATGACGCTATCGCCGTTTGCAGCGATGGTGCCGACCTGGGCGACCTCCTTGCGCCCACGTAGCGGGCGAGATGTCTTCTCGAGCTGGACCACGACGGCCGTCACGGCGGCTTCGATGCCACGCTTGAGCTCCATCGGGTTGGCGCCCGCGGCGACCATCTTCGCACCCTCGACGTAGATCGCCTGCGCGAGAACGGTCGCGGTCGTCGTGCCGTCACCGGACGCGTCCGAGGTCGCCGATGCGACGTCCTTGACCATCTGCGCGCCAATGTTTGCGCAGCGATCCTCGAGCTCGATCTCGCGAGCCACGGTGACCCCATCCTTGGTGATGATGGGAGCGCCCCATGGCTTCTCGATCAGCACGTTGCGGCCGCGAGGCCCGAGCGTCACCTTGACCGCGTTGGCCAGCGCATCGAGGCCAGAGGCCATTCGCGCGCGCGCGTGCTGGTCGTATAGTACTTGCTTGGCAGCCATGGTGGATAGTCCAGTCTCCGCTCGGGGAGCGAGGTAAGCGGTTGTCGGCGGGGCCCGGGCTCTCTAGCCGCGGCCTCCCAGATCGCAATAGAAAAGCGGTACGCGGCAGGCGCGGCAGAGGACGAAGCCGTCCGGATCCTCCCCGTAGATGCGTGGACCAACCGCCCCGTGATTCTCGCTGCAGCCCGCTCTCCACCATGCGATCGCCTCGCGCTGTGCCGCGCTGAAGTCGAACCCGTCCATGCGGTTAGCGGGAGGGGGAATGTCGCCGGGCTGTTTCATGGTCTCATGGGTGTGCACGTGCAAGGTCCGAGCCATGTTGGGAATCCGCGAAGATCTCGCGCCCGGGGGGTGGTAGGGTGCGAAGCGCGGCCCAAGGTCAGTCGAAACGAATGACTCTCGGTCGCTTTGATGGAGGCATCCATGCGGGTAGAAGACCTCGCCCACAACGAGCTGCTGGAGCTCGACCCCGCGGGAGGCGTGATTCGCTTCGCGGGGCAGCGCGCGCTGGTGGTCGACGCGGTGGCGATGGGACTGCTGCGCAAGTACCTCGTGGAGAACTTCGGCCTGACCGCCGCGCGTGCCGTGCTCACCCAGTTTGGCTTCGCCCACGGCTTCCGTCTGGCGGCCGCGCTGCGCGAGGAGTTCGCGTGGGCGGGCGACGACGAATGGCGAATGGCGGGTGCCCACATCTTCGCCCTCGAGGGGCTGTTCCGCACCCAACCGGGTGGTGACGACCTGCTCGCTCCCGCCGGAGGGATGCTGCTGGCATCCTACGAGGCGGAACAGCACCTGCTTCATTTCGGTCGCGCTGACTCGTTTGTGTGCTGGACCATTTGCGGCCTGATGAGCGGCTACCTGAGCCATACCGAGGGCAAGGAGATCTACGTCCTCGAGGACCGCTGTCTGGGCAGCGGGCACGCCGCGTGCCATCTGATCGGACGGACCCGCGAGCAGTGGGGCGACAAGCGTGAGGCGGAGTTGGCGCTGTTCGATCGTCGACGTTTGGTCGAATCTCTCGAGGTATCGCTCAGCAGGGTGATGACGACTCTGCAGGCTGCCGAGCAGAAGCTACTGGCCCACCGTCAGGCGCTGGTACGGGTCGCCGACACCATCGACGACACGCATGGGATCGTCGCGAAGAGCACAACGATGCAGCGCGTCGTGGATCTGGCGCGTCGCGTGGCCAACGTGGACGCCACCGTGCTCATCACCGGAGAGAGCGGCGTGGGCAAGGAACGCATCGCACGGTTCGTGCACGACGAGTCGCCCCGATCCGTGGGCCCCTTCATTGCCGTCAACTGCGGTGCCATCACGGAGACCCTCCTCGAGAGCGAGCTGTTCGGACATGCACGCGGGGCGTTCACCGGCGCGACCGCGGACCGCCCGGGCCTGTTCGAGGCCGCCAATTTCGGCACCATCTTGCTCGACGAAATCGGTGAAGTCTCCACGGGCATGCAGGTCAAGCTCCTGCGGGTGCTGCAGGAGCGGGAGGTGAGGCGGGTCGGCGAAAACAAGAGCCGACCGGTGGACGTGCGCGTTCTGGCCGCGACCAACCGCGACCTTTCCGCTGCGGTCGCCGACGAGACATTCCGCCAGGATCTGTATTACAGGCTCAATGTCGTCGAGCTGCGAGTACCGCCCCTGCGAGAGCGCCGCGAGGACATCTTGCCGCTCGGCCGGTTGCTGCTCGAGGACGCAGCCACGCGCATGGCACGCGACGTTTCGGGGCTCACGCCTGGCGCCGCCGATCAGCTTCTTCGTTATCGCTGGCCAGGTAACGTGCGGGAGCTGGAGAACGCGATGGAGCGCGCAGTTGCGCTCGCGCGCGGCAATCGGATCGAACGTGACGATCTACCTGAGGAGGTGCGCGAGGCACTGGCGACGCCGGTGGTCTCCGGTGCCGATGTGCGGTCCCTCAGCGACGTGGAAAAGGAGTACATCCTCGCGGTGCTGAAGCTCAACGGCGGCAATCAGACGCGCACCGCCAAGCAACTTGGGATTGGCTCTGCGACTCTCTACCGCAAGCTCAAAAGCTATGGCCTCATCGCGGGCCGGAGCGGAGCCGCGCCCACCTGACGGCGGGCCCTGGCAGAGCTCACCTTCTAGAGTTTGGCTACCAGCGCGAGTTGCAGCTCTTTCTGGGCAGCATCATACCCCGCCGAGGCCTCCCCAAATGCCTGGACCATAGGCAACGCGGTCGCGGGATCGTATTCGCGTTCGGCCGCCGAGAGGTACGTCAGGTAGGCGGTGTTGGCTGCGGCCAGGGCGCCGGTCGCAGCGACGAGCTTCGCGTGCTCCGGTCCCAGGTCATCCGGCACCTGCAGCGCCTCGAGGCTCCCGCTCAGCGCCTGCAGCTTCGGCTGGCAGGTCTGGAACGTCGTCGCGTACGACTTGCCGCGGCTCTCGACGATGCGCTGCAGCGACGCGCTCACCTGCTCGGCGCCGAGCTTCGCGGGGCGATAGCTGGGAAACACACAGCCGAGAAATGCGTCGAGCTGCACACGCTCGATGTCGGCCATGCCCGATGCCGCCTGGGCGTAGGAGTCGGCGCGTCCCATGAACTGCAGCGATAGGAGCGCGACGCCCAGCAACACCACGGCACCGACACCGAGCCCCGCGAGCTGCCGGCCATTGCCGCGGTTCATCTTGGAGGCCTCCTCCTCGATGCTGATGCGACCCGGTGGGTGCGAAGCTGGTGCGCCATGCACCTCTGGAGTTGTTCTGTTGTTCATCTCGTCTCCTTCTGGAGCGTTGCAGTGCTCGAGCCCCCCAAAGGGGACCTTCGTTCAGCGCAACTTGGGTGCACCTTCCGTGCCAGCTCTGCGGGTCGAGTAGGAGTGGAGGATGCGATGAGTCCATCAGCGCGTGGCGTCTCCGGCCTCGACATCGGTTGGCGCTTGTGAGCCATGTTGCAGGTACAGCTCGACGCCGTTGGCAGGCAGGGGAGCCTCGCGCGCATTGCGCAGAATGGCGAGCCGAGCCTGAAGCGTAGGGATGCTCCAGTCCTCACCGCCGACCAACGTGAACCGGCCGATGGGCGAGCCGTCCGTCACCAACCCATCCACGTGCGTCCTGACTCGGGCGACGAATTCGGGCGAGGGTTCGTCAGCTCCTTGGATCACTGTGGTGGATGGACGCGCGACGCTCTTCCGCGCCTCCCTCCACTGGGTCAATCTGGCGCCGGACTCGACGACCACCAGGTCACTTGGTTCCATGCGTCACCTCCTGCCATTGGGAGGGTGCACGATGCGTGCCACCGCGTCCTCGAGCGCCGCATCCGACGGCCTGGGCGCGGTCGGCCATCGCGACCGCCGATGCATGGCCCGTTTGTTGCGCTGACGTGAGCCAACAATGCTGAGGAGGCCACGAATGCACGATTCTCCTGTCGCCAGCCGCTGGTTCGGGATGCTGTTTCTCTCGGTTGCGATCGGCGTCGCCGCCTTCATCGCGGCCACGATGACGATGATGGCGGCTGTTCCGGGCTGAAGCTTGATCGCACTACCCGTGGCTCCACCGGGCGGCGTCCCCGTCACGAGAGGAGCTCCCAGTACCTACCCCGCGTTCTTGCCTGGAAGCGGCCGCACGCATCCAGAGCCGGCACCGCGGACGGCCCGTCCACCACCATCGAATTGATGGCATCAGACTCTCATTGTGACGGGCTGGTGGCTGGAGGGGCCCAGGCCCTCGCTCGCAAGATGCATTCCGAGTAGCTGGTGCTCGTCTGGCCGCCCTGTGCGTGGCCACCTCGAGCTCGACCCTGCGTTTTCAGTTCCGAACGCGGTGATGGCGCGACTCCTGCATGTCCACTGTGCACGCCGGGCACATCGGCGTTAGCGGGCCAGCGACCCAGAGAGACAGGAATCATGAGCAAGGCATTGGTCAACACTACCGCGGCGGCACCGGGCCGCAACGGAACGTCCACCTATGTGAGCCGCGACGAGATCCTGTCGCAGCTCAGCTTCGCGGACGCTGCAGTCGTGCGCGCGGCCGAGGCGGCAGCTTCCGTGGGCAGGGGGGAGGAGTATCTCGATCTGCATCATCTCGACCGCGGCGTGCGCCAGGCAGACGGCACTGCGGCCCCGCTTGGCAACGTGTTGCCGAGACGCGCGGTCGGTGAGCAGCTCTGGGTCCAAATCCTCGCGCAGATACCGAAACGGAGCGCTTCCCGAGCGCTTTCGGACGGACTGCTGAGCCTGCCGTCGGCGGTGTGAGGCCGAACCGGCCCACGGTCGCGTGTCAGCGTATGTTGATGGTGTGGGCTCGCGGCGGAGATGCCCGTGTACGCTCCCTGTCGCTCTCGACGATGGCACGAACCGTGCACTTCACTCTCGTACGACCGGGCGCCTTGCTCGGTGAAGGGACGCGTGATGGACCACCTGACCGACGAACGTGTTATCTGGGAGACCGAGGGTTGGAGACCGGATCGCCCGTTGCGCAACCCAGGACATCCCGTCGCAGTTCTGAAGGACGCATGGCGCGTTGTGCGCCTGGACACGCTTCGAGCTGCAGCGGAGGTCGCCCTCGCCAGGCTCGAGGAGCTGCATGAACAGGATGTACAGACGCAGGCGGCCGGCCCGCGTGCACCGAGCTCGGCCACCGAAGCGGCGTGGTTGGCCTGCTGCCACGAGATCCGGGACGAGGCGGGGCTGCTGAGCCCGACGCCGCAGAAGCCGGGCTCGACCGTGAGCAGGAGTAGCGATTGGGTCAGGAGCTACCGCGGCGGGCTGGAGCGCTACCGCGACGCGGCCGGGGCCATCCTCACGGGCCTGCTCGACGCGTAGAGAATCCGCAGCCTCGAGCAACCGAGCGATCGGCGGGCGTCGCGGTCAGCTGACGCGCGAAGCTCCTCCTCGCTGTGTGTACGTCTGCAGACACTACGCGCCCCTCACCGATGCTTGCAGCTTCTTGTAGCGAACGTGAGAAGCGGCGCCGCGTTCGGCATGAGCGTGCATTGTGTGTGTCCGAGCCTGGATTTCGATGGGCAAGCCACAGCTGCTGAGTACGGTGGTGTGCAGTGAACGATATCCGTTGGGCTTGGGCGCAGCGATATAGTCGTCGTATTCGCGTGCCAAAACTGGAAACCCGGAGTGGATGCGTCGAATCATGCGATAGCAGTCGTGCACGTGGTCGGTGACGGCGCGGATGCCGATGATGTCCAGAACCTCGTGAGCGCCAACGCCCTCGCGCAGCATCTTGTCCGAGGTCGAATCAATGCTCTTGATGCGGCCATACAGCTGGATGCCCGCGTCGAAGTCTCGCAATAGCACCGCCACCCTTCTCAGCGAACGCAGGAGCGCGCGCTTCGCCAACGCAGCGTCCAGGCTCGCGATCATCGGAACTCCCGTCTTGTCGTCTTCCCGTCCGGCCGCCGCAACATGACCTCCAGTCGCTGACGCATCGTGATGGGAATTTCGGAGACAGATGCCAGCTCCACATGGGCAGCGGCGACAAGATCCAGGTCTTCACGTACAAAATCCACGAGCTCGGCCCGGTCTCGGGCGCAGGACAATGCGCGCGGCTCTCGAGGAAGCTCTGATGAACTCTCGTCGGAACGCGGCGGGGACCCGCCAAGCTCGGTGACGAGCTCGCCCACGGCGTGGGCCATGCGGGTTTGTTCGCTGCACAGTTCCCGAAGGTGTGGCTGCCCGTCGGGCTCGGAGCGTTCGACCGCGGCCTGAATGGCAGCGGCCACGCAATGGTGGAGCTCGACAACTCGGGAGAGCCTGGCGATGGCCACCGCATCCGGAGGAGCGGGTGCGCGCCACGCCTTCGCCATTCGGCGATAGAAACGCACCATTGATTCCGGGATCAGTGGAGTTCGTGCCTGGCGGGCCGGCTTGGAGTGCTTCTCGAGCTCGGCGGCGGGTTGCATGACGCCTATGTAAAGCATCATTCATGCCAAGCATTTTTCTTCATGATCTTCTAAACTTAGCGACGAGGAGCAGCCGGGCACGATCAATTTGATGCGCAGGACATCATTTTGACGTCGTCAGTGCGACGTGATCACGGCGGACCTGGGTGCCCACGAGTTGCTGCAGGCGAATCCTGACGCCGGCAGCTGGCATAGTGCAGCAATGGGAGACTCCGTTCTCGGCGAGCTGGTCGTGGTGATCGCGGTTGCGGTCGTCTCCGCCGCCCTGTTGCGACGCCTGCATGTGCCGCCGGTGGTTGGGTTCATCCTCGCCGGGGTCCTGATCGGGCCCGGTGGACTCGCGCTGATCGAAGATCGTCAGCAAATCGAGCTGCTGGCCGAGGTTGGCGTCGTGTTGCTGCTGTTCACTGTGGGTCTCAAGCTGCGCCTTGCCGACCTGTGGGTGCTGCGGCGCTCGGTCTTCGGTGGCGGGATGCTCCAGGTCATGCTCACGGGCGGCGTGGCAACGGCGGTGGCGATCACCCTCGACCGCCCGCCCGCTGAGGCGGTCGTATGGGGCGCCATGGTGGCCCTCTCCTCCACCGCGCTGGTGCTGTGGCTGCTCGAGCGCTCGGGCGACACGGGCACCGCGCACGGGCGAACCATGATCTCGATGCTGCTCTTTCAGGACCTTGCAGTGATCCCGATCATGCTCGCCCTGCCGCTACTCGCGGGCCACGCGGCGACCCCGATGGAGATCACACTGCTGCTGGGACGCTCGGTCGCGGTCATCGTGATGACCGTTGTGTTGGCCGCCGTCGCCTTCCCCTGGATCACGGCCCTCATCGTGGCTTCTGGCAGCCGGGAGCTCTTCACGTTGACTACTGTGCTGGTTGCCATGGGCAGCGCACTGGTCTTCGGTCACTTCGGCCTATCCATGGCGCTGGGCGCGTTCCTCGCCGGTATGGTCGTGTCGGAGTCGGAGTACGTCGGCCGGATGATTGACCACATCACGCCGCTACGCGATGTCTTCAACAGCCTGTTCTTCGTTTCGATGGGCATGCTGGTGGAGCCGCAGCTCTGGATCGAGCGGCCGCTACTGCCGCTCGCAGCGCTAGGTGGGGTCATGATCCTCAAGGCCCTGGTCGCCGCCGCCGCCGCGTGGCCGCTGTTGCGCAGCGGCCCTTCGGTCGTGGCCGTGGGTCTTGGCCTTGCCCAGATCGGAGAATTCTCAATCGTCGTGGCCACGGAGGCGGCGCGCCTGGGGCTGTTGCCACGGCCCCAACACGAGCTCCTTCTCGCGGTGGCGGTGCCGACCCTCGTGCTGACCCCGTTCATCATCGGTGCAGGCTCGCGCTGGGCCCGCCAGCGCGCCGACGCATGGCTGTCGGCCCCCGCCGCTGGCCTCGACGACCACGTGATCATTGTCGGCTACGGCCTGAACGGGAAGAACGTGGCGCGCGCCCTGCGGCTGCTCGAGGTGCCCCATGTGGTGATCGACTTGAACCCGCAGACGGTTGCTGACGTGGTCGAGGCCGGGGACCTGGCGGTGGAGGGCGACGCCAGCCAGAAGCAGGTGCTGCGCGCCGCCGGCATCGACCGGGCGCGCGGGGTCGTGGTGACTGTCTCAGAGGCCGTCGACACACGCTCCGTGGTGGACAACGCGCGCCGGCTTGGCCCGAGCACACAGATCATCGCGAGGACGCGCTACCTGCGCGAGGTGGAGCCGCTGCGCGAGCTGGGTGCCAACGAGGTGATCCCCGAGGAGTTCGAGACCTCACTGGAGCTCACGGCGCGCGTGCTGGCCGCCTACGGCGCTCCGCCGCACGTCGTCCGCCGCGAGAAGGAGGCCCTGCGACACGAGAACTACGATTTGTTGCTGAGCGCGTCGGGCACAGCACACCCCACGCTCGAGGCCCTGCGCGACCTGTCGTCCCTCGCATCCCTGCCGGTGCCGGCAGGCTCCGCGGTCGTGGGCCGCACCCTGCGCGAGCTCGACCTGCGGCGGTGCACCGGCGCCACCGTGGTGGCCGTCGAACGCGCGGGCGAGCTGCAGCTCAACCCTTCGCCCGACTTCCGGCTCGAGTCACGCGACGCGCTGGTCAGCTTCGCCAACGGCCCGGCCCTCGAGGCCCTCGAGTCGGTGCTCGAGCGCCCGGCGGGCACGGGCGCGGACACGAACGGAGACGCTCCCACAGTTGGATGATGGGCGGGCTCTACACCTCATTGAGCCTACGGTATTTCTCCGATCGCCCACATACTCACTGGAACCGTGGCAGCACGCAGTCTGGAAGGCTCGTCCAGCCGGATGGAGTTGAAGCCGCGAGTCCGGAAGATCGGTCGGCGCACTCAACCAATCGGACACCGGGATCGCACCGGAGCTCCGCGATTCCACTGGTGGTGCCGCCGCGGCTCAGACGGTGCTCGAAGCATGCCCCAGGCGACGTGCCAAAAGCCGTAGTAGGTGAGGCGAAAAGCATACATCGTCAGGTAGTCGAGGCGCCGGAAGAGGGTGAGCTCCGCGATACCGAACACCATGAGGTGAACGACGACGAACGTCGTGAGGGCCGCCCCGGTCGCCCGCCCTCCGGACGACTGCAGTAGGCACTCGATGCCCGACACGATCACCATCGCCACCCAGGTGTGGTGCTCGGCCGCGCCGCTTCTCCACGCACGTCGCAGGAGTCCGAGCAGCAGGACAAAGGGGACGACGTGCAGCGCCAGTTGCGCCAGCAACCCCATCACCGGGTAGAAGAGCAGCCCGACCGGCGGCGCGACGTGGATGCCATCCGGGAAGCCCAGGCCGATGTCCGCGAGCGCGACCGCCACCATGAACGGCAGCGTCCAGAGCATGGCCAGTGCCCGGGCGCGAATTGAAATCGTCGCATCGAACAGGTGGTACCCAGAGCGCTCGCTCAAGTGCCGGAATGCGAGTCCGCCAAGGCTGCACACCGCAAAGGCTGCCGGTACGGCAGGCAAGGTCCCGACGTATGCTGCGAACAGTCCCGGCTCAAGGTGGTCGAGAAGCGCCACCGCGCCCAGGACCAGCGCGCACACGCCAGCGTAGGCGCGCAAGCTCGGCGGGGACTGGCGTGTGGACGGCGGCATCGAGGCTCCGTGGCGATGCCCATACTGGCAGGTGCCCGCGGTTGCCGTCACCCGGGCGGCCTGCGCCCAACCGCGCGCACCCATTTCTGCCGAGGAGATGGGCGCCTCGGCGCTACGACAAAGTTCCACTTCAACTTCCACTTTTCCCGACGAACCACGGGACAGCACGCAACGCCCGGGGACGGTAAGTGTGGATGATAATTGAATTTCGTGAATGGCCGCGAGGCGCTTCGAAGGCTTGCCAAGGTTGACGTCGGCGCGACCCTGAAACCGCCCTGCCCGACGCAGCCTTGGCCCGCATCTGGTGCCCAAATAGTGCCCAAACGCCGTGGCAAACGCCGGAACACAACGGAACGGGAGGGAACGAAACGGCACGCCCTCCCGCTCCACAATTCTCACGATTTCAGGGCGTTGCGCGGGAAAGCCGAGTGCCGGCGGTTGGTTGGCGCAACGCGCTTTCAGCGGTTCGATTCCCGCCGCCTCCACCAAAAAAGCCCAGGGAAACCTGGGCTTTTTCATTTTGCTATAACGAGGTCCCTGAGCGAGGTCCCTGGGTCGACCTCATGTGATGAGGCACTGTGGAGGCTAAGTTTCGAGAGGTCCGGCGCCACGTGTACCTCGGCGAAGAGTTCACCGAGGACCTCACGCTCTGGCGGTACATGCCCTTTCCGCAGTTCTGCGGGACGATCATGAGTGGTGGGGTCTTCTTTGCGCGGGTGACGCACCTCCAGGACCCCTGGGAGGCGTCGTACCCCACCAGCTTCTTGAACGTCGAGCGCTGGACCGAGTGGTTGGGGGCCAACCACCGTCAGGCAAAGGAACACGACCTCGATCCAGCACAGCTAGCGACGCACTTGGTGCATGCTTTTCGGGAGAACTTCGCCGGACGACATCGGTTCCTGGTTTCCTGCTGGCACGCCCGCGAGGATGAATCCGAGCCATTTTGGCGCCTCTACTCCGACCAACGATTCGGAGTCGCCATCCGCACAACGCTCTCCGCCTTCTGCGGCGCACTCTCTCCTGTGCCCGGACGACGCGTGAACGTGGCAGCAGTCCGCTATGCGGACCTGACAGATGCATCAGCCGAGATTGCGGAGAACTTCGTACCGATACTCTTCAAGCGACGGGACTTCGAACACGAAAGGGAAGTCCGCGCCTTCATCTACGACCACGGCGATTCCATCGAGGACGAGATAGGCACAACGGTGCCAGCCGACCTGAACGACCTTTGCCAAGAAATACTCGTATCCCCATTCGCAGATTCATGGTTCACACACGTCGTCCGCAGCTACTGCGAAACGCACGCCATCACGTGCAGAATCCGGAAATCGTCTCTCTACGCGTCGCCGGCCGTGTCGAAACCAGCACCCGTCAAGCCCCCACCCAAGCCACGGAAGTCATCTTGGGTGCTCTTCGACAACGAGCAGGAGTTCGACGCATGGCACGAGGCAGCGCGCGTAGCTGCGGGGCTGCCCCGGTTCGGGGTGAGGGCTCACACCGGGGCGGTCAGCCTCGGCGGGGGGCTGACTATCTACGTGACCTCACCACACGTGCACCCTGTCGATGGCCGCGTCGCCGCTGTCATTGATGAGGCCCAGACCGACCCCGCAGGATTGAAGATCGTGGAGCGCTCTTGGTTGGAGGCGGAAGGCTGGTTTCCGAAGGCTGAGACCCTCGATTGACGAGTACTACGATTCAGAGTCCGCCCATAGCCGCTCCCACCGCGCTTCCACGAGTTCCGCGCTCCCGTCCGGTACGACGTGCGTGTAGCGCTCGGTACTCTTCATATCGACGTGCCCCCGGCAGCCACGCGATTGGGCGGGACCGGCCCCATCGCGGCGTAGCTCGCACCGGCGGTGTGCCCTGCCCCGTGCTGGTCGCGCGGACTAGACGCGGCACGTCGCGGCTCCAGGTTCACATCAAGAAACAGATGGTGACTCGCGGAAAAAATTTCGCGTACAGGACGCACACGCCAACCAAGGCTTGCAAACACAGGCAGCCATCGGTTTTGAACACAGTGGGGGGTGCCCTGCAGGCTCCCTGTGCCGAGACGCCGTGCCCCATCCCGACCCGGGCACAGACGGCACTCCGGCGCGCCCGACCACGACCGCGCCCAGCTGCGCAACGACAGGGCCATTCGCAAATCTCCTTGTGCCGCGCTGCTGCGAGGTGACCGCCTCTCACAGTCTCGGGCTCGGATGTGGAACCGTACAGGCACCAGGCAGGGATTGCGCTACGCGAAACGTGTGTCGCCGTGGTGCGAGATGCTGGCGCCCTGCTGTTTTCTGATATGGCCGGTACTCGGCGCTGGGTCGATTCGGAGGAGTGATAGAGCGCATCCTCGTCACGCTCGACGCTGCGGGATATGCCAGCGCGGTGCCCCGCTAGCCAGCCTCGTCGCCCGTCTTCTTGGAAGTGGTGGGCGCCGCCTTCGCCTTCCTCGGCCCCTTCAGCCCAAGCGACAGTTGCGGGTCTTCGGAGAATGCGCGGTTGTTCGGAATGACGAAGTCCCACAGGCCGAAGACGGCTGCCAGGACGTGATCGAGTTCCAGCGTGTCGTTCGTGCGGGCCAGCGCCGGCTGCTCCGGCATGCAGGAGACCGCGAGGCGCGCCCCCTCCAGCGTGTGCAGCACACCATCCGACCAGCCGTCACCCGCGTAAACCAGGCAGCCCGGCACCCACATGGCCTCAAGGTCTTGGAGGGCGTAGGGGATCTTCTCATCGGTCGTCCCCGAAACGCGCTGATACTTGCACTCGATCGCAAGCGCGCGCTGATCCGCCTTGCGCAGCACGAAGACATCGAGTTGCCGCTTCTTGCCGATGATGGTCTTGCCGAGCGAGACCTCTGTGTAGACAACGAGTCCCCGGGGCCCGAAGTTCTTGTCGATGTAGGAGGCAATCAAGTCGCGGTAGTCATGCGCTTTCACGAGGGGCTATGTTATCGGCCGCGCGACTCGCACCGGAAATTCGTGGCCGTACGGCACTGAACAGACGCGCCTCAATCGCCGCCGCGCCTAGCAGTCGCGAGCGAGCAATCCCGACGGCATCGCTACATAGATCGGCCCCCGCGAAGCCGCGACCCAAGTTCGCTGCCGCGACACCGAACGCGCCAGAGCCCATAAAGGGATCGACAACCAACTCGCCGGGCTCGCTGCTCTGCTCCACCAGCACCTCGGCAACCTCGACCGGCTTTTCGGTCGGGTACCCCTTGTAGATGCGTGGCGCTTCGATGATGTCCGGCACCCCAAGGTTGTTGAGCTTCCGCTTGCCCTTCTCGAAGAACAAGATGAACTCGTACCGAGCGCGGTAGTGGTAGCCCATCCCGATCTTCCGCTTGTCCCAGACCAGCGGCTTCCAGAACTTGAAGCCCGCTGCCTCCGCTAGCGGCTTCGCAACGAACATCGTCTCCTGATCGCAGAACAGGTAGAAGTGAGTGTTCTTCCTGAGAACGCGCCAGACCTCCGCGAACAATTCCTCGAAACGGCAGTTCGGAAAGATCGAGAACCAGTCGTTGCTCGACGCCTTCGAGTGCTTCAGCCGCGTCGTCGTTCCGACGGCCCGATGCTTCTCCAGCGACTCATATGGCGGGTCCGTGACCACCATATCCACCGAAGCCGCTGGCAGGGCACGAAGCCATTCAACCGCATCGCCTTGGCAGAGCTGAAACCGAGTGGTCATCATCTCCGAGGGTCGTGTTGACCGGCGCAGACGGTCAAGTTTCCTGCGCGAGCGTATCCGTACCCCACGCCTCCCACTCGGCCCGCGTCGCCCACCGAATGACAACTTCCACTTCCCACTCGTCCGGTGGCGCGTCTGGACGGTCCGGAGGTGGCAAAGGAATGCAGCCAGAAGCGTACTCGAACCGCACGCGTACCCACTCGCCGCCGGCTTCGTACTCGACCTCCCGAACGATGCCGATGCCTTGGCCATAGGGCACGTCGTACTCCTGGCCGACCTGTGGAATTGCGCTCATCGGTCACCTCCGAGCTGTCGAACCCGCCGACACCGCGGTTCGCCCGCGCGAGGCGGCGCCCACCTGCGGCCGCGCCGCCTGACCCAGCCTCGGGTGTGGGCTCGGGCTGAACGCGCAGTACGGCGCATCCTCGTCACGGCAATCACCCATCGCGCCGGCCACCCTCCCCCTTCAGCTTCTCCCACCGAGCCTCCACGAGGTCAGAGATCCCGTCAGAGACGGCGTGCGTGTAGCGCTCCGTGCTCTTCATATCGGCGTGCCCGAGCAGGACCGCGATGCGCTTGTTGCCGGCCCCCATGGCGGCGTAGCTCGTGCCGGCAGTATGGCGCAGGCCGTGCGACGTGATGCGCCGGACGCCGGCCTCCTCGGCGAGCTTCGCGAGCGAGCGGTTCAAGGTGTTGTTCGGCAGCGGCCCGCCCTTGAACGACGGGAACAGGAGCTGGCCCTCGGTCGAGAGCATCCACACCTTCAGCTCGTCAGCGAGCGCTCGGGGGATGGCCTGGAAGCGAGCACGCTTGTTCTTCGGCGTGGAGACCTTCGTGCGGGCCTGGGACCGCCGGATCCACAGACCGGGCGCCTGGAGGTCCAAGTCTTCCTTGCGGAGCGCGCGCAGCTCGGCAAAGCGGATGCCCGTGATGAGCTGGACAACGATGATAATGCGCCGCAGCGGCTCGGTCTCGCGCCACTGCTCAAGCGTGGCGAGCGCCTTAGCCTCCTCGGTCGGTGTCCACCACGGCCGCGAATCCTCCGGCGTGGTCTCGGGCTTGAGCCAGGACTTCTTGGTGACGGGATTCTTCTCGATGTGGCCGTACTCGATGGCCTTCTCGAAGATGCGATGCAGGACGCTCAGGGAGTTGTTGATGCTCTTCGCCGAGAGCCCCACGCCGTACTGGTGCTTCTTCTTGCGCATCGCCGCCTTGAACTGGTCCACGCGCCGGACGTCGATGTCGGAGAGGGGGAGCGAGCCGAAATAGGGCTTGAGGTGGTTCCTCAGAATCTGCTTGTCGCTCTTGGCGCTCGACTCGCGCAGCCCGGCGCCATCCACGCAGGTCCGCTCCCACTCGTCGGCAAACGCCTCGAACGAAGGCCCCCACTCGGTGCGCCGGGTGCGCTGGTCGAGGGCGTCGAGAAACTCCGGAACGGTGTTCGTAGCAACGGCTTCCTTCGCCATCTTCAGCAACTCGTCAAAGCGCCGCTGGGCATCGACCTTGGAGCGCGCCGGGAACACGACCCCGCGGAGCTTCCGACGCTCCGCGTCGGTGAGCTCACCGATGACGAAGACGAGCGACCTGTCCACGCCACGGCGCGGCGGCTGGGGCTGCGCCTGCAGGCGCTTCTTGATCGTTGCCATCGGAGTTTCCTACGTCTCGGGGGTCACCGCGGAAGTCGGCGAGGAAGATGCGGCGGGTGGTGCCGATGAGCCGGCACGGAACCTTGCCCGGCGGTAAACCCGGAACCGGGCCGGGGGGGATGTCTACGAGGTGCTTGGCGATGCGCCGCCGGTCGACCCCCGCCCACCGGGCGAACTCGGCGATCGTCATGCCCTCGGTCTTGCTCTCCGCCGGTGCCGTTGCCGCGAACGGGCACACCGGGCTACGGGGCTCCGGGGCCGGGGGTGCCTGCGGGAGCGAGCGGGAGGGGTCGCCGATTGGCCGGGCGAGAGCGGCACGCAGCCGGGCCGCGCTGACGTGGCGCACGAGCCGCGGCGCGGGCGGATCCTCCGTTCCGGGCGCGTGGTCGCTGTTCGCGGTCATCGCGGACCCCCTTGTGGGGGTCGAGAGTGGTGCGAATGGTGTTTGTGCCAGGCATGGACTCGAAAACTGCACAGGCCGCGGTTTTCTTCACAGTGGGGGGTGTGAGCTCGGTGGCCTCGTGGGAGACAGGGTGTGCGTGATACCGGGCTCGTCGCCTTCGGCTCCTCGACCGAGTGCGTCCGCTCGCTTCGCTCGCTCCCGCTTTGGTAGACAGCTAGAAGTCTAGAGGTGCTCCGGGATCGACTCAGATAGCTCGACAGAAAATCGGGCGCCGAAGGCGTCCGGGTGCTCGGGTCGAGCGAAGCGAAGCGGAGCGAGCCCGAGCACGACCGCCCTCCGGCTAGTTTCGCGCCGTCACTCCCCCATTGATCTGAGGCCCACTCCTTCCTCTTGTTCGCATTTATTGCCTCTACTTGTTTCGAACCATTAATTCGAGCCAGCACGGCCATCATGGCGGGCACATAGTTCTTTAGCATTTCGATGCCCGACCGATGCTTTGAGTAGTTCCCCTGGAGCGGAACAACATGTTCCTCACAAGGGGAACGGGTAGTTCCCCGGCCCGGCAACCAGTAGTTGCTCTTGAAGGGGACTACGGCACTTCCAGAGCAGTCTCTCTCTTCGGCAACTAGGTTGCGATCCACGTAGTTCCTCTTGAAAGGAACCATGGACGCGACTGCACATCGGCTCGCGACGGTCTCAAACACGACAAGCGAGATGGCTGCCGCGATCATTGCCTGCGCCGCCGTGCCTTGGCCTGCCGTCTCTCCATTTCAGCAACGCAGTCGTCGAAGTCTATTTCATCGTCGTCTGGTTCGTTCGGATCCACGAACTCGTCATCGTCGTCATCGTCGGGCGGCGGCTCATCGTCGTCATCGTCGTCATCGTCGGGCGGCGGCTCATCGTCGTCATCGTCGGGCGGCCGAGACGCGACGCGCGGAGTCCCACTTCGGTGGGGCGCATACCCAGTGAACCACGGGGGGAGATCCAGAATGCAGATGGCATATTCATTCCCACACCGAAGAGGGGTCAGGTCGCGGAGTAACATCCGAAGGATCATCCCCTCTTCAACCAGCCTCCTACAGTGCTCTCGAAAAGCCTTCAGAGTGACGCCTCGCTCGTCGGCGAGTAAGCTAGCTGGCTTGATGATCCAGCGCTGCCCAGGCCGGGTCTGAGTGACAAGAAACGCATAAGTCAGCTTGACGGAATCGTTCGGCTCTTTGCCCCCAGTCCTCCATCGACCGAAGACCCCGTTCACGATCGGTGTGAAGGGGCGCTTCTTGGTGCTCCCTCGCTCGGCCCGAGGCGCGTTCCGGTCCGTGAGGGAGATGCGGCGACAGAGCTTTCTACAGGCAGAGGGACAGTCGCACTCGTCCCGTGCATCAGCATCGCCGCGCCCAAAGCACTCGCGCAGATGCCTGTGACGACCGGTCGACCAGGGTACATGTGGCTTTCTGCCCATGGTGACGCATCTGCGATCAAGACGGGGCGGGCAGCCGGAGCCGCCTCGAAGAAGCGACCCAAAGGACGTATCGCGCCCGCCGCCAGGTCGAATGCGCGCAGGCAACCAAAAAGCCCTGGAATTGCGCGGGGCCGATAGGCACTTTGGGGAGTTCTTTATTGAAACTACGACCCATCGGAGAGCCTCTCGATGGCCTGAACTTGGAGCGCAAAGGTCGAGTGCAGATAGACCTGGGTCGACGCGATGGAGCTGTGTCCCATCAGGGACTGGACGGTCCGCAGGTCCGTACCCCCGCGCAATAGGCGCGTCGCAAACGAGTGCCGGAGCGAGTGCGGCGTCAGCCGCTTGTTGATGCCCGCATCACGGCTAAGGCGCGCAATCCAATATGCCACAGCCTTTGGAGTTAGTCGGCGAGTCGTGAATGGATGTCGAGCGGACGACGTCACGAATAGCGGCGATTCCGCGTCCGGCGCGGGTCCGTGATATTGCCCAACGTACCTCGCCATCAGCTCCGCGTCCGGTGCAGCCACGGGTACAAGACGCCTTGTCTGGCGCTTCCGCTTGAGGCTCGCAACGTCCAGCACGGGCCGCCCTTCATGCATCCGGAAATCGCCGACGTTGAGCGCGCACACCTCGCCACGACGGAGACCCAGTGCGAGCGCGACGAGCACCGCGGCGACGCGGACGTGTTCACGGCGCCGCAGGTCGAGCTGGCGTCGCATCGCGGCGAGGTCATCAAGAGTCGCCGGCTCGGTCGGCCGAATGCTCACTGCTCGTCCCCGGCGCGTGCGGGCACACGCTGGCGGTCCAGCCACTCCTGAATCTCGTCCGGGTCGAAACGGTACCGGCCCGCAACCATCCGACTCGGCAACTCGCCACGCCTCGCCATCCGGGACACCGTCTCCGGACTAAGTCCGAGTCGTTCGGCAACCTCATGCTTCGTCAGCAACATCTCACGCATCGTTTCGCCTTGTCTCAGTGTTAAGCTCATCCTACCGTCAAGGCACGCACGCCGTCTAGTCGAAGTACGAGTCGAGCCCTCTGCTCTCAGAAGAGATCGGCGGCCAGTTTTCAGCAACCCACCGTCGAGCCAGCGCACGCACGAGCGGTGGCCCCGTCACGCCCTCAATGACAAGGCTGCCGTCCGCGAGCGCGTCGCGAACGGCCGGCTCGATCTCCCAGCAGGCGATAGCAAGCGGCAGAGCCTGCTCCGAAATCACGCGGCGGCCGCCACGGCCCAGCGAGAGATCACCGTCGGGGCGCCCGACCGCGATTCCCCGCTCACGTCGAAGCGCGTCGAGAGCCTCATCGAATGCATCGACGATGCGGCGCCACCGCTCAGCACCCGAGCCCAGCCGGCGAAACGATGCTACGGCCGCTCCATCCCCGGCCGAGGTGATCTGCAAGACGGTCGTTCCCATCGACCAAGGTTGGGCACGTGCGAAGTCCCAACGCAAGCGGGCCTGAAAGCGCACCGCTTCCACCTCTCACGAAAAACTTGGAGTCCATTGGCTCCAGGCCTTCAAACTTTTTCGATGAAAGGGCTCGAATTCTTGCGACGCCCCCGACAACCGCAATTCATTCGCCCTGTCACGCCCCGAGACAGGCGCCTCCTACTTGCCCTTCCCACCCGTTCCCTTCGGCCTCCCCCGCTTCGGCTCTGGCAGTTTCGCCTTCTTCAGGAGCGATCCCGGAGTCACGGAGAGCACGTCGGCAATTCTGCTGAGCATTACGAGACCGATGTTCACCGTGCCGGACTCGATGCGCTGTATGTAGCGCTCGTCCTTCAGTCCGATGCGGGCCGCCAACTCCTCTTGGGTGAGATGGAGGCGTTTCCGAGCCCGTCGCACGTTTGCGGCGACGTATTGAAGAATTGGCTCGCGGGAGGTGCCGGACATCCGGCAGGCGTAGCCAACCCCTCTTGCCGTTTTTACGGTAGTATCCGACCGTATTATTGACGCATCGGCGAGCCCGACGGTCACGGGAGGAACTGGGTATGCCCGAGAGGCAAACGAAGAGAAACAAAGGGCTGATCGTACTCGGCATCATCATCGGGCTCGCGGCGCTCGGCCAAGTCGCGGAAATGGCGACAGGCGGCACCTCTACACCTGCACGCCCCGAGTTGCCGCCGCCCGCGAGCACCGCCCCGGCAAAGGCACCGGCAGACAACGCGAAGGCGGCGGCGAAACCTGATCCACCTGCGTCGACCCCAACGGCCGACCAACTCGCCATCGACGAGACCTACTTCAAGGTCCACAAGAAGAACCCGGGCGGTGACGCCTACAAGGTCACGGCGCGACGACACAAGACGTCGAGTGAAGACGTGCTCGAGGCCGTATCGATGGTGGCCGAGTACCGCGCGGCACTACTAGCGGAAGCGAAGCGCTCCGTGACGGGCATCGTCGGCGACCTCGACATCAAGACCGTGTCGCGGACGGCGATCGGGGTGCACACCGCGATGGTTTCCTTCACTGCCGTGCGGTGTCCGGAGGGCGACCCGCGCCGAGACAAGAAGCTGGAGTTACTCGCGACAGCCGCTCTGAAGACCCTCGCGACGAAGCTGCCGGCCGTGATCGATAGCTACCGCGCCGCACTGTGGTATCGCGGTATCTCCTGCGACCGCGGCTCGATGGGATACGGCGCGACCTGGACGCGCTCCGGCGGAATCACGCTGGAGTAGGCGTTACCCATAGGCCCCTCCAAGGGTGTGCGCACTGCACACACACGCTGGGCATACCCACTTTACGCGCCGCACCGTCTCGCCCCGAGGCGCAGTCTCCGTCCGCGGCAAGACCCGAGCGATTGGATTCCGGTATCCGGCAAGTTCTCGCTGTCCCAATGCTCGTTGCCAACCGAGACCTCGCCTAGATTCATCGCCGCGCGCCCGCCAACGCCGGCTGGCCAAACGGTCGTCAATTTCTGGAGGCCAATCCGCGCGATTGGGTGACGGTCGCGCCCGCGTAGGTGGGACTGGACTTGATTCGATTGGCAGCGCCGTTCGCGATTGGTCGGATGCTCCGGCTCGATGCCCCGGTCGAAGCCGTTGCGTTCGTTGTTTGTTGTGATTTCTCACGCCTCAGCAAGGAGCCGGCTTCCAGGCGATGGGCAAGACCACCAGCGCCCACCAACCCCTCATGGATGCGACGATCTCGGCGCGCCCCCCTCGGCCGGCAAAGCGCGTTGGTAGGGAGCGTCGGGACGGTGGCTGGATCTCGCCACCCAGCAGCGAGTCGAACTGCAGACGATGGGCAGAAGCACCAGTGCCCACCTCCAGTTCATTGACGCGACGATCCCGACACGCCGCCCGGGCCGACAAAGGGCGTTGATGGGCGCGTCGGGTGGGAACGTCGGCTAGATCGAATTCGGCAACTCTTCCGAGAGACCGTGACAATTGACCTTGTGCAAGCAGGCGCGCACCCGAGTCGAACCCGGCCCCATTAGCACTGAACGCTTGACACTTACGCTAGATATGGTGTAGTCCGCCAAAAATAGGCACTATGCACACGAGATATGGTGTCGCAAACTGGAGGCGGACGAAATGGGTATCAAGCAGAAGCCAGGTGAAACGCCCAAGAAGGCGGGAGAATACGTTGAGCGCGGACCACAGGGCGGGAAGGTCCCTCACCCGCGGAAGGTCACGATCGAGCCGAGAGACCCGAAGATGCCGCCGACGCAAAAGCCCGGACGACAGTGGGAGCGAATCGGACCGCCAAAACCGTAGGTGCCAGAACTCATCTGGTCAGATGCGGCCGATTGGTCGATGTACGATTCTCGGTGCTGCCCCTCAGCGCTCGCAGCGAACCAGATGAGAGTTGCACAACATTCGCGTGACCGGAATATTCCTCTTGGCCAGTACTGACGATCGAAATCGCTAGGCGTTCACTCATGGGGGACTTCACGGAGACCGACATCGCCGAACTCGCCACGCGCACGTGGGACTCGTGTACATACCTGGGCCGCGACTCATTCAAGCAAACTCGGAACTCCGTCCGAGTTGACTTTGAGTCTCGCGGAATGCGCGGGTCGGGTGCGCAGTGGTCTGCTGAGTTTGAAGCTACCGGTTCTCACGTCCGGAGACTGATCGAAGACTGCCTCGATGATCTCGCGTCAGACGAGCACGGCTTCTCCGCCGCTCGGCGCAACGCTTCATTTTGGGACATAGTGGAGCGCACCGTGCTCGCCCGTGCGAAACAGGAGTTTCGCAGCACTCTCGGGGCACTCGAGCATGACGCGGTTGCGCAGGGCCACGATATCGAGTTGATGGCCACTCTGTATCGGCAACAGACGCTCGGCGACCTCGCCAACCGCATACAGACTCGGACAAGCGAACTTGCGCTGCGCGACAGGCTATCTACGGAAGCCAACGAATCGGCCGAAGCCAGGCCGAGCGGCCGCAACGGAACGGATGGAGGGGCAGTTTCGGGTCCGCGAACGGAGCCACATCGAATCCACGATCACATCAAACCCTCTTCATCAGCGACCGTGCTGTTTCTAGCCGCAAATCCCATGGAATCTGCGAGGCTCGCCATAGATAGGGAGCAGCGCGACATTGAGAAGAAGCTGCACGCTGCAAGATATCGAGACTCAATCAACCTCAAGTCGAAGTGGGCGACCCAGGCGGACGACCTCCAAGACGCGCTTCTTCGTGAAGAACCAACTATTGTCCACTTCAGCGGACACGGCGCAGGCGCACCCGGCATCGTGCTGCACGGCGCAGATGGCGAGAGCGAACAACTCGTCTCCGGAGAGGCATTGCAGCACCTGTTTCGCAGTCTCAAGGGGCGTACAAGAATTGTGATTCTGAACGCATGCTATTCGCGGGTGCAGGCAGAAGCTATCGTCCGAGAAGTCGACTTTGTAATCGGCATGGAGGCATCGATTGACGACGAGTCTGCTCGAGTCTTCTCTGCTGCATTCTACCGCGGTCTGGCTTTTGGCAAATCCGTCGAGACGGCATTCGAGCTTGGGGTGAACGCGATTAGACTGCCCGGGCTCCCCGACGATGAAGCGCCGGTGCTGTTGGTCGCATCCGGAGCCTCGCCCGATGACGTACTTATTCGCGGAGCCCCCGCCGAAGACCCCTTGAGCGAGCGTCCTGCACTCATTGATCCGAAGCCGGGAGACCGTGCCGACAAGGCCCCTTCTAGTGCGGGCATGTCTTCAGGCAAGAGATCTCGCCGGTCGCTGCTTTGGCTGCTCGTAGGCGTTGGAGCGCTCGGAATTCCGCTCGTCTCCTTCACAGGGATCCTGCAAGTCACAGGCGGTATATCTAACAGTGATGACCGAGAAATGCAGGTTATTGTGTCCCGCCTTTTGGACGAAGCATGGGACTTGCTTGGGGCAGCCCCCGGAAGCGTGTATGTCGCCGACACGTTCTCACCGAGCGACAGGTCGCGTATTGAATTGGCGCGGAGGCGTGCCTCCGAAGCTCTGACGCTTGCGCCGAACGACGATCGCGCGAAGTTGATCCTAGCGATGTGTGACGTAGCGATTGGTCGAACGGAAGCGGCGGTTGGCGAGCTTGAGGCCCTCCTGAGCGCGGATTCCAGCAACGACGCCGTTTGGAACGGCCTCGGGATCGCGCGGTACAATCTGGAGCGGTATTCGGAGGCGGAGCGTGCGTATCGCCGCTCGATAGAACTCAACCCGAGAAGAGCGGCGACACACATGAATCTCGGCAACGCGCTCTGGAAGCTGGGGCGCAGCGACTCCGCCATCGCGGAATATCAGCGCGCAGCCGAGCTAGACCCGCAGTACGCGAGTCCGCACGTTGCGCTTGGCGTAACCTATGGAACGAATGGCGACTATGCAGCGGCCCTTTCCGAGTACGCATTGGCAGCACAAATCGATCCGCTGGATAGCGAGCTGTGGGACAAGTTTCCTTGCATTCTTGGGTGCCTGACCAAGATGGATGTCAAGACGAGGACCCACCTCCTAGATCTGCTGGAAGCAGCAAGACGCGCCGCGGTGGAGGCTTGCTCACGCGATCTCGGAACCCGGGCTTGCGAAGAAGAGTTCCCTCCACTTGGCGATCTGGAAGATGGCCTGCTGAGTCTTACCAGGTCTGACGTTGGCTCTACTTGCTGTCCCGTCAATCCTAGCCCGTAGCACCAAGCAGGGGCCTTGGTGGCCCGATTGCCCGGGTTGCACTGCCGCTAGCCTGACACCTCATGCTCCCTCCTCGGGCCACTCAACCGAAGCCATCATTACCCGCCAATCGGCAGGCCTGCAAATCCTACCGCCGGGGCCTCGTACCGGTAGCCGCGAAGTCGGTTCTCACACCATCAGGGAGCTGCCTGAATCCAAAGTCCCCTTTGCGCCAAGGTGCGACTCAAGCCGACGCCGATCGAAGTCACCCCGCTCCATAAATCCAAAGTCTTTTGGCTACCAGCTCCTGGCGTTCCCGAGTTCGACTCCCGCCGCCTCCACCGAAAAAGCCCAGGGAAACCTGGGCTTTTTTCTTTGGGGTGGATGAGGTCCCTGAGTCAGGTCCCTGAGCGTGTCTGTTCTCGTCCCTGCAGAACGACCTCGGGCCCAATGACCCGCTGGCGGTTGTAGGAGCGGTGCCGGTCGAAGTCCCGGATCAGCCGATACTTGTCCCGAAGCTGCTCGAAGCGGCGCACCTGCATCTTCTCCATCGAGGTCGAACCACACCCGAGATAGGCTCCGGCGACCGCCAGCAAGTAGTCCGGCACCAATAGCAACGGCTCCTCCGCCTTCCGTGGGCAGCGGACGACAGGGAGGCACCTTGGGCGGCGGCTGTGGCGAAGCCACAGCCTCTCGGAGAGGTCACGCACCGCGGCTTCCAGCAAGGGCTGCCCGACCTCCTGGTGGGAGTCGCACTCCACAAGGAGCGCGTCCCAGTCGCTGGCCCCCATTCTCCATGTCATGAGCCAGCGAAACATGCCCAGGTAATTCTCGGCGAACGACAGCTCTGGACGATACAGACCAAAAGTCACGTTCGCGCGAAGCGGCAGGGCAGCCAGCAGCCGACAAACCTCGTCGCGAGCCCGCTCGGGATCATCCGTAATGAAACCCCTTCTTCTCAAAGTGCTTCGCGCGCCCACCACAGAAGGGGTCCTCAGACCGCACCTTGGCAAGTTCGTCGATGGACGCGCGTGTGACCGGTGGGTCGTCAACGACCACGGCGGCCAACGCAAAGAAGTGGCACTCGGCGATGTGCCAGTGCGCTTCGTCCACAAGCACCAGGGTGTAGTCCCCCGCTGCTACCGCTTCCGCCTCCACGCTCTTGTCCGTGCCCTCAAGAACCCGCCTAGTAACCCTTGGGTAGCGGGCCTGTAGCCCATCGCGGGCCAGCACCTCGCGCCACGTTTCTCGGCGTGCGCTTCGACGCCGTACTGTTCGCACATGTAAATTTCCTACCGAAGCTTGCGCTTGAGAATCCGAGGGAGCCGAGGTCGACCCGGGTCCGCGATGCTGAGACCGGTTACAATTTGATGCTGACCGCGGGTAGCCTCTCGGTACTTGTCCTCGGCGAGACGAAACCCCTCTTCTTGGAGAATCGCTCGTAGCTCTTCTCGCGACGGAACGCGGCTCTCGGACGAAAAGGCGAGGTCATCTGCGTATCGGGAATAGGCGGCGCCCATACTTTGAGCCAGCGATTCGAAGCGCCCATCCAGCGGTAGACACACGAGGTTCGAGAGCAAGGGGCTCGTGCTGAAGCCCAGGGGGAGCTGCCCCCCAAACGGTCGTGAGCTGCGCGATGAGGTCTGCTCCCGCTTGAGGAACGCCGGCCAATACCAGCGCGTCCTCCACGCGCGCCGTGCCGATGCTGGGAAAGAAGTCCCTGATGTCCGCCGTGACCAGGCGGCATGCTCCCAGGTGACGCTTCGCGTTCTTGTACGTCAACGCTCCGGCGACAAATCCGAGACACGCGGGCGCAGGATACCCAATGTTCGCTTCCCGAAGGTAGCCATCCAGGCGGCGCGCGAGACTCTTGAGAGCGGCCACCAAGCGGCGGTCCCTGACTTCCGTGACGGTGCGATACTCGCCGGTGCGTCGATGATTCTTCTTCGCCACCCGGAACGTCCCGTGCAGCCCGGGGACACCCGCCGTCAGCCATCCCTCTTCGTCATACGCGGGCTCTGGGACAGACGCATTGAAGTCGAGGACCTCTCGCACCAACCGTTCCTCACAGCCGACGGCCCGAGCCAGCTTGGACTCGGAGTCCACCCGACTGAAATCGACGACGAAATGCGGCATGGGCAGAACGGCTGGCGGCTAGCCCAGGAGACAGCGTGCGGTACCCTAGGGCTGACGCGACTCGCGCCACAACCGATGAGCCGCCGCTATCATGGTGCGGCCGACACCCATTCGGGTCAATCCACAGTCAGCCGAGACATCCGTCCGTGGCCGCAACGGACGGGCCGAGCGCTTGGACATCAGGCGCTTGGCGGCTACCATCGAGGGGGATGGAGGCCGTCGCGCACGAGGGGGTTCGTATCCGAGCTGACGCCGGCCAACCTCTCTGTTGCGGGCGCCACGGATCTGGAGCCAGTCGAAGGCCTTTCGTCATGATGGCGCTCGTCGTGGCGATTCTGACTTTCAGTTGCTACCCAAGCCGCGACGCTCCGCGCCTCGACACAACGGCGCAGAAGGCCAAACGAGTTCCCGCCCAGTGCGGCGCGACCAACCGCTCGCAGGCCCCACGCACGCCGAGCTGCCCGGGGGGCTGCCCCGAGTCGGGGTCTCTCTTGTGGGTACGAACCATTTTCTCATTCCACGATGGAACGCTGACTTCGGGCGTGGCAGCGCTGGAGTCGGGGGGCATCTTGGTCGCAGGGACCGTCGGACGCGACGGAATCGTCGAGTCGAGCGCCTCGACTCGGCAGGTGTTGGAGGTTACCCATGATGGCGCGAGGATCTTCCTCGCCCGATACGAGGCAGACGGCAGTTTGGGGTGGATTCAGAGGATCGAGGGCGCAACCAGTCGAGTTCCACCACGGGTCGCGTCTGCCGCCGACGGAAGCTTCTTCGTGGCATCGGGCTACTACCCACACGCCGTGCTTCCAAGCGAGGACGGAGAGATTCGCCTCGATTCGTCCGACGGCGCTGGCGGCCTGTTCGTGGCCGAGTATTGGAGCGACGGGCGGTTGACGTGGGTCGAACAAGCCAACGGTCCATCGGACGAAAGACCCGAGGCAATCGCGATTGCTCCTGGCGGCGGCGTGTTCGTCTCGGGTCACATGGGCCCGACACTCACCTTGGCGCCGGGCAAAAGTAATGAATTGCAGCTCGAGGGCCAACTCGGAGAGGGGGACGCCTTCATCGCCAGCTTCGATTGCGAGGGAGGGCTCATCTGGGCGCAGCGTGGAGGGGGGAACTCGGAACGCGACATCATGCTGGGGGTTGCAGGCGTTTCGGAGGGAGGCGCCGTCGTCACGGGGAGTTCACTGGGTCGATTCACGTCGGGGAAGTACGTGGAGCCGAAACCCGAAGGGCGTGAATACATCTTCCTGGCTCGGTACGATGCCGAGGGAGAGGTCACCTGGTTTGAGCGAGCTGGGACCCTCGCTGGTGACGACGGAGTCGCGCGCGGGGTCGCGGCGAGGGCCGATGGCGGTTTCGTCGTGATCGGTAGCTTCAACGCTCAGGCAGTCTTCGGACGGGACGGACCGAACGAGGTGACCGTGACTGGCGCAGGAGGTCAATCCGACACCGACGTGTTCGTGACCCGCTATGACGCCGCTGGCTCACCGCTGTGGGCCGTCCGGGCGGGCGGGCTGGGCCCAGACGTCCCCAACGGCATCGCCCTGCTGCACGACGGCAGTGCCATCGTGACGGGAACTTTCATGGAAGAAGCCTCGTTCGACAGCAGCGACGGCTCGTCCCTCTCGCTGACCTCTGCAGGCCAGTCTGACGCCTTCGTGGCACGGGTGGATCCGGAAGGACGCTGGACCTGGGTCGAGCGTGCCGGGGGACCGGGGCGTGACGAAGGTCTCGCCGTCACCATCACCACGGACGGGTTGGCGGTCGTGGTCGGCAGGTACTTCAATGGCAGCACCTTCGGCAAGGGTGCGAGAGTCGAGCAGCGAGACTTGCCAGATGATGTTATCCCAGCCGGCTTCGTGGCCGCATACGCCCCTTGAGACTCGAGCGAGGGTCCTGCTCCAGCTGTTGGCACGCGATCAGCGCGAGCCCGTCGAAGCCCCGTCGCATGTCGACTGCCTCGGTGCAAATGAAGATGCGAATTGAAACCGGGTTCATTGCGCGGTCTCCAGGACCCCGAGCAGGCGACGCAGCGTGTCTTCATCGAATCCAACCGGCACGCGCACCCGGCGCTTAGCGCTGACCACGAGTTCCAGTGTCGCCGGAGTGGACATCACCGCGACGGCGGGGATCTCCAGCAGTGTGGGCAGTCGTTGTGTCGTTTTCGACCGGCGCTGCCCGCGCGGTCGGCGGGGTAGCGTCGGACTTGATGCGCACGCGGGTGCGGAGGGAGACGGCGACGTCGCATTCCGCTCCCGATTCAGTCGCCACTTCCAGTAGGTCAGCGTCGACGCCTTTAGTCCCGTCTCGGCGGCGAACGCCTTGGCCGCCAGCCCACTGTCGTTCCAGCGCTCCACGCGCTTGGCCCATTCTGTTGCACTCGAGCGCTGCATGACACCTCCTGTCGGATGCCAATCTTCAGCCTGGCGAGGCCGTCGGCTAGAAGGTGCTCTCTCGAACGGTTACTGCCATAGAGCCACGCGGTGGGCTCGACGAACAAGCTCTGGCACGTGCGGCAGCTGAGCAACGCGACAGCGCGCGTGCCGACGACCGCTCGGTGCGCCTGCTGCTGACCAGGATTCACGGCGCCTACGACCTGCCTGGCTCGCCTCAGGCGTTCATCCGCAACTTGCGCGGCTTTGGCCTCCGGTCCTACGGGAAAGCGAACGGCGCTTCTGCAGCCAAGTCGATCGCGACGACATCCGAAACCGCACGAGCTACTTCGCCGCCATCGCTTGCAAAGTCGCCGAGGAATTGCGTCGCCGCCACGCGCAGCGACAGGCCGAAGGCGAAGCCTACCGCAAGATCGAGCAGGCTCATGACCAATACCAGCAGCAGATGCAGCACTGGCACAGCCTCCCGCAACGCTGGTTGCACGATGCGCTCGATGCCATCGCGGCTCAATGGCGACCGGCTCGTCACGTGCTGTTTTGCGAAGGCAAAGGGTTTGGCCCTGCCTGGCTCGAAGACGCGCTGCAACGGCTTGTCCAGATCCACGGTGACCACGCTGCAGACGTCGCTCGAGGCGTGATTCAAGACTGGTCTCTGCAGCGCCTCAATGCTCTCGGCCAGGACGGCATCGACGCGGTCCTACGCGCTGCACAGCCCTACCTCGAAGCACTCCCGGCCCCCGGCCAAACACTCCTCTTTCCTGCCCACATCGTCTCCGATATCCTCAAATTCACCGGCCCCCCAGCGCGCTCGGCCCCCCCGTAGCCTCGCGGACTTTCGCGGCAGAACGTTCGGGATCACGACACGCTGCGGCTCCCCGGTTGTGTGCCGTACGCAAGCCACCTGCGACGCAGCGCGGCTTTGCCGGCATTGGGATGCCGGGTTCTCCACCGGATTCACTGCCAAGACAAGAGCCCCGGCCGAGCCCGGTGTCAGAACTCACGCTCGCAGATGTAGCCGTTGTCGGCGTCGCAGTTGGTGTCCGCCCAGCCCGCGTTTTCGTGCCAGTAGATGGCGCAATCGACGTCGCCATCCCCCAAGCCGAGGCCGTTGGGGTCGCCCTCGGCCCAATTCACGTAGGCCCCAGCCACGGGCTCGTTGCTGTCGCCGTCGTAAAAGGCGGTCCCATCCTGCCAACGCCAGATGGAGTCGCCGTCCAGTTCCGCGCCGATCCACGCCTTGTCGTCGAGCGTTTGGAGCAAGAAGGCGTCTTCCCCTTCGCTGCCAACTTCGACCAGGTGCATGCCCTCGATTTGCTCGCAGCGCTCGCGCGCTTCTGCCTGCGTGCGCAGCTCGGCACAGAAGTAATACACGCTGGCCCCGAAGCGTTCGAGACGACAGCCGTCGTCGGGGGCGCAGGTGTCGAGGGCGCAGTCCGGCGGGGCGCAGGCGTCGCTGGGCGTCTCGGCCCGCCCGTGGGCACACTGGCAGCTGGGATCCGGCTCGCAGGCCGATGCGGGCGGGATCAGGGCGCCGGAATCGCCAACATCTGCCGGCAATGCGGGCCCCGCGTCATCTCGCGCCGGTGAGCCGGCGTCGGCCGAGTCCTCGGGCGGCTTCGGCTCGCCGCCATCGGTGGCCATGGCGCCGCCGCCTGTCTCGCCGCTTGTCTTACCGCTTGTCTCACCGCTTGTCTCACCGTTTGTCTCACCCCCTGCGACCGACCCCGGAGCGACCGCGCCGGCGTCGGCGGAAGCCGCCGGGGTATCAGATGCCGCGAGGCGATCGGATCCGACGGCCGGCGCGGACTCGAAGCTGCAAGCGGCGAGCAGGAGCACGACCCCCAAGCTCCCAGCGACCGCAGCCGACCGCGTCCCCTCAATCCCTGTGCCAACTACTCGATCGACCACCGACGCGCAGCATAACCCTTGGTGCTACGCTTTCGCCACTGCACCCCATGCTTTTGGCATTCGAGTCCTCGAATGACGACGCGAAGAATGGGGGCACAAGACGACCGAAAACCGGGTCGCGGCCTCGCCGCTGCGCCCAGACCAAGAGTCATCAAGTCCCCAGTGCCCCGCACCATGCTACGCCCTGCACCCACATGATCTGGACGTTTCGCAGCTTCGAGGTGGATGAGCGCCACTACGTCGTGCGACGCGATGGCGAGGCCCTGGAGCTGCGCCCCAAGGTCTTCGACGTCCTGCGCTATCTGCTGCTGCACCGCGACCGCGTGGTGTCCAAGGACGAGCTGCTCTCGGAGGTGTGGGCCGGGGAAAGCATCTCCGAAGGCGTGGTGCCCCAGTACATCACGGCCCTGCGCAAGGCGCTCGGCGACAACCGCGCCGATGCGCGCGTGATCCAAACGGTGCATGGCCGCGGCTACCGCTTCGTGGCCGAGGTGAGCGTGCGCGAGGAGGCCCCCGCCCCCACAGATCCCCTGGTCGGCCGCCAACGGGTGATGTCCCATCTGGGCGGGCTCGTCGACGAGGTGCTCACGGGCAAGGGCCGCTTCGCCCTGGTGCTGGGGGAAGCCGGCATCGGCAAGACCCGCGTCGCCGAGGAGCTTTCCGCATTGGCACGCGCGCGCGGCGCCCTGGTGCTTGCGGCGCGCTGCCACGAGGGCATCGGCGCGCCGGCCTATTGGCCCTGGGTGCAAATCCTACGCGGCGCGCTCGGCGAACCCGATGGCGTCAGGGCTCAGCAGCACGGCGACGTCGGTACTTCGGACGTGGCGCGGTTGCTGGGCGAACTCGGGCAGCCCGTGGAGCTCGGATCGCCACCACAGCGCTCTGCAAAGGATTCGGGAGATGCGCGCTTTCGCCTCTTCGACAGCGTGGCGCGGTTGCTCAAACGACTGGCGCGACAGCGCCCGCTGTTGCTGGTCCTCGACGACTTGCACTGGGCGGACGAGGGCACGCTGCAGCTGCTCGGCTTCGTGACCACGGAGCTTTCGGGCGAGCCGCTGCTGGTGCTCGGAACTTCACGACCAGTCAACAGCGCCGAAGACGGTGGCGCCGAAGATCCCTCGAGCCCCATCCTGAAGGGTCTGTCGAGCGGCACGCGTGCGCAACGCATCAAGCTGGAGGGTTTGAGCCCCCAGGAGGTGGGCGAACTGACACTCGCCTCCCGGGGTCATGCACTCGATGATGCGGTGCTCAAGGAGCTTCACGCCATCACTGAGGGCAATCCCTTCTTCGTGCATGAGCTGCTGAGGCTGATGGGCGAGGACGAGGCGGACTGGCGGATGACGCTGCCCGGCCGCGTGCGTGAGGTGGTGGGCCTACGGCTTTCGAGCCTCGGCGAACCGAGCCGTCGCGTGCTTTCGCTGGCCTCGGTCATCGGCCCCGAGTTTCGCCTGGCCGTGCTCGAACGCATCGCCGGACTGCCCCGGACCGATCTGCTGAGCGTGCTGCAGGAGGCGGCCAGCAGGCGCATCCTTGCCGACGACGGCCCCGGGGCCTATCGCTTCGCCCACGCCCTGATCTGCGAATCCCTCTATACGGGGCTGCACGAGCCGGAACGCGTTCGCCTGCACGCCGCCGTCGGCTGCGCCCTGGAAGAGTTCTTCGGCGCCGACATCCCGCAGCATCTGCCGGAGCTGGCCCACCACTTCGGCCGCGGTGCCAGCGCTGGCGAGGTGGCGCGGGCGGTGGACTACGGCATCGGCGCCGCGAGACAGGCCATGTCGGTGACCGCTTTCGATCAGGCCGTGGGTTACTATCGGGCCGCCCTCGATGCGCTGACCTGCAAGCTGCCGATCGACGAGGAAAAGCGCTTCGCCCTCAAGCTCGGTCTCGGCAAGGCCCTGTTTCGGGCCGGCAAGAATGGAAACTCCGAGTTACTGGGCGCCGCCGAGACCGCCCGCCGCCTCGAGCGCCCTGAGCTGCTTGCGACCGCCGCACTGGCCATGACCGGCTGGCCGCGCCTCGCGCGCTTCGGACGCACCAGCAACCGCGAACTCTACCCGCTGCTGCTCGAGGCGGTCGATACGTTGCCAACCGACGCGACGGAATCCGAAGGCGACCCCCAGGCGCAGCACAGCGCGGCCGTGCGCGCCAGGCTGCTGAGCGCCCTTGCTCTCAACCAGCCCCGGGGCACGCCACTTTCGGCCAAGGTCGCCCTCAGTCGCGAAGCGCTGGTGCTGGCGCGCAGCACCGGGCAAGACGAGGCCCGCTACGACGCCCTGCTGTCGCGGCTGCAGCTGATGCAAGCGCCGGAGGACATCGCCCAACGCCTGGGTCTGGCGAGCGAGCTTGTGGCCACCGCGGAGCGGCTCGGCGAACCCGCCCTCGAGTTCACGGCCCACCGCCTGCGCAGCCAGCCCCTGCTCGCCCTCGGAGACATCGCCGCCGCCGAGCGCGAAATCGCCGCCTGCCGCCGCCTGGCGCAGAAGCTTCACACGGCGCGCTACGAGCTGCAGGTCCTGCGGCTCGAGCTGCAACGGGCCCTGGGCGATGGGCGCTTCGACGAAATCGGTCCCCTGACCGAGCGCGCCGTGCGAGTGCGCGGGCGCACCAAGGACTCGCCCCTCTACGTCGCGAGCATGTTCGTCTGGGTGCTCTTCGCCCAGGCCCAACGCGGCGATCGCAAGTGGATCGAGCAGACCACCGAGAGCCTGGCCCAAAATCGGGGCGTGCCGCCGATGATGCGCAGCCACGTCGCCTATCTAAAGGCCCTGCTCGGAGCGACCTCGGAAGCGCGCTGGTGGTACGGACCCATGGTCGACCCCGCCCTGGCGGACATGTCGCGCGACGACGACTGGCTGACGACCCAGGTGCTGACCGCCCAGGCGATAGCCACATGTGGTGACGCCGAAGCCGCGGCCCTGCTCTACCCACGCCTCTTGCCCTTCGCCGCCCTGAACGCCACCCACCTGGAGATGCTGGTCTACTTCGGCTCGGTCTCGCACTTCCTGGGCTTGTTGGCGGCACTCGGCGAGGATCGGGCCGCCGCCGCCGAGCACTTCGAAGCCGCCCTGGAGATGAACGCCACCCTGGGCGCCCGCCCGGCCCTGGCCCAGACGTCCCTGCAGTACGCGCGCCTGCTGCTGACCCATTCGACCGCCCGCGGTGGACCCCTGGGCGGCCGCCGCAGCCTGGAACGGGGCCGATCGCTACTTGCGGAAGCCACCACCCTGGGACGCGAGCTGGGCATGGCGGGCCTGCTGGAAGAAGCTCGAGCCCTCTCTGGGGAGTGTCCCTAGAGCGCCGAAAAAAGAAAAGCTAAGCAATTCCAAAAGGACCCCTGCTCGGCTCTGAACCACCATCACTCACAGTGCGGGCACCTGTGCGTGCCGCGCCGATGCTGTGGAGATGCTGCGGAGGTGGTGATGGACAATCGATTGGGACGGCTGGGACGGCTGCTTTGTGTGGCGATTTTGGTGGGCTGCGGCGCGGACAACGGCGGCAGCGACGGCACGGGCTCGGGCCCCAGCGCGTTGCCGACCCCGATTGGCACGGGCGCGCGGGCCGCGACGGCGACGGGCGACGGCGCGCCTGCAGCTGGACAAACTACCGCTGCGCAGGGCGACCCTGTCAGCGGCGCGGCCGGCTCCGCGGCGGCGCTACCGCCGGCCGATGGCACCGAGGCGGCGACCACCGAGACCATGGGCGCCGCCGGCAGCGCTGCGGTGGAGCCGGTCACCCAGGACCCGGCCGCGAGCTCGCCGGCCTCCGGCCCCGCGGACGGCGACCCGAGCGCTCCCCTGGTCAGCATCCCCGGCCTCGACTGCGGCCCCGGCGCCCCAGCGCTCGGCCTGGGCGGCGCGAACTTCCAGATCGGCGGCCGCGACCTGCGCCTGAACTACGGCTGCAAGAACGCCGGCGCCCACATGACCTTCATCCTGAACCTCCACGGCACCATGCCGACCGAGGACCTCAAGCTCTACCAGGTGCCCTACTTCTCGGCGCATAACTACGTCGACAGCCACAACCTGATCGTGGTCTCGCCCAAGAGCGTGGTGGCCCAGTGGACCAACGGCGACGGCGGCGTCGACGAACCCCACCTGCTGGAAATCGTCGACTGGGTCTACGCCAACTTCTCGGACTTCCAGATCACCTCGATGTGGGTCGCCGGCCATTCCTGGGGCGCCATGTACGCCAAGAGGTTTGTCTGTAACGCCGCCATCGCCGACAAGGTGCGCGGCGTGGTCGCCCAGGCCGGCGGCGGCAATAACCCCGCGTGCATCGACCGCATCTCCCACATCCACACCATCGGTGAAAACGACATGGGCGGCGTCCTGCCCGACCAATCCGCCGCGGCGGCTGCGCATGGCTGCGATGCCGTCATCAGCGGGCCCGAGATGGTCGGCAATAACCGCCACCGCTGGCACGCCAACTGCGACCCCGGCTGGGTGCACTCCGACTACCTCATGCTCGGCAAGGGCCACATCGACAACATCGACGCCGAAGTGGTCCAGAGCATCGTCGAGGAGATCAAGAGCACGGAGTAGCGCTCGGCGCTTGCGATCAACCTCCGACTTGACACCTCCTCCCGTCGCCTTCACCCTGAGCTGACGATGTTTCCTTCCCTGCGCCAGCACCCGAGCAGCCCCGTCGCCTGCGCCCCGGCCTATCGCCGCGGTGCCATGGGCCTGTTTCGCGCTCGGCTGCTCGTGGCTCTGATTGAGCAGGAGAGCGAAACCTAACCGGAAGGGACCTACGGGTCAGAACGAGGCTTCACGCCCTTCCGATTTTTCCGGGAGGGCGTTTTTTTTGGCGGTCTCATCGCCAGACGCAGGGGTCGAGATGCGAGACAGGTTGGAGATCGAAGTCGATGGCTTGAGCAAGGTCTTTCGGGTGCGACAGCGGGCTTCGGGCCTGGGCGCCGTCGCGCGCGGCTTTTTCCGTGCGGACCATCGCGAGGTTGCCGCCGTCGAAGACGTGAGCTTCGGCATCGCCCGTGGCGAGCGGGTGGCCTTCGTGGGCCCCAACGGCGCGGGCAAGTCCACCACCCTGAAGATGCTCTCGGGCATCCTGCATCCGAGCGCCGGCAGCGCCCGCGTGGCGGGTTTGACTCCCTGGCAATCACGGGCGCAGCTGGCCTACCGCATCGGCACCGTCTTTGGCCAGCGTAGCCAGCTCTGGTACCACCTGCCCGCCAGCGACACCTTCGAGCTGCTCGCGCATATCTACGATTGCGACCGAACGGCCCACGGCCGCCGCCGCGATGCCCTGGTGGAGGCCTTCGACATCGGCGCCCATCTTCACAAACCCGTGCGCCAGCTCTCCCTGGGCCAGCGCATGCGCTGCGAGCTCGTGGCCAGCCTGCTACACGCCCCACGCGTGCTGTTCCTGGACGAACCCACCATCGGCCTGGACGTCAGCGCCAAGGCCGCGATCCGCGATCTGGTGCGCGAGGAGAGCGAGAGCGACGGACGCACCATCATGCTCACCTCCCATGACACCGGGGACATGGAGCGGGTCTGCGATCGCGTGATCGTGATCCACGAGGGCCGTCTGCTCATCGACCAGAGCCTCGATTACTTGCGCCGTAGTTATATCCGCAAGAAGCTCGTGAACGTGCGCAGCGTCGAAGCCGAGCCGAGCTTCACACTTCGCGGCGTCGAGGTGGTGGCCCGCTCGCCCCACCGCGCCCAGCTCGAGGTCGACACCGATGCCGTGCAGGTCGAGCAAGTGCTTTCGGCCCTGCTCAAGCAGGTTCGGCTACTGGACCTGACCGTGCAGGACCCTCCGATGGAGGAGATCGTGCAGGCCATCTACACACGCGCCCTCTCAAACGCGGAGCCAAGCTCCACCACCGCGAGCAGCACGCCATGACGCGCTCGCTGGCTACGGCGGGGCCATCGCTGCCCAAGTACATCTTCGTCGCGCGCCTGGCTTTCTTGCAGGGCAGCGCCGAGGGTGCCGCGCTGCTGGGTCGCGTCATCTTCTACGGCGTGATCCTGCTGGTTTTCTCCAGGCTCTGGCTCGCTGTGCTCGAGGGCGGCAGCCTGCCCGGCGTCACCGCAACCGAGTGCCTGTGGTACCTGGCGATCACCGAGTGGGTCGCGCTGTCCCAGCCGGCCAGCCACCTCGACATCGAGCGCGAGGTCCGCGGTGGCGACGTGGCCTACCGCGTGGCCCGACCCATCTCCTACGTCGGCGCACGCCTGGCCGAGGGCGCCGGTGAGGTCGTCTTTCGGTTCTCGGTGCTGGTGCCGGTGGGCGTGGGCTTCGCCTATGCGCTCGGCGGCGGCTTGTCCGCGGACGCCAGCGCACTGTGGCTTTCGGTGCCGCTGGCCCTCGCCGCCGCGCTCTTGCTGATGACCTTTCACGTCGCCATCGGCCTGATGGCCTTCTGGCTCGACGACGTCAGCCCCGTCTACTGGGTGTGGCAGAAGCTTCTCTTCGTGCTGGGAGGCCTGATGTTGCCGCTTCAGGTATACCCCTCCTGGCTGCGCGCCATCGCGGCGTGGACGCCGTTTTCAGCCATGCTCCACGGGCCCGGAACAGTCGCCTTTGGCGTAGGGGCCGAAGTGTTGACCGAGACCGCCCTGCGCCTGGCCGTGTGGTTCGCGCTTGCCCTGCTGCTGCTCGGGTGGATCTACCGCGCCGGCCTGCGCAGGCTCGAAGTCGGTGGAGGCTAGCCATGAAGACCTTGACAACCCTCCGCTTCATCAAGGCACTTCTGACGATGAACTTTCGCGCGTCGTTGGCCTCACCAGGCGTCTTTTGGCTGCAGGTGGCCTTCATGGCGCTCAACAACCTGCTCTTTTGCGTGACCTGGTGGATCCTCTTCGAGCGCTTCGAGCACATCCGGGGCTGGACCCTCGCCGATCTGCTCACCCTCTTCGGCGTAGGCGCCAGTGGCTTTGGGCTATCGGTCGTCGTGGCCGGCGGCGTGCGCGATTTGGGCCAGGTGATCAGCGACGGCGAGCTCGACAGCCTGCTGACCCAGCCCAAAAGCCCGCTGCTGCAGGCGGTGGCAGCGCGCAGCCTGGCCTCGGGCTGGGGTGATGTCTCGAGCGGGCTGCTTCTGCTCGGCATGGCCGGCCAGTTGCAACCGTTGAAGCTGCCGATCCTCGCGCTCGGCCTGACCATCTCTTTCACGGTCTTCACCGCCACCGGCATCGTGCTGCAGAGCGGCGCCTTCTGGTTCGGTCGCATCCAGAGTCTGGCGCGCAATATCTGGGAGCTGACCATCACCTTCAGCCTGTATCCGCCGGGGCTCTTCGGCGGCGCCCTCAAGCTGATGCTCTTCACGCTCATCCCCGCCGGCTTCATCACCTACCTGCCGGTGCAATTGCTACGCGACTTCAACCTGCCCGACGCCGCCCTGGCCCTGGGCGGCGCGCTCGGCTACTCGGCGCTCGCGGGCTTTGTCTTCGCGCGCGGACTGCGGCACTACGAGAGCGGCAATCGGGTGGTGGTGCGGATCTGAAGACAGCGACCACGGACCCCGACATTGCCGAACCGCCGACGGTCCACTAGCGTAACGCCCGATGCCCGCCACCATTGCCGTGCTCGACGACGCTCTGGCCGATCAAATCGCCGCCGGTGAAGTCGTCGAGCGTCCGGCCAGCGTGGTCAAGGAGTTGCTCGACAACGCCATCGACGCCGGCGCCCGACGCCTTCTGGTGCAGATCGAGGAAGGCGGACGCAAGCGCATCCGCGTCACCGACGACGGCTCCGGCATGTCCGCCGAGGACGCCGTGCTCTCGATCCGCCGTCATGCCACCAGCAAGCTGCGCACCCGCGACGACCTGATGCGCATCCAAACCCTGGGCTTCCGCGGCGAAGCCCTGCCCTCGATCGCGTCGGTCTCCCGCTTCGAGCTCACCACGCGCACCGGCGACAGCGTCGAGGGCACCCGCGTGCGCGTGGAAGGCGGCGCCGCCCCGCAGGTGAGCGCCGTGGGCTGCGCGCCGGGCACCACCGTGGAGGTGCGCGATCTCTTCTACAACGTGCCGGCGCGCCTGAAGTTCCTCAAGGCCCGCAACACCGAGACCGGTCACGTGGCCAGCGTCTGCACCCGCGCCGCCCTCTCGCACCCGGAGCTTGCGCTGCGCCTGGAGTGCGACGGGCGCAAGAGCCGGGACTTCTTGGCCGTGCGCTCCCTGCCCGAGCGCGTGGCCACGGTCTTCCCCGGCGAAAAGCTGACGACCCTCGAGGAAGAAGCCGAGGGCCTAACGCTCATCGCCGCCCTAGGCGCGCCGGAGCGGGCCCGCAGTGGCAGCCGCAGCCTGCACCTCTTCGTCAACGGCCGCCCGGTGCGCGACGCATCGCTGGCGCGCGCCATCGCCTTCGCCTACGGCAGTGTGCTGCCACCGGGGCGCTACCCCCTGGGCGCCCTCAGCCTCACGGTGCCGCCCGACGAGGTCGACGTCAACGTGCACCCGCAAAAGCACGAGGTGCGCTTCGCCGACGGCAAGAAGCTCTTCGATCGCGTCTCGCGCGTGCTGGCCAAGCAACTGGGCACGCGCGCCTGGGGCGGTCCCGCCCAACGCGATCGCGGCTACTGGGACCAACGCCTGGGCCTGCAGCGGCTGCCCCAGGAGCAACCACCGCGCCCTGCGAGCACCGCCTATGCCGACAGCGAGTCGCTGAGCGCCGGTGACCCCTGGGGCCTTTCGGGACGCACACAAAGCGCCCCCCCGGATGGCGCGCCAGAGCCGCGCGAGCCCGGCCACGAAGCCGCACCAGGCGCCGGCATCGCCGAGGCCCAGGTCGCTCGCAGCGGCGATCAACTCTCGCTCGAGCCCCGCGGTTTTTTCGCGTCGCTGCGCTTCGTCGGCCAGGTGCGCAAGATGCTCCTGATCTGCGAAGGCAAAGACGCCCTCTACATCCTCGACCAACACGCCGCCGACGAGCGCATCGGCTTCGACCGCCTGCGCCGGGCCCACGGCAGCGGCGAGCTGCGCAGCCAACGTCTGCTCTTCCCCGAGCGCGTGGAGCTGAGCCCGAGCGACGCGGCCCTGGTTCAGCAGCACACGGCGACCCTCAGCCGCCTGGGCATCGACTGCCGCCTGCTCGGCCCCACCACAGCGGCCATCCACACGATTCCGGCACTTCTCGAGCGCGCACCGCCCGAGCGCCTGCTGCGCGACCTGCTCAGCGAGCTCGAGCGCTCCGCCGAGCGCGCCTTTTCCGACGCCATCGACATGGCCCTGGCCACCATGGCCTGCCACGGTGCGCTGCGCGCGGGCGACGTCATCTCAGCCGAGCAGGCCCGGGCGCTGCTGGAAAACCTCGACCGCGTGGGCGACTTCGCCGGTCACTGCCCCCACGGTCGGCCCGTGCTGCAGACGCTGCCCTTCGATCAACTCGAGCGCAAGTTGGGACGCTGAGGCCACAATGCCCAATCCCGCCACCGTGGAGGCCGTGGTCCTGCACGCCGCGGACGGGTCGCTGCGACTCGCAGTCGAGGTGGAGGTGGAGGTGGAGGTGGACTTGGAAGTCGAGGCCTGTGGGGTCTGCCTTGCCGATCTTCACATCCTCGACAGCGAGCTCGACGGCGGCCTGCAGGCCCCTGCATTGCCGCCGATTCCGGGCCATCGGATCGTCGCGCAGGGGCCGTGCGACTTGCGCCACGGCCGCTTCGAGGGCGCCGCGGTCGTCTGCGCCCCAGGATGAATCTAGCCCGGCCCTCACCCCTTCACGGGACCCAGCGCCGCCTGCAGCGCGCGCAGCAGCTCATCGGCCTCGTCGATGGGCACGTCGACCACGCGCACACGGGAGTCGGAGCCGAAGTCCAGATCCAGCGCCACGCGGCGTCCGCGGCCCGAGATCAGCAGGTCGAGGGCCAAGTCCAAAAGCGCCCCACCCCCGATCAATCCCGCCGCGACCACGATCAACTGGGTGTCACTGGCGCGCAAGCCGTCGACGAAGAGCACGCCGCCGGCCAGCGTGCCCAGGGCCAAGAAGCTCACGCCCACCACCAGATGGGCCACCGGGTAGCGCGCAGCCCGGCGCGCACGACGCAGGGCCGAGAGTGGATGGACCTGTTCGATCTCGCGGATCAAGCGACCGAGCAGCGTGGTACGCCGCGAAACCTGCAGTGAACGGGGCCCCAATTCGAGCGAGACCGCCGTGCGCAGTCCGATGCACCAGGCGGCGCCGCGAAAGAGGGCGCTCAGCAGCGCCCAGCCCGTGAGCCAGCGCAGAAGCGAGCGCACGGGCCCTCCCGGCATGCGCCCGGCGCGCCCCACGAGCGTCGCCGTGCGTGGCCGCGGCGGGCCGGAGAGGACTGCGGGATCGCCGAGGGCCAGCTGTGCCAGGCTGCGGGTGAAGGCATCGCGCGCGTCGAGCAGTCGCCCCAGAGCACTGCGCGCCGCCTGCTGCAGCGCCCCGGCTTCACCCTCGGTGGCGGCCTTGGTTTCGCCGTCGGGCGTGGTGTCGTGATCGGCTGCCGCCCTTGCCTCCGCCCCGGTGCCGCTGCCCTCACCCGAAGTCTCGTGCAGCACCGCCGCCAATGCCGCGATGCGGCCGGCGTTGCGGGCGCGCTCGGCCACGCCGCCGGCCTCGTGGTCGTCGTCGAGCACCGCCTCGGCCAGACCGTCGTAGACCTGGGCCGCCAACTCCGCCGGCAACAGCCGCGGCACCCATGGCAGCACCTGGTAGGGCGAGCTGCGCTCCAGCCAATCGCTGTGCTGTACGAAGCGTTGAAGCTGCTCGCCCTTGGCCTCCGGATCGTCGCGCAGTCGTTGCGCCAGGCCGCGCACCACCAGCGCGGAGACAAAGGCCCGGCACAGCGCCGAGTCGCCGCCCTGCTCCAGCAGCGTGCGCAGGTCGCCGAAGGGCGTCTCGGCGCGCTCGAGGCCGTGCTCACCGGCACGCGCCTCGATGTACTGGCGACCGCCGATCAGCGTGCGCCCCTCGGCCTGGCGACTGACCACGTCATGGGCAAAAGCCGACAGCCGCTCCACGTCGGGTAGCTCGGCGACCACCTTGGCGGCGCGCTCGAGCTGCTCGCAGTCGATGGGCAGGGTGTCGTTCACGCCAGAGTCCTGATGCGCCCGCGCGCTGGGCGTCGTGGGCGCAGCCGCGCCGGTCGAAAACGCAGGCGCCCGGGCACCAGCCCCGGGGCGTCTTCTTCTTCGAAGTCCTGTTGTGCGTCCTGTGGTGCGTCCTGCTCGGGCCGTCCCGTAAACAGGCTGCTCTCCCGATACCGCGCAAGCGCGTGCCCCACAAAAACCTTGATCACAGCCGCCCCGGGCAAGGCCAGCATCACCCCCAGGAAGCCAAAGAGATCACCGCCCACCATCAGCGAAAAGAGCACCCAGATGGGCGCCAACCCCAGCTGCTCACCGACGATGCGCGGCGTGATCACAAAACCCTCGAGCAACTGGATCGCCGCGTAGACCCCGACCACCGCCAAGACCTGGGGCAAACCCGTGAAGTGCAGCGCCACCATCAGCAGCGCAAGCCCCAGCGCCAGGCCGCCACCCACGTAGGGGATGAAGGACAAAAGCCCCGCCACCACCCCGATGGGCAGCGCCAGGGGCACCCCCACCAGCCAATAACCCACGGCGTAGAGCGCCGCCAGGATCGCCATCACCATGAGTTGACCACGCACGAATTGCCCGAGCACGGTGTCGACCTCGCGGGTCATGGCAACGATGGACGCGCGCGAGCCGGCCGGCAGCAGCTGGCGCACCGCCTCGACGATGCGATCGAAGTCCTGCAGCAAATAGAACGCCAGGATCGGCACCATCAGCGCACCAGCCAGGGCCCCCAGGGCCGAGGCCGTGCCCCCCACCAGACCGCGCATGAAGCTCTGCAGGGGCCCCACCGCCTTGGGCGCCAGATCGCGCAGCTCCAGCTCCAGGCTGGCCAGGGCCTCGGCCCCGCTGTCGGGCAGGGCGAGCCCGCGCGCCTCGAGCCAGGGCGACAGCTGAAACAGCAGCCGCTCTAGCGCCCGCGGCAGCTGCCGTGCCAGGGCCATCAGGTCGGCCGCCACCGTGGGCAGGGCCAGAAGCAGGAATAGAACCAGCCCGCCCAGGGCCCCCACCAGCAGCACCACGATACCCGCCGCCCGCGGTAGCCCCGCCCGCTCCAGGCGGTCGACCGCCGGATCCAGGAAATAGGCCAAAAGCAGCGCAAAAAAGACCGGCGACAGCACATTGCGCAGCAGGTAGACCAGGGCCACGGCGATCGCCGCCGCGGCGGTGGCATAGGCGTAACGCACGCCCTGGGCATGGGAATTCACGGCCCCGGTTGTACCACGTGGGCCGCGCAAAGGTCCCCCCGAGGGTTCTGCCCACGGCCCCGTCCCGTCCATGGGAACCCCCCGATATTGCTGGCAATTCGCGCGCGCTGCGTCATGCTGGGGGAGACCGCGCTCCGCGGCCCCGGGATGCCCCCGGGCGGTGGACCGGTGTGCTCTTTTGCTCTATTAGCGCATCTCAGAAGCCCCATGTCGGATCCGGAAGCCAAGATCAGCGACCCACCCGAGCACAACCCCATGGACCAGTTCTCGGCCCACCTGGACCGCGGCTGGGACCTGGTGCATCGCGGTGACTTCGAGGGTGCCCAGCGCTCGGCCGAAAAGAGCCTTGAGCTCGACGCCGAATCCCCCGAAGCCCACAACCTGGCCGGCTACGTGCACGCCGCCCTGGGCGACGCCGACTCGGCACTGCAGCACTACCAGCAGGCCATCGCCCTCGACGACAGCTTCGTCGAGGCCATGCTCAACGCGGCCGAAGTGCTGATCCACCCACTGCACGATTTCCGCGCCGCCATCGACCTGATCGACGACGCCCTCGACTGGACCGAGAGCGACGAGGAAGCGGCCGACGCCCTGCTCGTGAAGTTCGACGCCTACATGCACCAGGGCGAGTTCGAAAAGGCCCGGCGCGTGCTCTCCACCGTGCCCGACAGCGACTTCGAGACCGCGCGCCTCGACTTCATGGTCGGGCGCGCCCACTTCGAAGTCGGCGAGATGGAAGCGGCCCGCGCGCGCCTGGAGCGGGCGCTCGGCAAGGAGTCCGACAACCCCGACGTGCGCTACTACATGGGCCTGGTGCTCGACGCCACCGGCGAGCACGGCGCCGCCACGCTGGAATTCCTGCGCACCCGCGAGCTCGATCTGGCCTCACCGCCGGTGCCCTGGGAGCTGCCCCAGGACCGCCTCGAAGGCCTGGCCCGGCGCATCATCGGCTCGCTCGACGAAACGCTACAGGCCGTGCTCGACGGCGTGCTGGTAGTGGTCGCCGACGTCCCCGGCCCCGAAGTCGTGGCCGACGGCGTCGACCCGCGCGCACCACTACTGCTGGACGGCGTCTCGGGCGAAGACGAACCGCCCCACGTGGGCCGGCTCTTTATCTACCGGCGCAACGCCGAACGCATGAGCGAGAGCGCCGACACGCTCGAAGACGACCTGCAGCAGATGCTGCACGGGGAGATCCTCGCCATCTTCCCGGCCCTGGCCCCGAGCGCCAACGGCGAGACGCCGACTCCGAGTTAAGGCCTGGAGGCGAGGGCTCGCCCTGCGGCAGGCGCCGCGGGAAGCGCCGCGCTCAGCGGATCTCCTCGACGATGATCGCGGCGTCGAAGGTATCGCCACCGTTGGCCGGATTGAGCGTGATTGCATGACCACGGTAGCAGTCCTCGTCGCCGTCGCGTCGCGCGCCGAAGGCCGTGATCTGCACCGGTCCGGCCGGTACGTTCTCGCAAACCTGAACCGTGGTGGCGACGTGGTGGATATCGGAAGTTGCTGCTGCGGAGTTGTCATGCTGCACATGAAACAGGGGGTTGGGCCCGCACTGCTCGCCGTTGAGCCGAATGTGCCAGCCGCAGCCGCCACCGCCTGACGGGGAGTGCGCCCGGTAGCTGTCGGTCCAGGTGATCTTCAAGCGCGTGTCGTCGTCGAACTTGCGGGCGCTGAAGTTCACGTAGTCGAGGGCGGTCCAGGTCTGGGCGGCACCGTAGTCGGCGCCGTCCTGGACCGAGTAGCGAAAGACCTGGACCTCCGGCTCGAGCTCGGCCGGCTGGGGCGCCAGAAAGAAGCGCAGCGCCCCCTGCTGACCCACCCCGGTCTGCCCCGGGAGCACGTCGGCGTTGTCGAAATAGGCCCCCCGGTCGTAGATCACGCGCTGGGCATCGCTCGCCTGGATCGTGGCGCCGGTGTCGAGCTGCACCGCGTCGACGTGGAGGTTGTGGTCGCAGTCGCCGGCCTGGCTGTCATTGGAAAACGCCGTCGCGATCTCGTGCACATAGGTCGGCTCCGGCAGGTTCACCGTGTAGGCCGCAGAGGTGGCCGCCGGGATGTCGAATTCGGCGACCAACGCCTTGTTGACGAAGACCTCCATGTGCGGAACCGGGTCGACGCCGCCGCAGTCCGAGTACGCGAGCACATCGAAGGAGGAGACGATGGCGCTTTCCGCACCGCCCGCGATCCACGAGTTACCGCAATATTGCGCATAGGCCGCGTAGGGCACGCTACCCAGCTCGGTGCGAGGGCTGATGACCTCGGTGCCGTCGATGGTGATCTCCAGCCATACGCTCTGATTGTCGCGGAAGCTCGAAAGGTCCAGCGCCGATTCGCTGCCGAGGTAGACGGTGAAATGACCGCCAACCACATCGATCGACGCATAATCCTCCGTGTACAACTGGCCGCCTCCGGTCGCGGCGTCGTGGAGGCCGAACGTGAGCCGATGGGCGCCGTCAATAGGCACGCCGTCGGTGTCGGTGAGGAACCCCTGCACCGGAATCAAGGGGGGCGCATCAGCCCGACAGACAGTGCTCGCGACCGCCACGGCGGCCCAAACGAAGAAGTGGCAGTAAACCCATCGTGTCATCGCAGATCGTCTCCCGGAAGCTGCGCTTTCCCTCTGTTGGGACCAAGTCTGCGGGCAGATCTACCACGCCGATGCCCGCCACGGCCAGCCGTCGCAACAGCGGATGGGACGGGGGCGAGGCGGCCTCAGCCCAGCATCCTCGAAAGCTCGCCCGACTCGATCAACGCCAGCGTCTCGTCGGCGCCACCGATCAGGGTGCCCTTGACGAAGACCATGGGAAAGGTGGGCCAGCCGCTCCACATCTTGAGCGCGTTGCGACGGCGCCACTGACCCGTGTAGGTGCCGTACCCAAGGTATTTGTAGGCGATGCCGGCGTCTTTGAGCGCGCGACCGGCGCGTTTGGGATGGGGGTTGTGCTTCATGCCGACGACCACCACGTCGTTGGCCGCGATGGCCGCCTCGACCTCGTCGATGAGGTCGCGATTGAGGTTGGCTATGCGGCCAGCGATGGCCTGGTGGATCCGGGATTCATCCAAGACGTGTCGCATCTTCTTCTCTTCCATTGCGGCGCCTGTCTCGCGCCGGGCGGCGCCATGCTGAGCCGGGTCGAGCGCGCTGTCAAAACAGGGCGTTCTACCCGGACCCGAGCCGATGCTATCGTGATCCGGTGCGCGCGGATCTCAGCCACGACTTGCAGCCCGGCGAACTCGTCGACGGCCGCTTTCGCATCGTCGAGCCCCTGGGCATGGGCGGCATGGGTAGCGTCTATCGCGCCCAGGAACTCGCGAGCGGCGAAGAAGTCGCGCTCAAGCTGCTGCATGGCGACGTGGGCGAAGAAGAAGAGTCGCGGCTGCGTTTCGAACGCGAAGCCCGTGCCCTGGCGGCGCTGCGACATCCGCATGTGGTGCCCATTCGGGGCTTTGGTCTCTCGGGCCGCACCCCCTACATGGTCATGGAATTGCTGCAGGGCCAGACCCTGACGCACCTGCTCGAAAGCGAAGCGCCCCTGGCACCCGAGCGCGCCCTCCACCTGGCCGAGCAGGTGATCGACGCGGTCGCCTTCATCCACACCCAGGGCGTGATCCACCGGGACCTGAAGTCGCCCAACGTGATGGTGGAGCAGGGGCCCGACGGCGATCACGTGCGGGTCTTGGACTTCGGTTTCGCCAAATTCTTCGATCGCGAGAAATGGGAGGGCGAGCACACGCTGACCGCCAAGGGCGCCGTCTTCGGAACCCTGGCCTATATGGCGCCGGAACAGGCCATGGGCGCGCGGGTCGACGAGAGCGCCGATGTCTATGCGCTCGGGGTGCTGCTCTTCGAGCTGCTCACCGGACGCCGTCCCTACTACGCCGAGGACCGCCAGTCGCTCTTCGAAATGCACCTGCAGAGCCCCATCCCCAGGCTGCGCGACGTGCGCCCCGAGCTGAGCGTACCTGCGCCCTTCGAGCGCCTGGTGCGCAAGGCGCTGGCGAAAAAGCCCAACCAGCGCTTCGGCAACGCCGCCGCCATGGCCCGAACGCTGCGGGCGGTCGAAGCTCCGACGCTGGGCAACGCGCAGCTGAGCGCAGCGCAGCCGCGCACCGGTAGCCGGCCGCCGCCGATGATCGTGGCCGCGGCCCTGCTTGCGGTCGCCGCGACGGCTGCGCTGCTGATGCTCCTGCTTTGAAGCCGCTCCGCTTGCTATCGTAGCCCCGTGGACAGCCCGGACGACGACGGCGATGACATCGCAGCGCGGGCCCGCGGCCTGGCGCGCACCCACGCGGCCCACTCCGCCGCCTTCACGCACGCGCCCGATCGCTCCATTCGCCGCAGCGAGCTGGCCCAGCCCGGCGGCGCGGGACAGCAGGCCCAGGCCGCTCCGCGCCTACCCAAGGCCGAGGCCCTGCGCATGGGCCCGACCCTGGGCGCCGGCGGCATGGGCATCGTGCGCGCCGCCGAGCAACTGTCGCTCGGCCGGCAGGTGGCGGTGAAATCGCTGCAGGACGAAGCCCAGGGCGAAGAGGCCACGCTGATGCTGCTGCAGGAGGCCATCATCATGGGCAGGCTGGAGCACCCCAACATCTTGCCCATCCACGACCTGCAATTCGACGAAGGCGGCGTGCCGCAGCTGGTGCTCAAACACATCGAGGGCGTCGAGTGGGGCGCGCTGATGGGCGACGCGGCCGCGATCGAGGCGAAGCTCGGTGAGCAGGATCTACTGGAGTGGAATATTCGGGTACTGATGCAGGTCTGCAACGCCATCCACTTCGCCCACAGCCGCGGCATCATCCACCGGGACCTGAAGCCCCCCAATGTGATGATCGGCAGCTTCGGCGAGGTCTACGTGATGGACTGGGGCCTGGCCCTGAGCATGGAGGAGGACGAAGAGGGCTTTCTGCCGTTCATCGATGACGCCGTACAGCTGGCCGGAACGCCACAATATATGGCGCCCGAGATGCTTGGAAACCAGGAGTTTGACATGGGTCCGCTGACCGATGTCTACCTGCTGGGAGCGATCCTCTACGAGATCATCGCCGGCCGCCCGCCCCACGCCGGTGAATCCATCGAAGCCATGATGGAGTCGGTGCTGCGCTCGGCGCCGCCGATGCCTCCCGAGGCGCCGCCCGAGCTCGCAGACATCTGCACGCGAGCCATGGATCCCGATCCGCGACAACGCTTCGACAGCGCGCTGCAGCTACGCCTGGCTTTACAACGCTTCCTGGAGCACACGGGCTCACGAAGACTGGAGGCCCAGGCATCCGGACACGCGCAGGAATTGGCCACGCGTATCGCCGAGGAAGACGCCGGTCAGGCCCAGCGGCTGGCGCAGATCCAGGAGCTGTTCGGCCAGTGCCGCTTCGCCTACCGCCAGGCGCTCGAGCAGTGGCCCGAAAACGGCGAGGCCTGGCAGGGCCTGCGGGACGTGACCGCGGCGATGATCGACCACGAACTGGGCAACGACAACGCGCGCGGCGCCGCTCAACTCCTGGCTACGCTCAGCGAACCCGACGCGGCGCTGAGGGCGCGCGTGGAGGCGGCGCTTTTGGCCGAACGCGAGCGGGCCGAGCACGTGCGCGATCTGGAGCGCTACCAGCGCGCGACCGACATCCGCACCGGTAGCCGACGGCGCGGCATCGTCGCCGGAATCCTGGGACTGTCGTGGACCCTGGCGCCCCTGGTCGGACACTTCGCGATGGTGCCCCCCGAAAACGATCCCCTGGAGCGCCTTTCGCCGAGCCTCTTCGCGGGGGCGGTGCTACTCGTAATGGCGGTGGTCGTGCGTCTGGGCCTATCCCAGGTACTCGAGAGCCGGCTCACCCAACACCTGCTAGGCGGCATGACCGTGGCCATGTTCGCACTTCCCGCGCTCGAGGGGGCCGGCTGGGCGCTCCAGCTATCGATCCCGCAGGTGCAGGCACTGTGGCCACTGACCTGGTTTTGCGTGAGCGCGATGTTGGCGATCACGGTGGACTGGCGCATGGCGCCGATGACGCTGGGCTTCCTGGGCGCGCTGGTGGCTTCCGTCCTCTGGCCGCAGTACCGATTTCTGGCCATGACCGCCTCCAACTTCGTGATGACCATCAACATGTTCACGATCTGGATGCGCCCGGCTCAAGAAGACGACCTTCCGCTGCTGGAGGAGATCCGCAAAAACCTCAGACGGGGTTCGCGGCGGGCTCGGAATAACTGACGGGCAAAACCCAAAGAGCCTCCCGAAACTTTGGCGGAGACTTATGAACAGCACGTCGGTGTGCTCAGGTGTCGGACTCTGGCGCGCCCTGGGCGATCGCAGGGTACCGCCCAGATGGGTGCGAATGGGCCTTGTGTCCGCAGTTCCGCGGCGCGTGCTTGGTGGCGCGTCGGCGCACCTGTAACCAAGGGCTGCGGCCTCTCGGACTTCGCGGCCTGCTCCTCGCTCTCGACGGTTGCCTGGACTCACCCGTGGTGCCGGTCGGACACCGGGATGTTTCGGTCGGTCAACTGCCGCCACTGATTCCGATCGAGCAGGGTCAGCACGTTCACGTCAGCGTCGAATCCGCAAGGATCGACGGTGGCAGGGTCGACCTCACCCTCAGGATCGGGCCGCGCGAAATGCTCGGCGTGGGGAATGGGGGCTGGCCGTCTTGCGCGATGGTCCCCGACGCCTGGGCGGCATCGCTCGACTATTCTCCGTTCGCGTCCACGGGCTCAAGCACCGAAATTGGATGCGGCCGAAGCGGGCCTTCGCGCGGGCCCCGTCAGTGGTCGCTGGTCGGCAACCGGGTCCACTCGTCAAAGAGCTGCAGCGTCAGGTGGTGGTCGGGGATGGCGTGGAGAAAGCTCTGCACAAACTCGGGCTTCGACAATGATGCAGCTTCATCAAGCAGGGCCTCGCGCGCCCGGCCGATGTGTTCAAGCGCCTCTCGATCGCGCCCCGCACCTCGCAGCGCCATCGCATGGGCCAGGCGGAGGCTGGGCAGAAAGTCCCGGAAGTCGGTGTTTTCACAGGCGTGCCGATCGGCGAATGCCCGCTCTGCGGCCTCCAGGGCCTGCTGCTCTTTTCCCTGCAGAAGCAGCGCGCGGGCCTCGATCGCCAGGGCGACCGCGGGCAGGACCCCGGGCAGGCCCGCGCCTGTCGTTGCCGCGCTTTGAGCCGGTGTCGAACTCGCCTCGTCGGCGCTCGCTGCGGCGCAAAGCCGAAGCGCCGCCTCGCAATCGCCCTGCTCGATCGCCAGCTGCGCCAGCCGCAGCGTGTGATATCGGCGCACCCAACTCGAAAGGTCGCCGGACATGATTCGCCGTTCGATATCCTCCAGATCGACCGCTCTGCCGCTGCGCCAGCTGGCAAGGGCGAGGTCGGAGGGATGGTGGTTCTCGGCGTCGTTGCCTGCCTTGCGCCCTCGCTCGCAGGCCCCTTCCCAGTTGCGGATGGCCTCCTCGTACTGTCCGATGTTGAGCAGCAGTTCGAAGAGGTTGAGCTCACAGAAGCTGAGCATTTTGTGGTTGCCCACTGCCAGGTAGTGGGCCGCGGCGCGCTGCATGGCCGCCACGCGGGTCTCGACGTGCTCCTCCATCAATCCGACCATGAAGCCGGTTGCCGCCTGCACCAGGTGGCTTTCCGTATGCATCGGCGCCCACCGCTCCACGGCACTGCGCAGCTTCGTTTCCTCTTTGAGAGCCAGGAAAATCAGGGGGCCTACCGAGTGCGCTGCGGCGACGACGAAGCTCTCCGACGGGCTGGTACCCGCGTGTTGAAACAGTCGCTCGCATTGAAGCAACGCGTCCGAGAAGCGCTCGGTGTAGACCGCGGCCCAAACCCTTTGACGAATCGCCTCGGCCCAATGATCCGAACCGGGGGGCAGCAGTGCCGTGGCTCGCTCCGTACACTGGAAGGCGCGCTCGTGTTCACCCTTCCAGTTGAGGGCCTCGCCCTTGAGGCCCTCCAGACGTCCGGCGCTGGCGCCCTCGGCGCCGCAGCCCAGGGCACCGTCCGCGTGGTGCAGCACGCCCTCCAAGTCGCTAGCCAGCAGGGCTTGCTCAGCTGCTCGCCCGAACCGAAGGCCGGCCTCTGAATTGAATTTACCTTGCCGAAAATGCTCGGCCAGGACTGCGGCGTCGGACTCGCCGTGCGCTTCCAACCATCGGGCCGAGCCAAGGTGCAAAGGGGGCGCGTCCGACTCGAGCAAAGTGGCGTGCGCCGCTTCCCTGACCAGCGAATGGGCAAAACCGTATTCGACTTCGCCCTCGAAGCGGCACTGCGTTCGGCGCTCGATCAGCTCTGCGTCGGCAAGTGGTTTGAGCGTCGTCCACACTTGGGCGGGCGGCCAATCGAGCAGCTCTGCCAGCGCCCCCACCCAGAAGCGCTCCCCCAACACACTGGCGACGCGCAGCAGCTGGCGCTCACTGCCAGCGCGGCGCGAGAGGCGCTCTCCCACCAAGGCGAGCACCGAACCGGGCACGGTGTCTGGCTCACCACCCTGCTCCAGGAAGCGAAGGAACTCGAGCAGATAGAGCGGGTTACCTGCGCTCAGGTCGATAACCTGCTGGGCTTGGCGGTCGTCGAGCTGCAAAGGGGCCTCTTCCGCGACCAGTTGACGACAGGCGCGGCGCGACAGGGACCGCAGCTCGAGGCGTGCAAGCATGGGCTCGGTCCAGGCCTCGGGAAGTGACTGGCCGCCCTCGGGACGGGCGGTGGCGAGTACGAAGATCGCGCGGTCGGCCAGGTTGCGCAGCGCCCCGTCGATAAAGCGCAAACTCGACGAGTCCGCCCACTGCAAATCATCGAGCATGAGCAAAAGCGGGCGCTCCCGGTCGAGCTGCGAGATGGTCTGTTCGAAGGCATCCTGCATCTGCCCGAACATGGCCTGTGGGTCGCGCCGCACTTCCTTCAGGATCGGAAGAGCACCTTCGGGAAAAGGCGCGCCGAGGATCTCGCCGAGAAAGACCGCTAGCTGGGTGCGGCGGGGCAGCTCGAAGGCAGCGAAGTGTTGCTCCGTGAAGCGCACGATGTCTGCTCGCCGCTGGGCTCCATCCCGCTCGAGCGTCAGCTGCATGGCGCCGGTGAGCAGCTGCGACAGCAGGGCAAAGCGGGCTTCAGATCGCTCGGGCTGTCCGCGTGCGACCAGCACCTGGGCCGGCTCCTGATCACGCTGGATGTGAGCGAGTGCGTGTTCGCAAAGCAGGGTCTTGCCCTGACCCGGAGCCCCGGTGATGAGCATAATGCGCGGCTGTTGCCGCCTGCAGCAGATTTCGAAATGCTCTGCGATCGTTCTCAACTCTCGGTTTCTGCCGAAGCAGCTTCGGGATGGCGTTGCGGTGGCCGAGTCTGCGTTTCGATGCTCGGTCGAGCCGCGGAGCGCGAAGAGCTTGGGCCCGCGGGGTTCGCACGCGAAGCGACCGGCCATCAGGCCCGAGGTCGTGTCGTCCATGAGCACAGCGGCGTCGTCCTCCGCCCGTCCCAGGTGCATTTCGATCGCGCGATCGATGACATCGCCGGCAAGCGAGGTCTCGGAGAACTCCCCGTATCCCGTCGCCAGTACGGGGCGCGAGCCGGGCAACAGGTCGGCCAGGTGGTTGGCGCAGTGCGCCGCGCGTAGCACGGCAGCGGAGTCGGCGTCGCTGCCGCCGAAAAACGCGGCCCCGGTGCTCGTACCCAGGCGGTGTAACGTGCCTCCGTGACGAGTCACCATGGCGTCGACGTCCTGTGCTCGCCCATCGCGTTGCTCCCACAGCAGCATCGTTGCCAGCCTTTGCTCCCGCTGCTCTTGCCTTCGCGCGATCGCCGCCGTGGGGCAGGCTTCGAGCGAGATCGCTTGGAGGGCTTGCATCACAGCAGCAGCGGACGCGGGCCGCTGCGCGGGTTGCTTGGCCAGCAACGCGGTGATCAAAGCGCCGAGTTCTCTCGGTATATCGCTGCGCAAATCCGCAAGGCGCGGTGGCGCTTCGAGCATCAGCTTGGCGAGCACCCCCGTGACGTGGGCCGCTTCGTGCGGGGGGCGCCCCACAAGGCACGCGAAGAGCGTTGCCCCCAGGGCGTAGAGGTCGACCGCCGGCTTCCGGCCCGCGGCAAAGTCGCCATCGCCGGGCGAGAGCACGGCCCGAGCCTGCTCGGGAGCCGTGTAGTGCGGGCTGCCGAGAGCCGTCTGTGACTGGGGCCACGCGAGGCTCGCAGCGTCCGCATCGTGCAGGCACGCCATGCCAAGGTCACCGAGCTTGGCCCGGGAGCAATCCCCGCCCGGCAAAAGGATATTGCCGGGCTTGACGTCGCGGTGGGTGATGCCCGCCCCGTGCACAGTCGAAAGAGCCGCAGCCACACACTTGCCGACTGCCACCGTGTCCCGCAGCGAGAGCGGAGCCTGCTGCAGGCGTGTCTCGAGATCGGTCCCGTCGATCCACTCCAGCGCCAGAAAGGTTCGGCCTTCGCGCGTCAGACCGTGGTCGGCGTACTCGACCACGTGGGCGCCACGACAGCGCGCCAAAAGCGGCCCTTCGCGCGACACGTCTCGTTCGGCATCCACGGAGAGCTTGAGCGCCACCGTTTCGCCTCGCTCCAGATCCTCGCATTGGTAGAGGTCGCCTTCACCTCCGCTTTGGATATGTTGCAGGACGCGGTAGCGATCTGCGATGAGACTTCCTGGATCCACGATCGAGAGTCTACACCGACGGCCTTGGTCAACGCAGCGCAGTCGGCGCTGGCGCTGGCGCCGAGCGATCGGCCGCCGCGAGGATCTCGCTGAGCTTCGGCCGTCGGTCGTCGGAAGCCCCGACCATGGTTGTCGGTGCGGAATCGGTGAACGCGGGGGGCCGCCGCTGCGTCAGCCGGGTTGTTGCGCAAAGTGGAGGGCCGACGCGGGCACGAAGACCTTTTCGCCAATCTCGCTGCACTTGGCCGTCACGCCTGGCCAAGCTTCGTAGTCATAGACGCCGCCACCGTCGGTCGGGTTGACGGCGACATACGCCCTTTCCTCCAGAGCCGCTGCGGGGCAGGTGAGTTCCACCCTTAGGGCTCGCGAAATAAGGTTGCCAAGTCGGCTTCGAGGCGCCCGTCCGGCAAGGCGCGACGCCGCGCGAATACTCCATGTATTTGAAGGCGGCGCAACGCAGCTGGGCGGGATGGTTCGGAGTCGAGTTGGTAACCTTATTTTGCGGCGGCTCCTTAGGCATGGTTCTTGTCATAGAACTCGCCCGGCCAGCCGCGATGGCACTTCATCGCGGCTGGCCAGGTCGCGATGGAAGCCGTTCCGGAAGAGCGGCAGAGTGCCGAGCACGTCGGTGATGGTCTCGTGATCGTGCGACGACATCTGGCAAAGGTTGTGGACCAGGATGCCGTGCTCATTGGCGTTGTAGCCGAAGGTGTAGAGGTGGATCTGCTGCGAGGAGCCGTCGGCGTCGGGCCTGAGCAACCAATGCCGACGCGTGACGCGCCGGGCCAGCACATACGTCTTGCCGGGCAGGACTTGGCGGGCTCGAGTCATGCCCGAGGGCTCGAGCAAGCGCCGTACCGGGGAAGCCTCCCCCGGGAGCGCCGTGTGAAACAGCTGACATCCAAGCTTCGGACGCTGCCGCGAATGACGAAGGCCTCAGAGAGTAGTCGCTTTTAGAACCCCCGAAAGTTTACAGGATGGAATGAATGGATCTGCGAAGTACGACTGTGTCGTCGCTTCTGGGGCTGACGTTGAGGGCCCTGGAAATTTCGGCCACCGGACAGGCCTTGTGTCCGCAGTTCCGCGGCGCGTGCGGGCGTGCTCTTGGTTGTGGCGGCCTTGCGCCCTTTGTTGGCGCCACTGTAGACACCATGGCGCTTGGCCAACAAAATGCCAGCGCCCTGACGCTCCCTGCCATGCTCGAGTTCGATACTCAGCAATCCCGAACACGACGCTGGCGACCATGCGGCCGACCGCTCCTCACAGGTCGATGCGCTGTGTGACCGACACGACGCGGACACCGCGCTCGCAGCAGTCGGCCAGGACGCCGATGTCCCCCGCCTGTTTTCGAGACCGCCGGTCGAGTTGCCAGACGATCGCGGTGTCCACCTCTCCCCGGAACACAGCCTCCTTCAGAGCGGCGAAGGCGGGGCCACCTTGAACCCGTTTCCCCGCAGCCATCGCCAGATTTCAGCCGCCCCGGGGCCAGCTACGAGACTTTTTATTGCACAATTTCGCACCGATCTGGGCGCTCCCCTATCGTTCGCGGGGCAACGGGGTGAAGCGAAAACGGTGGTTTTTGGACGACCACGGGGACGAGACACGAGACACGAGACACGTGGCGCTTGATGGGGGCTGCCGATCGAAGCCTCTCAGCCCCCAACAACTCTTGTATGGTTTATCCCGCCGATCACCCGTACCATGGTCGCCAGAGGCCGATGCGCTATCGAGTCCTTTTACTTGTCTTGCTCGCGGTCTTCGCCGACTCGGCACTCGCCCAGCCGGCGAGCACCAATGGACCCACCAGTGGCCCCCGGGGTATCGATCCGGTGGCCAACAAGCCAAGTCCGGCCATCGATTCGTTCCTGACGTTGTCGGGCACGCGCACCGGGGGCGCCGGCAGCTATCAGCTGGACCTGTGGCTCGACTACAACATGGGCCTGCTGGCCTTTCAGTTGGGGGACGAGAAGCTCGGCGATCTGATCCAGCATCGCATCGACCTGCACCTACAGGGTGCCGTGGCCGTCACCGACTGGCTCGAATTGGCCGCAGGCCTGCCCCTGACGGCCTACCAGGTCGACGGCTTCGACGAGCTGGAAGCGCAGACCGGCTTCGTCGACACCCCACCCTCGAGCACTGCCCTGGGCGACCTGCGGCTGATGGGCCGGGCAGCGATTCTGCGCGACGGACCGGCGCCGCTAGGCCTGGCCTTTATCCTCGAAGCCCGCGGGCTGACCGGCGATGCCGAGAGCTTCGTCGGTGAAAATGGACTGCTGCTCTTCCCGCGGCTGGCGCTCGAAAAGAGCCTCGGCGATGCCCTGCGACTCACGCTCGAAGCCGGCTATCGCTACCGCACCAAGGCCGGCCGCTACCTGAACCTCTACACAGGGGATGAGTTCGCGACCGGCCTCGGCGCCTCCTACAAGCTTCCCACCGGACCCTCCCTGAAGAGCGCGCTGATCGGCGAGCTGCAGGTTTCCACCCAGGCCCGGGCGCCCTTCACCTTCGAGGCCTCCGACGCGCTCAAGACGCCGATGGAAGCGCTGGTTGGTTGGCGCGCACAGTTCGGGCGCAACTGGCACTTCACCATCGGCGCCGGCCGCGGCATCGCCGTCACCCCGGGTTACGGGCGCGAGGCGCTGCGCGTCCTGGCGTCGATTCGCTACGCCGAGGTCAAGGAACCCGGGCAGGGGGATAAGGGCGGCAATGACAGCGAGGACAACGACAGCGACGGCGTGCTGAACATCGACGACCGCTGCCCCGACGAAGCCGGCGCCGCCGAACTCGATGGCTGCCCCGACCGCGACGTGGACGGCATTCCCGACGTCGACGACGAGTGCCCCGACGAACCGGGTGTGCCCAAGTCCAACGGCTGTCCCCCCAGCGAGCCCCTGGTCGTCTACCGCGAGGGCGAGCTGATGGTCTTCGGCGCCATCACCTTCGACAGCGGCCAGGACACCATTCTGGAAGAGTCCTTCCCGGTGCTCGACATGGCGGCCCAGGTCCTCAAGGACCATCCCGAGATCACCAAGGTGCGGGTCGACGGCCACACCGACAGCATCGGCGGCGACCGCGACAACCTGCAGCTCAGCGACCGCCGCGCCGCCGCGGTCAAGCGATACCTGAACGAAAAGGGCATCGCCGCCGAACGCCTGGAGTCCCAGGGCTTCGGCGAAACCGAGCCGGTCGACAGCAATGCCACCGCCCTGGGCCGGGCGAAAAACCGCCGCGTGGCCTTCACGATGCTCGAAACCAGCGACACCGCTGCCGCGGGCGGGGAAGAGGCGGCTCCGGCGCCTGAACAGGGTGCTCAGGCACCGGCGCCCGCGCCCGCGCCCGCGCCGAATGAGAAGAAGCCGGCCAAGCAGAAGCCCCGCAAGAAGTAGGGAGCGGCGACACTCGCCCCCCAGGGTCCAAAGCCCAGCCTCCCGATCGACAGCCTGCCCAGCCGAGGACCCACCGCGAAAATCGCAGCGCGCAGGTGGGCCCCCCTCCCTGCCTCGACTCAAATCCAGCCCTGATGCCGGCAACGCGCCACAGGGCTCGCAGCCTCACCGGATTACCGGGGGTCGCACCGGGACCGCCTCGGACGCTTCTGCGCCGAGAGCCTCAACCCGAACAGACGTAGCGAAGCTCGAGCTCGTCGTCGTTGCGCAGCCGGCAGCCGCCCTGCATCGTCAGGCGCGCCGGGTGTTCGTCGCTGCCGGCCTCGAAGCGAAAGCCGTCGTCGCCCTCGCGGCACTGGAGGGGCTCTTCACCCTCGCGGCGGATCACCAGCTGGATCAACGAGCCGTCGTGGGGATTGTCCGCCAGCTCGATGACCTGGGGGGCGGCCACCAGCTCGGCGATGCCCTCCAGGGCCGCGCCGTAGCTCTCGCTGCAGATGGAGTCGATGAAGCCACGGTCACCCATCAGCGCCACCGCCTCTTTGTAGCGCTTGCCGACACCGATGGATTCTTCCCCCGCCGAAGCCGCCTGGCAGCGCTCCGGTTCGCCCGCGGAGTCGACCGGTCCGATGACCGCCAGTGAAACGTCCCGCTTGCGACCCGTCCCGTCGTCGAGGTTTTTCAAAAAGTCGACGTAGTCGGCCACCGGGGTGAGCGCATCGCGGCCCTCGGGGGTTTCGCAGGCGTTGGTCTGACACACACGGACGGTGCCGTCGGCGTCCTGGCCGGGCTCGAGCAGGCAGTAATGCCCCTCGCCACTGCAGTCGGAGTCGTCACTGCACGCCTCGGTGCCACAGGGGGGCGAGAGCGTGACGGCCTCGGCGTCCTCGGTCGAGCAGTCATCCTCGTCGGAGACGATCACGACCAGGAGCCGCGACCCGCGCCGCAAAAAACCGTCGTTGCCGGCCGGGTCACTGTCGAGGGCCGTGCTGATCAAGGGCTCGGAGAGCGCCCGCTTCATGGCCTCGAGTCCCATCTCCTGACCGAGACCCCGGACGCCCTGTCCGACCAGCAGCTCGAATTGCTCCACCAGGTCCGAGTCACTGGAGGCGAGGATCTTGCGCTCGCTCGAACCCAGCGCCACGCCGGTTTCGTCCTTGCCCAGCTGCAGTCGCCCCTGCTCACCTTCGGCCTCCTGGAGCGCGAGTTCCCCGCCGCCGCAGCCCATCTGGAGGTACATGGTCACCCCCGTGGTCACGACCCCCACCTGGAAGTCGTTTTCCACCGGTCCGCTGGCGAGCAGGTCCACGAAGTTGCGTAGCTGCTCGGCGACCTTCGCCTGTTCCTCCGCCATGGAGCCGGAGTTGTCGATCACGAAGAGGATGTCGGTGGAAACCGAGGGGGGAAGCGCGACCTTGGTGTCGCAATCGGAGACGACGCCGGCCGGCGGCGAGCCGGCGCATCCCAGCGCCATGCCGACAAGTGAAATAAGCGCACCGCTGCGACGAAAGTCCATCGTCAATTCAGCGTACGTTTGCGCTGCTCGTTACGTCAAGGAGAGCCGCCCTGCCATCGCACGCATTGCGATCTTTCATTCAACTCGCAGGCGAAAGACGGGGTGGCGCGCCGCCACCGCTTCAAACTCGCCGATGTCGGCGTCCGCCTGTAGGCCAAAGTAGGTAGAGACCTCCGCCCGGTAGGCTCGCAGATAGACCTGCAAGATGGGGGCCCGTTCGTTCAGCGGTAGCGGTTCGACGCGGTAGCGCGTGATCCGCTTGCCACGGCGCAGCGAGATTTCTGGCGTGACCTCCACGTTGCGAACCCACTGGGTTCGGCCGCGAGGCGCAACCAGGTAGTGCTCGCCCTCGTGCACCAGAAGGTTTACGGGGGTGCGGTAGAGCTTGCCCGACCTGCGACCGCGTACCTCGAGCACGCGGTTGTGGGCGAAGCCTCCGCCCAGCGCGATCAGGCCACCAAAGGCGCGGTTGAGCACGCGCTCGAGCTTGTTGGGGGGGCGGAAGTGGGGCCTCGAATCGGTCAGGGTCAGGGTCCGGGTCGTCATCGTCGCTTCCTTTCTTTCGTTCTCTCGCAATCGCCAGGGGCCCGTTTCAGGCCCTGCACTGAATCTAGAGAGACGAATACGAATGCGCTATGACCACGAATGGATATCTGATAAACATTTTCGTATGCCACAAGCGGCGCAACCGGCCTGGGAGCACCTTCAGACGTTTGTTGCCGTGGCGCGCACGGGCTCGCTCACGGCGGCCGCCGAGCAGCTGGGCATCAGCCAGCCCACGGCAGGTCGCCACATGCGGGCGTTGGAGGAGGCGCTGGGCGTCGCGCTTTTCGTGCGCCACTCGCGCGGCCTGGAGCTCACCGAGGCCGGCGCGGCCCTGGCCACCGACGGCGCCGAGATCGAAAGCCGCATGCACGCGGCCTTCCGGCGTGGTGCCGGGCAGCCGGCCGACCTATCCGCCACCGTGCGCATCAGCGCCGCCGAACCCATCGGCGTGCACGCCATCGCGCCGACCCTGGCGAAGCTGCGCGACGAGCTGCCGGAGGTAACGCTCGAACTCGCCATCGACAACAGCCCGGCCAATCTCTCCCGGCGCGACGCCGACCTGGCCATCCGCATGTTTCGCCCCAGCCAGCTCGACCTCGTGGCCACCCGCGTCGGCGAGGTCGAACTCGGCCTCTTCGCCAGCCAGGACTACCTGAAGCGCCACGGGGCTCCCGGCGGCGTCGATGCCCTCATCGAGGGCGGCGGCGGCCACACCTTCATCGGCATGGACCGCGATCCCGCCTGGCATCGCTTCATCGCCGAACTCGGCATCGCGGCCGAGCGCTTCGCCTACCGCAGCGACAACATCCTGGCCCAGATGCAGGCCGTGCGCGATGGCATCGGCATCGGCGTCATGCACGCGCCGCTGGCGGCCCGCTCAAAAGACCTGCGTTGGGTTCTGCCCGAGCTGCCCATCCCGCCGCTCGAGATCTGGCTGGTGATGCACCGTGAGTTGAGGGGGCACGCGGCGGTGAGTGCGGTGCGCGAGCGCCTGCTCGATGCCCTCAAGCGTTACGTGGCCACGCCGGGGCCCAAAGCCTATTGCTGAACCATTCGACTCGAAGTTAGAAGTTTCGCAAGGGCTGTGCCGCCGAGCTGAAGCCAGAGCTGCTGAAAGTCGTCGGGGGGCAAAGCCTCGAGCAACAGGGGCCGGCCCTGGCCGAGGTCGAGCGAGAGGCGCGTGCAGTGCAGCATCGCACGGCGCGCCATCAGCACGCGGCCGTCTTCGAGCACCATGCGTTGGGGACCGCCGTAATGCCGATCGCCGAGCAGCGGCACGCCGGCATCGGCGCAGTGTACGCGCAGCTGGTGGGTGCGACCGGTCTCGGGCTCCAGCTGGAGCAAGGCCGCGGGCCCGGCACGGTCGAGCACGCGATAGCGCGTCGCGGCGTCTCGCACGCGCTCGTGATCGGGGCGCTCGTCGCGCACCACGCGACGGCGACGGCGGTCGGCCGGATCGATGCCGATGGCCGCCTCGAAGCGCCCAACTTCGAGTGAAGGCTCGCCCAGCGAAAGCCCCAGGTAGAGGCGCCCGTAGCGGCCATCGCGGCGCGCGGAAAGCAGCCGCTCGTTGCCCTTGCGCGTGCGCGCGAAGGTCACAAGACCGCTGACCTCGGCGTCGAGACGGGAGCTGGGGTGTAGCTGGGGGGCCTCGGGGTCGAGCTCGCGGGCCAGCTGCACCAGACACACGCCGCCAGCGGGCGCCGTGGTGGGCAGGCCGCTGGGCTTGTGCAAGACCAGCAGGTCGCGATCGCGATGCACGAGCGTCACGCGCTCGCGCCAGGACTCAACCACGGGACAGGACCTGCACCACGCCGCTGTCGCCATCGACGCGCAGCCGATCGCCGCTTTCGATGCGCCTGGTGGCACCGCTGACGTTCACGACCGCAGGCAGGCCGTACTCGCGGGCCACCACGCAGGCATGGGACAGGGGGCCGCCGCGCTCGGTGACCAGCGCTCCGGCCAGGACGAAGAGCGGCGCCCAGCCGACGTCCGCGCTCGGAACCACCAGCACCTCACCGGGTTCGAGCTTGGCCAGCTCGCCCACCGAACGCAGCACGCGCGCCTTTGCCTCCACCGCGCCCGGACCGGCCGCATGACCGCGCAGGGTCTCGTCCGCGTGATCCAGGGGCTCGCTCGACAGCGGCGGCGGATAACCCACGAAGGTATCGGGCGGATCGGGCAGACTGCGCTCGCGCTCGTACTGCCTACGCCGCAGGGCCACGCGCGAAAGCACGGCCGTGCGCTCCGAACGCAGCACGCCATGCAACTCGGGCAAGTTCAAAAAGAAGGCCGCGTCGGGCCCCACTTCGGGTTCGCGCACGCGAAGGCGTCGGGACACATCCAGAGCGATGATGCGAAAGAAACCGAGGATGCGCACCACATGGGAACGCAGGCGCTCGCGCGTGCGCAGCGAGCGCCGCACCAGCGACAGCAGCGTCGAAAGCGCAGGGCGCAGCGGCGCCGGGTAGCTGGACAGGGCCTGGTCAGCCCCCTTGCGCAGCTCCAAGAGGCGCTGCTCGAGGCGCCGGGCGGGCTCGCTGCCCGCGTGTTTGACGTGCAAGCGCAGGGCGTCGATGAGCAGGCCGGGGTCTTCGCGCCAGCGCGGCTCGCTCAGCTCCGCCTCGCGGACCCCGCGGTGCCCGTGGCGCGAGAGGAAGGTGGCAAAAGCGTCGCGGGCGGCGCAGGCGCCCAGGCCCTCGATGGCCGTGAGAGCCTGCCGCCCCGAAAGCGCGCCCGCCTCGCTGCCCAGCAGCAGCTCGCGGGCGGCGACGTCGCGCGCGAAGGCCTCGGCCACACTCAGAAGCTCGCGGCCCGGCAGCGCCGCCTCCACCTCCTCGATCGCCGACAGCAACGTCTGCAGCTCCCCGTCGGCGCGGGCTCCGGACAAAAGCCGCAGCGCCGCCCGCAGCGGCAGAAGTGCCGCCAATAGGCCGCCATAGTTGGTCAGCAGGATCGCGCCAGCCTCGTCGAGCAAGCGGCGCACGTCCGATAGCGTCTGATCGAGCGCGGCCGCCGGCAGGATGCGCAGGTCCAGGGCTTCGATGCGCGCCCGCTCCTCGCCGAAGCGCGTCTCGAAGGCCTGCAGGCGACTGGCGAGGCCCAGATTGGAACTGGCGAAGCGCGCGGCGATGGCGGGCAGGCGCAACAGATAGCCGGCCGAACCGCGGCGGGGCAGCGCGAGTTCCAGGCGTTCGACCTCGGCGCCCCCGCCCAGCGGCAGCACGCTCGTGGGCCGTACGCCCGGCACCTGCGAACCGATCTCCACCAGCTCGCTGAGATTCAAATAGATACGACCGCGGAAGCTGCCCACCAGGCGCGCCTCGCGCGGCACCTTGCAGCCCAGGGCCGCGAAGGCCTGGCGGAAGCCCAGCTCGCTGAAGTCCGACAGCACCGACCAGGTCAGCGGCGTGGCCACCCCGGGCAGGGCCTCGCCCACGTTGACGTTGGACCAGACGATGGAGCGCCCGTCGCGGGCGTGGGCTGTGGGACGGCGCGACGGGCGCGCGGCGTTGGTGGCGCCGAAACCCAGGCCCAGCGGCCGCGCCTGCAGGATGAAGAGCTCATCATCGACGAAGGCGAACTCCACGTCGCGGGCGTCGCCGAAGTACTGCTCGATGCGGCGGCCCACCTCGATCAGACGTCCCAGGGCGTACTCGTCGAGGGCTTCCTTGCGTGCGAGTTCGGTGGGCACCGACTCGCTGCGCAGGCCGCCCTCGGGACCGAGCACGAGGCGGCGGGCCTTGTCGCCGAGCACGCGGTCACTGATCCAACCGCTGACCTTGTCGACACAATAACTGTCGGGGGTCACGCTGCCATCGGTGACCGCCGTACCCAGACCGTAGCTGGCGCTGATCAGCATCTGGGCCGGATCGCCGCTGAGGGGATTGACCGTCATCAGCACGCCAGCGCTGTCGGCCGGCACCATCGCCTGGATCACCAGCCCCATGGCGCCCACGCGCTCGGCTCCCAGCGCCTGCAGATAGGAAGCGACCCGGGGATGAAAAACGCTAGCCCAGCAGTGGCGCACGGCGTCGAAGAGCTGGGCCTCGTCGCGCACATCGAGCACGCTATGGTGCAGACCCGCGGCTGAAACCGCATCCTGGTCTTCGGCGGTCGACGACGAGCGCACGGCCACCTCGTCTGCATCGGAGGCCCGCAGCGCGGCGAAGGCCTTGGACAGGGCCTGCTGCAGCTCGGCGTCTAGGGTGGCGGCGAGCACGCGTTTCTGGGCCTGGGCCAGGGCCTGCTCGTCGACGGGGCGTGCCGACAGAAGCTGCGCCGGCTGCAGATGTGACGGCAACACGCGCTCGAAGGTCTCGAGTGCGGCGCGGCTGGAGACCACATGGGCGGCAGGCACGGGAAAGCCCCCCTGCACCAGGGCCGCCAGCCCCACGGCCTTGCCCCCGAACTCCCGGGCACTGCGCGGCAGCAGACTGTCGAGCGATCGTACTAGCAACGGTGTCGACATCGGCTCCTCGCTGGCACGGACGCGGCGGGCATGGGTGAAGCGCAAGCGTAGCGCCTCCTTGCCAGGCGGGGCCACAACGCAGCCGCCTGCGGTCGCGATTGGGAGCGTCCCGGGGCGCGGCCTTTGAGCACGGCGGCGATTTCGCCCAAAACCGCACCGCGGCTGGTGAGTTGCCGTCGCGAAATGGCTGTTGTCGAATTTGCGGGCCAGCCCCCGGAGCCGAGCGAAGCGGCGCGACCCGCGGAAAGGGGGAAAAGGGCGCGTGCCCTTTCCGGGATGGACACTAGTGAAATCGCTGCCGATCCGGGGTAGAGATCGCCGCGCCAAGCCCCGGCGCGATTCCAACACGGACTCGGCCGGGATGAGCGACAGGACACGAAAGATGCCAGGTTCGGAACGGGTAGTAGACGACGACCACTTTCACGATCAGTGCGGCATTTTCGGTGTGTATGGCTCGAGCGAGGCGGCCAACCTCACCTACCTCGGCCTACATGCATTGCAGCATCGCGGACAGGAGAGTGCCGGCATCGCCACCACCGACGGCGACCGGCTGCTGCTGCACCGCGAGTTGGGGCTGGTGCGGGACGTCTTCTCCGAGGCAATCCTGGAGCGGCTGCCGGGCAACAAGTCCATCGGCCACGTGCGCTATTCCACCGAGGGCGAGACCCACGTCAAAAACGCGCAGCCGCTGGCGGTGGACTACGAGCTGGGCTCCATCGCCGTCGCCCACAACGGCAACCTCACCAACTACGAAGAGCTGCGCACGCGATTGGAGGCCGACGGCTCGATCTTCCAGTCCACCAACGACAGCGAAGTGCTGGTCCACCTGATCGCCCACTCCCGCCAGCCCACCGCCGTCGACCGCATCGCCGACGCCCTGCGCCAGGTGCGCGGGGCCTTCTCGCTGGTCTTCCTGACGCCCGAGCAGCTAATCGCCGTGCGCGATCCCCACGGCTTCCGCCCACTATCCATCGGCCGCACCAAAGGCGGCTACGTGCTTTCGTCCGAGCCACCGGCCTTCGACCTGATCGGCGCCGAATACATGCGCGACGTGGAAGCGGGCGAAATGGTGGTGATCAACGAATCGGGGCTGGAGAGCTTCTACCCCTTCGGCGAAGCCGAGCGACGCATGTGCATCTTCGAGTTCATCTACTTCGCGCGACCGGATGCATCGCTGGGCGGCATCAGCGTCTACGAAGCGCGCAAGCGGCTGGGCCGGGCGCTGGCCGACGAGGCCCCGGCCGAGGCCGATGTGGTCGTGCCCGTGCCCGACAGTGGCGTACCGGCAGCCCTGGGCTATGCGCAACGCGCGGGGCTGCCCTTTGAAGTGGGACTCATCCGCAGCCACTACGTGGGGCGTACCTTCATCGAGCCGCAGAGCTCGATCCGCCACTTCGGCGTGCGCCTGAAGCTCAATCCTGTGCGCGAAGCCCTCAGCGGCAAACGCGTGGTGGTAGTCGACGACTCGGTCGTGCGCGGCACCACCAGCCGCAAGATCGTCAAAATGCTGCGCGACGCTGGCGCGCGCGAAGTGCACATGCGCATCAGCGCCCCGCCCACGCGCTGGCCCTGCTTCTACGGCATCGACACACCCTCGCGCAGTGAGCTGATCGCCAGCAACCACAGCGAAGAAGAGATCGCCAAGTACATCACCTGCGACAGCATCGGTTACCTATCGATCGAAGGCACCCACACGGCGATCTCGGGCGAAGGCTACTGCGACGCCTGCTTCAGCGGCGACTATCCCGTGCCCTTCACGAGCCGGACCCACCACCGGCGGCAGCTGGCGTTGATCGGGATGTGAGGAGCATGAGCGGAAGCACCCAGGGCCTGCTCAAATAGCTCCAGCTCCACCGACGGTGCGTCATCCCGCCCCGCGTCCGTCACATAGGGTCGGCGCAGCCGTCGCGCACCCCGAGCGCCCTACGCCGTCTCGATGGGGGTGTCGTCGCGGCCGCCCCACTCCGTCCAGCTGCCGTCGTAAACGACCGCGGCGTCCTGTCCCAGTTCGTACAGCGCCAGCGCGATGATGCAGGCGGTGACGCCACTGCCGCAGCTACACACGCTCCTGGCGCTGGCATCGACGTTGGCAGCCTCCAGCACGCGGCCCAGCTCGGACTTGTCGCGCAGCTTTCCCTCCGCCGTCAGTAGCTCGGTGATGGGCAGGTTGCGCGCGCCCGGCATGCGACCGGGGCGCACACCGGGCCGGGGCTCGGGCACGCGCATGTGGAACCGAGCGGCGGGGCGCGCGTCGAGAACCTGGATACTGCCCGCGTCGACCCACGCTCGCATCTGCGCCAGGTCCGCCACGAGCTGGGGCCGATAGCTCGCGCTGAATATACGCGCGTCGACTGTGACGCGGTCAGCGCTGAGAGGCAGCCCGGCCCCGCGCCACGCGGGCAGCCCTCCGTCCAGCACGCGGACGCGGTCGTGGCCGAAGACCCTGAACATCCACCACACCCGTGCGGCGCTGAACAGGCCGAGGGTGTCGTAGACCACGACCTCTCGACCGCCATCGATGCCCAGGGCGGAGGCGGCGGCGGCGAAGGCCTCGGGCGTCGGCAGCATATGCGGCAGCTCGGTATTCGAGTCCGCGATGGCGTCGATATCGAAGCGCTGGGCACCGGCGATATGCGCCACGGCGAACTCGCGCTCGGCATCGCGGCCGCTGCTGGGCAAGTGCCAGGAGCCATCGAGCACGCGTATGGACTCGGGACGCTCGCGCAGGGCGTCGGCCAGGTACTGCACGGACACGATGCCAGGATTGGACTCGGTCATGGGGGGAGTGTAGGCGATATGGGCTTCGCGCGTCGCGCCACCGGGCCGCCGCGGGAAAACGTCCGGCGCCGCGGGGAAACGTCCAGTAAGCTAGTTCGACGGCGTCTCCCGTCAGCTCCCAGCCCCCGCGCGCCGGAGCAACTCCTCGGCAGCAGCCACCCGGATGCCGCTGCTGCGCGTGATCAGGTCGTGAAAATACCCCACCGTGGGCAGGTATCTGGAAAGCGCCCGCCTGCGCTGCCGGGGGCGCGCAAATTGCGGCAACGCGGCCCTGGCTTCGTCGGAGAGCGGCTCTGCCGGCATGGCCAGCAGAAAACGCAGCAGGTTCGTGGCGCCCACCAGCGCTTCGAAGACGCCCAGGTCCTGGAGCTGCGCGCCGTGGCAACGCTCATATTCCGCCACCAGCATCGACGCCAGCGCCGCGCCACCGTGGGCGCCGAGGATGGCGCAGGCCATGGCGACGTCGAAGCGGGGATCGCCGACGTGTACGACGCTCCAGTCCAGTAGATGCAGTCGATCGTCGCCATCGACGATCACGTTGTTGGGATGGACGTCGTAGTGCACGATCGCCGGCCCCATCGCGTCTGCTGCCTCGATCCGCTTCTGCGCCCAGTCGACGACCGCAATCAGCTCGGTCTGTCCGAATCGCTCGAAGCCCTCGCGCATGGTCTGGAGCCGCGCCAGCAGCAGCGCCTTGGGATACTTCGATACCAGCGGCGGATCCGGCGCGTCGGCAAGGGGCTCGAAAGGCAGCGCATGCAGCGCGGCCATGTGCCGCCCGAGCCGCCCCAACCACGGGGCCCGCTCGAGCTGGTCGCTACAGTCCCGCATGACATCGGTCAGCAGGCGGCCCTCGACGTAGCCCAGGACCAACCACGGCAGGCCCCGGGGTCCCGCCGGAACCAGCGAAATCGGTGTCGGCGCACCAAAGCCGTGCGCAACCACGTGCTGTAATGCAGAAAGCTCCAGCCGGGCACGCGCCAGCCCTCGCTGACAGCTGCGCAACACAAGCGAATCGCGCTGCCCGTCGGCAAACACCACGTCCGCACGGTAGACGTAGCTCTCGCCACCGCCAGTCAGGGCCGAGATCGACTCCACCTCAGCGACCTTCCCCTCCGCCAATGCGCGATGACAAAGGTCCGCCAGCTCCTCTTGCTCCACTGCCTGATGGTTCATGATGCGTTCTCCAGCGTTGTGCCTCATGCCCCGCAGCGTATTGCGAACGCGGAACCATCGGCAGTACAACGAGCGGTAGTCGAGCGGTCATTTCGGCGCGTGTGGGCACCGTAACCACCGTTCGAGAGAGGAAGCGGGTGGCCAAGCCAGATGGACGGCTCTTGCGCGAGCTTCGCCGGCGCCGCGGGCTGACGATCACCGCACTGGCCGCACGCGCGGGGGTGGCGGAGAAGACCGTGCGCCTGCTCGAGCACGATGCGACACCGACGCCTCATCCCGACACCATCGCCGCGGTCGCCGGAGCCCTGAATGTCGAGCCCGAGGTGTTGTTTGCGACGCCGGTCGTGCCTGCACCTGGGCCGGTGTCGCGACCGATCTGGAATGTGGAGGCCCTCCCCGCCGGCACGGTGGAGCGGACGGGCGAGCTGACAGCCGCCCGCGCGGCGCTGCTGCGACAGAAGCCGCCGCCGGTCGTGCTGGTCGCCGCGGGCGGCTACGGCAAGAGCACGCTGGCGCAGGCGCTATGCCATGACCCCGAGGTCCGCGACCGCTTCACCGACGGTTGCGCCTGGGTCACCCTCGGCCAGCGCGGCAATACGCTCGGAGCACTTACCAAGCTCTACGCCCTGCTCCGCGGTGAGCGCCCCACGTTCGTCGACGTCGAAGACGCCGCCTGCGCGGTAGAAACGGCGCTGCGTGGGCGCTCTTTGCTGCTGGTGCTCGACGACGTCTGGAATCCGGCGCACCTACGCCCCTTCTCGAGAGGCGGGCCCGCGTGCATCGTCACGACCCGGGACCGCGACGTCGCCCCCGTAGGCGCGCTGACCATCGAGCTGTGCGCGATGGATGAAACCGAAGCTGCGCGCGTGCTGCACGCGCAGGACCCGCCAAGCCGCGAGGATGCCGAACTGCTGCGGCAAGTCGCCCGACGCACCGGCGGGTTCCCACTGCTGCTGGGACTGGCCGGCGCGAACTTGCAGCAACGGCTGGACGGACGCGGCGACACCCTGCGGCAGGGGCTGTTGCATCTGGATGCCGTGCTCGACCGCTACGGCGTGGAGGGCTTCGACCATCAGCGCCCGGCGGAGCGCTCGCAAGCCGTCTCGGCCACGCTCGAGGCAAGCCTCTCAGCGCTCTCGACGACAGATCGGGAACGCTTCGCGGAGCTTTCGGTGTTCGCCGAGGATGCGCCCGTGCCCCTCGACGTCCTGTCGCGGCTGTGGCAGCTCACCTCTGCACTCACCGCGCTCGATTCCGAGCTGCTGTTGTCGCGCCTGCGCACGCTGTGCCTGCTGCGCGAGAAGGCCGGTGACCACGCGCAGCTGCATGATGTGATCCGACAGCAGCTGCGGACGCGGCTGGGACAACGACGAACCGAGGTCGCGCTGCAGGCAGCGCAGGTTCTGCAAGAGCGCTGGCGCGAGGGTGATGCCTTTGCGCTCGATCAGTTGCCATATCAGCTGGCGGAAGCAGGACAGTCCAACCTGGCCAGCGCGCTGCTCTTGGACTTCGAGTGGCTCAGCGCGAAGGCCGGCACGCGAGGCTGGGCGCCTTTGCTCTCCGACTTCGATCTCGCGCCGGCGGAGCCCGAGCTGCAGAGCCTGGCACAGGCCCTGATGCTCACGGCGCCCTACGCCGGAAGCGATCGCAAGGCCCTGGCCCAACAGCTGTGGGGGCGACTGTCCCCAAGCGACGGCGCGCGCATCGAAGCTCTGCTCCAGACGGCGCTCACCGCAGGCGCTGCGCCCGCAGCAGACGCGTTCGAAACCGGCGTCGGCGCGAGACCTCGCTGGTTACGGCCACGCACGCCGAGCCTGTCTCGACCTGGAGGGGCACTGCTTCGCGTGTTGCGGACACAGGACTCGGGGTCCCTCGCCATAGATGCGGACCGCGACGGGCACGTGGTGATGACCGGCGGTGGCGACGGTGTCGTCCGCCTGTGGGATGCGAGCCGCGGCGAGCAACTGGCTGCCTTCCGCGCCCACGACCATGACATCCGCTGTCTGTCGCTGTCAGCGGATGGCCGGCGCGTGGCCACGGCCGCGGCGGACGGGTCGCCGCCGCGCCTATGGGACGTCGCAAAGGGCAAGCTTCTGCGCGAGTTCGAGGCCGGCTGGTCCTGGCAACGCTGCCGCATCGATCGGGATGGGGCGCGCCTGTTCACGGGAGCCGGCCAGGTCGCCATCTGGGTCACTTCGAGCCAACTGCCTCCGGACCTGCTGCCACGCCTCGGAGGGGCGATGGCCGCGCTCGTACTCTCACACGACGATCGTCGGATCGCGACCACCACATATGACTCTGAGTCGATCCAGCTGTGGGATGTGCACCGCGGCGAGCTGGCAGAGCTGCTGCTGGGTCACGAAGGGAGCGTCTCCGATGTGGCCTTCGACCGCGCGGACGGACGCCTGGCCTCGGTGTCGGTGGACGGGACACTGCGGCTGTGGCCTCTGCAGTCGGACGCGCCACCTGCGGTGCTGCGCCACCCTCGCGGGGTCGAGCTGGAAGCGGTGAGCTGGGCTGCAAACGACACCCTGGTGGCGAGCGGCGATGCCGGCGGGCGGCTGTGGCTATGGCAGGTTGAAGATGGGCGGTTGCTGGGGTGCTTGCGAGCACACGACGGCCCGGTGTCACAGCTTTTGCCGGTCGGCGACGGCAACCGCCTGGCGTCGTTGGCGACCGGTGAGCACGCGCGCGTCTGGGACCTGCAGCGCTTCGGCGCACAGCCCTCGCCCCGGAGCGCCGTGCGCGCCATCGCCAGCGCGGGGCCGGGACGCATCGCGGTGGGACGCGCCGACGGGGCAGTCGAGCTGTGGGATGTGTCAGAGGCACAGCGCCTGCGCAGCTTCGATGTCGAGGAGGGGGTGAACGCGCTCGAGTGGGTGGCCGACCAAAATCAGCTGGTCGCTGCGACCGAGACGGGCGCGTTGCTAGCATTCGACCTGGAGGCGGCTGCGGGCGCACCACCGCGTCGACTCGTGGGCCACGCCGGAGCTGCGCTGTGCCTGGCGAACGGCGGCGACGGCTCGCTACTCAGCGGCGGCGCCGATCGAATCATTCGGCGGCATCGACTCGACGACGGCGCCCTGCTGTCGGAAACGGCGCCGCACGAGGGTGCGATCACCGCGCTCGCAGTGCTCTGGGGCGGTGTGGTCGCAGCCAACTCCGCCGGCGAGCTGGTCGCCCTGGATCGGCAGGGCAAGCGCAGGACGAGCCATCGAGTGCCCGGACGCTGGGTGCGCGCCATGGCGGCACGGGGCGAGGAAGTGCTTTTCGGGGGCGATGATTGTGTGCTTGGTTCGTGGCGGCCGTGGCGGGAGCCGGCGCCAGAAGCCCTGGCACACCTAAACTATCCATTGAACGCTCTCGAGCCCATGTGGGATGATGCGTGGATCGGTGTGGACGGACGCGGCGATGTCATCGTGTGGTGCGCCGGCGAAGGGCTGAGCACGGCTTTCACCGACGAGCGGGGACTGCATGCGGTCCGGGCGCTCACCGACGGCCGACTCGTGGTCGCTGGCGGCGAGACGGGCGAACTCCACTTCCTCGAGTGCTTGCCGGAGAGCTGAGCACGGCGAAACCGTTGGGCGCGATCGGGCATGGTCGAGCCAGCAACTGGAGCACTCCCACAAAAGGGAGCTACCCTTGCGGCGTCGTTCGCCATGCAGCTGAGGCCACCTCGCGCCCCGAGTCGATCACCGCCCCTCGCCCAAGGACGACTCGCGACCCGAGCCCATGCGACCCGAGCCCATGCCCGATGATGAACGCGCTCGCGAATCTGCTTTGGGATCCCTTCCTGTGCTTGCTCTACCTGGTGGTGGGGCTGCTCTTCGTGGCGGCTACACGTGGCATCGCGCTGCGTCAGGCGCTGGCGGTCTTCGGCCGGGTGTGGCGCTCGGAGGGGGGCGCACGGGCCGAGCCCACGCAGGGGCTGCCCCATCGCGAGGCCTTCCTGTCGGCGCTGGCTGCCAGCGTCGGGGTCGGCAACCTGGCGGGCGTGGCCACCGCCTTGCATCTCGGCGGCCCGGGGGCGCTCTTCTGGATGTGGATCTCGGCCCTGCTGGGAATGTCCTTTCGTCTGACCTCGGCCTTTCTCGCCGGCAACCATCGCAATGAGTGCTCGCGCCGGGCCCGGGCGACGCCGATGGCCTATCTGGAGACCGTTCTACCCGACGCCGGCCCCAGGTTGCCCCGGGCGGTGGCCCTGCTGCTCATCGGGCTCGGCCTCATCAACGCCAACCTGATCCAGGCCAACTCCATCGCCCACGCCCTGACCCATGACCTCGGGTTGAGCGCGCTCAGCGTGGCGCTCCCGCTGACGGCGCTGCTGGCGCTCGTCACCCTGGGCGGGCTCAACACCCTCGTCGTCATCGCCGCTCGCTTGGTCCCTTCGATGCTGGTCCTCTACCTCATCGTCGGGCTCTACAGCCTGTTTTCAGATCCCGCCGGAACCCTGCGCAGCTTGGAGTTGGTCTTTACCTATGCGTTTAGCCCCTACCCCTTCGCCAGCGGCGTCGGTGGCTTCGTGGTGATGCGCAGCCTGCAATACGGGGTCTCCCGCGGCATCTTCTCCCACGGCTCCGGCATCGGCATGGCCCCCTTCTTTCAGGCCTACAACGAGGATCATCCCGGTCGCGGAGCCTTCATGGCGGCCATGGTGCCCCTGGTCGACACCCTGCTGGTGTGCACGGTGACCGGCCTGGTGATCCTCAAGCACGGTTTCTGGCAGTTTTTGACCAGCGCGTACCTGACGGTTTCCGCCTTCGAAGCCGGCGCCGGCCTACCCGGCAGAGTGGTGGTGGTTTGCTGCCTTGTCCTCTTCGCCTTCACCACCATGATCAGCTGGGCCCACTTCGGCGAGCGCTGCGCCCAATACCTGGGCTTGCGGCGCCCGTTCGCGTTCCGCCTGCTCTTCTGCGGCGTCTGCTTCTGCGGGCCCTTCGTTCCGGTCGCCCTGGTGTGGTCGCTCGGCGACGTGCTGATCGGTCTGCTGCTGCTCTTGCACCTGCTGCCACTGAGCGTGGCACTGCTACGCCAGCGACCGCGTCTGCTCGCGGCGCTCGAGGAGCTGGCGGCCGAAGCCTGATCGGGCGGAAGTCCACGGGCACTGCCCTCAAGGCATGCCGCTGGCCATCCACTTCAAGATCAGCTGCCTGCGGCTCTCAGACAGGTCGCGCGTGACCGGCATGTGAAAGGGGTCGGCGTAGGCGCGCTCGAGCACGTCGGCGATCTGCTCGGCGTTGACCTTCACCTGCTCGTGGCTGGTGAGGCCGAAGCGCGCCATGATCGGGTAGAGGCGCCCGTATTGGCCGAGGATCTCGCCGATCGAGTTGGCCCAGGTCGGCTCGCCCTGCACGACCGTGTTCTGAAACACAAGCACCGAAACCAGATCGTCAGCGCCCTGCTGATAGCCCGAGACCGGCGGCTCAAACACATAGCGCAGAAAGTAGATCTGCCCGTCGATGAACTCCCGCGGGTTGCCCGGGTCGGTCGCCTCGAGAGTGAAGCGCGCGATTCCCTTGTGCACCGGCACGCTCTGCTCGAAGCTCAGCGCAGTGGCAGGCGTGCCCATGGGCACCGCATCGAGCCCCGGTGTGCCGCCGGTGCCGATGGTGCTGTTGGTGTAGGTGTAGCTTTGCTCGGGCGTCAGCATCGTCAGCTTGACCCTGAGGCTGCCGTCGGGAGGCACCGCGCCGAACTTGCGCACGGGGATCTCGAGCGTGGCGCTGTTCCCGCTGAGGTGGGGGTCGCTCGGCGTGGTCCCGGGGTTCATGCGAAAGACGAATTGGTCTGCACGCATCCAAAGGCCCGCGTCGTTTTCCGCGAGCAGCGGCGTCGTGGACCCGCGCTCCGCGATGTACAACGCGGTATCCGCCGCCTTCTTCGCCGCGGCGGGCTGCAACTGGAGATCGACGATGCCTCCGGCCTCCAGAAACGCAGCGTAGTCGCCGTAGGGCAGCTGCGCCGTGCTCGCCTCGCTGCCGTCCGCGAAGTACACGCCGAGTTGACCGTAGTCCGTGATCGGTCCAGTGGCAGGGTTGTCGGTCTGAAGCGCGTTGCTCAGGTCGACGCTGAGCACATCGCCCGCAAGCTGGAATGGCGCGAAGTTGGTCTTGCCCGCCGCCGTAGGCGCCATCATGCGCTTGGCCGCAAAGAAGCGCGGTTCATCCGTAGCAGCGGGTCCGATCGTGCCGACCAGCTTGCCGTAGGTAAACGCGGTGCCCACCGGTGACTCAGAGCTTTCGATCTTGGTCGAACTACCGATCAACTCCCCCCACTGCGCGGCCGCGGCCTGACCCAACCAGCGCTGCAACAGAAAGTGCAGAAATTGCGTGGCGACGATCACACCTGGCGGCGTTGTCGCCGGAGCGCCCTGCTCGTACTTGCTGATCGTCTGTAGCTGCGTCCAGACGTCGTCGGGCAGCGGCGCGAGCGGACCGCCGCGAAGCTTCTGCAGGCTGGCCGAGGTCAGATCGTAGGAGCTGTCGCGGCCGTTGTAGGCGCGGACCTGGATGCGGACCGACAGAGCACTGCCGGCTCGGGCCGTCTCGGCCAGGCGCTCGAGCACGGGCGAGTTTCCAGCCTGGATCTGCGCATTGGTGAGCGTCGACTGATAGACGCCTGCGCCGGCCGCCGAGCCGTACTTGGCGCCGTCCGCCGCGGCCCAGATGTTGTTGAAGGCGATCGGCGCGAAGTTGCCGACCAGCTTGCCTCCACTTCCCCCAAGGCCCACCTGCAGCGTGAGCCCCCACCACTCGCTCACGTTCTGCTGCATCGGGTCGAGGTCGGCGATCTTCGGCGGCGACGAGGTGAACGCCGCAAAGACCTCCTGCCCCACGAGCGTGCTGTCGTTGCTCCCAATGGCCAACTGCGCGCTGGAGACGGCACACTGGTTGAGGTTGAATACGCCGTTGCCGTAGGCGTTCCACCAGGAGTCCAGATCCCACGGCTGGACACCGGGCGCGATCGCCTCCTTGTAGTTGAGCGGAGCGTTATTGACCGTACTCGGCGCAGCTTGGAAGCCACCGGTGAAGTGAATGCGGGGAAAGTCGAGGTAGCTCATGGCACGCTCCTTTCAGTTGGCGACGCAGCTTTGGGGCAGCTTGCCGTCCTTGCAGCCGCCGCTCTTGGGCGCGAGCTCTCGGAAGATGTGGCTGAGGCCCGCGGGCGGAAGGTTGGCAATCCCCTCGCTCGACACCATGTCATGACAGGTGAAGCAATTCGACGGATTGATAACTCCTGCCTGCCCGTTCTGTACGAAGGTCTCCATGACGGTATTGGCCGCCGACAGTGATCCGGCCTGGGCCTGGGTGATGGGCGGAACGGCGCCTCCGCGCGCCCAGAGATTTCCGACCAGCTCGTAGTTGGCCCAGACCTTATCGTAGCCGCTGCTCTGGACGATCGCAGAGGACGCGCTCGCATTGATCGCCTGCATCGCCTGGGTGTTGGCCGTCATCGCCTCGCGCACCGCCGGCTGGCAGATGCGTTGATTGGGGTCGGCGTTGCAATCGTTGCCATTGGGGTAGCTCCCGAGGTTCGAGTCGCCCCAGGGATGCTCGCGGCACACCATGGCGGGGGTCCCCGGCGCAAAGGTATTGGTACACTGGGGCGCCTTGCAGGCGTCGTACTGGGCCGTGTCGAAGAAGGTGTAGCCGCCGGGCAGCGGTGCCGCCGCGTCGAGTGCCGTGCAATCGGGCGCGTTGTTCTTGTGCTCGAAGGTCGCCCAGATGAACTCCGGGTGATTGGCGGTCTTGCTGACAACGTGCAGGCCAACCAGGCCGAGCGTGACGGTCTTGCACGACTTGGGATTCGCATCCGGTTGAATCTGCCCCGTCACGGTGTAGAAGGTGCCGAGCTGCTTTTCCGCATCGCTGAGCACCTTCCACGCGGTCTTGAGCTCAACGGAACCATTGGGGAAGGCGAGCTGTGGGTACTGCTTGATGAGATCGACCCCCGCCTTCTGATCGGCCAGCTGGGCCCCGCAGCCGTAGCGGTACAACTCACAGCTGGTGACCCAGTCGTAGGCGATCCGGTTGAGCGCGACTCCGTAGTAGACGGCGTTGTCACTGCGATCGATCAGCGGCTGCAGGACGCCGGCCTGTTTGGTTATCGACGAATATACGGGCAATGGCTTATCGGCCGTGCGGCCGGCCTTGTCGGGCTTGCACGGCACCTTGGGCGGCGTGCCCCAGGGTGTAGGTTTGGCCGAGGCGGTCTTGACGAATAGACCATAGGTCGGCATCCACGACTCGAAGCGCGCGCCGCCGTCGAGCGACTGGGCCAGATACGCGAAGGACTGCCACATGAATTGGTGGAACGAGCAGTCGCTGTCACCGACCTCGGTCGGCAACGCCGTGGCCGTGAGCCAGGCGGGGTCAAACGCGCAGGCGGGGGGCGCAGACGGCTGCGCTGGAGCCGCCTGTTCGGGACTCGCTGTAACGACTTCCTCGGCCTGCTCGTCGCCGGGCGGCTCGCTATGCACCGCAGGCGTGGGCCCGCTTTGGCATGCGACCCAGGTCGCGGCGATGGATGCCACGGCGATGGCAAAGCGTTTCTGGGTCAAACCTCTCATCGCGTCTCCTTGCTCGTGGCTGCGGTCCTGGGCCCGGTGCGATGGGACGACGGAGCCGTCACGCAGACGGCCCGTCCTTTACGACCTTCACCCTGGCGCGGCACAGTGGTCACCCGCGCGGGCCGCTCGGGTCAAGCAAAATCCGCGAACCCGAGTCGAACGTCAAAATTCAGCCATAGCCTAACTGGGTCAGATGCGCCCAAAGACACGAATCGCCTGTCCGACCGGGGGCCCACCATACTCCCCCCGCCTTCGGGAAGCGCGGCGAACGTGGCCTGAGTTCGCTACCTGATGCGGCGCCCCTCCCTCCTTTGGCCAACAACTTATGACCAACAACTTGTGGTCAACAGCACCAAGCTGGACAGCCACCGCAGACCATCCGAAGAGACGCTCGTGTAGCCATCAAAGCGGTGGGCGAACGCGATCCAGAAAGCCCATCATCTCGGCGTGGTCGTAGCTCTTCCCCTTCTCGAGCGCGCCGCTGGACTGGGCCTGCAGAAGCTTGCCCTTGGCGTCCAAAACGTAGAGGTAGGGCAGACCGTCGAACCTGGGGTAGCCCGCGAGAAACTTCCGGTTGGCGTCGTCGGCACCCACGCTCACACGCACCACGACGAACTGCCCTCAATCCGGATCCTCGACGGGCGTCGCGTCCACGATGTCGCCGGCCAGCACCTGCAGCATGCCCTGGGCCTCGATGGCCACTTCCGGCTCCGGATTGGTACCGAGGAAGCGCTCCAGGTACTCGGCCGCCGCCCGCGTGTCGCCGCGGGCGAAGTGGGTGGCCCCCAGTAGATAGAGCGCCTCGGGATCGTCGGCCTGGCGGCGTAGCACTTCCTTGCCCATGCCGAGGGCCTGGGCGTGCCGCCCCACCATGCGCAGGCAGTGGCCGGCGCCGATCAGCGCGCCCAGGTAGTCGGGCGCAAGCTCGATCGCCGTCAGGTAGGCCTTGAGCGCCTTGTCGTAGCGCTCGAGCTCGTAGTGGGCCGCGCCCAGAAAGAAGAAGGCGTAGGGATTGCGCGGCACCTCGCGCGCCAGCGCTTCCAGAATCGGCACCGCGGCCTCGGGATCGCCCTCGGCGATCAGCTCGGCGCCATCCTGGGCCTGGTCCCAGTGGAGTTCATCGTGACCCATGTCGTCGGGGTCTTTAACCCGGATCGCGCGCAAACGCATCCGGCCCGACCTGCGCGCGCACCCGGCCGCGATCGGGGCTACCCTGCGCGCCATGCCCGAGCCCCTGCCCGCCCTCGACCGCGCCGCCGCGCTGCGCTCCGACATCGATCGGCTGGAAACCCAGCTTTCGGCCCCGGACACCCTGCTGATGCCCCTATGGCGCACCCAAAACCTGCTGCGCGAGGACGCGCCCCTGCTGCTGCCCATCTCGGAAGCCGGAGCGCTGCTCGACGGGGCCGCCGAGCTGGTGTGGCTCGGTAAGCTCGGGGGGCGGGGCTGCTTCGCGCTCGATATCAGCCCCTTGCCCGACCCGCTGACCCGCCCTCCCCTGGCGGGCCTGGGCGCCGATTTTCGCGACCTGCGCGCCGCTGGCGAGCGCCTCAGCCCCGACGCCATCGCCCTATGCGCCTACGCCAAGGCCATCCTGCACTGGCACTCCCGCCACGCACACTGCGCCGTCTGCGGCGGGCCCACCGCCCCGCGCCAGGGCGGCCACATGCGGCGCTGCCGCGACGAAGCCTGTAGCGCCGAGCACTTCCCGCGCACCGATCCGGCCATCATCGTGCTGGTGGAGCGCGGCGACCTGTGCCTGCTCGGGCGCCAGGCCCGCTGGCCCCGCGGCATGTACTCGACCCTGGCGGGCTTCGTCGAACCCGGCGAGACCATGGAGCAGGCGGTGGCGCGCGAGGTCTTCGAAGAGGCCGGCGTGCGCATCGGCGAGCCCCGCTATGTGCGCTCGCAGCCCTGGCCCTTCCCCGCCTCGCTGATGATCGGCTTCCGCGCCCCCGCCCTCAGCGAGGAGATCGCCCTGGGCGACGACGAGCTGGAGGACGCCCGCTGGTTCCATCGCGAGCAGCTGCTGGCGGCCCAACGCGACGGTCAGGACCCGGAAACCGGCGAACGCCTGTTCTTTCCAGGCGGCTTTTCCCTGGCGGGACAGCTGATCGGTAGCTTCCTTCAAAAGGCCGAAAAATCCGGCGGCACTTGAAACTTACAGCATTGACTGTCACAGTGAAGTGCCATGAATGACGTACTCGCTGAAACAGACTCCGGTGGCACGGAGGAGGCCGGCTACACCATCGACGAGCTGGCGGCCAAGTCGGGGGTGCCCAGCCGCACCATCCGCTTCTACCAGGCCAAGGGCGTCTTGCCGTCGCCGCGCAAGCGTGGGCGCGTCGCGGTGTACGACGATTCGCACATGGAGCGCCTCTCCGTCGTCGGTCAACTCCAGGACAAGGGCCTGAGGCTGCGGGCGATCCGCGACATCGTCACGCGCAAGGATCTGGACAGCGGCGCCATCCAGCAGTGGCTGGGCATCGGCGAGCGCCTGGGCGCGCTGTCCACCGACGTGCCCAAGCTCTTGAGCCAGGAGGAGCTTGAGCTGCTGCTGGGCGAGCTGCCGCCGGGATTATTGGCCCAGATGGTGCGGCTCGAGGCGATCAAACCCCAGGGCGAGGGCCTGGCCCGGCGCTACCTGGTGGAGAGCCCCGCCCTGTTGCAGATCGGTGCCCGGCTTTTCCGCGCTGGCATCGACTTCGAGGTGGCCCTGGGCATGCACGACATCCTCGAGCGGCGCCTGGCGCGCGCCGCCGAGGAGGTGGTCGACTACGGCATCAAGCACGTGGGCAAGGGCTTCGGCCGCAGCGCCGAGCCCGACGCCATCATGCCGCTACTCGAGACGCTTTTCTCGAGCGGCGCTGGCGCCGAAGCCGTGCAGCTCATCTTCACCCGCGAGGTCGAGCGCGCCCTGCAGCGCGCCCTGCAGCTGACCGAGGACGGCACCGGCAAGCGCCGCAAGCGCCGCTGAGGGGCTTTGGCGCGGAAAGGGCACGCGCCCTTTGCCCCGTCCCGGCAAAGCCGCGCCGCGTCCCCCCTTGCCGCGGGTCGCGCCGCTACGCTCTGCTCCGAGTGCGGACCCGCGGCATATGAGACAGCCATTGCGCCATGACAAGTGGCTCAGAGCTTGTCGACCACGCGCTGGGCGAACTCGCTGGTGCTGAGGATCTCCTTGCCCTCGCTGGGCAGGTCGCCCGTGGTGCCGTGCTCGAAGACGGCGAAGAGCGCATCCCAGACCGCCTGGGCCTCCTCGCCAAGCCCAAGGCAAAGGTCGAGCATCAGCGCCACGCTGCCGATCATCGAATAGGGATTGGCCACGTTCTTGCCCGCGATGTCCGGGGCCGAGCCGTGGGCCGGCTCCACGTAGCTCTTTTCGGGTCCCACGCAGGCCGAGGGCATCAGCCCCAGCGATCCGATGATGCCGCCGGCCTGGTCGGTCAAGATGTCGCCCTGCATGTTCTCGAGCAGCATCACGCCATTGAATTGCGTGGGGTTGACTACGAGTTGGTAGGCGGCATTGTCGACCAGGACCGAGCGATAGGGCACGTCCGGGTATAGCTTGGCCACGTCCTCGACCACCGCATTCCAGAAGCGACCGGTAGCCAGCACGTTGGCCTTGTGCACGTTGGTCATGGACGACTTGCGCTTGCGGGCCTCGTCGAACGCCACCTTGGCGATGCGGCGGACTTGTCCGTCGGTGTAGCTGCAGTCGTCCTTGGCCAGCTTCATGTCGGTGGAAGGCCCCTCGGTCTTGTCGCCGAAGTAGATGCCGCCGACCAGCTCGCGGATCATCAGGATGTCCAGGCCCTCGCCGATGATCGAGGCCTTCAGCGGTGAAAACGAGGCCAGCGACTTGGGCAGGCGCACCGGCCGGTAGTTGGCGAAGGTGTCGAAGCGGCGGCGCAGGGGCAGGATGGCGCCCAGCTCCGGGCGATGCTCGGGGGGAATCTCGTTCATGCGCTCGACGGCCAGGCCCACCGGCCCCTTGAGGATCACGTCGGCGCCGTCGCAGATGGCCTTGGTCTCCTCGGGAAAGGGCGAGCCGTGGTCGAAATAGGCCTGGGCGCCGAAGGGCGCCGGGCGCTTGTCGAAGCGATGGCCGAATTTCTCGGCCACGGCGTCCAGAACCTGAAGCGCAGCCCGGGTGATCTCGGGGCCGATGCCGTCTCCTTCGAGGATCGCGATGCTGATGTCCATGCTCACTCCTACTCCGCTACGGCCCGGGCCCTGCTCGCGAGCGGGCGCCGGGGGAGGCGAAGGATGCCATGCTGGCCCGCGATCGCCAGTGGCAATCCATGCCAGCAAGCGATTGGCGAACCCTCAGGGCTCGACCAGCCCCTCGGCGGCGCAGGTGGCGACGGTGATGCCGTCGCTCAAGGTGCCGACGATGGCGTCGATGGCGGGGCTGAAGTCCGACTGGCAGATGCTCTGGACCACACTGCCAGGGCCGAGCGAGCGGGCCAGCTCGACGAAGCGGCGCGGCGGGTAGGCCTTGCCTTCCGGGCTCTCGCAGGAGGGCACGAGCTGCCCCCCCTCTTCGGGCGTGCGCGTGGGATCGGGCCGCTGCTGCATGCGCTCGTCGTCCAAGATCGAGTCGTAATAGCGGTCGCGCTCGGCGGCCTGCGTCAGGTCGAAGGCCGCGCGCGCATCACTGTCGACCAGGTCCGCCGGCACCCCCACGATGGCCGCGAAGAAGAACAACTCCGGGCTGAATGGCCTGAGGGCGCGGAAGCCGTTCTCGTAGCGCCTCAGAGCGTAGAGGTTGTCCGGATTGTAGAAACAGCGAAGGTTCAGATCCTGATCGGCCAATGGGTCGCCCGCGCGCAGATATTGCTCCGGGGTGAAGTGCCACGTCTCGAACGAGGAGCAGTCCTCCTCATCGCTGACCACGATCACCGCGACCAGCGACGGCCCCATCGGCGAATCGTTGCGCAGAAAACCGGCGTTTTCAGCGTCGCCGTGGCCGAGGCGACCAAAACCATGGGCATCCCCGAGAAAGCGAATGCGGTTGGGCTCGATGACTTCGCCGCTGACCGGGTCGATGTCCAGCGACGGCCACAACGCCTTGAGGCCGGCCTCCAGCTGCTGCTCGAAGCCGCAGCCCTCGGTGCCCAATGTCGCGACGCAGGCGAAGTCTTCGGCCACTTGTCGCGGCTCGTGCTGGCCGGCGAGGTAACTGATGAAGGGCGGGTAGCTGGGCTCACATCCGATGCCCCGCATCACCGGCGCAGTGTTCAAGATGCCGTCATCGCCCAGGCCCTCGCAGCCGGGGATGCCCGGGATGCCGACCAACCCCATGTCGACCGAGACCACGCCCAGGTGCAGATCGGCCACCGGCGGAAAGTCGGCCTGGCCATCGCCGTCCCGGTCACCGCTGGAAAGCAGCTCCACCATGCGCGGTAGCTCGCGGGCCAGGGCCGCCTGCTCCTCGCGCATCGACCCGGAGTTATCGACCACGAAAAGCATGTCGACCGGCAGGGCCGTCACGCGCGTCTCGAGCAAACGCGTGGTGCAATCGCGGGTGTCGGGAAGCTCCTCGGGCACGTCCACCACAGCGCCAAGCGCGGCGAAGTCGGTGAAGGGGTCGCGGGGTGCTTGCGAAGCCAAGGAACTGCCTTCATCGCCGGGGTCGGCGCGCCCGTGGACCAGGTAGCAGCCGGCCAGGAGCGACGGCAATAGCCCGAGGATCCCGAAAGCCTTTCGCCCCGGCCGTACGCGCGCGTCCGGGTCGTCCCCCGGGTCACCCCCGGGTCGCCCCGCTCGACTCCCTGCCCGCCGCAGAAGGAGGCCCATCCCCAAACCATGACCCCCAGCCCCCCGTCGCGCAAGCATTCGGTCGCCCGCCACCGGAAGACAGCGCTCCCACCTCTCCCCCGGGACAAGGGAACCTGGCGCCGCGCTTTGACAAGGCAGCTGCCGCGCCTACTTCAGCTGCGGAGTCCATCATGTACCGCAGCGCCGGGATCCTGGGAGTCGGGCTGATCGCCGCCTGCGGTGCCCTCGACGGCGAGGCCGTGAGCCTGACCTGCGACGGCTGCCTGCCGTCCTGCGCCGTGGACATCGACCCCGACGACCTGGAGGGCAGCGCCAAGCGCCTCGGCTGCGATCCGGAGTTGGTGCTGAGCGTCACACCCTGGCCCGGCTTCGTGAGCTACGAGAGCCGCCCCGAGGTCTCGGTGGAGCTGAGTCGCCCGCTGCGCATGAAGGCCTCCGGCAGCGGCTGCGACGGACCGATTCGCCTCTCGCGGGTGGCGCCGGTCGGACAGGCGCCCGCCTACGTGGCCGCCGACATCATCACCCACGCGTCGCTCAACTCACTGCCGCTGTGGCCCCGGCATCGTGACTGCGTCGAAGCGCGCTGGTCGGCGCACGGTACGACGCTGAGGCTGCAGCCGATGGCAGACCTCGAGGAGTTCGTCTGGTACGAAGTCAGTGTCGATGCGACGCTTCCGATCGCGGGCGACACACTCTGCAGCCAACTGCTGTGGAGATTCACCGTCAGTCCGTGCGGCAACGGGGTCGTGGATGTGGCCGAATCCTTCACGGACTGGGTCTGCCTGGGTCGCGTCGAAGCCGAGCGCGGATGGTTCAACCCGTACGACGAAGACTGCGACGACGGCAATCGAAGGGCCCACGACGGCTGCTCCCACCTCTGCGTGGACGAAACCGGCTGGAGCTGCGACGAAGACGGCTGCCGCACGCGCTGCGGCGACGCCATCAAGGCTGGCGACGAAGAGTGCGACTACGGCATCCATCCGCCCGAAGGCTGCGACGACTGCCGCGTGGTCGACGGCTTCGAGTGCGGCTGGAATGGCTGTAGCCCGGAGTCACAGGCATCCGAGGACTCTTGATTCGGCCCCGGGGCCGCTCGTCAAAGGAGGCCGAAAACGGCGAGCAGCCCGCCCCTGCCAATCGCGCGCGGCAGCGGCTATGCTGCGCCCCCATGACCACGACCATGACCCTCTCGGATGTTCTGTGCACCAACATGCTGGGCGGCCTCGGCACCCTGCGCTCGGTGATCGAGGCGGCGCAAAAGCACGCCGAGGCCAACTCGATTCCCATCGAAGAACTCCTCGAGGGGCGCCTGGCCCCGGACATGTTCACCTTTGGTCAACAGGTCCAGGCCGCCACCGATACCGCGCGCCGCATCACCGACCGACTGAGCGGCGCCGAGGCCAGCAGCATGCCGGACCCGGGCACTTCGGCCAGCGACTTGCTCGAGCGCATCGACCAAACCCTCGAACACATCAAAGCGGCCGACACCGCCAGAATCGACGCGACCGCCGACGCGGAGTTGAAAATCGACCTGGGCGCCGGCCCCATGCAGTTCACCGGGCGCAGCCTGGTCTTCGGTTTCGCCGTACCCAACGTGCTTTTCCACGTCACCACGGCCTACGACATCCTGCGCCACAAGGGCGTGCCCCTGGGCAAGGTGATGTACGTCACGCCCTTTGTGTTCGCCTGCAATCGCTGAACGGAGAGGCCGATGTACGACGTAATCATTCGAGGCGGCAGCATCATCGACGGCACCGGCGCCGAGCCCTTTTTGGCTGACGTGGCCGTCAAGGACGGCGCCATCGCGGCGCTGGGCGAGGTTTCGGGCGAAGCCAAGACCGAAATCGACGCCACGGGCCTGACAGTCACCCCCGGTTTCGTCGACATCCACACCCACCTCGACGCCCAGATCGGCTGGGATCCACAGCTGACTCCCATCAGCTGGCACGGCATCACCACGGCGCTGCTGGGCAACTGCGGCGTCACCTTCGCGCCCTGCAAGCCCAGCGATCGGGAACTCTTGGCCGGCATGATGGAAACGGTGGAGGACATTCCCCGCGACGCCATCCTGGGCGGCCTGCCCTGGGACTGGGAGAGCTACGCCCAGTACCTGGACTCGCTGGAAAAGCTCGAGCCCACCATTAACGTGGCGGGCCTGGTGGGCCACTGCGCCGTGCGCTTCTACGTCATGGGCGAGCGCGCAGTCACCGAGGAAGCCAGCGAGGAAGAACTGTCGCGCATGGCCGAGGTGGTGGGCGAGTCGGTCGCCGGCGGCGCCGTCGGCTTTTCAACTTCCCGTTTTCGCGCCCACTTCCTGCCCGACGGTCGCCTGGTGCCGGGCACCTTCGCACCCCACGAAGAACTGGTGCGTATCGCCGAAGCGATCAAGGCGCACGGCGGCGGCCTGATGCAGAACGTGCTCAACCTGCCGGGCGACCTCGAGGGCGAGTTCGAGCTATTGCGAAAGCAGGCGCAGGCCAGCGGCGACCGCGTACTCTTCAGCGTCGGCGTCGGACCGCGCGACGGCTCCGGCGCGCGCATGGCCCAGACCATCGCCGAACTCGGCGCCGAAGGCCTGGACATCAACGCCATCTGCATCCCCCGGGGCTCGGGCTTCGTGGTCGGCCTGCAGCACCTGCTGCCCTGGCGCTCGGCCGCCTGGGGGCGTCTCGCCAAGCTCGACCTGGCCGGCCGCATCGCCCTGCTCGAAGACGAGAGCGCCGTCGCCGAGCTCATCCAGGAAGCCAAGGACAAGCCCATGCGCTTCCCGGCCACGCAGGTCTTCTGGCTCGGCGACGGCGACAGCCCGCGCTACACCCAGGGGCCCGACGAGAGCCTGCAGGCCCTGGCCGACGCCGCAGGCGAGCATCCGGCCGAAACCTTCCTGCGCCTGTCGCGTCAGAGCCAGGGCAAGGCCCTGTTCACGCTGCGCATGTTCAACCAAAGCGTAAAGGCCTGTGCCGACCTGATCTCCAGCGAACGCTGCCTGCCGGGCCTGGGCGACGCCGGCGCCCACGTCAGCCAGATCATGGACTCGGGCTGGACCTCCTTCGTGCTCGCCCACTGGGTGCGCGAGACGGGCCTGTTCACTCCGAGCGAAGCCGTGCGCCGCATGACCTCCGCGCCAGCGCGCATCCTGGGCCTGCCCGACCGCGGCACCCTCGAAGTCGGCAAACGCGCCGACATCAACGTCATCGACCTGAACGCCGTCGCCGAGCGCTTCCCTGAAATCGTCCACGACCTGCCCGGCGGCGCCCCACGCTTCATCCAGAAAGCCCGCGGCTACCGCGCCACCCTGTGTAACGGCCAGTTGGTGCTCGAAAACGACGAGCACACCGGTGCGCGCGCGGGCAAGGTCCTGCGCAACACGGGCGCGACGGGCGTGATCTGAAGCCGTCGCCACGAGCGGCCCATGCAGGAACTCACCCCAGAGCAGTCCCAACAGCTGCAAACGCGCCTTCACGAGCTACTGTCATCGCTACAGCAGCAGCTCGAGGCTGCCGCCGAAGGCGCGCGCACGGTGCAGCTCGACCAGAGTTCGGTCGGACGCCTGTCACGCATGGACGCCATGCAGCAGCAGGCCATGGCCCAGGCCACCGTGCGCAAGCTCGAGCTGCGCCTGCAGCAATGCCGCGCCGCCCTCACCGCCTGCGAGCGCGGCGACTACGGCAACTGCCGCCGCTGCGAAGAGCCCATCGGCTACCGGCGCCTGAGCGCGAGGCCTGAAGCGCCGTTTTGTGTTGGCTGCCAGCGCTGAGGGCGCATCGTGCGGGCCGGCCAGCGATCCAGCTCGGCGGCCCAGCATCAATGCAGCCGCGACTCGCCCTCTGCAAACCCGGGCGGGATCAGCCCCGCCAACTCCGCTGCCACCACGCGCCCCGACGGAACCACGCGCAGGACTTCCCCGTACACGTCCAGGCCCAGAATCGCCAGCTCCGGCCCCCGCGGCTTGAGCCCGTCGATGCGTAGCGTCTTGACCTCCGGTTTCTGCCCCGGCGCGGTGATTTCCAGGTGCACCAGCTGCCCCGTGGCCTGCGCTTCCATTAACGTTCTTTGCAACTCGCCACGCTCGAGCCGCTGCATCGCCCCGACCCGGGGAGTCGGGGGCAGCGGATCGGAAGAGGCGGGATCGTCGCCGCCTTCGGCCCCATTCCCAGCCAACTTGGGCGACTCGAGCACAAGCCGCATGACCTCCGGCATGCCCGTCGTGAGCATCGTGACGAGCGCCCGATCGACCGGATCGCCGGGGTCCAGCTCCAGCAGAATCCGAGGCATCACCCATACCACCCAGGGCTCCGAACGCTCTAGGTCCGACATCGCCGCCGTCTTTTGCAACAGAGACGCCATGTCGGTGGCCTTGCGTAGGATGCGCCTGCGCCACTTCGGCCTGAGGCTCAGCAGCGGCAGCAACATGAGCGGCATGGTCAGCGCCTCGTCGACTTCGGCGCGGGCGCGCCCTGACAGGCGACGCGCCCAGCGCTCCACCTCCGATGCGGCCCCGAGCGCTTCGGCCGGTAGCGCGACGGTCCTCATCCGTGCCAGGACGCGCTCGGGCTCAACGGGCTCGGCGGCGCCCGCCGAAGCCCCGGACCCGGGAGCCGGCGACCCGACGCGCCTGGTTGGGCCAGCTCCCGCTGGCCGTTGCCACGGCAGGCCCCAGTCACCGCTTGCAGCACATTTCAGGTAGGCCTTGCGCAGCTTTGGATCGGGATCGGGCCGCGGACCGACGCTGCGTTCCCGGGTCCCGAAAGGATGGTCAAAACCGCCGTAGTCATAGCCGTAAGCGTAGTCATCGTCATCGTCGAAGCCCTCGGCCAAGGCGGCCATCTCTCCGAAGAAGCCCCCCTTGGCGCGCCGGGAGGAACTGCGCCTGGCCCGGCTCTCGCCCTCGCGCGCCACCCGCAGCGCATGCAGGCCGTCCTCCAGGTCCAGGATCTGGCCGCTGACGATACCGTGGGTCGACAGCAACTTGTCGAATTGGGGGCCACTGGCCGCGTCGTCGATCCACAGCACCCCCGGCGCCGGCTCCTGCAACACCCACTCCGGAGCGGCGGCCTGGATGCGCGCGGCGATCTCGCTGTCGACGAAAAGAAAGCGACCCTGAAGCAAGCGCCCCGGGGGCTTTTCGCCCAGAAAGTCCTCGAGCACCTTCTCCACGTTTGACGGCAGCGGATGGGAGCTGATCAAACCCATAGTTGAACGAATCTGCTCGGCCTCCAGTCCGGCCGAAAGCGCGTTCTTGACCGACTCGGCGGTCAACTTGAAGGTAAGCACGTGATCGAGGCGCGTCAGCTCGCAGCACAGGGACACGATCGCCACCGTGCGCAGGTCCGCCGCCGGCCCCAGCATGACCTCGAAGCTCGGCGTCACGTGGCCGTCGCCCGTGCGCTCCGGCGTCGCCACCTGCTTGCTCCTGCGCACCCACAGCTGTCGCTGGCACTCGCCGATCTCGAAACCACCGGCCGTCTCCAGGCGCCGCGCCAGGGCCTCGGCGTCCCACTCGACGCAGTGGGGCGCCTCGCGGACGGCTGCAGTGTCCTGGTTTTCGATCACACACTGGGCACGGCAGAGCGCCTCGAGCGGCAGCCAGCGCTTGTCGAGCCAGCGCTCGAAGGGACGCAGCCACTGGGGCGACACGCTGCGCTCGGCGAAGGTGAGTAGCGCGGGGACGTCGGGGACGGCATGCGGCCCGCGCATGCCAAACAGGCCCCGGTGCAGCGCCACATTCAGCGTTTCGGTCACCTCCGCAAGCTGCTCTGCCGCGAGCCCCAGGCCCTTGCCCAGGCGCTTGATGTCGGAGCGGTGAAAGTCCGGGTTCTGCGTGATGCGCAGGGAGAGGTGCAAGCTCAGCCCCACCAGCGCCACCGTGTCGCGGCGCTCGCGGTCGGGCTCGAGGCGCGCCTGAGCCTCGCGCGCGCCCCGCGGCTTGCGCTCCGGTAGCGACACACCGGTGACCATGCTGAACAGGGGCGGGACGTCGTCGCAGAGCACCGCCAGCGACTCGATGCCCGCGACGTGCGCGCGCACGCTCAAAAACGAATAGAGCAGGGCGTCGATGGCCTGGTCCTGGCCCTCGCGTTGCAGGCCCATGCGATGCTCAAGGACCTTCCTGAGGGCCTCCAGTGTCAGAACGCCCCCGGCCTCGAGCAGCGCTTCGAGCGCGACCACCGCCGCCATCGGCAACTCGAGCAACAGCTTTTGCAGGCGCTCGGGATCGGCGTGGAGCGTGCCGACAGGCTCGAGCAGCGACGACGGCGACCCCGGGGGAATGCCCAGCCGACGCGCGGCCTCGAGCACTAACTCGTCGGGCACCTGCCCGAAGTCGAAGGTCAGAACCTGTCGGCACTCAATGCAATTGTGGTGGTCGTCCCGTGGGTGCATCGTCGGCGTCCCAGTCTTCGATGTAGTAGCGGTAGCCCTGTTCGGTCAGGAAGAGCTGGCGGTGCAGGGCGTGCTTCTGGTCGACCGTGTCGCGGGTCACGATCGAGTAGAAGAGCGCACCGCCGGGCTTGGGCCGAAGCACCCGGCCCAGGCGCTGGGCTTCTTCCTGGCGCGAGCCCATGGTGCCCGAGATCTGCACCAACACGTTGGCCTCCGGCAGGTCGATGGCGAAGTTGCCCACCCGCGACAGCACCAGCCGCCTCAACTTGCCGCTGCGAAAGTCCGCGTAGCAACGCTCGCGCTCGCGGTGGGCGGTCTTGCCGGTGACCACGGGCGCATCCAGCAGGGCGCCGGCGGCCTCGAGCGGCTCCAGGTAGCTGCCGATCACCAGCACGCGCTCGCCGGGATGACGCTCGACCAGGTCGCGCAGGGCCCGCAGCTTGAGCGGGTTTTCGGCGGCCACCCGCGGCTGCTCGCGCAGGGGCGCCACGGCGTAGGGCGTGCGCAGGGTCTCACACAGCGGTACGCGCAGCTCGATGCAGGTGGCCGCGGCGATGTGCCCGGAGGCCTCCAGCTGGCGCCAGGGCATGTCGAAGCGCTTAGGGCCGATCAATGCGAAGACGTCGCCGGCGCGCCCGTCCTCGCGCACCAGGGTGGCCGTCAGGCCCAGGCGCCGGCGGGCCTGCAGCTCGGCGGTCAAGCGAAAGATGGGCGCGGGCAGGAGGTGCACCTCGTCGTAGACCACCAGCCCCCAGGGCTCGCCCGCCAGACGGTCGAAGTGCACGTGGCCGGTGGCGCCGCCGCCGCCCTTGCGCGCGAAGAGGTGGTAGGTGGTCAGCGTGACCGCAGCCGTCGTTTTCTTGCGCGAGTCGTAGATGCAGACCTGCTCTTCGCTCAGCTGGGTCTTGTCCAGCAGCTCGCGCCGCCACTGCTGACAGGCCTCTTTGCCGGAGGTCAGGATCATCGTCCGGGTCTGCAGGGCCTCCATCGCCACCATCGCCACGATGGTCTTGCCGGCGCCGCAGGGTAGCGCCACCACGCCATGGCCCCCGCTGTCGACGAAGGCGCGCGCGGCCTGCCGCTGGTAGTCGTAGGGCGTGAAGCGCTCGTCGCGCAGGGCGACCGGCAGCGGCTCGCCCGGCTGCAGCCCCGCCTCGTCGGTCACCGGATAGCCGAGCTTCAGCAGCGCCTGTTTGATCGCCCCCCGGTAGCGCGTCTGCAGCAAGAAGCCGTCGGGGGCCGGCCGCATCAGGTCGGCGAGCTTGGCGTCGGCGCCGAGCCGCTCGCGCACCAGGGGCTCGGCCACGCGCAGCCTGAGGTGCTGGGGGTCGCCGGTGACCAGGTGCAGCGAGCACAACCCATAGCGCTGCATTTGGTCGCGGATCTCGTGGCAGACGTGCTCGGGCAGGGCGAAGCGGCTGATGGCCGACAGCGCCTCGATGACCTCCTCGGCGCCCATGCCGGTGGCCGCGGCGTTCCACAGCGACAGGTCGGAGATGCGGTAGGTGTGGACGTGCTCGGGGCTCTTCTCGATCTCGGCGAAGCGCGCCAGGGCGTCGCGGGCCGCCTCGTAGCCGGGGTGGTCGACCTCCAGCAGCACCGAGCGGTCCCCTTGCACAATCGCCGCGCGCTCCGCGTCCATGGCGGGCACATCTAATCCCAGCACGGGCGGCTGTCGAGACGCCTCGGGCCCGCCCCATGCGAAGGTTGGAAAAAATCCGGCCATCGTCGGGGATCCGGCCCCCGGGCCCCGGGCTGCGGCGACGGCACAGCCGATCGCCCATGACCGCAGCCGGGAGAGCGGCGAAGTGTTTGACTACATTGACGCTGGAACACACGCATTCACATACATTAACCGACCGGTGAACTGCGCAGCATAGTCCCACCAAAATGGGCTGGCTCGATCGACTAGGAAATCTGTCCCGAACGCCTAATGGTCGGGCCCCCATGGTCCCAGACTGGCTATTGAATCACCTGCCGCAAACCTCTACTGTGACGGCCCCGAACTGCCGGAGAAAGAAGGGGCCGGCGGTGGATGGAACTGGAGCGATCGATGAAAAAATTCCTAGCGTGTAGCCTACTGATGTCGCTTGCCGCCTGCGGCGGAGACAAACCGGCTGAGGCGCCCGCCGCCGAAGCGCCAACCGCCGAGGCTCCTGCCGAAGCGCCGGCTCCCGAGCTGAAGGTCGACAAGGGCGTCGACCTGGCCACCAAGACGATCAAGCTTGGCGTGCTCAACGACGAGAGCGGCCCCGCCGCCACCATCGGCAAGCCCTACGCCGTGGGCAAGCGCGTGCTGGCCGCCCAGGTCAACGCGGGCGGCAGCGGTCTGCTCCCCGACGGATGGAAGATCGAGCTGGTCGAGAAGGACCACGGCTACAACCCACAGAAGTCGGTGCAGGCCTACAACGAGGTCAAGGAAGACGTGCTGATGCTGGCCCACAGCTTCGGCACCCCCAATACACTGCCGCTTCGGCCCATGCTCGAGCGCGACAAGGTGATCGCGCTGCCAGCGTCGCTGTCGTCGGAGATGGCCAAGCACAAGTACACCATCCCGGCCGGGCCGGCGTACTCGCTGGAGGCCATGCGCGCCATGGACTACCTGGTCGAGGAGACCGAGAAGGCCGGCAAGAAGAAGGAAGACATCAAGGCCGCCATCGTCTACCAACAGGATGACTACGGCCAGGACGGCGTCGAAGGCTGGAAGAAGGCCGCCGAGTTCCACGGCGTCGCCATCGTCAGCGAGCAGACCGTCACCCCCGGTCAGCGCGACTTCGCGGCCATTGTCACCGCGCTCAAGGAGGCCAAGGCCACCCACGTCATGCTCACCATCCTGCCGAGCGCCAGCGGCCCGCTGCTGGGCACCGCCGCGCAGCTGCAGTTCGGACCCGTGTGGCTGGGCTGCACCCCGACCTGGATCGACGGCTTCTTCAACCCCGAGGTCATCCCCTCGGCCGTCTTCGGCAACTACCACTGGGTCAGCGGCATGACCTATTGGGGTGAGGATGTCGCCGGCATGAAGAAGTTCCAGGAGGCCTACGACAAGCACGGCAAGGACGCCAGCCCCCAGGACCTCTACCTGCTGATGTCCTATATGCAGGGCACCATCGCGCTCGAGGGCATCACGCGTTCGATCGAGGCCGGCGACCTGACCCGCGAGGGCCTTCTGGCCTCGATCACCAAGCTCGAGAACTTCGACGCCGGTGGCCTGTCGCAGCCCATGAGCTTCAACAGCTTCCCCTACGTGACCGGCACCAAGACGCGCGTGCTCAAGCCCGACTTCGAGAAGAAGAGCTGGACCGTGGTCTCGGACTGGGCCGTCGCCAAGGCCATGGGTGGCGCCCCTGCGGCCGCCGCTCCGGCTGCTCCCGCCGCCGAGGGCGCCGCAGCCCCGGCCGCCGAAGCCCCGGCCGCAGAGGAAAAGCCGGCCGCAGCCGGCCAATGATCGTCCCCGGGATGGCACACGGCGCGGGGTGATCCTAAAACTCACCCCGCGAGGCGGCGCGGCCCCGAGCATTTGCGGCCGCGCCGTCGTCCAGCCCCAGCCCCCAGATTCACCCAATCAAGCAGCAAAGGTCGAGTTGGCATGTTGGATATCGCCAACCTCGAGGTCGTCTACAACTCGGTTGTACTCGTCCTCAAGGGCGTCAGCCTGCAGGTTCCCGACGGCAAAGTCGTGGCCCTGCTGGGCCCCAATGGCGCCGGCAAGACCTCGACGATCCGGGCCATCACCGGGCTCCTGGACCTCCAGGATGGCGAGGCCACCAAGGGTTCCATCCGCTTCGGTGACCACGACCTTTTGGGCTTGACCGGCGACGCCATCGTGGGCTGCGGCATCGCCCAGGCCATGGAGGGACGGCGCATCTTCGTCGATCTCACGGTCGAGGAAAACCTCATCGCCGGTGGCTATCGCTCCACCCCCGCGGCGATCAAGGAAGACCTGGCTCGCTACTACGATCGCTTCCCCGTGCTCAAGGACCGCCGAAACCGCCAGGCTGGCTACCTCTCGGGCGGCGAGCAGCAGATGCTGGCCATCGCGCGCGCCCTGATGAGCCGCCCCAAGCTGCTGCTCCTGGATGAGCCTTCGTTGGGCCTGGCCCCCAAGATCGTGGCCGATATCGCCAAGCTGATCACCGAGATCAACCAGGACGGCGTCAGCATTCTGCTGGTCGAGCAGAACGCGGCCATGGCCCTGGACGTTGCTTCCTACGGCTACGTGATGGATACGGGCAAGGTGGTCATCGACGGCAGCTCCGCCGAGCTCAAGGAAGACAAGGACATCCAGGAATTCTACCTGGGTTTTGGGGGCGAAAGTGGCGAGCAGAAGAAGAGCTTCCGTGACGCCAAACTCTACCAACGGCGCAAGCGCTGGCTGAGCTGACGATGCTGGAAGTACGCGACATCGAACTTTCATTCTCCGGGGTCAAAGCCATCCAGGGCGTCTCGCTCTCGGTGCCGAAGGGCCATCTGTTATCGGTGATCGGCCCCAACGGCGCCGGCAAGACTTCGCTCTTCAACTGCATCTCGGCGGTCTACAAGCCCCAGAAGGGCTCGATCCAATTCGAGGGCACCGAGCTGGTCGGCCAAAAGCCCTACGACGTGGCCGCCCTGGGCGTCTCCCGCATGTTCCAAAATCTGGGTTTGTTTCCGATGATGACGGTGCTCGACAACCTGCTGGTCGGCCGCCATCACCTCTACCGCACGAATTTCCTGAACGACATCTTCTTCAGCCGCCGCACGCGGGCCGAGGAAATCCGCCACCGCAGGCACTGCGAAGACATCATCGACTTCATGCACCTGGAGCGCTACCGCAAGCTGCCGGTGGCGATCCTGCCCTATGGCGTGCGCAAGCGCATCGAGCTGGCCCGAGCGCTGGCCATGGAGCCCAAGCTGCTGCTCCTGGATGAACCGGCCGCCGGTCTGAACCAGGAAGAGACCGAGCTGATGGCGCGCTACATGCTGGACATCAAGTCCGAGCTCGGCGTCACCCAGATCCTGATCGACCACGACCTTCACTTCGTCATGGACCTGGCCGACTCGGTGGCGGTGCTCGACTTCGGCAAAAAGATCGCCGAGGGCTCGCCCGAGGAAATCGGCAAAAACTCCCAGGTGGTCGAGGCCTACCTGGGGGGTAGCGCAGCCTGAGGCAAGCATGAGTACAGCAAACGAAGAAGCACTGAAGAAACTCCTGCCCGGCAGGCTGCTGCTCTTTTCAAAGACGCAGCCCGAGCGTCCGGCGCTGCGCCACAAACAACTGGGAGTTTGGCGCGAGATCAGCTGGCTCGAGTACTGCACCGACACCGCCGCCACCGCCCGCATGCTAGAGGAGCTGGGCGTCGGCGCTGGCGATCACGTGGCGATCCTCAGCGACAACCGCCCCGAGTGGCTCTACGCCGACCTGGGCGCCCAGGCCATCGGCGCCCGCAGCGTGGGCATCTACCAGACCAGCCCCGCTCCCGACGTCGAGTACATCTTGAACCACAGCCAGGCCAAGGTGCTCTTCTGCGAGGATCAGGAGCAGGTCGACAAATTCATGGAGATCGCCGGCGAGCTGCCCCAGCTCGAGCACGTGATCGCCTTCGAGCCCCGCGGCACCCGCGAATACGGCGAACCACGGTTGATGGAGTGGAATGATTTCATCAGCCGCGGGCGCACGCTGCTGCAAAACGCACCCGACTGGCTCGAGGACAAGCTCGCCCAGCGCAGCCCCGACGAGCCCTCGATGGTGGTCTACACCTCGGGCACCACGGGCAAGCCCAAGGGCGCCCTCATCGGCAGCGCCAACGTCACCGAGTCGGTCGATGCCCTGGTTTCGATGCTCGGCGCTGAAAGCGACGACCTGATCCTATCCTATCTGCCGCTGTGTCACGTGGCCGAAAAGATCTACAGCGTCTTTCTGCCGCTGACGACGGGCATGATCGTGCACTTCGGCGAGTCCATCGACACCGTGCAGGAAGATCTGCGCGAGGTCTCGCCAACCATCTTCCTGGGCGTGCCGCGTATCTGGGAGCGCACCCACTCGTCGCTCATGATCAAGATGCAGAACTCCTCGGCGTTGAAGAAGAAGCTCTTCTTCCACTTCACCGAGAAGGGCGGCGAGATTCAAAAGAAGGCGCGCGAGGGCAGGAGCCTGAGCCTGGCCGACAGGATCAACTGGAAGCTCGGCGACCTGCTGGTCTTCCGGCCGCTGCAGGAGCGGCTCGGACTGCGCCGCTGCCGCATGCCCACCAGCGGCGCTGCGCCCATCGCGCCGGAGCTGCTCGAGTGGTTCCACGGCATCGGCGTGCCCATCGGCGAGGGCTACGGCATGACCGAGCTGGCCGGCGCCAGCCACTTCAACCCTCCCGATGCCTTCAGGATCGGCACCGTCGGCAAGCGCGTTCCCACCCTGGAACACCGCATCGCCGACGACGGCGAGATCTGCATCCGCGGCAGCAGTGTCTTTATGGGCTACCTGCACAACGAGGACGCCACCCGCGAGATGATCGACGACGAGGGCTGGCTGCACACCGGCGACATCGGCGAAATCGATGACGACGGCTTCCTGAAGATCACCGGCCGCAAAAAAGAGATCATCATCACCGCTGGCGGCAAGAATCTTTCGCCCGAGAAGATCGAAAACACGCTCAAGACCAGCGCCTACATCAAGGAGGCCGTGGCCATCGGCGACCGTCGCAAGTTCGTCTCGGCGCTGGTGCAGATCGACTACGAGAGCGTGGGCGACTGGGCCCAGCGCCGCCAGCTGCCCTACACGAGCTACGGCGACCTGGCCTCCAAGGGCGACGTGATCAAGCTGGTCGAAGACGAGATCAAGCGCGTCAACGCCGCGCTGGCCCAGGTCGAAAGCGTGCGCAGCTTCAAGATCCTGCCCAAGGAGCTGCACCAGGATGACGGCGAGTTGACCGCCACCCAGAAGGTGCGGCGGAAGGTGATCACCGAGCGCTACGGCGAGCTGATCGAGAGCATCTATGGCGGAGGAGGCCGCTAGACCATGGGCAACGTGGTGCAGCTGTTGGCCTCCGGCCTGTCGCTGGGGTCGATCTACGCTCTGATCGCCCTGGGCTTCGTGGTGATCTACCGGGCCTCGGGCGTGTTGAACTTCGCCCAGGGTGAGTTGCTCGGCACCGGCGCCTTCCTGATGGTGGGCATGACGGCCGCGGGGCTGCCCTGGCCGCTTGCAATGCTGGTCGCCATGACGATCACGGGCGCGGTGGCCGCGGGCATCGAGCGCGGTGTGATGCGACCGCTGATCGGCCGGCCGATCTTCGTTAGCGCCATTCTGACCATCTTCGTCGGGCTGTTCTTGCGCGCCATGGTGATCATCACCTGGGGCGTCGAACCCAAGGGCATGCCCACGCCCTGGGAGACCACGACGGTCGTCGAAATCGCTGGTGCGCGCGTGCTGGTCAACTCGCTGGCGTCGGTGGGCGCCGGTGCGCTGGCCCTGGGAACCTTCTTCGTGGTGGTGCGCTACACCAAGCTCGGTGTGGCCATGCGCGCCGCCGCCAGCGACCAGGAAGCTTCCCTGGCCCACGGCATCCCCGTGGGCCGCATCCTGGGCGCAACCTGGTTTCTGTCGGGTATGTTCGCGGCCCTGGGCGGCATCTTCCTGGGCATGTTCCCGGGCCAGGTCGACCCCAACCTGGGCCTCATCGCCCTACGCGCCTTCCCGGCCGTGATCCTGGGTGGCCTCGAGTCGGCCCTGGGCGCCGTGCTGGCGGCGCTGATCCTGGGCGTGGCCGAGGTCATGGCCCAGGCGTATTTGAATCCGCTGCTCGGTCACTTCGGGCACAACTTCCACGGCGTCTTTCCCTACCTGGCCATGATCCTGGTGCTGATCGTGCGTCCCCACGGCCTCTTTGGCCAGCAAGAAGTCAAGCGCGCCTGACGCCGGCCGCCTGACGCCGCCTGAAACTTTTTGGAGAGCGAGCCATGCCGACCAAGCAGCTGGTCACACGCTACGAAGACGACCTGAAGCTCTTCCCCGACATGTGGCACAAGATCGGGCTGACGGTCGCGATCCCACTGCTGCTGCTCTACCCCTTCGCGGCCAACAACCAATGGCTGACCATCGGCAACCTGGCCTGGGTCACCGTGGTCGGCGCCGTGGGCATGATGCTGCTGACCGGTTTCTGCGGGCAGATCAGCCTTGGCCACGCCGCGTTTCTGGCCGTCGGCGCCTACACCACGGCGATCCTGGGCGAGCAACTGGGCATGCCCTTCTGGATAGGCATCCCCATCGGCGGCCTGATCGCCGCCATGGTAGGGCTGGCCGTGGGCCCCTTTGCCTTGCGCCTGGAGGGCTTTTACCTGGCGATCGTGACGCTGGGTTTGCTCTTTTTGGTCAACCACACGCTGCACTCCATGCCCGACCTCACCCATGGCGCCATGGGCATCGCGGTGCCGATGCACCTGTGGTTCCCCGCCGAAGAGGGCAGCCTGGGCACCTTCTCCCAGACGCTAGAACTCGGTCCCATCGAGCTGAGCTTCGAGCGCAAGCTCTACTACCTCTTCTTGGCGATGGCCCTGGGCGCAGCCTACATGGCCAAGAACGTGGCCCGCAGCAACACCGGCCGCGCCATGATGGCCGTGCGCGATCATGACGTGGCCGCCGAGGTCATGGGCATCAACCCGGCGCGCGCCAAGATCACCAGCTTCGGGCTGTCCTCGTTCTTCGCCGGCGTGGCCGGCGGCATGTTCGCCTGCCAGCAGCAGTACATCACCATCGAGCCGCCCTTCGACATGAACATGAGCGTGCAGTACATCGCCATCATCGTGCTCGGCGGCGTCGGCACGGTCTTCGGGGCCATCTGGGGCGCCATCATCTTCGTGATCCTTTCGCCGCTGGCGGAGAACCTCTTCGACACCCTCAAGCCCTACATGCCGTTGCTCTCGGGCCTGAGTTCGGCCCAGCAGGCCACACTGCTGTTCTCGATCGTGGTGGTGCTCTTCCTGATCTTCGAGCCCCTGGGCGTGCTCGGCTTTTGGCTGCGCGTGAAGCGCTACTTCATGGCCTGGCCCTTCAAGTACTGAAGCGCCCCGCCCGGCCCATCAAGCCGGCTCGGGCCGCTCGGATCCGCGCGCCGGTGGAAGCTCTCCGGCACGCCAGCCGATCATGCCCTGGGCCAGATTCGCCACGCAGTCGAAGCCGGCCTTTTCGAGGATCAGTGCGGCCTGGGCCGAGCGACCGCCCGAGCGGCAGACAACCACGATGGGTTTGTCACGCTCCCAGCCGCCCATGGCATTTCCCAGCCCTGCCAGGGGCACCAGCTCGGCCCCTTCGATGTGGCCGAGTTCGCCCTCGAACTCATCGGCCTCGCGCACATCGATGATGCGCACCTCGCGCAGATGCTCTGCCAACCACTCGGCCGGCAGCTCAGGCACGCCCGCGTAGCTGCGGCGCAGGGGCGCCCAGGCGTGTATGGAATGCTCCTGGGCCTCCTTGGAGGGCTCGCCGCAGACCAAGTTGCCGGGCACAGCCACATCGATTTGCTTCGGGTGCGGCAACCCCAGGTTATTCATGAAGCCGGCGAAATCCTCGACGCTACGCTTGCCGCCGAGGCGCGGGTTGTGGAGTTTCTCCTCGGCCACGGAGGTCGCCATCCGGCCGGAGTAGTCATGGCCCGGGTACAGCATGCAGGTATCGGGCAGCGTGAAGATTTTGTCGTGGATGGAGCGATAGAGCGTGCGCGCATCGCCCTGCTGGAAGTCGGTTCGCCCGGCGCCGCGGATCAACAGCGCGTCGCCCGTAAAGGCCATGGACTCATCGTCCAGCACATAGGTCACGCAGCCATTGGTATGGCCCGGGGTCGCCGCCACGCGCAGGGCGCGCTCACCGAATGCGATGCGATCGCCGTCGTCGACCAGAAGGTCATGGCCGCGAGTGCCACCCTGGCACGAGACCGCGATCTGACTGCCAAACTGCTGACGCAAGAGCCAGGCCCCGGTGACGTGGTCGGCGTGGACATGGGTCTCGAGCGTGTAGAGCAGCGTGAGTTCCAGCTCCTGCACCAGGGCCACATCGCGCGCGGCCTGCTCGAAGACCGGATCGATCAGCACGGCGGAGCCACCCGGGCGGTCGGCCAGCAGATACGTGTAAGTGAAAGATCGCAGGTCCAGCAGTTGGCGGAAGATCATCGAGCACCTCACTTCGCAGCAGACGCGCGGCCCCGCCGCCCACCCGTGGAACAGCTTAATGGTGCGGCGGTCGCGTGCCTCAGACAAGGGCGTCCGCGGGCCAACGGCTCGCGAAAGAATGGCGGGACGAGTCCAACTCAGCGCCAATCGGCACCGCCGCGCTACGAGGCAGCCAACCCCTGAGACCTGCACCTCACTGGTGTCAGAAGCCTGGCGCCCGTTGCCGACACGGCGGAAAAAGCGGCTATCCAATGGCGACCATCCGCGGCCGACCTGCCAAAGATCTGCGAGCAAAAGCAGATCTTTGGCAGCAATGTCCCGCCGCCGCTCCAACCCGAATTATTCATGAAGGTGCGTCTCGAAGGCGGGGGCGGCGGCTTGGCCCTGCTGGTTGGAACCCCAACAGATGATGGCCCCATCGTCGCGCACGGCGCAGCTATGGAGAAAGCCCACCGATACCTGAAGGAACTTCCCGTCGGGGGGATCGAGCGCTCCGCTCGGATGCCCGCCCCAGCAGCGAAGTTCGTTTTCCAGCGTCACGCCACAGCTCTGGTGCCAGCCCACCGCGATCTGGCGAAAGCGGACCATTTTGGGAACGCGTGACTGACCCATTTCGTTGGCCCCCCAGCACTGAACCCGACCATCATCGCGCAGGCCGCAGGAGTGGCCTCCTCCCGCAGCAACCTCGACGAAGCGGCCGGCCGGCGCGCGCGACTGCCTGGTCATGTCATCGCCCCAACACGCGACGCTCTGGTCGCCGCCGACCGCACAGGAGTGGGCGCGGCCGGCCGAGACCTGTGCATAGCGGTTCTCGGGAGCGCCCGGCGCTTGAACGCGAGGCCGTGGTTGTGAGGAAGCCCACGAAGCGAGTGCCACGATCCCCAGCGCGAGGACCGCGATCGATGGCACCCTATCGTGAACTGTTCGGAACACTCGAACCTCCGCATCGAAGGTGAAAGCAACGCCTCCCGCACGCTGTCCACACTTTTTAGTTAAGCACGAACGTGGCGTCGTGCGCGATTGACGTTGCGATATCGCAACGCCAAGCACTCGAGCCGCTCCCGGCGGAAGACCGCGCCGGCAGCGGCGGCATGGGGCGCAGCCGCCAATCGCAGCGACGCCCATCTCCGGGCCCCGCCGCCGTCCCAGGGGCCAGCAAACGCAGCGCTCCCCCCCCCCCCCCCCCCCCCCACCCCCCCCCCCCCCCCCCCCCCCCGCCCCCCCCGCCCCCCCCCCCCCCCCCCCCCCCCCGGCCCCCCCCCCCCCCCCCGCGCCCCCCCCCCCCCCCCCCCCCCCCCCCCCCCCCTGAACAGGGCCCCGGCACCCGAGAAGCGCGCGCGCCTATCTTGCACTACACTCCCGCGCGTCCCGGATCCGGGAGCCACGCATGCAACTCGCGATGACCGATGCCGCCGAGCGCGCCGAGACCTGGAGGGAGGCCGAAGCCTACCTCGTCACGCTTGCCCTCGGCGTGGTGGGTGTCGGTTTTCTGCTTCTGGTCTACGCCTCCGGGCCAGCCCGCATCTTTCTGGCCAGCGGCCCACAGCCCGTCGCCCTCGACGCCACCGCCCTCGAGCCCGGGCGCGTCGCCGCGGCAGGGTCGTGGGTCGACCTGGGTCCGACGGTTCTGGACTTTTCCAGGGCAAAGGTGCGCCTCTTGCCTTCGAAGAGCGACGGGGACTCGACCTACGCAGCCTACGTGCCGATCGTGGACGCCGACGGGCGCACGCTGCTTGTGGTGCGCTTGGCGGGCTACGACAGCCAGCAGGCCGTGCCGGCGGGCCGGGTGCGCATGGCGCGGCTGCAGGGGGTGCTCCTGCGCCACGCGCCGGCGTTGCTCGCACGCATGGAGGACTGGCCCGGCGACGGCCTGAGGCAGCAGGGACTGATCGACCGCTGGATTCTGCTGGCCGACGAACGACCACCTCGACTCGGTGACTTCGCCCCGCTCGCTGGGCTCGGACTGGCCCTGTTCGTGCTCCCCCTGCTCGCCATCGCTGCCCGCTTTCTGCGTCCGGCGCGCAAGCGGTCATAGGACCGTTTGAGTACAGCCGTGCCAAATCACAGCGCCAAGGGCCCGGAGCAGGACGGCGCCAATCATCCGTAGGAAAACGCTCTGGCAGCTGCGTCGGTCGGCTTCGGCGGCCTGCAAGTGCCCCAAAATCGCCGCACTTCAAGACCGCTCGACGCTCTACCAGCCAACAATTCGGACACTTCCCTTCCGCGCCGTGTCCTGATACGCACATGCCGCCGGCGCCCGAGGGACGCGGAGCCCACGGGCGCAGACGTGACGTAGCAAGCGAGAACACATCCGATGCACCACGATTTCCTGCGCCCGCCCCTGCTCGCCGCGACGGCGCTCGCGCTCCTTCTCCTCGGCTGCGGTGGTGACGAGCACAAGAGCATTCTCGACCCCAACAGCTTCTCGGGCATGCACGAGGCGGAGCTGACCTACGACTGCCAAGAATCGGTGAACTGCTTCAACCAGCGCGGTCAGCTGCCCGCGATCGAGGGCAACCAGTTCACCGCCTGCATCGAGGCCAGCGCCGCCATGCTGGAGGGCGACGCCCAACGCCAAATGCAGTTCGTCAACAACTTTCAGCGCTGCAGCGCGTTCGTCTCCTGCCAGTACTACGACTGCGCCTCAGCCAACGCCAGCTCCAGCTACGGCGCCACACAGCTACCAAAGGTCATGCACCACTGCTCCGCAAAGGTTGCCTGTCAGACGCTCCAGGGCATCCTGCAGGAGGATCCGACCGTGGCCCAGAACAACTGCGAGGGCTTCGGTGTCTCGACACTCGACAACCTCTCGGCCGCGGAGCGATTGCAGTACGAACAGGACTACATGATGTGCGCCGCGCTGACGGGCTGCGAATTCGTCAGCTGCTTTCAGCACTGAGAGGCGTGCCCTATCGGGGCCCCTATCGCCCCCGTACCACGCTCACAGCTCGAAGCTGACCTTCGCCGCGTAGGAGCCCGGGTCGGGCATGGTCCAGCCCTTGACGGCATCGACCACGCAGTCGATGGCCTCGGCCGCTTCGATGCTGTCGGCAGCGGCCCCGGCCGCCATCACGCTGCCACCCGGGGCCACGTAGGCGGTGACCTGGTAGCTGCCGGAGCCGCAGGCCTCGACGCTGGCCCGCTGCTCGGCGACCACGCTCGCCACGCGGCCGGCATCCCAGACCACGGGAGCGCGCACGTCACCGGCCGGTTCGAGCTCGAAGCCCCAGGCCAGCTCGGCCACGTCGCCGCCCTTGGGCTCGGGGAAGCGTGTCTTTTTGGCCTCGTCGAGCAGGCAGCGCTCGGTGCCGCGATGCCCCACGCTCGACTCCTGCGGGTAGACCCACTCCACCTGCCCCTGGAGGTTGACCCTGAAGTAAAAGCGGAAATGCCCGCCGATGAACTCCACGTCCTCGGAGCCGTGGAAGAAGCAGCGCTGGAACTTCGGCAACTTGGGCTCGAGGGTGGCGTGGATCTTGCGCTCTGGAATCGTCGCCATCAGCCCCGAGACCTGCATCTGCTGGCTCGGAGGCGAAAACTCGTAGCCGGTCGTCTGCGAAGGCTCGGGCTCTTGGGTTTCCGGCTCGGAGCCGCAGCCCGCCCAGAACACAAGCCCCACAAGGCACAACCAGAGCCATCCTGCACGACCCACGCCTAGGTTCCTCATGGCCCGACCTTCCTCAGTTCCTGTGTCGAGATCACCACGCGCATGATCTCGCTGGTGCCCTCGTAGATTTCGGTGATGCGGGCATCACGCACGTGGCGCTCCACGTCGCACTCACGAGTGTAGCCGATGCCGCCGTGGATCTGCAGCGCCCTGTGGGTGACGCGGTGGGCCATCTCGGAGGCGAAGAGCTTGGCCATGGCCGACTCCGTGGTGTGGCGAACGCTCTTCTGATCCTTCAGCCAGGCGGCGCGGTGGATCAAAAGGCGCGCCGCGTCGATCTCGGTGGCCATGTCGGCCAGCATAAAGGCGATGCCCTGCTTTTCGGCGATGGGCCCACCAAAGGCATGGCGCTCCTTGCTGTAGGCCAGGGCCTTTTCGTAGGCGGCGCGCGCAATGCCCAGGGCCTGGGCGGCGATGCCGATGCGGCCGCCGTCGAGCGTGCCCATGGCAACGCCGAATCCCCTGCCCTCCTCGCCCAACAACTGATCTGCGGGGATGCGGCAGTTTTCGAAAAAGACGCTGCAGGACTTGGCCGCGTGGATGCCGAGCTTCTTGTCGGGGCTGCCGCAGGCGAAGCCGGGCGTGTCGGTGGGCACGATGAAGCAGCTGACGCCGCGGTGACCGGCGTCTTTGCGCGTCATGGCGAAGACCAGGATGGTGTCGGCGTGGGGTCCGTTGGTGATGAAGTTTTTCGAACCGTTGATCACCCACTGATCGCCGTCGCGCTCGGCCACCGTGGCCATGGTGCCGGCGTCGGAGCCGCTCATGGGCTCGGTCAGGCCGAAGCAGCCGAGCTTCTGGCCCGAGGCCAGCGGCGTCAGGAAGTCGCGCTTTTGGGCCTCGCTACCGTGGCGCCTGAGGGGGTCGCATACCAGGGAGTTATTGACGCTCATGATCACGCCCAGCGAAGCGCAGCCGGCGCTGATCTCCTCCATGGCCAGGGCGTAGGCCAGGTTGTCGAAGCCGGCGCCGCCGTATTCGGGCTCGACCGCCACGCCCATCAGACCGAGCTCGGCGAGCTGGCCCACCAACTCGGTCGGCCACAGGCTTTCCTCGTCGAGCTTCGCCGCGCGCGGCGCGACTTCCTTGGCGGCAAAGTCGCGCGCCGTCTTCTGCAGCAGCTGCTGCTCCTCACTCAACAGAAGATCCATCGTCGTCTCCGCAGGCACCGGCTGCGAACACGGCGGGCGGGCTGCCAAAGTGCGCCACCCACGACGCCACGACTCCGAGCGCGCCTACCGGGGCCGATGCCAGCCCGGGACCATCGCCGCCCACAGAGGCCCGTGTCAAACGCTGGAAGGTCCCGGAGCGCAGGGCATCGTGTCTCGTGTCCCGTAGGCTTCGACGCAGACGCCAACGCCCACGCTCTCACATCGCACCTGCAGTCCGCTCTCAGAGCAGCGGGCCCAGGGCGCGTTTGGCACGTGCGACATAGCGGCCGCGCGGCTCGAGTTCCAGGTAGCGCTTGAAGGCCGCCGTCGCCTCGCCCGTGTGGCGGCCGCCGCTGGCCTCACCCAGCCAGAAGTGGGCCTCGGCCGGAACCACCGCCTCGAGTTCGACCGCGCTCTTCAGGGCCGTGCGCCCGCGCTCCAAATCGCCGGGTTGCTCGCGTTGCACGTAGGCCCGCCCCAAGAGCGCAAGCAGCCGCGCCCGGGCCGCCGCCGGCGCCGAGCCCTCGTCGATCAGCCGCCGCGCCAACACCAAAAGCCGCAAGGCATCGCCTGGACGCTCGGCCCGCAGGTGCACCTCGGCGCGCCCGACCAGCGCCTCGGGATGCTCCGGCGAAAGCGCCAGCGCCGCCTCGTAGGCGCCGGCCGCAGCATTGACGCGGTCGATCGCGTAGAGCGCATCGCCGTAGAGCGACAGCAGTTCCGGACCGCGCTCGGCGCCACTCGACAGCGGCCGCAGCAGCTCCAGGGCGGGCCGCGCTTGCCCCTTGGCGAGCAGCAGTCGCGCCGCCACCATGCGCACCTCGGCGCTCTCGCGCAGGGTCGCCGGCAGCGCGTCGAACTGCAGCTGGGCGCGCTCCAGCTCGCCCATGGCGATCAACGCCCGCACCCGGCCCAGACGCCCGTCGCGACTCTTGCCGGCCCGCTCCAGCAGCGCCTGATGGACGGTCTCGGCCTCGTCCGCTCGACCGTCGGCCAGGAGCAGCGCCCCCAGCTCCGACAGCCCGTCGGCAAGCCCCGGCGCCAGCGCCAGGGCCCGCCGCAGGGACTGCTCGGCGGAAGCGGCATCCCCGGCCAGGCGCTGGGCCCGCGACAGGCCCAGGTGCACCTGGGGATCGTCGGCCTCGAGTTCGGCCAGGCGCCCGAAGGCCGCGACGGCAACGGGCCCCTGCTCGAGCAGCAGCGCCACCTCGGCCCGCGCCCACAGGGCTTCAACGTCCTGCTCGGCCTGTTGCAGCAGGCGTTCGCTGCGCTCCAGCAGCTCCGCCGCCGGCGCAAGCCGGGCCCGCAGGCGCAGGCCGAGGGCCTCGGCCTCCACCGGCTCCAGGGCGTCGGCCTGGGCCTCCAGGGCCTCGAGGGCTGCCTCCATGGTCGCCGGCTCCTGCACCCCGAGGGCCGCCCGCGCGCGCAGCCCGAGCACCGCCGGATCGTCGGCCGGCGCCCCCTCGAGCAGCGCCAGCGCCCGTGACCCGTCGCCCGCCTGCAGCAGCAGGCGCGCGCACAGCAGGCGGTGACCGAGCAGCTCAGGAGCCGCCTCGTGGGCCGCACCCGCCGCCCGTCGCGCCAGCTCCAGACGCCCGCCGTGTAACGCTTCCTGGGCCACCCAGGACAGCAGCGAGGCATCGCCTGCGGCCGCCGCCAGCGCCTCCTCGAGCGCAGCATCGCCGGCCGGCGCCACCTCCCCCGCCGCCCCGGACTCGGCCTCGAGCCTGGCCAAGCGCGCGCGCGTCAGCGCCTGAACCACCCGCTCGCGCGCCGGCGCCCCCGCCAGCCGGGGCCGCAGCGCCGAAAGCCGCTTCCGCGCCCCCTCGGCGCCCGCGGCGTCGGCCGCCATCAGATAGGCCCGATGCAGGCCCGCCCGCAGATCCTGTGGGTGGCGTTTCAGCACCTCATCGAAGTGGGAGCGCGCCTGCGCCAGCTGCCCCTCCTGCAGCCGCAGCTCAGCCAACGCCGAGTGGGCCGCCAGTAGCTTGGGAGCCGCCTTCAGCGCCGCCTCCAGATGCTCGGCGGCTGCCGCAGCCCCGCGCCTCTGCTCCATGCGGCCCACGGCATACAGCAGCGCCGGCCGCCCCTTTGCCGCCCCGGCAGCCTGCTCCAAGCGCTGTAGCTGTGCCTCGTCCTCCGCACCCGCGTGCTCGCTCGCCTCCAGCAGCACCGCCTGCGCCACCGTCCGCGCCCTTTCGTCCACCTTGTGCCGCTCGGCCTCGGCCAGCGCCTTGCGCAGGCCACCGAGGTCGCCATCGCCCCCGTCGAGCACCCTGCGCATGGCGACAAAGAGCGTCCAACGGGCACTCTGGGCGGGCTTGAGGGCACCGCTCTGGCGGGCCTGCTGGAGCAGCGCTTCGGCCTGCTTCAGGCTCGCCAGGTCGCTGTCGAAGGCCGCCTCGGGCAGCCGCTCGCCCAGCTGCGGGCTGGACGCCGACAGGGACGCGGGCAGCGACAGGGACGCGGGCAGCGACAGGGACGCGGGCAGCGACAGGGACGAAAGCCGCTCCATCAACGGCCAATGCCGCATCCCCAGGTAGCCACCCAGAAATAGCAGCCCCACCAGCAACAACGAAGCGGCCCGCGATGCGAAGCGACGCGGGGCTGCGACACCGGGGAGCGTGACCTCCTGGGGCGGCAACCATTCGCCCTCCAACAGCTCGGCCAGCTCCTCGCGCTCGGACGCGACCTCGTCGGCCTGCGCGAACAGCCCGTCATCCCATGACTCCAGGTGAAGGCGCAGCGGCTGGGGCTCGCCGGCGGGCGGCGCGGCCGGCGCGACCTCTGCTGGCGCAGGCTCGGCGACGGTCTGCTGCGGTGGCGCTTTTTCGGGCTCGGGCTCGGGCTCGGACAGCGGCGCAGGCGCCCCGGCGTAACTCTCCACCAGGATTTCCCCATCACCGCCGTCCCGCGGAGCCTCGCCGCGCGCGCGCGGTGCCCCCGAAACGACCGCGGACGGCGCCTGACCCGGCGTCCAGCCGATGCCCGGCGCGGTATCGGCGGAAGCGGCGGCCAGGACGGGTACCTGGGCCGGCTGCGGGTCGAACAGCCCCCGCATGGTGGTGCCGCTGCGGTTGGACGGCCGCGGTCGCGCGGCCTGCAGCTCGGGCAATGGAGCGGACGCGCCGGGTGAAGTCTGCAGCTGCTCGCGAGCCTCCGACTCTAGCGGCAAAAGCGAAAGTGCCGGCCGCTCCACGACCGCCAGCGGCTCGATCTCGGCGGCTGTCACGTCGATGCCGAAGCTCGGCCCCGCGGGCTCGACCCGGGGCCCTGCGCCAGCGAACGCAGGCGCGCTCGCTTCCTGATCGCTGGGCGCTCCGTGGCTGGCCTCCTGGTACTCCCAGTCGCCTTCGTGGCCCTCTTCGGCACCATCGAGTTCGATGATCTCGAACTCCACATCGTCGCTCCCCGGCACGTAGTCCTCGTCGAGCACGAGCGCCGGAGCCGACGCCAACGGCATCGCGACCGCGGGCAGCACGGGCTGGCACGGCACAACGAGCTCGACGGGCGCGGCCAACTCCGCTTCGGCCGTCGCCTCGAGCAATTCGAAGTCTTCGAGTTGCTCGAAGTCCTCCAGCTCTTCGAGTTCGTCAAAGTCTTCGACAGCCTCGACCTCGGCGCGCGCGGCCAACTCCGCGGCCAGCTGCACCTCCCCGCATGCCGCTGACGCGTCGTCCCCGTCCGCCTCGTCCTCCTCGTCCTCCGCGTCGAACTCGACCAGCCCGTGGAAGCTTTCGAACTCCGAGGCGATCTCGACCTCGGCGGGCTCATCGGCGGACTCAGCGGACTCAAAGGACGCCTCGTCAGGCTCCAACGCGGTCGTCCACGGCTCGCCCCAGGACGGTGCCACCTGGGCGGACTGCGCCGGGAACGACTCGACCGCGGGCGCCGGAACCTCGAAGCGCTCCTGCTGAAAGCGCGGCGGCCGCGCTGCGGCCTCCAATGGCTCCCATTCGAGCTCCGCGACCGCCGCCATCGCGGCCTGTGGCTCGTCCTCGACAGCATCCGTCTCGGCCGCCGCTTCGAACTGCTGGTCTCGGCCCGCGGGCTCCTCGACCGGCGCCACGACCTCCACCGGCGCCGTCGCCACGACCACCGCGGCCTCGACCGCTGCCGCTTCCTGCGACAGCTCCACTTCCTCAGCCACTGCCACTTTCTCAGCCGGCGCCGTCGCTACGACCACCGCGGCCTCGACCGCTGCCGCTTCCTGCGACAGCTCCACTTCCTCAACCAGAGCCACTTCCTCAGCCGGCGCCACCGCCGCTGCCGCCTCCTCAGCCACTGCCACTTCCTCAGCCGGCGCCGTCGCTACGACCACCGCGGCCTCGACCGCTGCCGCTTCCTGCGACAGCTCCACTTCCTCAGCCAGCGCCACCGCCGCGGCCACCGGCTCCTCCGCCGGCGCCACTTCCGCAACCGGCACCGCGACCTGCTGCTGCGCCCTGTGGGCCAGAAGCTCGCTCGCCCCATCGGCCAGACTGCGCAGCGCGGCATCTGACGGTGCCAGCGAAAGCCCGCGCTCGGCCGCCCGCAGCGCCCGCAGTGGATCACCCCGCTGCATCAGAACACGCGCCAGCGCGGCGAACGCCTCCACCGACCCGCGGTCGAGCTGCACCGCCTTGAGCAGCGCGGCCTGGGCGCGCATCAGGTCGCCCTCGGCCGCCCACGCCTCGCCCTCCACCACGAGCAGGGCCGCGTGGGGACCGTCTTCGGCGAGCGCCGCGACCACCACGCCGCGGGCGTCGCCGTAGCGGCCGGCCGCGAGCAGGGCCCGCGCCAGTCCCAGCGACGGCTCCTTCTCCGGATGTGAACGAAAACGCAAAAGGCGCGCGTTGAGCTGATGGGTTTCGCTGATCAAGGCCATGGCTACACGCATGGATAGTTGGGGAAGCCGCCGGGCTTTGCGAAATTTTGGACAAATCGGCGCCGCTTCAGGCGCCCCAGGGCGCTCCAACGCCCCCTTCCGGAGCAGGCCCTGCCACCCGAAAAGCGGGAAAACACCGGAGTTTCCTCCCCATGCGCACCGCGATCGGGGGACGGATCTTCCGCCTCCGCAACAGCCGTCGTTGCCGAGCCTGCGGCTGTCGAAAGATGATTTCGACCACGTCCCGCGGTAAGAAGCGAGCCGATGCCCACCACGCATCCCCGCCGCCCCCGCCCCCCGCGCGCCAGCCTGCTGGCGCTGCTGCTGGGCGTCCTTTTGCTGGGGCCCGCCGCCTGCACCAAGCAAAGGCCCCGTGCCCTGTCGCCCGAGGACACCGTGATGGCCTTCGCCCGCGCCATCGGCCAGGGCAAGCTCAAGGAGGCCTACGGCTTGATGTCGGCGAGCTATCGCAAGCGCGTGAGCTACGCGGACTTCGAGCGCTCCCTGAAGCAAAACCCCCAGGAGACCCTGGAGATCACCAACGCCCTCAGTCACCTCGGCGGCAAGGCACGCCAGCAGGCGACCCTGCGCTTCGGCGACGACGAAGAACTCGAGCTGCGCCGCATGGACGGCCGCTGGTACATCAGCAGCAACCTGGTCGGTTTCTACGACCAGAGCACTCCGCGGGCCGCACTGCGCTCCTTCGTGCGCGCCATGGAACGCAAGCGCTACGACGTGGTAATGCGGCTGATCCCCGAAGCCGACAAGGAAGGCGTCACGCCCGAGCGCATGAAAGAAGCCTGGTCGGGCGATGCCCGCGAGGAGGTGGAGCGCATGCTCAGCAACCTGCGCGAACACATGGACGCCCCCATCGAAGAGGTGGGCAACCGCGCGACCATGCCCTACGGCGACCGCCTACGCGTGCAATTCGTACGCGAAGAGGGCAGCTGGAAGATCGAAGACCCCGAATAAGGGCTTCAGCTGCCTTCACTCTGGGTTTCTGGGCGAAAAACCAACGGCAGGCTGGTGTCGGTGGGGCGACCAGCGGTGGGGAACTTCCAGCCTGTGATGGTCTTTTCGACGCAGGCCTCGAGCCCAGGTAGAAGGCCCTTGCCATCGAGGCTGACCGACTCCACCGCGCCGTTGGGCGCGATTCGGATCAGGGCGCTCATCTCCACCACCTCTTTGAGGGGATGATCATCGAGGGCGTCCTGATAGCAGCGCTGCAATCCCGGTTGCTGTGCCTCGACCACGGCCGACAGCTGCTCGGTCGAGAGGTCGGCCCCTGCGGAACAGGCGTGCAGCAAAAGAAGTGAAGCTGATAGAGCCCTACGCAGAGACCAGGGCGCGGGGGTCATGGGGGTCACGGCAGCATCGCCCGATGTGACAGCGTCGACATGTCGCCCAAGTTCGGTGCCGCAGCAAAGCTCGCCCGCACCCGCGTCGAGCGACGAACGCGAACCTCAGAACCGAGGGTCGCACGGCCGGTCATCGCCCCGCAACAACTGCAGCGCCCGCCGAAAATCCTCGGGCGGCTCCACCTCGAAGCGCAGGGGCTCAGCCGTTACGGGATGGGCGAAACCGAGCAGCCCCGCATGCAGCGCCTGCCGTCCCAGGACCTCGGCTGCCTGCCGCAGGCGCGGGTCGCGGCTCTTGTGACCGTAGACCGGATCACCGATTAGCGCGTGACCGTGCTCGGATAGGTGCACCCGGATCTGGTGGGTACGCCCGGTCTCCAGCCGACACTGCAATAGGCTCGCGCCATGCAGCCGCTCCTGCAGCTGCACGTGGGTGACGGCCGGCTTACCCCGCTGCACGCGCCCGCTGAAGCGCTTGCGATCGACCGGGTGGCGCCCGTGCAAGCTCCGAATCGTGAAGCTGGGCTCGGGATGGCCGAGGGCGATGGCCTGGTAGCAGCGCTCGATGTCATGGCGGGCGAAAAGCTCGGACAGCCCTGCGTGGGCCCGCTCGCTGCGCGCCACCACCATCACGCCGCTGGTGCCGGCATCGAGCCGGTGCACGATGCCCGGTCGCTGCCGCTCGCTGCCACCTTCGGGCTCCCCCAGATGGTAGAGCAGGGCATTGACCAGCGTGCCGTCGGCGTGGCCCGCGGCCGGATGCACCACCATGCCGGCCGGCTTGACCACCACCGCCAGGTGTTGGTCGCGGAATAGAACCTCGAGCGCAAGCGCCTGCGGAAGGAGTTCGGTCGTGGGCGGCGGCGCCGGTCGCACCACCACCCGATCGCCGCGCTCGGGGCGGCTGCTGGCGCGCACCGCACGCCCCTCGAGCTCCACCCGCCCCTCGCGGATCCAGCGCTGCAAAGTCGAACGCGAAAAGCCCAGCTCGCGAGCACCGAGGATGCGGTCGAGTCGTTCGCCCGCTTCCTCGGCCGTGATCGTCAGCGTCAGCCGATCCTGGGGCGGCTGGTTCATGACGGCGCCGCGCCCGTGTTCACCTAGTCACCTGTGTCGGTCGTTTTGGGTAAAACTCCGCGAGCCATCGCCGACCCTCGGCGTGACGAATCGGCGAAGGACACACAGAGTACAATCGAGGAGATAGCCCGAAGGGCGGTCGGCGAGGGCCGGCGAGTTTCGCCCAGAACCTCCGAGACCGGTGACCGGCCGTCACCACATCTTCGAATCGATGTGCGCCTTGGAGCGCACCAGGATGTCGATCACCGCCCGATCGTAGAAATTCTTGGCATAGAGTTCAGGCGTGACGCGACTCTCGAAAAGCGCCCTGCCCTCCTCCAACTCCTCGGCCATCACCTCGTAGAGCGTGTCGTTGGTGATCCCCTCGACCACCTTCTCCTCGTTGTACAAGGAGAGGTCACTGGCGATCGCCCGCGCCAAACGCCGGGCAGCTTCCTGGGTGTCGATCAGCGCCATCGATCCTCCTGGCGGTCTCGCCGCCAGATGAATTGTTAGCCATTCGGCGCCAGACTGTCAAAAGCGTCGTGCCCGCGAGCCGCGTGCCGTCCGCCCTGCCGCCGCCCTCAAAGGGGCGCGCGCAGCAGACAGCATCCCTGGGAGCAGTAGTAATCGGCGCTGCAGTCGGTGCCCGTGGTGCAGACCTGGGCGCCGCCGTCGCAGGTGTAGGCCGGCGGATCGGTGGTCGTGGTACCGCCAGTGCCGCCCGTACCGCCGGTGCCGCCCGTACCGCCTGTGCCGCCCGTACCTCCGGTGCCGCCCGTACCTCCGGTGCCGCCGGTGCTCGGAGGCGCCGTCTGACAGGTATCGGGGAGATCCGCGATCGTCTTGCCCAGGCATAGCTCGCACTCGCCACAGGTATTGGTGCAGGCGTTCTCCGTTTGCACACAGGTATCGCAGGCGTCGAGGTTTTCGTCGCTGCAGGTCTCGCTGAGCAGCACCGTCCGCACCGTTCCGCCGATGTAGATCTCGCAGCAGCCGAAACAGTCGCAGCCGTTGGGCGTGCGCGCGCTGCAGAAGTCAATGCACATCTGGCTGACCTGGCAGTCGGGATCGCTTTGATCGCGGGCGCCGGTCAGACAGTCGGTGTGGTAGCGGCAGTCGTCATCGCCTGCGCCCGAGTTGCCGTCGAAGAAGCAGTCCTGCCACTTCGGGTCCATGTTGTCGCCCGGAATGCCGGTCGAGAAGCTGTCCTCGTCATTGTCATCGGCACCGGTGCACTCGGTATCGAAACCGTCGATCTGGCCGTCGCCGTCGTTGTCGATGCCGTCGGCGCAGGCGCAGGGCGTGTCGCCGCAGGCGGAAAGCACCGTGGTCGTGGTGGTGCCGTCGGTGAGCATCATCCCGTCGGTACCTGTACCGGCGGTACCCGTTCCGGCGGTACCGTCGGTGGCGGTGCCGGTGCCGGCACCACCGCTGGTGCCGCTGGTACCTGCCGCGCTGCTGCCGCTACCACCGCCCGAAGCTCCGCTGCCCGAGGCGCCGCTTCCAGTGCCTCCGTCCCCAGTGCCATTGGCATCGCCACTACCACCACCGGAGCTGTCATCGCCACCACAGGCGAGCAAGAGCCCCAAGAACATCACCAGGCCACGTCGCTTCAACATGCTCAAACTCCTGGACCCTACGCGATCCAATACCAACTGAAGCTAGCGCGCGACCGTGAAGCTGTCGACCCAGTAACTCTAGGGTAGGAAGCGTACATCGACCACCGCTGCACACAGCGACGCAGATCGCTTGTAGACCCCACTCTACTACGCATGGGTGCGCGTGTTACGATCGCACACACGTTGCCCGACCCCAGAGGCCAAATCAAAGGCGCAGCATTTCGCGAGTTCGTGCTTTGGTACGAACGTGAGCACGACGCCTGCTCTGTGGTCGAAGCAATTGCCGCGGTGGAGCGTGAGTTTCCCTCCACCTTCGAGCCCGACCGGGAAGGCCGCGGCATCCTTGTCTCCCAGTGGTACCCGGCGACCGTCGTCCACGCCCTGATCGACCAGATCTTGAAGGGCCACCTCGCGTCGGAACTCGACGCGCTGGCAGCGGCGGCAGCCGAAGAGATCATGGGTCACACGCTTCGGGGCGTCTACAAGTTCATCTTCTCGAGCTTCGCCAACCCCGAACTCTACGCCCGGCACGTGAACAAACTATGGAACCTGCACTACGACAGTGGCCGCTGCGCGATCGAGCCCGTGACGAGCGGCCGCTGGGTCGCGCACTACGACGGCTGGACCGCGCACCATCCCTTCATCTGCAAAATGAACATGGCCTCCACCGTCCCGATCTACGCGACCATGGGATGCCGCAACGTGCGCTGGAGAAAGCTCAGCTGCATCGCAGACGGCGCGTCCCGTTGCAGCTCGGAGTTTAGCTTCGAGCGCTGAGGGCCGCTACGAGCAGCTCGTCCCGCTGCAGCTGCCGCCCTCGGCCTTGACGTGGATGCGGCCATAGCCGCCGCCGCCACCACTGCCACCGTCGGAGCCATTGCCCTCGCGACCGTTGTCGCCCGGTGCGCTGTCGCTGCTACTGCCCGAGGCTCCATTGGGGCCGCCCGCCGAAGCGTCGGCACCATTGCCACCACCGGCCGAGAGGCTCGCGGACGTCACGTCCACGTCCACCGCCTGCAATAGAATGCCGCCACCGCTGCCGCCGCCAGCGCCGCAGTTGCTGTTGGTCGCGTTGCCGCCGTCGGCGTTGATCGAGCCGGAGACCACAAGCTTTCCGCGCGCCGAGATCTGCAACGCGCCGCCACCGCCGCCACCACCGCTGCTGCACTCGGTGGTGTGTCCACCGCGGCATCCCGCAGCCAGGGGTGATAGCTCGGGCGTGCCGTGCACCACCCCGCCCTCCCCGGCCGGCTCCACACCATTGTCGCCGGTCCCCCCGGCGCCGCCCGCGGTTCCGAAGCCACCGCCACCGCCGCCTCCAGTATCTCCCGAGGTCGAAGGACTGTCGCCGCCCTGGCCCATGCCGGCACCGCATTGACCACCGCCTGCGCCCGAGGTCGTGCCGTCGGCGCCCACATCGATGCTACCGCCGGCCGCAATCGTCACATCCGCCCAGGCTGCGATCACCAATGGACGCGATCCCTGCACGCGCAAGGAGCCGGAAACCGTGAGTTGGTTGACGGCGAGGACCGCGATCTCGAGGCCGCCGCCCTGACTTTGCACGAAGATGGGCGGCTCGGTACCACCGCAGAAGCTCGTAAAGCTCGGTGTCCCGCCGGTATCGATGGTCGCATCACAATCGACGGTCGTAGCCGCTCCCGCCGCCGCCGGATCGACCGCGTCGGGATCGAAGTTGCTCACCGCATACGAAAACGTGCAGTCATCGGTAGCCGATGGCACGCATACCTCCACGGCCGCGCTCGCGGCCTCGCAGACAGAATCCACGCAAGCCCCCGCCGCGCAGTCGCTGTCGTCGACGCAGCTATCGCCGGCCGCACAACCTGCACAGTCCGGACCACCGCAATCGGTGTCGGTCTCCGAACCGTCCTTGTTGCCATTGGCGCAAGGATCATTTGGATCGCTGGTCGACGACGAAGCGCACGTGGGACAACTCGGAAAAAAGCCGTCGAGCGATGAGCTGGAATCGGCCTGGCATATCACCGTGCTGTCGGTGGCGCCGGGACAGCTGCAATTGCGGGTCTCACCCATCACGCATGGCTCACCCTGCACCTGGACTCCCGAACCGCTCCCGGTGCCGCCGTCCGCTCCCGATGCACCGGGACCGAAGCCACTGCCCTGCCCCGAAGGCGCCTCGCCGCCGAACGCCGGAACGCCTTCGGCACAGGCCCCGGTCACCATCAAAGCCACTACAGCGACAGCTTCAAAGCGCAAGCTTCTGCGAGCCATCACCGAGTGTTGACCACCGCAACCCACCAACGTCGGTCGCGCGCTCCCTATCACACCCATTCGGCGATGCTAGCACGATTGCCCGGGAGCTCCAGAGGCGCCCCATGCCTCGAGGCCGGGAAGAGCGCAGGCCGCTACACCCCCAAGCTCGCATGGCCGATTCCATGCGGTCTCTCACGTTTGCATACACCGTCGACCACTCGCGAACAGGCAGCTCAGCGAACCGGGCCTCCCGGCAATGTCCGCAGGACTTGACCGTGCGTTGCCCCCTCGATGCCCATGAGACCCGCCTGTTGTTGCAAAATTCGGCGATGCTTTTCCAAATACCGGAGGCCCTGTCTCGCGCACGCGGCAATGGCTCCCACGACGGCCGCTGGGTCTCCTCGGCTGCAAGTCGAGCGAGATTGCAGGGCTTTGCGGTATCGGTGTCGGATCGAACTCGACCGCTCGCCCTGTGGCCCATGGCTTCAGCCTTTGCCCCTGCTCCCGGTCGCCGTCTTTGGTGAACCGCGGCTGCCGAGACGACACGAGTCATGGCTCGGCTTGATGCGGAACGCGATGACGGACCGCCCTGGTCGGATGCTTGGCGACGACTTCCGCGCGCCCTCAGCTGCCCACCTCGACCATCTCGAGCAGCGGCCCCTCGGGTTCACCCTCACGCAGGTCGACGCGCAGGTCGAGGTAGTGGTTATTGTCCTCCTCGGCGTCGAGCAGCACCTGGCGCACGCGGAAGAGGCGCGGCGACAGCTCGTCGAGCAGCGTCCACTGGGCGTTGCGGGCGCGGTGATCGAAGAGCACGTGCTCGTGCTCTGCATGGAAGGGCTCAAGCGCCGCTTCGAAGCGATCGGAGTCCCAGGGTTCCTCTTCGGGGCTGTAGACACAGCCGGCGGCCTCTTCGTAGTTCTTCAGGGAGAGCGCCTTGACCAGGAGATGAACCTCGGCGCGAATGCGCGCGCGCAACATGCGGGGATCGCGGGCCAACTCCTTGACCTGCTCGACCACTTCCGGCTGGGTTTCGCTCCCGCCCTCGAGCAGGCGCTGCCACTCGTCGATCAAGCTGGAGTCGACGCGCTCCAGGGTCGACCGCAGAAAGCCCGCCACGTCCACCAGGCCGTCGGTGTAGTAGGCCCGCGGCACGCTCTGCACCAGCGTCTTGTAGACGTCGCTCAAGTACCGCAAGAGCACGCCCTCGGCGCGGCTGAGGCCGTACTCGCGCACGAAGTCCGAAAAAGAAAGGTAGCCCTCCACCAGCTCCGCGGCCACGCCCTTGGGCCGGATCGCGTCGCGCTCGAGCCAAGGGTGGCGCCCCACATAGGCATCGTGCAGCCCGTAGATCAACTCGGCGTTGGGCTTGGGGTAACTGACGCGCTCGAGCTCGGTCATGCGCTGCTCGTACTCCACCCCGTCGGCCTTGAGCTTCTGGAACAGCGCGTCGCGGGCCTTGCGCTGCTGGGCGTCGAGGATCACCCGCGGGCTTTCGACCACCGCCTCGACGAGGCTGAGCACGTCCAGGGGGTAGCGCTCGCCCTCCTCGTCGAGAGCCGACAGCGCCTCCACCAAGAAGAGCGACAGCGCGTGGTTGAGCGAAAAGTCGCGCTGCAGGTCTTCGCTGATCGAAACGTGGGCGCCGCGACCGCCCTCGTTGGGTTCCACCTGCAGCACCGCGGCCTGGCGCAAGGAGCGGAAAAGTCCCTTGGCCTGGCGCCGGAGCCTCCGCTTGACCGGCTCGCGCTCGTCGGCCTCGGCGATCAGGGCGATGAGCCCCGCGTAGCCGTGGGGCTCCACATCGTCGGGCCGCTCCAGCAGATTGAGCAACATGCCGTGATCGATGCGAAAGCGGCTCTCGAGCGCCTCGGGCTCGCCGCCCACGAGTTTGTGAAAGACGTCCTCGTCCCAGTGCACGTAGCCGCGCTCCGGCGGCTTCTTGAAGGTGGTCTTGCGCTTCTTCTTGGCGCTGTCGGCCTTGCCGGCCAGCTGCATGTTCTCGATCACATGCTCGGGCGCCTGACACAGCACGCTGCCGCTGTCGTCGTAGCCGCGACGCCCGGCCCGGCCTGCGATCTGCTGCACCTCGCGCACCGACAGCCGGCGGGTGCGCGAGCCGTCGTACTTGCACAGCTTGGTGAACAGCACGCTGCGAATCGGCACGTTGACGCCCACCCCCAGCGTGTCGGTGCCGCAGATCGCCGCCAGCTGCCCGGCCTGGGCCAGGCGCTCCACGAGTCGCCGATAGCGCGGCAGAAGCCCCGCGTGGTGCAGCCCGATGCCGTGCCCCAGGCAGCGCTTGAGGTCCTTGCCGAAGGGACTGTCGAAGCGGGCCTTGCCCAGCTCACGCGAAAGCGCCAAGCGCTGCTCGCGGTCGATCAGGGTCACGCTGGTCAGGGCCTGGGCCAGCTCCACGCATTCACGCTGGGTGAAGTTGACCACGTAGACCGGCGTGCGCTCCTCCTCGGCCAGCTTGCAGATGGTCTGGATCAGCGGCGTCACGCAGTACTCGTAGCTCAGCGGCACCGGCCGCTCGCTCGAGCGCACCACACTGACCCCACGCCCGCTGCGCTGCTCGAGTCCGGCGCAGATCTCCCGCAGCTCCCCCAGCGTCGCGCTCATCAGCAGAAACTGCGTATCGGGCATGCACAGAAGCGGAATCTGCCAGGCTTGGCCGCGCTCCGGATCGGCATAGAAATGGAACTCGTCCATCACCACCTGCGAGATCTCCGCGCCTTCACCCTCGCGCAAGGCCAGGTTCGAGAGGATCTCGGCGGTGGCACAGATCACATTCGCCTCGCGGTTGATGCTGGCGTCGCCGGTCATCATGCCCACGCGCTCGGGACCGAAGATGTCGCATAGCTCGAAAAATTTCTCGCTGACCAGGGCCTTGATCGGGCACGTATAGAAGACGCGCCCGCCCAGGCACAGCGAGCGGTAGATGAGCGCCGTGGCCACCAGCGATTTGCCCGAGCCGGTGGGCGTGTTGAGCACCACATGCTGGCCCGACAGCAGCTCCAGCACCGCCTCTTCCTGGGCCGGGTAGAGCTCGATGCCGCGGGCTTCGACCCAGCCGACGAAGTTGTCGAGCAGGCGGTCGGCGTCGTCGCCGTCGGTGAGCAACTCGCCGAGGCCCGGTCCCGAGGCTGCGGTCGTCATGACGGCCTCACTCGAAGACCACGGTCTTGTTGCCGTGGATCAGGATGCGATCCTCAAGGTGCAGCCGCACCGCCCGCGACAGCACCAACCGCTCCAGGTCGCGCCCCTTGCGCACCAGGTCGTTGACCGAGTCGCGATGGGAGACGCGCAGCACGTCCTGTTCGATGATCGGTCCTTCGTCCAGGTCGGCGGTGGCGTAGTGGGCGGTGGCGCCGACAATCTTGACGCCCCGACGATGGGCCTGGTGATAGGGCTTGCCCCCGATGAAGGCGGGCAAAAACGAATGATGAATATTGATTACGCGACCGGCGTAGGCCTCGCAAAACTCCGGCGTGAGGATCTGCATGTAGCGGGCCAGGACTACCAGGTCGATGCGCTCGGCGTCGAGCAGCTCCATCATGCGCAGCTGCTGCTCACCCTTGTTGTCCCTGTCGATGGGCAAGCAGTGGTAGGCGATGCCGTGGGGCTCCACCGCGGCGCGCAGGTCCTCGTGATTGCTGATCACCAGCGGGATCTCACAGGGCAGCTCCCCGGCCCGATGCCGCAGGAGCAGGTCCTGCAGGCAGTGCTCGTACTTGCTGACCAGGATCGCCACACGCTTCTGTCGCTCGCCGTACTCGATGCGCGTCAGCATCTCGAAGCGCTCGGCCACCTCGCTGACGCCCCGCTCCAGCGCCACCCGATCGGTGTGCAGCTCGCGCAGATCCATGTGGATGCGCTGGAAAAAATAGCCGGCCAGAGAGTCGGTATGCTGATCGGCGTCGACGATGTTGACGCCATGGCCGTAGAGCAGCTGGGCCAGTGCCGCCACCAGCCCACGCCGGTCGCGGCAGGAAACCAACAGCGTCGCCAACGCGCGCGGGTCGGGAGCTGCCATGGCCCCGCACGCTAGCACGAATCGCCGCCCAACTTGCCAACGCGTGCACGGTGCACAATTGGACTTCAGCAGCGCCCAAGGAGCAGCCATGAAGGAAATCCTGGTACCCGTCGATGGATCCGAGGGCAGCAACCGCGCCGCCCGTTTCGCCGCCTACCTGGCCAGCGAAACCGGCGCCCGCGTCACCCTCCTGCACGTCTACGACACCCCCACGGCCACCGCCCTGGGTCTGGCCTCCCTGGGCAAGGACGAGCTGGAAGCCACCATGCAGCGGGTGGCCAAGGGCTCGTTCGACGCGGCCGAAGCCGAGATGGCCTCCTTTGAGATCGAGATCGGCCACCACACCGTGCTCGGCCACCCCGCCCAGGAGGTCGTCGCCTACGCCCGCCAACACCACCCGCAGCTCATCGTGATGGGCACCCGCGGCCGCTCCGCCGTCGAGGAAACCCTGCTGGGCAGCGTCAGCGACTACGTGGTCCGCCACGCCCCCTGCCCCGTCACCGTCCACCGCTGAAGCGCCTGGACCGGCGACTCAATCCCCCACCACGACCGGCCCCGGCCGCAGCACGACCAGCGTTTCACCACTGGCGTCCAGCACGGTCGAGGCCGGCTGCCCACCGGGGCGTCCCGGCACCACGCCCCCCAACTGATCGCCAAAAGCTTGCCGCAGGCCCGCGGCATCCTCGATCGGCGGCTGGCCGCTGAGGTTGGCACTGGTCGCCGTCAGCGGCCGGCCAAACGCCCGCACCAGCGCAAGCGCCGGACTCGGCCCCGGCACCCTCAGGCCCAGCTTGCCATCCTGCAAGAGCGCCGCCGGCAGGCCCGGCCGCGCCCTGAGCACCAGCGTCAGCGGCCCCGGCCAGTGCGCCCGCGCCAGCTCCACCGCTCGCTCCGGCGGCGGCTCCACCAGCGCAAGCGCCTGCTCCAGCCCCGCCACGATCACGCCGATGGGCTCGGGCCCGCGCCCCTTCATGCGCACCACCCGCTCCACCGCCGCCCCGTCCAGGGCGTCGGCCAAGAGCCCCATCTGGGTCTCGGTCGGGCAGGCCACCACGCCCCCGGCCCGCAGCACTTCCAGAAAGGGCGCGAGTTCTTCTTCGCTCACCAAAGAACCAGCCTCCATCAACGGCTGCGCGCGTGATGCCCGATGTCACGCCGGAACTGCACGCCCTCGAAGTCGATGCGCTCGACCGCCCGGTAGGCGCGCTCGGCGGCCATGTCCACGTCGTCGCCGATGGCGGTCACCGCCAACACGCGCCCACCCGCGCTGCGCAGGACGCCACCTTCGAGCCGCGTCCCGGCGTGGAAGACGCGCACCCCGGGCTCTTTTTCGGCCGCCTCGACGCCACGGATCTCGAGCCCCTTGGGGTAGCTCCCCGGATAGCCCGCAGCCGCCAGCACCACGCACATCGAGGCCGGCGCCTCCCAGGCGATGCTCTCCTCGGCCAGTGCTCCCTCGGCTGCCCCGCGCAGAAGCTCCAGCAGATCCCCCCGGTAGCGCACCAGAAGCGTCTCGGTCTCCGGGTCGCCGAAGCGCACGTTGTACTCGATCACCGAGGGCTCGCCGTCGACGATCATCAACCCGATGAAGAGCGCCCCGCGGTACTCGATGCCCTCGGCGGCCAGGCCCGCAAAGGTCGGCGCCACCACGCGCTCGAGGATCTTCCGCTCCACCTCGGCGCTCACCACCGGCGGCGGCGAGTAGGCCCCCATGCCGCCGGTATTGGGCCCGGTGTCGCCCTCGCCGACGCGCTTGTGGTCCTGGGCCGCAGCCAGCGCCAGCTGCCGGCTGCCGTCGCTGATGACGTGATAGCTGACCTCCTGGCCCACCAGCCGCTCCTCCAGCACCACGCAGGCGCCGGCCTCGCCGAACTCCCGCTTGCGCATCACGCGGTCGATGGCCTCGAGCGTCTCCTCGACGCTGCCGGCCACGATCACGCCCTTGCCCGCCGCCAGCCCGTCGGCCTTGACCACCAGCGGCCGCCCCAGGGCCCGCACGTGGGCCTCGGCCGCGTCGGCGTCCTCGAAGATCGCCGCCTCCGCCGTTGGAATGCCGTGGCGCTGCATGAAGCGCTTGGAAAACGCCTTGGACCCCTCCAGCCGCGCCGCCTCGCGCCCCGGCCCGAAGGTGGCCACGCCCGCGGCCCGCAGCGCGTCGGCCACGCCGGCCACCAGCGGCGCTTCGGGGCCCACCACGGCGAAGTCCACGCCGCGCTCCTCGGCCAGCAAAACCAGCGCCCCGGCGTCCTCGACGTCGACCGCCACATTTTCGGCAAAGCCGGCCGTGCCGCCGTTGCCGGGCGCACACAGCACCCGCTCCACGTCCGCCGAGGCAAAAAGCCCTGCCGCCAGCGCGTGCTCGCGCGCCCCGCTGCCCACAACCAAAACCGTCAAGGCCACCCGAAGCTCCTCTTCGCCCGAGCCGGCCGGCGCCGACCACGGCCAGCCTTTACCGGCCTCCGCCCAGGCGGTCAACCGCAGCGCCCGTGGAGACGCCCAGGCGTGCCCCAGGCGCAACTTGGACTTTGCCGAAGGCCCCGAAAGCGCTATGTATTCGGCGCAGACGACGACCGCCGGGCGGGGACGCGCTGGCGACGTCCAGGGACGGAACCAGCCCCATTTTCTTGTAGTCTGGGCCACCATCGCGACAGGCTCGAGCCCGGGCCACCACCGCTTGCTTCAGGCACTTGCCATGACCAGCCAGACCACCCGCACCCGCGCCGCGCTCCAGCTCTGGAAAGCCGACCAAAACCCCATCGCCCTGCTGTTCCGGGCGGCCGGCAATGCGCTGAGTTCGCCATTCTACGAAGTCTACGAGCGCTGGCTCGCGACCCAGGCCGTCAGCTGGAGGCGCCCGCGCCACATCGGCATCATCATGGACGGCAACCGCCGCTTCGCCCGCCACCTGGGCGCCGCCGACGTGGCCATGGGCCACGAGTTGGGCGCCGACAAGCTGCGCGAGCTGCTGGACTGGTGCTTCGCCTTCGAGATCCCCGTGGTCACGGTCTGGGGCTTTTCCCTGGACAACTTCAAGCGCGACGACGAAGAGGTCGGGGCCCTCTTCAAGCTCTTCGAAAAGAAGACCCTCGAGATGGTCGACAGCGCCGACCTGCACGACAACCACGTGCGCGTGCGCTTCATCGGCCGCCGCGACCTCTTGCCCGAGAGCCTGCAGGACGCCATCGCCAAGGTCGAACGCGCCACCGGCCACTACGAGCGCTTCGTGCTCAACATCGCCCTGGCCTACGGCGGCCGCGAAGAACTCACCGACGCCTTCCGCGACTACCTCGGCCACGCCCTGCAAGCCGGCAAGGACCTGGCGGCCGCCATCGAGGGCATCAGCCACCAGGCCGTGGAGCGCTACCTCTACACCTCCGGCCTGCCCGAGCCCGATCTGATCATCCGCACCAGCGGCGAGGTGCGCATGAGCGGCTTTCTGATGTGGCAGAGCGCCTATTCCGAGTACTACTTCTGCGACACCAACTGGCCCGCCTTCCGCAAGATCGACTTCCTGCGCGCCATGCGGGCCTTCGACGTGCGCCAGCGCCGCTTCGGCAAATGAGCCCGGGGCCAATCCGTGGTAGCGTTCCGCCAGCGCGAGCTGGAGGTGTGCCAGGCTCTGCGCAACGGTGGATGTTCCGCACGATTGCGGCTTGAAGAAACTTTAAAGCGGCTGCCCCTTGGGGTAGCCTCCGCGCCGGCCGCGAGCGCACTGCGCGCCGACAACCGAGGTAAAATGATGAATACGCATGGGCTGAAGGCTTTGACTGCCGTCGCACTGTGCTGCCTGCTGGCAGCCTGCGGAGGCGACGACGGCAACGACGGTGAAACCGGCGGCAGCGGCGGTGCCGACTCGAAGGCCGACTCCGGCGCGGGCTCGGGCGGCAGCGGCGGCGACAACGGCTCCACCGGCACCCCCGGCGGCAGTGGCGGCAGCGGCGGCGGCGGGGGCGGCAACGTCGGCGACGGCATCTGGCCGATGATGGGCTACGACGAGCGCAACTGGTACTTCAACCCCACCGAGACCACGCTCTCGGTCGACAACGCCGCCACCGTCGAAGAAAAGTGGCGTTTCACCACGGTCGGCAATCCCAACGGCACCCCGATCATCGCCGACGGCATGGTCTACGTGCAGACCGCTGGCGGAGGCGTCTACGCGATCGAGTTGGCGACCGGCGACCAGAAGTGGAACGTGACCACGATACCGGGTACCGCTTCGCTGGCCTACGTGGACGGCGCGCTCTACGCCCACGACAGCATGTCACAGCTGTGGAAGCTCGACGCCAGCGACGGCTCGGTGATCTGGGGCCCCGAAAAAGCCGACGCCCAACCCGGCTGCGACGGCACCTCCTCGCCCATCGTGGCCGGCGGCGCGGTCGTCGTGGGCCATAGCTGCGGCCTGCGCGAGATCGGCATGCAGGGCGGCCCGGCCGGCGCCCGCGGTGGCGTCGAGGCCCACAGCGCCGAGGACGGCTCCAAGCTCTGGACCTACTTCACGGCCGACGAAGAGGAAAACGGCGCCATGGTCTGGTCCACAGTCGGCATCGACGCCGAGGCCGGCATCGTCTACGCCAGCACCGGCAACAACTACACCGCCCAGGGCCCGAACTCCGACTCCATCCACGCCATCGAGCTGGCCGATGGGGCGCTTTCCTGGAAGACCCAGGTGCGCGACAACGACGTCTGGTCGCTGCCCGGCAACCTCTTCGGCCCCGACACCGACTTCGGCGCCAACCCGATCATCGCCGACGGCAGGGTTGCCGCGGGCGACAAGGGCGCTGCCTTCTGGGCCATGAACGCCGATGACGGCGCGATTGTGTGGAGCCGTGAAAGCCTGTCTGGAAACCGCGACCAGGCCCACGGCGGCTTCCTGATGAACGGCGCCTATGACGGCACGAACTACTACGGCGTAAGCAACGACACCTCCAACGGCTCCGCCATCCTCTACGCCATGAACGGCGAGAGCGGCGACAACGCCTTCGAGCCCAAGGTCTTCGCCGGCAAGTACGCCTGGGGCGCCCCCTCCCTGGCCAACGGCGTGCTGGTGGTGCCGATCAACGACGACCTCTACCTGCTCGATGCCTCCAGCGGTGAAGAGCTTAACAAGTTCAACACCGGCGGCTCCATCGCCGCTGGCGCCGCGTCCATCGCCGCCGGCCACATCGTGGTCGGCAGCGGCCTGGCCTACCCGCTGGCCGGCGACGCCATGGATAACAACCAGGTCGTCTGCTACGGCCTGCCCTGAAGCGCTCAGGCAGTAACCCCGCCGACTTCGTCGCCCCCGGCCATTTCGGCCTCGGCCTGGCGGGCGAAGTCGGCGTAGCGCCCCGCTTCGATCGCCTCCCGGGCCGCCGCCATCAGCGCGGCGTAGAAGCTCAGGTTGTGCTGGCTCAAGAGCCGCGCCGCCAGGATTTCGCCGGCCCGGTAGAGGTGGTGCAAATAGGCCCGGCTGTAGCCCTGGCAGACCGGGCAACCGCAGCGGGCATCGAGGGGGCTTTCGTCGCGGCGGTGGCGCGCCTGCTTGATGTTCACGCGCCCGCCCCAGCTCAGCGCCTGGCCGTTTCTGGCGTTTCGCGTGGGCAGCACGCAGTCGAAAAGATCGATGCCGGCGCCCACCGCCCTGAGCAGGTCCACTGGCTTGCCCACCCCCATCAGATAGCGCGGTCGCTCCCCGGGCATGCGCGGGCCGAGGTCGGCCAGTAACTCGTACATGCGCTCGCTGGGCTCGCCCACCGAGAAGCCGCCCAAGGCCAGGCCATCGAAGTCGAGGGCCGCAAGCGTTTCGAGATGGGCGCGGCGCAGCTCGGGCAAGACGCCGCCCTGCACGATGCCGAAGCAGGCCTGCCCCTCGGCACGCGGCGCCACGAGACAGCGCTCGGCCCAGGCCGTGCTGCGCTTGACCGCCGCTTCCACCTCCGCGCGCGGAGCGCCCCCGGGCGGACATTCATCGAGCACCATGGCGATGTCGGACCCCAAGAGCGCCTGCACTCGCATGGCGCGCTCGGGCGTCAAGCGCTGGGGGCTGCCATCGAGATGCGAACGAAAGGTCACGCCGTCGTCGTCGATCTCGCGCAGCTTCGACAGCGAGAAGACCTGAAAGCCTCCACTGTCGGTGAGTAGTGCATGGGGCCAGGACATGAAGCGCTGCACCCCGCCGAGTTCGGCGATCAGCTCGGCCCCGGGGCGCAGCATCAGGTGATAGGTATTGGCCAGGATCAGGCGCGATCCGGTGGCAGCGATTTCCTCCGGCGTGAGCGCCTTGACGCTGGCCTGGGTGCCCACGGGCATGAAGGCCGGCGTCGGCACGCTGGCCCGCGTCGTGTGCAAGACGCCCACCCGCGCATCGCCATCCTGCGCCCGCAGCTCATAGCGGCAAGCCCCTGCGCTCATCGCGAACCTCCCAGCAGCATGGCGTCGCCGTAGCTGTAGAAACGATAGCCCTGCTCCACCGCATGGCGATAGGCACGGCGCACCGGCTCTTCGCCGCCGAAGGCCATCACCAGGGCCAGCAGCGTCGAGCGCGGCAGATGAAAGTTGGTCAACATCGCCTCGACCACGCGGAAGCGGTAGGGCGGATAGATCAGCAGCGAGGTGCGACCTTGGCCGGCTGCCAGTCCCGCGGGCTCGGCCGCGGCCGCCTCCAGCGTGCGCACCACGGTGGTGCCCACCGCCACCACCGTACGCCCCTCTTCGCGCGCGGCGGCGATGGCATCGGCGGTGGCCTCGGGGATGAAGTAGCGCTCGGAGTGCATGGCGTGCTCGCGGAGGTCCTCGGCCCGGAGCGGCGCGAAGGTGCCCGGGCCCACGTGCAGCGTCACCGTCGCCGTCAGATGCCCGGCTGCGCGCAGCCGCTCTAGCAAGGCCTCGGTGAAGTGCAGCCCCGCGGTGGGCGCTGCCACGGCACCGTCGTGGGCAGCGAAGACCGTCTGGTAGCGCTCGCGGTCGGCGGCCCCGTCGGTGCGCTTGATGTAGGGCGGCAGCGGCACATGACCTTCGCGCTCGATCGCCTCGGCAAGCGGCCCGCCATCGACACTCGAGAGTTGCACCTGCAGGACGCCCGGCTCGGGCCCGGCCTCGAGTACACGCGCCTCGATCTGCCCCTCGGCGAGCTGGAGCGAGGCCCCCGGGCGCAGGCCCTTGGAGGCGCGGCCCAGGGCCAACCAGCGCTCGCTCGGGCCCGACTGCGAAATGCGCTCGAGCAGGAGCAGCTCCACGCGCCCACCGCTGGGCTTGTGGCCGAGCAGGCGCGCTGGGATCACGCGCGTGTCGTTGAAGATCAGCAGCGACGGCGGCAGCAGCCCGGGCAGCGCGTCGATGCGCAGGTCGCGCGGCTCGAAGCGCCCCAGCGGCGTGCACAGAAGGCGCGAAGCATCGCGACGGGCGAGAGGCTCTTGCGCGATCGACGTGGCGGGCAGCTCGTAATCGAGACGCTCGGCCTCGAAGGGCGGGCGCTTCGGAGTCATTTCAGGGCCTGCACGCGGCCGTCGTCGGAGACCACGATCACCGAGCCATCGCTGCCGAGCACCGGGCGCAGGGCGCCGCGGGCCGTGGTTGGAAAGGTCCAGCGCAGCTCGCCCTCCCGGTCGATGCAGTAGAGGATGCCGCGGCTGGTGGTGAAAAGAAGGTTGTCATCGGCGTCGAGCAACAGCTCGCCGGGGCGGCCGTCGCTGCCGCGGCGAAAGCGCTCACGGCCATCGCGGTCGTAGCAGCGCACTTCTTGAACGGCCAGTCCCACACACGTGCCGCCTTCGCGGTCGACCACGGGCGCGGTGGTCATGGCCCGGGGCCCCAGGTCCACGCGCACGCGCACGCGGCCGTCGGCTTCGAGCCCGAAAAGCGTCCCCGAGACCCCGACCACCCACAGCCCGCCGCGATCGTCGACCGCCACCGCCCGCGCCACCACCTCCTCCAACAGCAGCGGCGCCTCGCGACCGCCGTGCAGCGACAGCACCGTCAGCTCCCGGGCAGCGCCGCCGGCCAGCGCCCGGCCACCACCGAGGTCGGCGGTGAAGCTGGCCTCGCGCGCGGCCACGGGCAGCGACAACAGAATGCTTCCATCCAGGTCCAGCACCTGAACCTGGCCATCGCGCCCGCCCACCACCAGGGCCCCCCCGTCGAGCATCAGCGGCATGCTGATGCGCGAAGCCTCATCGAAGATCGGACGGCTCTCGCCAGCGCGCCCCACCAACAGCAGCCGCCCCTCGTAGGTGCTGACCAGGGCGTCACCGCGGGGCGTCAACGAGGGCGTATGTCTGAGCGGCCCCACCGGCGCGAAGAAGAGCGAGCGGCCGTCGGCCGACAGCGCGTGCAGACCGCCGGCGCTGGCGATCAGCAGCGTCCCGTCGGCGCGCACCGCCGGCGACAAAAGCCTCCGCTGGGGCAACGTGGTCGCCCAACGTCGCTCGGGTTTGGCGCGCGGCGCCCTGAGGGGCGAGCGGCCGCTGCGCCTGCCGTCGCCGCCCACGGTGGAGTTGGGATGCAGGCGGCTGACGCCATAGGTCAGGGCGACGCGACGCCCGATGGGCACATGTTCGGCCGCGGCGACGGCCCCCATGGCGCCGAGCGCGCCGACAAACGCAAGCCCAAGGCTGAGCCCGAAATGGGACCACAGACGACGTGGCCAAAAGCGCGGTGACGGAGACGACAACGGGGCGCTACCACGGTCGTGTCGGCAACAGGAAGGCCGCGCGAATCCTGGGTGCCGAATGCTTCTCGTCACCGGCGCGGTACTCCTGGGTGCCGTCTACCGTCCCCAGAAGCTCGACCCAGCTGCCCTTTTTCAGCTCGATGGGCGCGCCATAGGTCGCCCACAGCAAACAGCGCGTGGCCGGCGGACAGCGCTTGGCCAATAGTTGAATCTGGCTGTAGCCATCTTCGACGGCGCTGTCGACGATGCGCCCCTTGAACGCCATCCGGTGACCACGGTGGGCCTCGACGTCGGCGGCGAGCGCTTCGTAGGCGATGGAGTCGTCGGCGCCATAGGCCGCGGCGGCGGCTTTCAAGTCCGCGACGCGCTCGAAATGCAAGGCCACGGTCTGCGGCGCCTGACCGCTGGCGCTGGCGAAGAGTTCCAGCTCGTGCGCGCCGAACTCGGCGAGCGCGACGCGATGGACGAAGCGCCCCTCGGTGACGGCCACGTCCTGCTCACCGACCCGCACGGAAACCCCGTCGCCCACGCGACCGGCGACCTCGACCGCCTCACCATCGGTGACGAAACTGCGACCGGGGCGTTCCAGGCGCAGCGCCACCACCGGAACCGGCGTTCGCAGTTCACCCTGCTGCACGACGCCGCCGGGCGAGGTCACATGGTAGGCGACGTGATGCTCGATGGGCTCGGGCGCCCGCACCGGGCCGGGACCGTCGTCGGCGGCGACCTCGACCGCCAGCGAATCGCTGCGGCGCCCGCGCCCTTCGGCATCGAGCTCGAGCGGCTTGCCATCGAGCTGCACCTTGGAGCCGGGCCGCGCGACCACCACCACCTCCAGGGTCGGCTCGCCCCGCTGTAGCGCCGAGGTGTCCACCGACACGCGCGAGTCGATCTCGAGAAGGATGCGGCTGTCGACCGCGTCGCGCCCTGGACGCAACAGGACCACGTCGACCGCGTTCTTGCCGACCTGTAGGGAGTCGGCGGGCAGGGCGAAGCGCGCCATGCCCGCTTGGAGTTCCCGCTCGACCTCGCCGAAACGCACGCGCGTGCCGGCCTCGGCCTCCGCCAGCTGGAGTTCCAGCGCCTCGCCATCCGGGGTGGTCACCACGCGCGCGGCGATTGCGGGCGCCGACGGCCTCAAGAACAGCGCCGCACCGATCGCGACGGCACCGGCGACGACGGCCACCACCAGCAGCCAGGCCCCCGAGCCGCGACGGCGCGGCAGCTCGATGGGCTCGGTCGCGACCGCGGCCACCCTGGCGGGGGCGCGCTCGGAGCTGCGAGCACCGGGCAGCGGACCACCGACGCCGCCGATCATGGTGGCGCCGCGGATCGGCGCGGCCTTGGCCTTGGCACTGCTGGTCCCGCCCGACCCGCCCGCCCCGTTGGCCCCAACGCTGGGAGCGGAATCGGCAGTGCCCCCCGCGGGCTCCTGAGAGGTGACCGCAGCCGTGGTCACCCCGGCGGCCCGGGCATCGCTGCCCGCGTCGGCAGCCACGGCCTTGCTCGAGCTGGAAGCGACGCCGAAAAGCGTGCGCTTGGGGCGCGGCGGCTCCGACCGCGGGGCCGGATTGCTCGGCGCCACGCCCAGCAGACCGGAAGGGCGACCCTCAGCATCGACGCCTCCGGCCGCCCCCGGCAGCCCCATCACCGTGCCACCGGCCGCGCCCGCAGCACGCGGGGCCGAAGTGCCGGCCCCAGCGCCACCCCCGGCGCCACCCACGGGCGCGGTCTCGACCTCGGAGAGATCGCTTTTGCTCAGCCGCACCACACGCGGCAGCCCCATCACCGTGCGCCCGGCCTGTCCCAGCTCGGGGGCCGCCGCCGCGCTCGACTGCGGCGCAGCGCTCGCCTCCGCCACCTTCGCCCCTGCGGCCGACTCGGCAGCGGCGCCGACCTTGGGTGGCGCCTGGGGCTGCAGCTCGGCGGCCCGGGCCAGCATCTCCGGCGTTGCCACCATGCCCAATTGGGTGCGCTTGTGATCGCCGGCGCCTACGACGGGCTGAACCGACCCGCCGCAGGCGCTGCAGAAGAATGAAGAGCCTGCCAGTTCGGCGCCGCAGTGCTCGCAGGAGCGTTTGCTTTCAGCCATGTCGTCAGAGATTCCGACCGCTGCGCACTCTACCCCGCGTCGCGGCCCACACTGATGCCGAGGACATCGGCCATATCGTAAAGCCCCGGCTCGCGCCCCACCACCCAGATCGCAGCCCGCACCGCGCCGGCGGCGAAGATCTCGCGACTGTGGGCGCGGTGGGTCAGCTCCAGACGCTCGCCGGGCCCCGCCAGCAGCAGCGTGTGATCACCCACCACGTCGCCACCGCGCAGGGCGTGCACGCCGATCTCCTCGCGTGTGCGGGCCCCGGGCCGACCGCTGCGACCGTGGACCGCAGCGCGCTCGGGCTCGAGCCCGCGAGCCTCGGCCACCACCTCCAGCAGACGCGCCGCCGTGCCGCTTGGCGCATCCACTTTGCGGCGATGGTGCATCTCGACGATCTCGAGATCGAACTCGTCACCGGCCAACTCCACCGCACGCCGGGCCAGGGCCCAAAAGAGGTTGACCCCGACGCTGAAATTCGGGGCGTAGACCACTGGCGCGCGGCTGGCGCAGGCTTCGAGCGCCTCGCGACCGGCGGCGTCCAGACCGGTGGTGCCGACCACGGCGGGACAGCCGGCGGCCGCGCAGGCCGCGAGCAGCTGTCCGGTGCCCTCGGGCAGGCTGAAGTCGATGGCCACCTCGACGCGCTCGAGCCCGGCGGCGAGATCGTCGCCCAGCATCACGCCCAGGGGATCGCTGCGACCGACCAGGGTGGCGGCGTCGCAACCCAGACTACCGTGGCCGGAGCGCTCGAGGGCAGCGCCGAGCTCGGCGCCCTCACGGGCCAGGATCTGATCGATCACCGCCCGGCCCATGCGGCCGGCGGCACCGTGAATGGCGATGCGGGTCATGGCTTCGAACGCCCCCCAAACGACCGCGTTTTAGGACATATCAGCAGCGGCAGATCGCGGCTCTCAGGTGGGAGATGGCCGCAAAAAAGCGGTGAATGCAGCGTCAGGGTACCCATGCCTTGACCTCGTGATCGAAGAAGGCGGCGAGCTTGGCACGCCGGGCCGATGGTGCAAAGCCTATCGGAGATCTGCGCTTGCACCATCTGGCGAGGAAATTGGCGGCAATAGGGGCAGAGCCCCCCCAATTGTGTGCAAATAGCGGGCTCCGTCCCGCAATCTTGCGGTGTACGGCCCCAGCAATCGGATCTATGGTCGGCAATCCTATTGTGAATTGTTCGGCGCGGTGGACCGAGGCGCGCTGGAGGGAGACTAATGATTCGACGTATCACGATGACGATCGCTGCCAGCCTGTTGGCCCTCTCCTTGGGCTGCCAGGCGCAATACGCGGAAGGCGGCGAGGACCCCTACGCAGAACCAGAGGCGACCCAGGGTGGCGAGCAGCCACAAGTTGCGACCGCTGAGGCTCCGCTCGCGCAAGCCCCGGCCGCTCAGCCCGCCCAGCCAGCCCAGCCGGCCCCGGCCGCCCAGCCGGCCCAGCCGCCGCAGCCCGCGCAGCCGGCGCCTGCGCCCGAACCGGCGACCCCTCTGGCCAAGGCCGAGGCGGACGTCGAAACCGCCAAGAAGGCCCTGGCTGACGCCGAGGCCGCCGAAGCCAAGGCCAAGGAAGAGGCCGCGGCTGCCAAGACCAAGCAGGCCGAGACCGCCAAGGCCGCGACCACCACCCGGTCGGCCGCGCGCAAGGCCAAGTCCGAACTGGCCAAGGCTGAAGCAACCCTGAAGAAGGAACAGAAGAAGGCCGAGCTGGCTGCCAAGAAGAAGGCCAAGGACGAGGCTCGCGCCGCGGCCGAGGCCGAGAAGAAGAAGAAGGCCGAAGAAAAGAAGGCCCAGCTGGCCGCGGCCAAGCAGGCCAAGGAAGCCGAAAAGGCCCCGGCCGCCCAGCCCGCCCAGCCCGCCACCGCCGCGGCACCGGCCAAGCCGGCGAGCCCGGCCCAGCCCGCCACCGCGGCCAAGCCCGCAGCTCCGGCCAAGCCCGCGGCCGCGGCCAAGCCCGCAGCCCCCGCCAAGCCCGCAGCTCCGGCCGCCCCGGCCAAGCCTGCGGCGGCAGCCAAGCCCGCGGCGCCCGCCCAGCCGGCAACCCCGGCCAAGCCCGCAGCTCCGGCCAAACCCGCAACCCCGGCGACCCCAGCCCAGCCCGCAGCGCCCGCCAAGAAGTAAGCAGACGCGCCGATCCCCCACGACGGCCGCGGTCGGGTTCGCCCACCGCGGCCGTTTTCAATTGTGCTTGGCGTCCTGGGAAGGCGCGCTGGCGACCTTGGTGCCTCAGCGGCGGTTGACGCACACGGTAGGCGCCTCCGACGGCGTCCGGTCGGCCTACCCCGAGCACACCAAGCGCGTCGCCTGCCGCCTGCGCGCCGGCCAGGGCGACGTCCACGGCGGCTCCTTCACCCCCCTGGCCCCCCTCGGCGGTCACAGACAATCGGGCAGCGGCCGCCAGGGCGGCGCGTTAGGTTAGGCCTCGAAGAATACCCGGAACTCGAGTCCTTTCAGCTGTGAGTTGCAGCCGCTACGAAGCCTTGCGTCCGCGCTTGTGCCCGGCGGCGGCGGCGTCCTCGCCATAGCTCGAGTTGTAATAGTAGTAGCCCGAGCCGTAGTAGTAGTCCGTGTGCTGCCGGCCGACGGCGTTGAGCACCAGGCCCAGGGGCACATCGACGCGCTCCAGGGCCTCGGTGGCGTGGCGCAAGTTGGCCCGCTCGATCACCCCGGGGCGGCTCACCAGCAGCACCAGGTCCGCGTGCTGCGCCAGGGCCGCCGTCTCGGCCACGAAAGCCGGCGGACTGTCGATCACCACCCAGTCGTACTCTGTCAGCCACTCGCTGAGCAGCTTTGGCAGCGAAGGCGCCATGATCGCCGCCACCGTATCGGGCAGCCGCGTACCGGCGGTCAGCACCGTGGGCGTGCCCTCCCCGCCACCGTGGGCCAGCTTGTCCAAATCCTTGGCGCGACCGCCCTGCCCCACCAGATCCGAATAGCCCGGTGCGCGCCCGACGCCCCACACCCGGTGCAGCACCGGCTTGCGCAGATCCAAATCGATCACCAGCGTGCGCTTGCCCGAGCGCGCCAGGGCCATGCCCAAGTTTGCAGAAACCGTCGACTTACCCTCGCCCGGCTGCGACGAGGTAATCATCACCACGCGACCCCGCTCACCGCTGGCGGGAAGCAGCGAAACGCTCACGCCCAGCGCCCGAAAAGCCTCCGGAGCGGGCTCGTGGGGCTTTTCCCAGAGATGCTTCACCATCAAGCGCTCGGCGCCCTCCGGCGGATCGGGCACCAGCGGCACACTGCCATAGGGCGGAAACGGCACCGCCTCGCGCACCGCCTCCACCGTCTCAAGCTTGCGCTGCAAAAGATGGGCGGCAAAAGCGCAACCGATGGCGAAAATCAGCCCACCGAAAACGCCAAACGCCAAAAGCCGCAAACGCCTGGGCGACGACTTCTTGTGGGGCAGGCTGGCGGCATCCACGATGCGCTTATCGGTCGTGGTCGAGGCCTTCATGATCTGGGCCTCCTCATGCTTCTCCAGCAGCAGCGTATACAGGCGCTCGCTCGCTCCCATCTCCCGCATCAGCCGCGCCAGCTCCAGCTGCTGATCGGGATACTTCTTCATCGCCTCATTGGCCTCATCCAGCTTGGCGCGAATCTGGCTTTTCTGATGGGAAAGATTCTTCTTCGCGCTGCGCATCAGCCCGGCCACCTCCTGCTTCTGCAGGGCCAGCGCCCGACTCGACTCCTGCACCCGGGGATGCTCTGAAGTATGCGAAGCCCGCATCATCTCGAACTTCGTCTCCGCCTCGGTCAGCGCCTGCACCGAAGTGGCCAAAACCGGATCCTCGAAAAAATTCGCAGTCACCGAAGCCTTCGCACTGCCCCCGGCCTTGATCCGGCCCAGCACGCTACTGATCGTCTTCTCCTGCAGCTCGATGGCAAGCCGCTGCGCCTCCAGCTCCGCGGCGTTCTCGATCGCCACCTTGGCCTGGGTGTCCAACTGCACCGCATTCTCGCGCTGCGAATACTCCTTGAGGCGGGACTCGGCCTCGGTCAGCGTCCGGCGAACCTCGGCGAGCTGGCCCTCGATGAACTCCGCGGCCTGAGAAGCCGACTTGCTCTGCCACTCGAGGTTCTTCTCGAGATAGCGCTCCATCATGGTTTGCACGATGTCGCGGGCGGTCTCGCGGTCGGTGGAGGTGACGGAGATTTCCACCAGGTTCGTCGGTTCGCTCAGCGACCCCAGGCTCGCCACATGTATATCGCGCTCAAATGCCTCGAGTAGTTCACCCGCAGGTTGCAGTTGTATCTCAAGCACCTGCCCCGAGTGCAGCGGGGATTTCGCAAACTTCAACGTCATCCAGCGATGCTGGACAAGCTCACCGGTACTGAAATCTATCGTTTCTGCCGGCCCCGGCGCAGCACCAAGAATCTCAACTCGGAGGCGCGTTGCCGAGACCGAGTGCAGCCTCATACGGACCGGCTGGAATCGGTCCGGCGCCACCCTCGCAACCTCGGCAGCCTCTCGAACTGCTTTCAGCCGATCATCGACTGGCGACGCACCCGAGAAAGTGACGGCCCAGTTCATGGTTACGGTATGGGATTCGCCCGGAGCCACCACCTGCAAGCCCAACCGTTGAAGCGCATCGCGCAGAAACTCTGGGCGACGAATGATTTCCACTTCCGTTTGAACCTGGGACTGCGAACCGGCACCGACGAGTTCACTGAGCGGGTTGGCACCGAGAACACCACTCGCCTCGCTGACCTGAATGGCCCCCCGAGCGGTGTAGCTCGGCACCGCCATGAGGCAGTAGGCCACCATCGGTACGAAGACCACCAAGAATCCGAAGGACGCGAGCTTCCAGCGACGACTCACGGTCGCGATGACTGCATGGAGAACTTGCTGAACCTCTAGGCCCTCCTCCCCACCACCTCCTTGCGCGAGCGTTCGCTCAGCGGAGGGATGCACACGGATCTCCCCCTGCCTCCCGACTCGTTGCCCTTTGTCATCCACGGAAAACAATCTCACACCGATTTCAGAGTACACCCACGATCACCCCAAAGAGACGCCCCGGAGCACGTAGCACCTCAGCCCCAGAAGACCACGATGATCTTCTGGACAGTACCAAAAATTCAGACAACGTGCGACGTTTCCGCCCCCGCTGGCCGCGCCCCCTAGGGCCTCGCTCTGGACTCTCCCGCTTGCCAACACCGATTCCCTGCTCTGCCGGGCTCCTTTGCGCATGCCGGCGCTGCCTGGATGCCCCACCACGATTCGGCAGCGCCGATCCACGGCTGGCAACAGGCCGCGAAAAAAGGAACGCGCCGATGAAATGATGCTGCCCTTTCGACGCGTGCCGACGCCGAGCGCGCTCCGCTGGGCGGAACGAAGCGAGGTCTCCGGCTCGAGCGCCAGCTCTTTCGCCTCCGCACCACCGCGGTTCCTTCCAATCCCGACCGCAAGCCTCGAACGGCTACTCTCGAACCGAACATCACTCAGCTGGGGCGCATCACAAAGCACGCTTGGTCCGCATCTCCACTATGATTCGCCGCGTCCGTCAGGCGGACATAGCGCATCCGCTCTCGTCCCCTCGGACGTCGATGCCTTATTTGGGGTATGCCGCGTGCGTACAGTTCGCTGGCATAGAACTGCGTCGGGGCCGAATCATAGCGCGTACTCTCGATCGCAAAGCCGCACTCGCCAGCGGCCGCCCGAAACGCGCGCTCGGAAAACAAACAGATATGACGCGGAGCATCCAACTGAAACCAAGCCACCCCATATGTCCGCCAGGCCAGCTTCCCAGCGAGCGGAATGCGAATGAGAACGTACCCCTCCTTTGCAACCAACGAACGAAGCGTCTTCAAGACGTCCAAGGGCTCGACGCAGTGTTCGAGGGAATGGTGCATCATCACGAGTTTGTAGTCGCGCCTAGGTGCATCTCTTTCATTGCCGCGCAGAATCCTGGGCTCACCGTCCTCCCGCGCGTAGGGATCTACTCCCGTCAGGTCTCGAAAACCCAAGGCAGCCAAGTGTCGAAGAATTTCGCCGGACCCGCATCCAACGTCCAAAATCGGCTCATGAAGACCAACATCGACGCTCGTCAACCAGCTGATATCCGCAGGTCCGAAAACGCGAGTTAGCACCGCGCCTAGCAACGACCTGCTTCCGTACGCGTGCCGAAACCGCACTGCCTTCAACTTGCGCCTCAGCCGCGATTCAGGCACCAGCGAGTAGTATCCACCGGAGTAGTACTGCCCCAGGTCTTCCGGAACGTCAACAAGCGACAAGGATTCGCAACGACCACATTCGCTATAGCGAAACACATCGCCAAAGCCCAAAAACAGCTCTCGAGCCGCGTGCTCGCGATTGCCATTCCCATTGCCGCACACTCTACAGGCAGCCATCCGACACCTCACTCACGGAGATCTTCTTGGCAGCACAACCATCATGAACCTCATACCGCGAGCCCGTACCGGGCACCCTAGGCGAACTCATTGCACCACGCAACGAAGCCGAGCACGGAAGCCAACAAACTCGTCCGCAACGTCCACGGCGCGCAACGCAACCGACCGTCCTCGAACACAAAGCGGGCAAACCCCGAAGCCCCATAGGCGTTAAGCGGCGGAAATTGCCGGGTTTCCTCGACTCACCAGGCGTGCCACATCAGAAATCGCCTTCAGTCTCAACTTCGGATTCGCGGGTCCTCGGAGTCTGGCGATTTCGTGAGCTGCAACCCGCCTAACGCCTATGCCCCGAAGCCCCCCAGTCCGGCCCTGCGACAAAACCTTCGGCGAAACCACAGCCCCAAATAACCAGATGTGCTCGGCGGAAGTCATGATCCGCTCTCGGGACCGCTACGGCGTCCGGTCCCCTTGAAATACAGGGAGTATTCCGGCGGAGGCCGTCCTTGCATCTGGCATCGTACCGCCCCCGATCATCGGCTCAGTACTTCCGCCGAGCACATCTGGGCCCTGCTGTAAGGGCCCGCGAAAGAACAACTCCCCCCTGTGGTGCGTGACGGCGGAGTGCGATGCCGACGGAGCCCGGAGAAGCATCCGCAGTCGTACCAGAGGTACATCGCGGAATTCTTCGAGCAAGCACCCCGCCAGCGTGCCCGCCGGCGCGTACCGAAGGGGAAAGTTGTTCTTTCGCGGGCCGTAAGCAATCAGTCATGCCTGCCGGGGCCAGTTGCTCCTCATGCGGCCACGCGAGCTGTGTGCAAGCACCGCACGGGCAGCGGGTCGCTGAAACTGCAAGGACCACCATCGGCCCGACGGCCCCCCCACCAGTACCCATCCGCAGGCTTCCATCAAAACGAGGCCCAGTGTATGTTAGCTGCCGAGTCATGAGCGCACTCGACGTCCTCCACGTCCGGCTGAAAGTCGGCAATCCAGTTAGGCGATCCGCTGCCACCTGTGCGCCTTCGCGCCCGGTTCGGGCGTCTCTCGAAGCTACCGCCTCAAAGCGACGCCGGGTCGACCGCAAGTCTTTCACATCTGCCGTGAGCGCCCTGGTATTCGTCCCGAATTACCACGCTAGCGCAACAGGCGAGTGGTCGGCAGCCGAAGGACTTCGGCTTTGAACGCTCGGGTCGATCGCGAACGACGATTTCACGATGCTCGCTTCTCCGACGGCATCGGAGCTCGTGACCAAGACAAGTACTACCCGGCGCTATTCGCCGCGCGCGCCGCGCTCGACTATGCAATCACGCAGTGTGCCGCATTGGGAACCACAGGCCTCGAGGTGGGCTGCGGCACCGGTCAGAACCTCGCAGAGCTTCTTTCGCAGCATCGGTTTGCTGCGCACGGAATCGACATCTCGAGAGAGGCGGTCGCCGCAGCGCGGAAGCGACTCGTCGAATTCGACCCCGCGCCAACGCTCGACGTGATGGACGCCAACCAATTGAGCTACGAGAACGAAACCTTCGACTTCTGCTTCGGGTCCGGCGTACTCCACCACTTATCATTGCCATCGGCACTCCACGAGTTGAGCCGCGTGCTCAAGCCGGGGGGCCGCATATTGTTCCTGGAGCCTTTGGCCACAAACCCACTTATTCAGGCGTATCGACACCTGACGCCATCTGCCCGCTCGCCGGACGAGACTCCACTGACACGATCCCACCTGCGGCAGATTGAGGAAACGTTTCCCGATGTTCGCTTCGAATACTTCGGCTTTTCGACGCTCACTTGTGTCGGCCTCATGCGGTGGCCGAATGCTGCGCAGGCTGCGCTGCGAGTCGCATCCGATCTCGACCGATTTTTACTGAGACTCCCTTTCGTTTGGCGGCTCGCCTGGGTGGTTCTAATTCGCGGCCAGCGGGCTCAACCCTGAAACCCGCATGTTGAGGTCCGTTAAGAAATCTCGGCACCATGCAAGCGACTGGCTCCTCGTGGGCTCGGTTGCAGCCGGATTGTTCTTCCCGATCGTACTCGCGCTTCTGTTTCCCGCCCTACTCGTGCGCGGCGACTGGACGCGCATCAACTGGCGCATCGAAAACACGTTTCTCCTGCTGGCTTCATGCTGGGCGGCAATCGTAATTGGAATTCGTGGCGCGCCAAACAGCACCGGCACCTTGCCGTACTTCGCTTTTCTATGGACGTTGCCTCATATCCTCGCAGCGTACAAGCCAGACGAATCCACCGTGCGTCGGTTTGGATCGATGCTGGTCGCACTTTTCGCGGCCGACCTCACGTTTAACCTCTACACGCTAGCCTCAGGCGCAGACCTACTGGGCCGTTCCCTCGACATCCGCGAGGGAGTAGTCGTCGGCCGGCTCGGTGGCTTATTCGCACACAGCTTCTATTCGGGCGCCATCAGTATTGCCGCCATGCTTACACTCCTGCCGCTCAAACGCGTCGCATGGCTCTGCCTCCTTCCAGCAACCAACCTAGTCCTGGCCGGTTCTTGGCGATTTACAGCGGCGATTGCAATTACGATGGCATTTGCGCTTGCGTGGCGCCGACGCACCCGGTCGTTTGAACTCTTCCTGGTGGCGGCGATTTCACTCTTGTTAATTCTCGGTGTCGTAGTCACATCGGGTTTCGTCGAGAGCGGCGTCAAGATCAATCCGTCGAACACTTTTCGCGTCTTCGCCTGGCTCACATCCATCGATAGACTTGTCGATTCACCCTGGATTGGCGTCGGCTACCCGAACGACAACGCCCTCCGTGATGCCGGCGTATCGTTTGCATCGATGGAGGGCTACCTAATCGCCGAGAGCTGGTACCTAGGCTCCGCAATTACCTTTGGTGTACCCTACACGCTTTTCTTTCTAGGCTCCTTCTTGATCGCGTTCGAGGGACGTTTCTTCGGAGCTCGGGATCTTACTCGCTCAATCATCTATCCGTTCATACTGACCGATCTTACGTACGGCAGCTTCTTCGGAAGCGTGCTGATCTATTCCTGGCTGTGGATATTGATTACATCTTCATCACTCCCACGCCACCGGTCCGCTTCATCGTGGACTACCGCGCAGCAGGCTTTCATAGACAAACCCTCGTACGCGCGGTGGTAGTGCGAAGACACAAAATCGAATGGCCCCGTGAAAGAAGGCCTCCAGCGGCGGAGCGACACCGCACCGCACGAGGTGCTTCTGCAAGGACCATTCACCAATCGCATACCGCCACCCGCCGCGACGCCGATACAATTCGCGACCCGCCGACGCATGAACCAGGACTTGAGGCAAATTCGCACATAGAACCCCCTGCCGAATCAACAGGGCCCACAAGCCATAGTCCTCACGCAAATACAGGTTTGGGTAGCCACCGACCGCTCTTACAGCGTCAACCCGATACGCGACGGTCATGTGGTTAAACGGGTTTCTGGCGCGCGCGCGACGGACAATGTCTTCGTGTAGCAGCGGTACCGTGCGCCTCGCAACCGCAGCGCCATTCGCCGCATACTCATCGATCGCTCCACCGAAGCATGAAACATTCGGGTACCGACGCGAGAAATCCGCCTGCATGGCAAAGCGTTCTGGAACGTTTAGATCGTCCGCGTCAGCCCGAACGACCCACTCCGTCTTCACGCGTGCCAGTCCTTCGTTCAGAGCAGAAGCCAGCCCAACGTTTTGGGGAATCCGCAAAATTTCCACATCAGCACGTGTTTCGTAGACAGCGAGGACACGCTCCAACTCTGCGCCGAGTGGTCCGTCGACCACGACAATAGCCTGGTCGAGCCTGTCTTCGGTATCGAGCGCACTCGCCAGTGCCCGCCTAAACAGGCATTCCGTATCACGAGCGTACACGCTCATCAATAGCGTCGCCCCACCAAGAAACCCTGCTGACATCTCAGTCAAATCTCAACTGCACCAAGCGTCACACAGAAGTCTTCAGCACTCCAACACCTTGGTCTTGCACGTATTCGACTGCTTCCGGACCTGGCTGTTAGAATCCGTACGCATCAACTAAAATTTGACTCCAGCCAAACATCGAGACTCAACGCCCCTAGCGCCGGCGCCGATGTCCGGGAGTTGTTACGACCATGCAAAAGGAACTCGTCCATTGGTCCCCAGCCGAGCAAGGAGACCGTTATCGTTTCACTCGTGATCGGCAAGTTGCATAGATGGGTGACCCCAAGCGCTTGGCAAAGGGTCACACGAAATGTGACCCCGGCTGCGTCTCGCTCGTGCAATTCGAGAACCCCTCGCGAACGCGCACAGAGCGCTGCATAGTCCTTAAAATCGAGTCGGGGAGAAAATATTTGAGGGAACCAACGAGCGAGCGATTGGTTACGTGAGGCCAGCCGTAAGTGCCCCCGCCCCTGGCGCCACCACAGGTGGAAGCGAAGTGCGATCAACCACAGCAATCTCTTGGGAGACGGACTGCCCACGTAAACCACATCGAACTCGCGATCGGACCTGGGTGGGGCGCAAACCGGTGCGAAAGGGGCCAGAAAGCCAAGGCCCAACTGGACCGCCTCCTCCATCGAATAGGTCGTAACTCTGCAGATCTTCGCCCACATTTGGACCAGTCGATGCGAGAGGCCGAGGCGATGCACCGGGTCTACAAAATGAAGATATACTGTAACTTGCCTTCGCAGGAGACTCTCTATCCAGCCGCGTACGGCTAGCGAGGGATTGATCCAAAGCACGCGATCGCCATCCTCGATCCTAGCCAACGCTTCGTCCAAGTCGCGGGATTCGACATAGAGGTGCTCGTTGTACCGACGTACGAAATAGGCTGAAAGCCGCAGGCTCACAGGCCGCATCAGCAGATGCATCACCTGCGCCCACCGGGTCCGCCAACCCGCCTGTCGCCGGTGCGTATACCCCTGATAGATGGTGCCAGAAAGCTCATTGGGGTCCATTCCCGAGGTCTCGGGCAACATGATGCCCTGATCGGAAAAGATGTGTATTGTCACTCCAAAAACTCCACGTCCAGTCTCGCGCCCCATCACCGCCAGCGGCCGAACCGTCGTCTGGTGGCCGGTCCGATATGCAACGACATTTTTACTCCAACCGGAACCAAAAGAAACGCTGTCATCAAATGCTTGTCCTCTCCTGCTCGGTGTCCCGGCGCGGCGGGTTTCGCGTGATGCCCGCTATAGTTCTCGGGTCGGCGGTTCAGAGTCGCCGAGCAACCGTCTCGAAGTTTGAATACGCTCACGGTGCCATCTGCGGCTGGAAGTCCAATGGAGAGACGTCCAGGAAATCTCCAGGCTGCAGCCAATCATGATCGGAGTCGCAGGATGATCGTCGTACGCTTGGCCGGCGGACTCGGCAACCAGCTGTTTCAGATCATGGCGGGGCTATTGCTGTCGTGTCGGACGGGCCGCGAGGTTTTGCCCCTCAGCGAGGGCCTCGCGTCGTACCAAACGGTGCAGGAGCCCCAGGCATTGGCGCTAGTTTCCTCTCCTTGTCTAGTTTCTAGCAGGCCGGATTCTGTGAACCGACTCGTGCGATGGCTATCAGTGCGTGCTCGCGCAGGTCGCTGGCTTCCGATTGCATCCGTGAACGATCGTCGTTTTCCTCTTGGCGTCGGCGCGTCACACAAACATTGTCCTTTCATCTTCGTCGATGGCTATTTCCAGACCGGATGGACCTGGCCGCTACTCAGCGAGGCATCGTCGACGTTGCAGGTCGTCGACTTTCCAGCAGCGCCATCTATCGCGGCAGCCCACGATTGCATCGTTCATATTCGAGGCGGGGATTTCCTAGGCTTCGAAAGCCACTCCTTCATTGGCACCGAATACTACAGCGATGCCGTTGACCGAGCGCAGGCGTGCGGCTGCCGAACCTTCGGCATCGTATCCGACGACTACGGCTATGCGGAAAAGCTCGCCGATGCTCTTCAAGATCGTCATTCAGAGGCAAAATTTTCCCTGATACAGGACGCGAACGACGCGCTAGTCGACTTTGCGATTCTTCGTCACGCTCGAAACAGGATCATTGGAAACAGTACTTTTGCGTGGTGGGCTGCAACCTTGGACCACGAGGCTGCCACGACCTGGTCACCCGATCGATTCGTGCGGAGCAAAACGAGGGACTTCTTCCTTCCGCATGAACGAACGATTTCGCTGGCGGGCGCGGAGAACCGTGCGACGTACATCGAGCACGACGATCAGACGAATCCATTGCACTGAATTGTTTGCCTCGTTTCACAATGCTGTGCACCTTGCGAATTAGGTTCGAAGCAGCGCTCAGTGCCGCGCATATCACGGCGCGGCATCACGCATGGCCTTGCAGGGCAGCAGCTTTCCGCACGAGCCCCCCGTACGCAATCGTGGCGATCGCGATCAAAGCGACTGACTGGGCGCCAACAACGTACGGTGCCCCGCCGGTGGAGGACAAATCCGAGGCGAGGAGAACTACGTAAAACGCCGACGCGACCGTGGCCGTGGCCAGGATCCGAACGCGGGAGGAGATTCGGTGCATGCCGTAGCGCACGAGAGCGCAGTAGATCGAATAGCTCACAACCAGAGCTGCAAACATGAAGATCTGATTCCGATTTACCACGTGTGAACTCACGACACTAAAAAGGAAAGCAAACAAGAGGCCGGCCAGTCCCGCGGCAAGTCCCGTCAGCCAGCCGAACAAAGCATGTTCCGCTATTCGTAGCCTTTCCGACACGCGCCGGAGGCGTCCGGAGTTCGACCAGTGCACGAGCAGTGGAAGCAGTGGAAGCGACGAAGCGTAGAATCGGGTCGCGATCGATAGGTCGAGCGCTTCGCCGACTGGAAGGTCCAGATGCACGAGAAACGGGGCGTTTAGGACCCCTCCATCAAAGAGAGCTAGAAGCATGTTGGCCGATACTCGTCCGCGCTCTCGTGCGCTCTTAACACTACGAATCGGCCCGGCGTTGACCATGCGGAGGTAGGCGAAAACATTCGACACCACGACGGGGACCCATTGTAGTACAAAGGCGATGCAGCCTCCCTCCCTGTCTGTCGGCCCGAACAACCACAGGTACAGCAGTGCGAGCACGCTTCCTGAGCCAAAGATCGAAGGAAATCTCGCCGTGCCACGCACCACTGCTCGAACGAGGTCGCCGTCAAATCCCGACAATGTGATGATCGTCGTGGTGGTGAGCACCAGCGGCCAGGAGAGCCCGTAGTTGCGCAATACGAGCACCGCAACTAGGCCCACTGCGGCAGATGCCAGAGGCAGGGTGCGTGCCACCGCTCGGACCTGTTTCAGTTTGGCAGATCGGCTCGGTTGGGAGTGCAGGTGTGCACTTAGTGTGCAAAACGTTCGCAGCGCGACAACGCAGAATCCAAGCGCAAACGAAAAAAAATAGACGTCGCGCGCGTCACCTTCTGAAAGGCGCTCCCCGACCAGCCCGAACAAGAGAAACGACAGCATGGCCGAGGCTCCCCTCACCATCAAGTGAGACAGGATCTCAGCGAACCACGTTGAAGTCCCGGCAGTAGGCATGCACTCAGAACTGTCGCCTGCCTACGCTGGCGCGGCATTGCACGCCGATACGCTGCCGGCTCCCGAAGCATTCGGTGAGGTCCGCCGTTGCTCGAACTGCGATGGTGGACACTACCGCGACCCTACCCGCGCCAACATCACAAACACCGTCCGCAGCACAATATCCAGATCCAACATCACGCTCTGCTTGCGCACATAGTACAGGTCATACGCCAGTTTCGTCGCCGAGTCCTCCACCGAGGCCGCATATCCATGATGGATTTGCGCCCAGCCGGTAATCCCCGGCTTGACCAGCGTCCGATAGGCAAACGCCGGCACGCGTTCTTCGAGTTCGCGGGCCAGCTTGGGTTGCTCGGGCCGCGGCCCGACCACCGACATTTCTCCACGCAGGACATTGTAGAAATTCGGAAATTCATCAATGCGTAGGCGGCGCAGGATGCGGCCGATGCGCGTAACGCGGGCGTCGTCGCGGCTGGCCCAACGCTGTTCGGCCGGGTCCTGGTCGGTGCCCATGGTGCGGATTTTGTGGAGCCGGAAGATGCGCCCACCCGCGCCCAGGCGCTCCTGGCTGTAGAAGAAGGGGCCCCTTGAGTCGAGCTTTACCAACAGGTAGAGCAGCGGGAACATCAGGCCGAAGACAGCAAGGCCGGCGATGGCGAGGCCCAGGTCCATGACGCGCTTGACCCGCGCCACGACCGGGCTGTCGAGCCGCTCGAAGGCGTCGAGCAGGTAGCGGGAGGTGACGATGTCGAGGGGGATTTGCTTGGCCACTTCCATGGCCAGCGCTCCCGAGGTGGTGACGCGAACGCCGTCGAGCTGGAGCGCTCCCAGGCGGCGATAGGAGTCCGCGTTCAGGCCATTGCCGACCACCGCGACCATGGCAACGCCCCGGTGGGCGCAGATTTCGGTGATGCGGTCGGCAGCGCCGAGGTGGGGCAGCCGCCGCTCGGAACCGAGCTCGTTGGGTGGCTCTTCGCCTACACAACCGATCACCCGATAACGACTGCGGGGGCTCCTGTTGATGAGTTCAGCGAAGCGTAATGCAGCCGTCCCCGATCCGTGGACGAGCACCGGGACCTTCGGCCCACGCAGTAGATACCAGCGGAAGCCCGTCCGCACACCGGCAACGGCGGAGGCAACGACGGTTGCGTTGACCACTACCGGAATTCTCCCCACAGGAACCAACCAAAGCCCGTAGATAGTGAGCATGCCCGCGAGCGCCGAGAGGATGCCGACGACGATGGAGCGGGCGACGATTTGCCTGTCGTCGGTGATGACCGAGGGGTCGTGCAGGCCCACCAGGTACGAGGTGAGAACCGCCGTCAGCACAATTGCGGCCGAGCCTATCGTCGCCGCTTCGAGGCCGATCAGCGCCGAGGGGTAGAATGGCAGCACGAGGCTGCCGGCGAGCGCGACCGAGGAGAGCGCCAACAGCATGTCGGTGCCGGCGATCGCCATCGCCCGCGTGCTCATGACTGGCCCCTTTTGGAGCGCGCCGCCAGCCCGATCGCGACACCGAGCGCCGACGCAAACTTCAACGGACCAATCGGCTGTACTCGCTGCCGTAACACTGCCAAACGTCCCAAATTCAACGAGTCCACACGGCCCCGCGCCACCGACGCTCTACCCCGTGGAACTTTCTGCTCTCTATCCCATGTACCCACTCGCAGGGCCGTTGCGACAACGACCGGCGCCCTGGGCTCCGCGAGCTCAAGCCCCCGAAAGCCGGCGTATCATTCCATACCTAGTAGCACATGCCAAGGCCCCGGCGGGATCTTGCACACGAGACACGAAGGCTTCGAAATGGCTCGCCTTTTCGTTCGACTCTCAGCCGCTTGACCCCCTCGGGCGGCGCTTGATCGCTCGTCTGACGCTGGTATAAGACTTGCCTAGCTCTGGCGCGCCGCCATGCTGCGGCGGGGGTATTCGAATATGAATAAGCTCTTGTTGATCCTCTTCTGTGCGGTCGCACTGGCGGCCTGTTCCAGCGACACCGATCCCGGCGGTAGCGGCGACCTCAAGGGGACCGTCGATATCAAACAGCTGACCGCGGGCGACTGGCCGGTCAGCGTTTCCGATGGCGTCTCGACGGTGGAGGTGCCGTTCTCGAACGCCGTGCCCGAATCTGCGCTGGCCGCAGAGGTCGACCCCGGTGCGGAGATCGCGGGCGCCGTCTTCTTGAACGTGAAGAGCGATGAGACCGGCGCCACGGCCAATCTCACCGATGGCGAGCTGGTGGATGGCGATCCGACCGGCCCAGGCGAGTTCACCTGGGAGCTGAACGATGCTCGCGATTTGGCGACGCTGACGTTTTGGAACGCGACCGGCGAAGGGCTCACCCTGAAGACCGACCGCACCTATACGGCCCAAATCGCGATCACCAAGAACGACTTCATCGATACGCTGCTGGCCACCAACGTCACGCTGCAGCCGGAGTAGGCGACTTTGAGCAGGCTTGGGGGTGTCAGTGCGGCCCCCGTTTGGGCGCTGCTGGCAATGCTGCTGGGCGCGACGGCGTTCGTGCAGGCCGACTACCGGCCAGCTGTGCCACCGAAACCCGACATGGCGCCGGAGCCGGCCGATGGCCCAAGCGATGCACCGCCACCGGCCCGGCCGCTGGCGCGATCCGAAAGCTCGACCGCAACCACGAGCCCTGTCTTCCCGGACCTGGGCGTCGTGCGCTATCGCGACCCGCTACAGCGGCGACTGCTGTGGCTCGGAGTCGATGGCGGTGGCGTGTACGTGCCCAAAACCCTTGGCCTGTTCAACCGCGATGTCTGGACCGCACGCGTCAGTGGAAGCTGGGCGCTTTCACTGGCCCCTGGGCTGACAGCCGGGGGTCGGCACGGGCTGGCCTTCTATGACGCCACCAACGTGCGGCTGCAGATCCACGAGCATCAGCTGGATCTGTCGCTGCCGCTTCTGTCGCACCACCCGCAAGCCCGCGTGCGCGACCGGCTGGCGCTGAGCGTGGAGTTCCACCGCCTCGATAAAAACTGGATCGATGGCGAGGAGTACAGCTTCGGCGGTTTCGGCGACAGTGTGGCAGCCGTGGGTTACGGGCTTCTGCATACGCTTTCGCCCCAGCTCGAGCTGGGCTGGAATCTGCAGGCGCGCTGGGTCTGGGTCTTCCTCGATACCCAGCGCCAACTGCGCGCCTCGCTCCGACCGATGCTGAAGCTCGGCCACGGCCACGCTCTGGGGCTGGAGCTGTTAGCCTTTTTGGTGCATCGCGACGCCGATCAATTCGGCAATCCCCTGCCCCGCACCAGCGTCCATGCCCAAGTCGGCATCGAACATACCTGGCTGGCCACCTCGGGCCTCGGCAGCTTCGCTTCGCTGCGCTATTTCAGCGGCTTCATGAGCGGTCAATCGCCCATGTACGAGGTCCGCGAGGAAGCGATCAACGCCGACTATGGCGAGGCGCAGCTGGGACTGCGCTCCGTTTGGTGAGCGGCCGCCGGATCCTGCTCGCAGACATTCAACTGTCAGCCATGTGGACGCTCGAAGACAGCGCAGCTTCAAGGCGTATCATGGCGGGTCGCGATCGCACCGAAGCGCACCTGGGCACGGGTGGCATGTGAGAGGTCTATCGCGTCCTGCACCGCTGACCACAGGCGATCGTTCGCGCGCGGCCGTATTCAGCCCGTCTCGGCGCGCAGCCGACTGAGCTGCTTGGCGGCCGCTGCCAGCAGTTCGTGACGTACCGCCGGAGCCTGACGACCCCGGCCCAAAAGCACCAACGCCCCCTCCCCGCGCAGTCGCTCACCTTCGAAGTAAGCGAGTAGGAAGAGCATGGTGCGCTCGCCGCCGCGCTTGGTCTGCGTCTCGGCCCCGGCGCCGAAGTGGGTGCCCTCGACGGCCTCGTCCAGGGAGCGTAGAGCCGCGTCGACCTGGCTGTAGACCGCGCCCGGAGGCTCCTGCTCCCCCGTGGACGCCAGCAAGCGCGGCTCGTGCTCGCCGCGCACGAAAAGTAGGCCGCCAAAGCCCTCGGCCTGCCGCATCAGCCAGGCCAGAACATGACGCGCGCCCACTTCGATTTCATGCACCTCCGCCAGCGCCGCTTCGAAGGCTTTCACCTCGCGCTTGATCGCCACCTGAGAAACGAAGCCGCCTTCGCTGGCTGCGGTGTCGGTAAGGCGCTGGAAACGAGCGATGAGCGCGGGGTTTCCAAGCGCCGTGAAGTGCCCCTCCACTTGCTTGAGGTGTTCGGTGAAACACTTGCGGTCGCCCCGCATCCATGCCACCCGTGCCCACGTCTCGTGGATGGCGCCCAGCACAAACGGCCCCCCCTGTTCCTCGTAGCGCTCGAGCATCTTTTGCAGGTAGGCCTCGGCGTCACCATATTCGCCGAGCGAGGCCAGGGCGATCGCGTAGGGCAGCTCGAAGGCGATGCGCACCGCGTAGTAGCTTGCATCGCGGGGGTCGGCAACAGCGAGCACTTCTTCGCAGACACGCTTGGCCGACTCGTGATCGCCCAGCTCATTGTGGGCCTGGGCCAGGATGCCCATGTCCGCCGACCAACCCACGCGCTCCAGCGGTTGCTCGTTTGGGAACAGGGACTCCAGCCGGGCCACGCAGCCGCCGGCGTTGCCCCGCGTCAGCTCGTAGACGGCCTCTGCGGTGACTTCGTAACGCTCCAGGCCCGGCGCCTGGCGCCCCAAATGCCGAGTCTCGGTCATCGTTCGCTTGGCGATGACCAAGTCCTGCCACAGCGCCCCGAATAGGTTGACGGCCAGGGGCGCCCAAACCTCCACCTGCCACGAACAGCCGGCGCGGATGGCCGCTGTCTCCATGCGCTCGTAGGCTTCGCGGACCTCTTCCACCTCGCCACGAAAGCCGTGGTACTGCAGCCTCAGCTGGGCCGCGATCAGCTGGTGGACGTCGATGCCATGGGCATCCAGCGCGTCGGCGCGGTCGAGGGCACGGCGGTCGCCGCGGCAGCTCTCGAGCAGGCCCATGGTGTATGAGACGCCGCCCTTCAAGAGCGAACGCGTTTCGGCCGGCACCCCGGGCAGGGCCTTCGGATCGTCGACGACTGTTTCGAGTTCGGCCATGCGCTGGTAGGTACGATCGAAGCGATCTTCGGTGGTCAGAACCAGGGCTCGGCAAAATGCATGGGCAAAACCCGCAGGTTGGCGCACGCCGAAGGCGGCGAGCGGTTCGAGGCGGTCGGCGATGCGGTCGATGCCGGCCCGGTCCAGACATGCAGCCGCCTTGCCGGCAAGCGCGACCATCGAGTTGACCGCCAGTTCAAACAATTCGACCCCGCCGCAAGGCCTCGCCCGCCTTGGCTGCAGCGCGTAGCGCAGCAAACCGAAGCCGAGGCCGAGCCAAGCCCCCAGGCGCCCCAATGCCCGTTGCCACCGACGCGCGATGTCGAGCCCCATCACGCGATCGAGTGCATCACTGAGCGCCGCCTCGTGGCGGTCGAGTCTGCGGTCGACGGTGTAGGCAGCCAGGCCGAGCGGAACCAGCACGGCCAGAATGCGAGACAGTGGCTCGCCGCGCCGCCGCAGCGCCTCGAGTGCCCGCTCGAGCAAGCGCACGTGGCTTCCCAGGTCATCGGCCTGACGACCGAGGTCGAGCGCCGCATCGACCACCAGGGCGCTGCCGCGCCCGTCGCTGGCGTCGAGCAGGTGCAGCCCCGCTGTCAATCGTTCGGCATGTGTCAACTCTGGATTCTGCAACATGGTTTCCGCGAGGCGCAGCTGTAGTCGCGCGCGGCGGTCGGCTTCGATGCCCTCATAGACCAGACGCCTCAATGCCTCACTGTCGAAACGATAGCCCTCATCGCTGACCGAAAGCAGGCCCGCCTGCACCAGCCCCTGGAGCTGCAGGCCGAGATCGTCGTCGCCGGCAGCGCCCCATAGCGCCTGGCCCTGCGCCAGCGTCATCGCTCCGCGGTGCACGCTGAGCTGCTCGGCGATTTCCCGCTGCTCGGCGCTCAAGACCCCCAAGCGCCGGGCAAAAACTTCGGTTGCGCGAGGCGGCAACGCGAGCGCGCTGGGCTCGTTGGGAAGCGTCCAGGCGCCTTCGCTGTAGACCAGATCGCCCCGATCGAGCATCAGGCGCAATAACTCCATGGTAATAGCCGGCGAGCCACGGCTGCGTTCGTGCAGATAGTCGCACAGACGCTGCAAGTGAGGGGCATCCCCGAAGATGGACTCGAGCCAGCGCTTCGAATCGGCTTGACCCAGGGGTGGAATCCGAAGCTCCCTAGAGCCATGGGCCAGCGCCGAAAGCGCGGTCTCCGAGATGGCTTCGTCGTCGCGATGGACGGTGCTCACCAGAAGCAGTGGAAGCTCCCGGGAGGCCAGTGCCAGCGTGGCCAGCAATACAGCGGAAGCCTCGTCGCAGCGGTGGACGTCGTCGACCAACAGGGCGATCGGATGGGCGCACGCGACCTCGATGAAGAAGTCGCTCAGCGCCTGCTGGCAGGCCGTGCGCCACCTTGGCGAATGGAAGCCGACGGGCGCCACGCTGCGGGCTTCGCCCGAAAGCGACAACTCCGGCAACAGCTGCTGCAGTACGCCCGCCCGCGCCTGGGCAGCGGGCCGCGCCAGCCCGGGCCGATCGGTCAAAAGTCGCGAGACGAGCGCCAGCACCGTGCCATAGGGGCGCGGGTGGGCCTCTCCGTGTACGGCCAGCGTCAGCACCCCCCGCAGCTTCGCCGCCAGCTCGATCTCCGCGAGCAAGCGTGTGCGCCCCATGCCTTCGTCGGCACTCAACAACAAAGAGTGACCTCGTCCGCGCTGTATCGAATCCAAGATGCCAGCCACCGTCGAAAGCTCCCGCTCGCGGCCCACGATCGGCACGCTCACCAGGTGGCTCTCGGCCAGGCTCACCTCCGGGTCCTCGCTGCGTCCGCCGATCGCATCGAGCCGATCGATGACGGCCCCCGCACTCGCAGGCCGCGCCCTGCGATCGAGCGAGAGCAGCGCCATGATCAGCGCATCGAGCTTTTGTGGAATCTCGGGCAGCGGCGTGCCCTGGCGGTCGCATTCAGGCTTGCCGGCCGACGGCGGCGCCGGCTTGCGCGTCCAGGCGGTGCGCAGCTGGTGAGGGTCAGTCACGGGGTAGGCGTGTTTGCCCGTCAGCATGAAGTAACCAACAGCGCCCAGACCGTAGAGGTCGAGCCCCTGGTCCATCGGCTGTCCGTCAAGGGCCTCCGGCGGCACACAGGGCGCGGTTCCGATCACCTCACCGCAGCAACCCTGATCAGCGAGCACGCCGAAGTCGATCAACTTGCAGTGACCGTCGGACATCAGGCGCACGTTCCTGGGGCTGACGTCGCGATGCAGCAGCCGGCGCGCATGCAAGAGCGCCAGCGAGGTGGCCAGCTCGCGCAGGTACCGGCAGACCGACTCCCACGGCAGCGGCGACAGCTCACGCAGGTCTGCCCCCGAGAGTAGCTCCATGGTGTAGAAGGCACCGTCGTCGTCGAGGCCGTAGTCATAGACCTCGATGATGCGCGGATGGGAGAGCTGTGCGAGGGTGTGGAACTCGCGCTCGAAGAGCCTCAGGGCTTCGTCTCCGTCCTGCCGGCTCCGACTGAGGCGCTTGAGCGCCAGTGCACGGCCGTCGCGACGATCGCGCACCCGATAGACGGTCGCCATACCGCCGCTTCCCACGAGCGCCTCGACCTCATAGCGCGCCCCGATCAACCCCGGCGCGCACGACCCCCGTTCGGTCGCACCAGAAACCTCGGCCTGTCCGTACTCAGGGCCCTGGGGCATCGCTGAATTCTAAGGTGTCGAGGTCGCGTTCGATAGGTAGGCCGCTGTGAGCTGCGAACCCGGACGCGCGTTTTCACTCTCCGTTCGCGTAGGGCCGCCCCTCGGGTGTCGGACGATGCAGGTCGCTGCCCACCTCGTCGACAAAGCCACGCTCGATCAGCCGGCTGAGAAAGCGCCCGCGGCTGCCCTGACCCGGCACGTTGACCTTGCCCACCGTGCGGTTGACCTGGAACTTCACCCCGGCCGAGCGCAGGTCGTAGAGAACCTCCTCGCCGCTGTCGTTATCGCGCAGCCAACGATAGCGCTCCACGTGGGCCAAAAGTGGCACGTAGCCCTTTTCGGTCATGGCGGACACCGCTTCGAAGAGCCCCACCGGCACGCTCTCGGAGGTGATGGTCTCGAAGAGCAGGTAGCGCTCGGGCCCAAAGGCAAGCACGCGCCCCTCGCGCACGCGTCCGGGCAGCGACTCGTCCAGGAAGTGCTCGGCCCCCAGCTCGAGTTCAACGCCGAGACCCGAGGCCTCCAGCGCGCGATGCAGGGCCTCGAAGCCTCGTTTCAGGTCGTCGGGTTCGTTGGGGAAGCGGCCCGGAAAGATGTGCGAGGTGCAGACCACGGTCCCGGCGCCGGCCTCCGAAAGCAGGCGCAACATGGCGATGGACTCCTCGAGCGACCGACTGCCGTCGTCCACGCCGGCGATCGCGTGGCAGTGGCAGTCACGCGGGCGCAGCTCGATGCTCGCCGGGCCGCCCCCGGACTGCGACTTCGAAGCGCTGGAAAAGAGCGAACGCACCCGCTCGAACATCAGCTCACCATCATACGCTACTTCGCCAGTTGATCCGCCGTAAAGGCCGTGCCCGTGGCGGACTGGGCGCCGGCCAGGAAGGGCAGCAACTGCTGCATGTAGCGGCTGGCCTTGGACAGGCCGGTGGGCGCCACGATCACGCGGTCGCCGGGGCGTAGTGCGATGCGGTCGTCGTGCAGCAGCGCGACCTCCAGGTCCACCGTGTAGACGATGGGCTTGGCATAGCCGCCGCGCAAGACCGCGATCTCGTTGCGGCCCGACACGATGCTCGGCCCGCCGGCCACCGCCAAAGCCTCGGCCAGCGTGACTCGCTCGCGCTGGATTGGAACCACCGTGGGTCGCTGCACCTCGCCGAGAACGTAGACCTTCTTGTCGGCCCCGTCGGGCACGAAAACCACGTCCTTGTCGCGCATCAGCAGGTTTCGCTCCACGTCGCCGCGCAACAGGATGTCGGCCAGGCTGATGGGCAACAGCTTGCCCCCGCGCAGCACGTAGGAGCCCTCGAGATCGGCCAGCGGCGCGATGCCCCCGGCCAACCCGATGCCCTCGAGCAGCGTGGTATCGCCGTCGACGGCAAAGGCGCCGGGCCGGATCACGTGCCCCAGGATGTAGAACTTCTGCGAGTCGTAGCGCAGCACCTCCACCGAAACCTCGGGCTCGACGATGAACTTGGCCGCCGTCTGTTTCAAATGCTCGGAAAACTCCACCACCGTGAAACCCGCGGCCTTTACCTTACCCACGACCGGCAGATAAACGTGGCCGTCCTTTTGCACGGTGGTGCCGGCGATCTGCCCGAGGTTGACGCGCTGGGAGCTCATCTCCGGGTGGTCGACCACGAAGATGTTGAGCACGTCGTTGTTGCCGATGCGGTACTCGTCGACCTGGGCGGCGAAGTCGAAGCTGAGCTTTTCTTTTTTCAGTCGCAGCCGCGCCCCTGGCTCGGCCGAGCCCTGCGAATCGGCAAGCAGGTCTTCCAGATCCTTGACCTCGACGCCGTCCTCCTCGTCGAGATGGTCGTAGCGGTAGCTGGTGGTGGCGCAGCCGCCGCCCACGAGCGCCACGACAGCGAGGAGAGCACAGGCCCGCAGGCGCTGGGATGGTGTTCGAATCGGCATGCCCCAAAGCTCCGCGCGCAGCCCTACGACGATCCGGCGCCGCAAGCAAACCCGGCAACGTTTCAGACGCTGGGGTGGCCCGAAGATACTTTAGAATAAATTTTTAGAATAAAGTGATTTTTTGGAATAAATAGTATCTCAGCAGCCCAAATCCAGGCAAAAGCTCCGGTCGGCCCCCCCCCCCCCGACCCGGACCTCTTCAGTGGGGCTCAACGAGGTTCTCGGCGACGGGAGCGCTGTGGCAGGCCGTGCGGCAGCCCGGCGACAACTCAAAAGACCGCCCTTCGACACGCTCCCCGCCCTCCGTCTCGCCGGACAGTCGTATGCGCGCCGGCAGCGTTCCTCGCCCGCGAACATCGTCAACGCCTCCCAGCACGCAGGCGGCGACCGCGGGCAGGCCAAAGGCGATGAGCGCTGCGTGCACCAGGCCTATGGCATCGCGTCAGACCCCAAGCCGCGCCCGCTCGCCATAGCTGGCCGGCCACTCGACCTCAAAAGCCGTTCCTCCACCGTCCGCCTCCTGGATCTCGAATGCCCCCTCGAGCTGCGATGCCAGAGCTTCGACCAACATGAGACCAAGTCCCCCGGGCCGAGCCACCAAGCCGCCGGGCGCCGGGCCGCGACCGCTATCGCGAACGCATAACCGCAGGCTCGAACCGCTGCGCTCCAGCTCGATCCAGATGCCTCCCCCCTGCCCTTCGAAGGCGTGTTCGAGCGCGTTGGAAACCAGCTCGTTGACGATCAAACCGACGGGAATCGCCACATGCGCCCCGATGCGCAACTCGCGAGGTTCGACCCGCAGATCCACCGCGACCCCACGCTGTTCGGTATCGTGCGACCGGCACAGCTCGCCCACGATCGCACCCAGGTGGTCTCGCGCCGACACGTCAGACAGGTTGTCTCCGCGATACAGATGTTCGTGGAGCGCAGCCAAGGAGTGCACACGACTGGAGGCCCGAACCAACTGCCTGCGGGTCTCCTCGCTCTCGACGGTGTCCAACTGCATGCGCAATAGGCTCATCACCACCTGGAGGTTATTCTTGACGCGATGATGAACCTCTTGCAGCAGCACCTCTTTCTCCCGCAGCGACTTCTCCAGGCGACGCTGCAAGGAAGCCTGCTTGCTGACATCCTGTACCGTCACCGAGAGCAGGTCCCCGGGCGCCCCATCGCCGTCGACCTTCGCAATGCGCGAGTCCATCGTCTTGATGGATCCACCGGGCGTCACCACTTCGTAGCGAAGCTCGAAAGCATCATCGACATCCCCCGGCCGGTCTCGATACTCTCGGGGCAGCGACGCAGCTGCCTCGGCTGACACTGCCCCCTTCAGGGCTGCCTCGAGCCGATCGCGATCATGCGGTGCCACGATCGCCAAGAATTGGTCCACGTCGGAAATTCCCAGCGCGTCCGTACCAACCAGCACCGCGAGTTCCGGTGTCGCTCGAAATAGTCCCGAGGATTGCGAGTAGTCGAAACTGGCGATCAAGCCGATACGTTGAGCTTCGAGCAAGCGCCTGCGTTCGAGCACGATGGTTTCGGTCGCGGCCAGCCGTTCCTCTTCCCGCAGTCGTTCGAAGCGAAGTCTGCTGGCGATCAAGGCGGCGAATATCGCACCGACGGAAGCGTTGAAGGCAACCGGAAACGCCAGCGCCTGCTGCCAGTGGGCAGGACCTAGCAGCGCGGCGATCCAGAGGCCCGCGATATGGCCCGCTGCCAAAGCCAATAGCATCCAGGGACGGGCGGTGAGAGCCGGCAGAACCAATCCGATGGCCAGCATGTAGCCGGCATCGGAGAACGGGGGGGCGAACTCCCCCTCCGCCTCGATCACACAGGTCGCAAGTGTGACGACGGCATTGATGACGGACCAGGCAACGGACGCCGCGCAGCTCCAGCCCCGGCGGCTGGCGGCGTAGACGAGCAAATTGGCGAAGCCTCCGACCTGCACCGGCAACGGCAAGCTGCGACCGGCGACCACCGAGAGCAGCGCCACCGACGCCTGCAGCACGATCAGGGTTGCAAGCACACCCGAAACCAGACGCGCCTGGGATCGGCGCTCGGAACTGCCGACGTCCACGAGGGGTTCGGTCACGGCAGCCAGCAAGCGGCGCCACCCTTCGGGCCGAAACGGCGGGCGCCCCGACATTGCCGCTCCGAGCAGGACCTTGTCGGAGCCTTGACCACCGTGCGTCACCTCACCTGCAGACGTGTGCACGGCACAGTTGGGCACGCTGGGCCTGGGCTCTCCGGTGCCCTCATCCACCGTGCGTCGTTTGAGATCGACCGGGAATGACTCCGAACGCTCGGGCGTGAGCGCTGGCACCCGACCTGAAGGCACCGAGGGCCTCAGCGGACTTGGATCACGTGACACTGGAGTTCCGTCTCAAGCGTGAGCCCGCGGGACGCCCATCGAACGAAAGCGACTAGATGTGCTCGGCGGGAGTGCTGAGCCGATGATCGGGGTCGATACGATGCCAGATGCAAGGACGGCCTCCGCCGGAATACTCGGTGTATTTCAAGGGGAGCGGACGCCGCAGCTGGCGCCGTAGCGGTCCCGAGAGCGGATCATGACTCCCGCCGAGCACATCTAGGGGCTACGTCGCCGGAGAGACGCGCGTGTTCGTTTGACACCACACTTCTGGCCCTGCCTGCGGGCACAGCTGCCCCGGTGCAGGTTTGGTTTCGTCGAGATCATCGATAAAGACGGACGAATGCACCATACCTTGAGCCGCCATCGAGTGGCCCGACACACGCTCCCACAAGTGCCGCCGGCAAGATGCCACGGGTCTTAGGGCCTTAGGGCTCGCGCCGGGCAGGGGATTTGTAGGGTTTGGCGGACATCGACGGCAGGGTGGGCCCCTTTCGAGACGGCCGACGAAGCCTACAAATCCCCTGAACAAGCGAGGGCCGCCGCTACCCCGACACCAGCGCCAAGGCACGCCCCCAGCACCCACGGTCAAGCCAGGGCGGCCAAATGGCGCTGAACCAACTCTCGTTCGACGGGCTCGGACCGCAGGCGCATGGCCGGCCGCAGCCTGAGCGCGTGAAAGAACAGAGCCGTCAGCGACAGGCCGGCGACCACGATCGAAAGCGCCGGCAGCGGTCCCGGATCGCTGTCGAAGCCCGGAATTCGCGTCACCGCGAAGAAGACTGCCGCCACGCATAGCCCACAGCTAAAGGCGCACCAGCCGACCACGCTCATCAGCGGCGCTCTGCCGCGCTCGGCGTAGGCGCGGAGTTCGCGCCGCGAAAAAACGTCCAGAAACCAGGCCGTATCCTCCGGCACCGCGCGCCGACCCGGTGGCGGCAGAATCGCGCCCGTGATCGGGTCGAGCGCATCGCGGCCGGCGGCATGGGCCCCCACGCCCTCTCGGATCTTGCGATGGTTTTCCTCGCTCAGTGGGTAGAACCACATGATCGCAAAGCCGATGAGATTGAAGAAGGCGGGCACCAGGGCGAAGATGATGCGCAGCGTCAGCAGCACCTCGGGCGCCTGATCGGGCTCGTTGGGCACGTAGCCCACGCCCCCGAGCACGGCCAGGGGAATCGCCGCCCCGGGGATCATCGTGAACTTCGGAATGATGCCCCACAGGGCGCTGAACTGGGCCTCGCGCCGCTTGCCCGTATGCAGCTCGTCATAGTCGATGACGTCGGCATGCATCGAGCCGCTGAGCACCAACCAGATCTGCGACTGCACGCCCACGTAGCACCACAAGAGCGCCACCATCACCTGGTCGCCCTCGCCAGCGAAGAAGACCAACGTCGAGCCGCTGACGCCGACAAAGCCGTTGATCAACCACACCCTTAGCTTGCCCCAGCGCTGGGCCAGGGCGATCCACAGGGGCAGGGCGAGGAAGCCGGCCATCAGATAGGTCACGATCAGAATGCTGGTCCACTTCATGCGCTCGTTTTCGGGCACCTTGAGCACGTACTGCACGAAGAAGGGCACCAGCGTGGCGGGGATCGCCACGGGGATGGCGGTGACGACCTGGGAGATGAACATGATGCGAAAGGGCCGATTGCGCAGCGCCCGACGCACACCCGGCACAAAGGGCGTCTCGCCGCGCCCCATGAACTCGCGACGCTCGCGCAATCGCCGCAGCATCCACATGTTCATGACCACGTAGCCAGCCACGTAGACCACGCCAAGAAGCGCCATCTGCCGGTGCTCGTCGCGCAGGCCGAAGCCATTGGAGAGCACCCCGGGCATGGCCGCGGCCACAACCGTGCCCGGCGCCACGAAGAACGCCAACATGCCGTAGAGCCGCACGCGCTGGGTGGTGTCCAGCGTCAGCTCCGCGCCCAGCGCGTTGCGCGGTACGCTGGCCATGGTCTGAAAAATAAAGTGCCCCAGATAGGTGAGCGTGAACCACCACATCACCAGCTCCACGCTGGCGCCACGGGCCGGGGTCAGCATCAGATAGCAGGTCACCCCCCAGCCCAACACGCCGGCGAAGATCCACGGCTTGCGCCGCCCCCAACGTGAACGCGTGTGATCGCTGATGTGTCCCATCATCGGATCGGTGATGGCATCCAGGGCGCGCCCGGCCGCCACCGTGATGGCGTAGAGCCCTGCCGGCAGCAGCATCACGTCGATGTAAAACTTGCCCAGGTAGACCGCCACCATCAGCCCCATGCAGGCGCCGAAAAAGCCCTGGGCGCTGAACGCAAAGCGCTGCCCGAGCGACAGCACCTCGGAGCGGGTCGGGGCAGTGACCGGGGCCTCGGGGACGGGGGATACTGCGGTGCCCATGACCTCGCACGGTAGCAGAGGCGGGCCAGCTGCAGCTTCGCAATTGTGTGCGCCGCCAGGCCGGGGTCGTTATGCTCCGACGCCCAAAGTCGCCCCCCACGCCCGCGCCATGCCTCGAACGAAAAGCCCCACCCCCCCCATCCCCACGGCCATCACCGCCAGCGTCGAGCCCCTGCCCGAGTACGGCGCGCGCATCAGCCGGGAGTTTCAGCGCCTGCTCGACGACGGCGCCATCCTGCGCTGCGCTGGCTCCGCCAAGAACGCCCCAGCCGGGCTCTTATCCCGTGGTTACAGCCCCAAGCACCGCATCGACCTCTTTGGGAAACGCTTCTACCTGAGCAACCTGCGCCAAAATCCCCTGCTGCGCTTCTTCGTGGCCTACGTACTCGAACCCGGGCCCGGCAACCGACCGCCCCTGATTCACGCGCGCATCTTCTACAAAGACATCTCCCTGATCTGGCGCTCGGCCTCACACCTGATTGTCAGCGACCACGAGCTGTGGATCGGCAAGGGCGCGCTGACCTCTTTTCTCGACGGTCACTGGGAGCGCTACCACACCCGCGAGTCCACCACCGACCTGCCCCTGGAGATGCAGTCGGCCCTCGAAGAATGCTCGCGCCGCGTCTCGCGCATCCGCCAGGACGAGGCGGTGCTGGCCCAGGTGTTGCACAACGCCCCCAGCCACCGCATCGCCCCCTACCGCGACTTCCTCGCCCCCCGCGAGCGCGCCGCCGAAAATCCGAAGAACCTGATCCACCGGGGCCGCTCGGTGGCCCGCTTCCAGCGCGCCGACGACCCCACCTCCCTGCACTTCGCAGCCGGCTTCGAGCCGGACTTCAGCGGCGGTCTACTCGAGGAGAGTCGCTCCTTCAGCGGCTCCTACGGTGGAGAGCTACGGCGCTTTCGCATCCTGTCGCGAAACCGCAAGGTCCAATACCTCTTCTTCGCCGGACCGCGCCACGTCTGGATCATCCCGCCCCAGGCGCTCACCACCGAACTATCGAGCTACGGCGTGCGCACCGTCGACGTCGTCATCGACGACGACATGTGCATTCCCGGCTACGAGTACCACTTCCTCCAATACGAAGACGAGCCCGACAGCCTGCACAGCCAGATCCCACAGGGCTATGCCGGCGAGCCCAACCCCAGCGATCCAGACCGGGCCGATGCCTCGGCCTGGATCGAGAAGATGCCGGTGGTTCGGGACTTCCGCCGCGAGCTGCTCAAAAACCGCCGCAATCGACGCCGACCATCTCGCCGTCCATGATGCACATCTCACCGAGGAAGGTTTCGTTGGTGAAGCGCAGGACCGAGTCGGTCTGGTTGATCACGTGGCACTCCCACTCGAGGCTGTCGCCGTCCTTCAAATCCAGGATGCCGCTCCAGCCGCCCTCGATGCCCGCATCGTAGTCGGGTACGGGGTTTTCGATCAGCGAGGTGTACTCGAGCAGGAGCGGCTCTTCCCAGTGGTAGCCATCGTAGAAGAGGTCGCGCTGCCCGTCGCGCACGCGCCAGGCGCTGAAGCGCACGGTGTTGGCGTGGCGATGGCCGTAGAACCAGAGCATGCGCCCCTCCCCGCTGATATCGCAGGAGAACGTCCCGAGGGTGGTGTCTTCGCCCGGCTGGATCGCGAAGGTCGTGCTGCCGGTCTTGAAGAGCTGCGTCGCCGGCTCGGTGACCTTCTCGGGGTCGCGATACCAGAAGTTGATCCAGACCTCGCGCAGGATCGGCTGCTCGGTCACGTTGATGACGTGGAGGCTGACGTTGAGGTCGCTCTTGGCGTCGAGCGGGATGCCAACGCCCTCGTTCTCGGGCGCGATGATGCCGCCGGCCGGGCTGTCCTGGGAGAGGTTGGCGGTGCCGATACGACGGCCGCCGCCGAAGCCCGCGCCGTTGTCGACGCTGGCGATCATGTGGTGGGCGCCGGGGCGCATGCGGTACTGCCGGTAGTAGAAGAAGATGTCGGTATCGTTGCCGGAAACCGCAGCGAAGTCCGAAGTGTCTTCTTCACCCGGCGCCAGGATGTAGGCGGCATCGGGGTTGTCGTAGTCGTCGGGGCCGATGTGCACTTGAAAGCCCTCGCCCGGGGGCGGCGGCAGGATGCAGTATTCGTCGCCCGGAAAGCCGGTGTTCAACCCGCACTCGTCGAGGGCCAGCGCATGCTCACCGCCGGCCTCACCAGCAGCCCCGTTCACCGGGTCAGCAGCCGTGTCGCCCCCGGCCGGCTGGATCTCAGCCGGTAGTATCGACGGGTCGCTGGAGCCGCTGGAGCCGGCCTGTGCCAGAGCCCCGGTGTCGCCCGTGTCACCGGTGTTGCCGGTAGCGTCGGTAGCGGCGCCTGTTTCGGCCTGTGAGTCCAGCCCCGGCGTCGAGCCCTTGTCGTCCTCACCGCAGCCCCCACAAAGGAGCGCGACGGCCAGGCACGCCGCCAGCGGCGGCAGCACTTCACTGCGAGTTCCCATGGCACCTCCAGCGCCCCCGAACACGGCAAGCGCGCTCACTCCATAGCAGCCCGCCCACGTACCGACAACCCAGCGCCAATCGGGGATCACGCTGGGTATCCCCGGTTGGGGTAGCCCACTATGGAGGATTCTTCGCCACCAAGCCGGGCTCGTTGGAAAGCACCGGCAGCTTGCGCGCCGCGCCCGTCGCCGCGGTGGCACGGGCAGTCCGCGGCGAGGTCCGGGGCACCCCGCCGCGCAGCCGCGACAACGGCGCCAGGAGTCGACCGGGCTCGATGCGCAGGGCATCACGCGTGAGCATGGTGGCGAAGTACTGGAATAGATCCTTGCGCCGCGGATGGGCGCCCAGGATGCGCCCGATGCGCCGCGGGTCGAGGTAGAAGCGCAGATAGGCACTGCGCCGCATGCGGTAGAAGCGGCGATCGGGCACCTGGCTGAGGTTCTTCTGGGGCCGGAAGAACATGCCGCTGCCGGTCAGGGCGGTGGCTTCGCGCCCCAGGGTGTCGACCACCTGGCCGAAGATCTCGGTCCCGCCGAAGGGCGTGACCACGAAAAAATAGGCCGCGTGCAGCTTGGAGCCGAGGGCGAAGTCGATGGTCTGCTGCAGCTCCGCCTCGGACTCACCCGGAAAGCCCACCATGAAGAAACCCGAAGTGAAGACACGACGCGCGGTAAAGGCCTCGATCACGGGCAGTGCCTTGTCGAAGCGCAGGTGCTTGCGGATCTGCTTTTGAATGCGCGGTGTGGCCGACTCGATGGCGATGGCCACGTATTGGCAGCCCGCGCGCGCCATGCGGTCGGCTTGCTCCACAGTCATGCGGTCGGCGCGGATGCCGTTGGGGCACGTGAAGCCAATGCCGCCGCGCTCGATCAAGCCGTCGCAGATGGTCATCATGCGCTCGGCGTCGAAGTTGAAGATGTCGTCGGTGATGTCGAAGTCGTGCACGTCGTAGCGGGCGCGCAGGGCGTCGATCATCGCGAGCACGTATTTCGGACTGTGAGCACGGAAGCGCTTGCCCTGGATGTCGTGGCAATAGGTGCAGCGGTAGGGGCAGCCGCGGCTGGTGGTCAGCGCCATGTAGCGGCGCTGGCCGGCCAATGACATGCCGCGACGGCGGGCGTAGGCGTCGATGTCGGTGAGATCCCAGGCCGGCAGCGGCAGGGAATCGAGATCTTCGATATTGGCGCGCGGCTCGGTGCGCTCGATGGAGCCGTCGGCGCTGCGGTAGCAGAGGCCGGCGACGCCGCGCCACTCGGCACCGGCGGCCACGCGCTCCAGGATTTCGCACAGGGTTGTCTCACCCTCGCCGATCACCGCCGCATCGATGGCCGGGTCGGCAGCGGTCGCCTCCGGCTCGGCACTCGGATGGGCGCCGCCGGCCAAGATGATGGCGTCGGGCCGGGCCGCGCGCACCACGCTCGCGAAGTGGTGCATCGAGCGGTGCTCGGCGGTCAGTGAACTCAGGCCCACGACCTGGGCGGGAAAGCCGGCCAGGGCCTCGCGAATCGCCCCGTCGGGGTCGGCCTCCAGGTAGCTGTCGATGGCGCGCACCTGCCAGCCGCACGCGCGGGCGACCGCCCCCAGCAACATGGTGCCCTGGGCCGGCGCCGAAGCTTCGCCCTGGTGGTCGTCAATGCGCGCCTTGATCAGGAGCAATCGCGGCGCGTCGGGAGCGCAAATTTCGGCCTCACCCAACAGCATCTTCACTGAAGGCTAGCAGCCACCGGCGTGTATGCCCAGCACCCACCCGCGGATGGGTTCGCACGTTTCCCCGAAAAAATCGGGGGCGCGTGCCACTCCAGCTCAAGTCCACGCCGGAAGCCACCGTTAATCCCACGGAGCCGCCAAAGCATCTGAATTGTCGATTGTGTGCACACGACAACCCGACAATGCTTTGGTATCATTCCCCTACAGCTGTATAATTCCTATGTCGCGGTACATGTGGCCGTTGACTTCGTGGAGGCGCCACCATGTTTGGATCGAAATCAGCGGACCCGACCGTGATCGGGAGGGGAGCGGTCGTGGAGGGCAACATCTGGGCCAAGGGCCGCGTGCAGGTCGACGGCGAAATCAATGGCTCACTGAACGTCGATGGCCAGCTCTCGATCGGCCCCGAGGGGCGCGTCAATGGTGAAGTCATCGCCGACGACGTCGCGGTGGGCGGCGAAGTCGAAGGCCGCGTGACGGCGCGCCGGCTGCTGCACGTGGTCGCGAGCGGCAAGATCCGCGGCGAGGTTTGCTACGAGAGCCTGCAGATCGACCGCGGTGCCGTGCTCGATGGACGCACCGCGCAGGGCGACAGCCAAGAGGCCGAGGAAGAAGTCCCCGCCGACGTGGAGACCGCCGCGGCCCCGGCCGGCTGAACAACGCGCGGAGCACACGAGGAATCGAATGACTCAAACCTGGGAGTTGGTGGTGATGCGCGGCGGCGGCCTGCCGCCGTGGCGACTGCGCCTGAGCCCCGGCCGACTGCTCGTATGGACGCTGGCCGCGGTGGTGCTCGGAGCCATGGGATTCACCGCCGGTTGGCAATTGGGGGCGCTGACCGCCCTGCTCTGAGCTGCCATGGGTCGCGACGGAATCACGATCATGCTGCTGCGCGGAGGCGCCCGCCCGGCCCTGACGCTGCGGCTGCCTTCGCTGCTGGCGCGCCTTCTGCCCCTTGGCGCGGCTCTCTTGCTGACGCTGCCGGGCTGGGTGGGGTGGCTGGCCCAGGCCCAGCTCGGCCTCGATGGAGCCCACACCCAACAGCTGACGGGCCGCGGCATCATGCAGCGACTGCCGCTGCCGGACTTCCAGATCCTGGCGCCCATTCGCAGCCGGCAGACCGCAGCCCAACTCAAGCGCCGCGGTGCCCTGCTGCACGCCATGAAGCTCGGTCTCGGCAGTCGCCGCGCGGCCTCGCTGCTGCTCGCCGGAACGCTGCCGCCCGAGTGGATCGCGGCGGCCGACAAGCAGCGCGACCGCGACGGTACGCTCGACTGGCCGGTGCCCCAGGGCTGGTTCGTGCGCGGCTACGGCTCGGGCCTCGATGGCTATCACCTGGCCGTCGACATCATGGGCGAGCGCGGCAGCCCCGTGCACGCGGCGGCCCCGGGGCTGGTGGGGTACGCCGGTGACGGCGTGCGTGGCTACGGCAACATGGTGCTGCTGCTCCACCCCGGTGGCCGCGTCACCCTCTACGCCCACAACGAAACGAACCTGGTGGTGGCCGGCCAGCGCGTCAAGCGCGGCGAGCAGATCGCGACCCTGGGCAATACCGGCATCAGCCGCGGCCCCCACGTGCACTTCGAGCTGGTGCACGACGGGCGCAACTGCGACCCGCTGGCCCTCTTTCGCCCCGGCGTGCGCCACCGCCCCGGTCATCTGGGGGAAATCGACAAGGTCCGCTGGCGCCCCGAGAGCGATCGCCCGCGCTCCGTGCGCTGCGCCCGCCGCCGCCGCCATCCCAATTCGCGCTACTTCGAACACCGCGACGACGACCTGATGGAGCAGGGCGAACCGCTGGCGGCGACCCAGGGCACCGAGACCGCACTCTGAAGACGGGCGCGAATGGTCGTATGCTCTGGCCATGTCGCCGGCTGCCATCGCCAGCTCGCCCCCCGCACGCAAAGGGCCGCGCTTCGCCCCATTGTTCCCGTGCGCGGGCCTCGCGCTGATCGCAGCGCTCTGCGGCGCCTGCAGCGGACGGCAGGAAGCGGCAGCGACGCGCTCGGGCGGCGACGCGGCGCGCGGCGAGTCCCAGGCCGCCTGCCCGGTGCGTCGCGAGGCCGCCCAGCTGCTGCCCGGCACCCGGGCGGAACACCAACGCCTCGACTACTGGCTCGCGCGCTACGACGCCGCCGCCCTCGACCGGCCGCTGCTCGAGCCGGTGCAGATCGAGGCCTACAACGCGGCGGTGGGACGCCGACCGGGGCAACATCCCTTCGCCCAGCGCGCGCTATGGCCCGCGCCGCCGGCCCCGCTGCTCGACCGGGAGGTCTCCGATCGCCTGCGCTACATGCGCGAGCGCCTCGACGCCGGCCAGCTGCTGCGCCCCGACGGCAGCCCGCTGCCGGCGCCCGAGCGCGAAGTCTTCGACGCCCGCCGTGAGCGCGTCGAAGCCAGCCTGCGGGTGGCGCTCGGCGTGATCCCGATCCGCTGCGGCCCCTACCCGGCGCCGCTCTACAAGCCCGACCTGGTCGCCGCCTACGATCGCAACGCCTGCAGCTCCATCCGCCCCCAGGAGCCCCTGACCGTGCTCGACCGCTGGCCCTCGGGCATGTTGCTGGTACAGACGCGCTACGCCCTGGGTTTCATCGCCGCCGACGCGCCGCTGTCGCCCGCGGTTGCGCCCGCACTACGGCAGCCCGTGGCCGAAGGAGCGCGGCGCGTGGCAGCAAGCGACCTGGAGCTGCGCGCCGAAAGCGGCGAAACGCTGAAGCTGCCCGCTGGCGCCAGCGTGCCCGAGGACGAAAGCGGCTCGGTGCTCGTCGCCAGCGCCCGGGGCCTGACGCGCGCCAAGCCTCCGGCCGCGCTCACGCCCACGCGGCGCGCTCTGACGCGCCGGGCACTGCTGACCGAAGCCTTCCGCTACCTCGGCACGCCCTATGGCTTTGGCGGCAAGGACGGCGGGCGCGACTGCTCGCGCCTGCAGCTGGACCTGCTGTCCCACTTCGATCTGGCCCTGCCGCGCCACAGCGGCTACCAGGCGCGCGCCGGCAGCTACTCGATCGACGTCTCGGGCAAGAGCGATGCCGAAAAACGGGCGCTGATCGACCGCGTGGGCGAGCGCGGGGTGCTGCTTCTGCACTTCCCCGGTCACATCATGCTCTACCTGGGAAAGGACGAAGAGGGCCGCCACATGGCCCTGCACGCCCTGGGCGAGTACGCCGACCCCTGCAACGACGTTGCCCCCGAAGCCCCCCAGCAGGCGATGGCCGAGACCGTCGTCGACGTGCAGCGCACGGTGGTCAGCGACCTGGAGATCGGCCGCGGCAGCTCGCGCAAGGCCTTCCTCGAGCGCCTGACCACGCTGGTCGTCTTCGGTGCCGCCCCTGACCCCGAGTTAAAAACCCAAGTGCGCATGGCCGCGGCACCACCGCCCGAGCTTCCCGACGAGGACACGGTCTGCAGCGACAGCGTGACCTCGCGCATCTTCGTTTCGCCGCGCAAACCCGCGGTTGGAGCGCCGCTGCGCGTGATCGCCACCACCAGCGAAGAGGTGGGCCGGGCCGAGCTGTGGCTCTTCGATCCCGACGGCAAGCGCCTGTCCACCATGCCACGGCACCTGGGCGGGCCGCCCCATAGCGTCTGGACCGAGATCGAAGCGCCGCGCGCCGGACGCTACACGGCGCTGTGGACCCAGGGCACGAAAGTCATCGGCTGCAAGCGCATCGGCGTGCGCCCAAACCGCCCCGAGCCCCAGCCCCCCGAGGGACAAGCCGTGTGGGAGCCGAGCTGGAGCTGGGAGCGCGACACGGAAAACCTGTGGTCGGCCTTCGTCGAACAACTCTTCGACTACCCGCCCGACGACGGCCGCACCTGGCAGAATCTCCACGATCTGCTGCGCGACCGCGAGCGCAACCTGCTCTACGACCACCGCGGCCTGGGCGAAGAAGCCAAGCTCACGCTGGTGCCCGACTGCGCCGACCTGCCCTACACCCTGCGCGCCTACTTCGCCTGGAAGCTGCGCCTCCCCTTCGCCTACCGCCAATGCTCCCGCGGCCGCACCGGCGTGCCCCCGAGCTGCGGGCCCTTGCGCAGCAACCTGATGGCGCGCGAAGCAGCCGACGAAGTGGGCGCCGTCGAGCGCTTCATCAACCGCCACGTGCGCTCGGGCGTGCACTCGGCCAGCGGCCGCACGAGCCCCGACGATGAACACAGCGACCTCTACCCCGTGGCCCTGACGCGCAGGTCGCTACCGGCGGGAACGGTCTACGCCGACCCCTACGGCCACGTGATGCTCCTGACCAAGTGGTTTCCCCAGGGCGCGGTCGACACCTACGGCGTGCTGATGGCCTCCGAAGCCCAACCCGACGGCACCGTCGGGCGGCGGCGTTTCTTCCGCGGCTCTTTTCTCTTCGAGCCCAGCACCGAAGACGTCGGCTCGGGCTTCAAATACTTCCGGCCCATCGTCCGCGACCCGGAGCAAGCCCAACTAGTCGCCCTAAAAAACGAGGAGTTGAAGAGCGGCGAGCACCACCCGGCCTTCAGCCGCCAACAATACGAGGGCAGCCTCGAGGATTTCTATGAACGCATGGACGCTCTCATCAACCCGGAGCCGCTCGATCCCCGGGCGCGCCTGCGCAGCCTGGTGGACGCCCTGGAGGAATCGATCCGCAGGCGGGTCATCGCCGTCGACAACGGCGAGCGCTTCGTGGCCGAGCGCGGCAAGTCGCCCATCGAGATGCCCATCGGCCACGACATTTTCGAGACCACCGGCCCCTGGGAAGACTACTCCACCCCCTCCCGCGACCTCCGGCTCCTGATCTCCATGGATGCCGTCAGCGGCTTTCCGGCGCGGGTCGCGCGCCACCCGGAGCGCTTCCAACTCGGCCAGGGTGCCGAGGCCGCAGAAACCGCCAAGGCGCTCGGCGATGAACTGGGCGAAATGCTCTCCGCGCGCAGCATCGAATACCGGCGCAGCGACGGCCAGCCCCAGCGTTTGACGCTGGCGGAGGTGGTCGAACGCGCCCCGGCCCTGGAGCTGGCCTACAACCCCAACGACTGCATCGAGCGGCGCTGGGGTGCGCCGGAAGGCTCGCCCGAAGCCGCCGGCTGCGTGCGCAGTGCGCCGGCCGAGCAGCGCGCCCGCATGGTCCGCTACCGCACCTGGTTTCACGAGCGCCGGAGGCCCCAACGCGGAGCACGCGCCCCGTGAAGCCGGTCTCCCGCCGCCATTTGCTGGGAGCGCCGCTGGCCGCCGCCGCGCTGCTTTCCACGCCGGGCGCCCTCAGGGCCAAAGAGCCGGAAGGCAGAAGGCCCCTGCGCCGGCTGCGGCCCGATCCCCGCGGCATCGTGGCCTTACCCGATGGTTATAGCTACCGCATCTTGCAGCGCGCCGGCACGCCCATGGACGACGGCTTCCGCGTGCCGGGCCGCCCCGACGCCATGGCCTGCTTCGAAGGCCCGGGTGAAACCTTGGTGCTCATGCGCAACCACGAGGTCTTCGTCGACGACTGGGTAAACAGCCCCTACAGCCCCGAGCGCCCACCGCCGGCCGAGGCCTACGATCGGCGCGGCACCGGCGGTGTCAGCCGCGTCGTGCTCGACGCCAAGTCACTGAAAGTCAAAAGCTCGAACCTGGTGCTGGCCGGCACCTATTGGAATTGCGCCGGCGGCAAGAGCCCCTGGGGCTGGCTCAGCTGCGAGGAGACCGTGGTCCCGGGCCACGGCTTCGTCTTTCTCTGCCCAACCGATGCCGCGCGCGCGGCCAAGCCGCAACGCATCGAGGGCTACGGACGCATGCGCCACGAGGCAGCCACGATCGATCCGGCCACCTCCATCGCCTACCTCACCGAAGACCGCGACGACGCCTGCTTCTACCGCTTCGTGCCCGACGACCGCGAGCGCCCCTTCGAAGGGCGGCTGCAAGCGCTGCGCATCCCGAAGCAACCGCGCTTCGAGACCACGCGGCTGCGGCGCGGCCCGGGCCTGGCCGTGGACTGGGTCGATGTGCCGCTGTCGGCCGGCGAGCAAGACGGCCTGCGCTACGCGGCCCAGGATCGGGGAGCTGCGCTGATCCGGCGCGGCGAAGGCCTGTGGCTCGATGACTCCAAGACAGCGGGCGTGCTCTATTTCTGCGCCACCAGCGGCGGCCCCCTGGGCCTGGGCCAAGTCTTCCGCCTCGACCTGGCGCCGGGAGGAAAACTGGAAGTTATTGCGGAGAGCATCGATCCGGGCGAACTCGACATGCCCGACAACATCACCGTCTCCCCCCAGGGCCAGCTCTACATCGCCGAAGACGGCGCGGGCGGCAACCACATCAGACGCATCACCCTCGACGGCCGCACCGTCGACCTGGCAGCCAACACACTCAGCCCCGGCGAATTCGCCGGCCCATGCTTCGCCCCCGACGGCAAAACCCTCTTCGTCAACATGCAGAGCGAGGGTCTGACGCTGGCCATCCGCGGCCCCTTCGATCGCGAGCTCGAGCAAGAGCAAGCCCTGCGCCGCGCCCCCGAGCACCCGCCCCTCGACTGGACGCGAGGCGGCCGCGGCATCGGCGCGGGCCTGGGCATCATGGCGCTGGCGGCCCTGGCCCACCGGCGCCGGCGGCTACGGCGCGGCGAGGACGCGGGCTGAAGCGCCTGGCCAGCCGCCGCAGCGCGCTTACGTGCCGACCATGCCAAGTGAGCCCCTGAGCCTCGGAGACGAGTTGGGCCCCGCCCAGATCCTGCACCTGCGCGACCCCGAAGTGGGCCTCTCGGCCATCGTGGTCGTCGACAACGTGGCCGCGGGCCCCTCGATCGGAGGCATCCGCATGGCGCCCGACGTGGACCTCGACGAAGTCTTCCGCCTGGCGCGCGCGATGACCTTCAAGAACGCCGCCGCCGGCCTACCCCACGGCGGCGGCAAGGCCGGCATCATCGCCGACCCCAAGCGTCCGGCCGCCGAAAGAGAGCAGCTCGTGCGCCGCTTCGCGCGGCTTATCCGCGGCCTCGAAAGCTACATCCCGGGCCCCGACATGGGCACCGACGAACGCTCCATGGCCTTCATCCACGACGAGATCGGACGCGCCGTGGGTCTACCGCGCGTGCTCGGGGGCATTCCGCTCGACGAAATCGGCGCCACCGGCCTCGGCCTGGCCGCCGCCGCCGACATCGCCGCGCCGCGGGCCGGCATCGAACTCTCCGGCGCGCGCGTGGCGGTGCAGGGCTTTGGCGCCGTGGGCATCCACGCCGCGCGCTACCTGGCCGAGCGCGGCGCCCGCCTGGTGGCCGCAAGCGACAGCCGGGGCGCCATCGAAAACCCCGACGGCCTCGACCTCGACGCCCTGTGGACCCACAAGCGCGAGGCTCCCGTCGCCGACTTCAGCGGAGGCCGCGCCATCGAGCGCGACGCCGTGCTCGGCATCGACTGCGACATCCTGATCCCCGCCGCGCGCCCGGACGTGCTCGGCGCCCACAACGCCGACGCCGTAGGCGCCAAGCTCATCCTCCAGGGCGCCAACATTCCCGCGACGGACGAAGCCGAAGCGCGCCTGCATGAACGCGGTGTCTTGAACATCCCCGACTTCATCGCCAACGCCGGCGGAGTGATTTGCGCCTCGGTTGAATACCACGGCGGCGACGAAAGCCAGGCCCGCGCTGTCATTCAGAGCAAGATCAGCCGCAACGTCGAAGAAGTCTTCCACATCATGGACGAACGCGGCCTTTCGCCGCGGCAAGCCGCCATCGCCCTGGCCCGCGAACGCGTGGAGGAAGCCATGGGTTATCGCACGAGCGGCGGATTCTAGGCATTCAGGAGGGCAGCTTGCGGAGGTCCTGAAACCCTGCGCAAGGACCGCCAACAACCCGTCCGCGTCGGTCGTTGATATCGAGAACGGCTTTCGGAGTACGCGCTGCCATGCAAGGTAGTTCCGCCCCCGCAGTAGCTCATTCATGAATCATTCGGGTTGGCACTACTGTGTCAGGGTAGCGGTGGAAGATCGCGCCGGGCAGGGGATTTGTAGGGTTTGGCGGGCGTCGACGGCAGGGTGGGTCCCTTTCGAGACGGCCGACGAAGCCCGCAAATCCCCTGAACAGGCGAGGGCCGCCGCTCACGTGACACCGTAGTGTTAGGCTCGCGCCCATGGCCGAGTCCCCGACCATCCAGGGTCGCTGCCTGTGCGGCGACGTTCGCTTCGAAGTTTGCGGCCCCCTGCTGCCCCTCGGCTACTGCCATTGCAAGAGCTGTCAGCGGGCGAGCGGCTCGGCGTTCGCAGCCAACGCGGCCGTACGCACGTCCGACGTGATCTGGCGGGGCGGGCAGGAGCAGATCACCGAGTACGCGTCATCGCCAGGCAAGCGGCGCGCCTTCTGCAGCCGCTGTGGATCGCCCGTCTATGCATGCGTCGAACGGCAGCCCGACTGGCTCAGCATCCGTCTCGGATCGCTGGACGACGATCCGTGCGTGCGTCCTGGAGCCCACTTCAACGTCGCAGAGCGGGCTCACTGGTATCCGCTGACCGACGGACTGCCACAACACTCCGGCGACCACGCCGACGCGGTCGAAGCATCGGCCGAAAATCCACTACCCCACGGCAATCTCGGAGACGCCTTTCCCGCCGAGCTCCCCGAAGAACTCGCGACGGACCTCGCGAGCATCGCCCACACCCGCATCGAGCGCATCATCTCCCGCGGCCACCGTTCAGCGACGGACTTCTGGTACGACCAGGACGAGGACGAGTTCGTACTCCTGGTGCGAGGCGCAGCTCGACTCGAGCTGGAGGGCGGCGACGAGTTGGCTCTGGGGCCCGGCGACTGGGTCCACATTCCGGCCCACGTTCGCCACCGCGTGGCCTGGACCGATACCGAGCAGGACACCCTGTGGCTGGCAGTGTTCGCCTCCCCAACTCACCGATAACGCGGAATCCACTCGACGCAGCTCGGACGCAAGCCCGGACTGGGACCGAAAACCTCTTCGAGTAGATCGGCGAGCGCCGGATCGTGACCACGTAGGGCGTCGCGCCCATAAACAACTTGAAGTTGTATGCCTGGCGGGTCGTCGTCGGTGAGGGCGTAGGAGAGCGGAAGCGGCTTGAAGCCGAACCAGGCCGAGACGCCGGTGGCCCAGTATTCTTCGTGGTCGCCCATCATGTGGGTCGCCGAGGGCAGCTCGCCAAAGAGCACCTCCACCACGGGAGGCACTTCGATCGCCCAGGTTCCCGCGGCACGCGCGCCCTCGAAGGCTTGTATCAGCCGTTCTTCGAAGCCGGGGTCGACCTCGACCAGCCCCATGCTCAGCAACGCATGGCCCAGCTCGTGGACAAGCGTGTCGCCCGGCGGTGTGGCGTTCGGATCCTTGTCGGCGGGACGGCACAGGACGGCCGAGTCGCGCACGGTGGCCGCCGGAAAATAGGCGTCGGGACCGAGACCGGCGGCCATGCGCTCTACCTTCCGCAGGTCGCCGAGCTCCGGAACGTCATCCAGCTCTTCGCCGGCCGAGCTGGCCACCAGCACGACGCGGAAGTAGCGATCGTGGACGGCATCGCGCAGCTCGGCACGCTGTTCGAAGACGCCTTCGAGGACGCGCCCGGCCTCCAGCATCGCCGCGTCCGGCACGCGGCTGGAACCCAGCACGTCGATGCCGAGGGCCTGGCAGTGGCGCCCGTAGAAGTCCGTGTCCAGCTTCAGTTCCTGCACCACCTGGTCGGGGACCGCAGTCACCTCATCGCAGCTGCTGGGCTCGTCGCGACCGGGTCCGGCCCCGGTCGCGAAGTCGGGCGGAGACTGGCATGCGAGCAAGAGCCCCGTAAGCCACAGGGCGGTGGGGCGGCGCGCCATGGTTGGAGTATTCGGCATCACCGGCAAAGCATCCAGCGTGCCATCTCGAAACCCGGCGCCAGGCGCCCAAAAAGGGTCTGCTGGCAGCCAACGCCGGTGACGCCGCCGCCAACTGCGGTGGCGCTTTCAAAACGATCGCGGCGACTACCCCACCCGCGACATCAGCTTGGCCTTGCGCGGCGTGGTCGGCGGGTAGATGAACTTGGGGTCGAAGAAGGTGGGGCGCATCAGCACCGGCTTCTTGTGGCTGAAGGTATCGATGGAATGCCGGCCGTGGTAGGCACCCATGCCGCTCTCGCCCACACCGCCGAAGGGCAGCTCCGAGCTGGCGAAATGCATCACGGTTTGGTTGACGGCCACGGCGCCGGAGCTGGTGCGCGCCATGATGGCGTCGCGGTTTTCCCTGTCAGAGCCGAAGTAGTACAGGGCCAGGGGCTTGGGACGGGCGTTGACGTAGGCGATGGCCTCGTCCACGTCGGCGACCTTCACGACCGGCAACAGCGGTCCGAAAATCTCTTCCTGCATGATCGCGGCATCCCCCGGCACGTCGGTCAGCAACGTGGGCGCGATGTAGCGGTCGGCTTCATCGGCCTGGCCACCCCAGAAGACCGTACCGCCGCTCGCAAGCAGGCGCATCAGGCGCTGGTGGTGGCGCGCGTTGATGATGCGCCCGTAGTCGACGCTCTGCTGCGGGTCGTCGCCGAAGAACTCGACGATCGTGGCCTTCAGCTGCTCGAGCAGCGCTTCGTAGATGTCGGCCTGGGCCAGCACGTAGTCGGGCGCGATGCAAACCTGGCCGCAGTTGAAGAACTTACCCCACAGGATGCGGCGCGCGCTGACTTCCAGATTGCAGCTGGCGTCGATGATGCACGGGCTCTTGCCGCCGAGCTCCAGCGTCACCGGCGTCAGGTGCTTGGCCGCCGCCTGCATCACGACGCGCCCGATGGTGCCGTTGCCGGTGTAGAAGATGTGGTCAAAGCGCTGGGCGAGCAGCTCCGTCGTCTCGGCCACGCCCCCCTCGATCACGCGCACGCAGTCGGCGTCCATGTACTTCGGGATCAGGCGCGCCAATAACTCAGAGGTACGTGCCGAGACCTCGGACGGTTTGAGCACCACGGCGTTGCCCGCCGCGATGGCGCCAGCGACGGGATTGAGCGCCAGGTCCACGGGAAAGTTCCAGGGCGCGATCACCAGCACCACACCCAGCGGCTCGGTCAGGATCATGCTCTTGCCGGGACGCGCGAAGATCGGCGTCTTGACACGCTTGGGTGCCGTCCACTTACGGAGCTTCTTGCGCAGCTCGGTGGCGGCACCGCGCGCACCGGCCACGTCGCTCATGGCCGCCTCCGCAAGCGGCTTGCCCACGTCCTCGTGGACCGCCTGGGCGATCTCCTTGCGATTTTCGCGCAACATGCGCGCCAGTTGATCGAGTTCGTGCTCGCGCCACTCGAGGGAGCGCGTGGCACCGGCATCGAAGCTCTTTCGCAGCTCCGCCACGCTGCGACCGATGTGCGCCAGGTCTGGACCCGCCGCGCTCGAGACCCCGCCCGGCTCCTCGGAAGCCCCGGCGTAGCCACTGCGGTAGGCCAGCTCTTGAGTGGAATCACCCTGAGTTATCGCAATTTCGGTCATGCAGCTTCTCCAATCAGCCCCGCAGCACTTCGAGGTATTCGCCCACCACCGTCTCGAGCCCGACGAAGACGGCGCGCGAGATGATGGCGTGGCCGATGCTCACCTCGGCGAGGCCCGGCAGCGTTCGGTAGAGCGGCAGGTTGTCGAGGTCCAGATCGTGACCGGCATTGACCCCCAAGGCCAGCCCGGCGGCGCACTCGGCGGCGCGCAGGTGGGGCGCGAAGGCCGCGCGCCCGGCTTCGGGGTCGCGGGCGCAAGCCTCGGCGAAGGGCCCGGTGAACAACTCGATGCGGTCGGCGCCCATGGCGCTCGCCCAGCGCACGGCCTGGGGATCGGGGTCGATGAAAAGACTGACGCGAATGCCCAGGGCCTTGAGTTGCTGCACCTGCTCGCGCAGCTCGCCCTCGTCGGTATCCGGCGGCCAGCCGGCCTGACTGGTCACCTCGCCGGGCAGGACCGGCACCAGCGTCGCCTGCGTGGGTTTGATCGCGTGCACCAGCGCGAGCCAGTCGGGACGCGGATCGCCCTCGATGTTGTACTCCAGCCCCGCATCGCCCTGGGCCGCGAGCAACTCGGCGATTTCGCGCACGTCGCCGGGCGTGATGTGGCGCTGATCGGCTCGCGGATGCACCGTGATGCCGCGAGCGCCCGCGGAAAGGCACGCGCGCACGGCGTCGAGCACGCTGGGCGAGCGACCGCCGCGCGAGTTGCGCAGGGTCGCCACCTTATTGACGTTGACGCTCAGCCGCACCACGGGCGCCTCCGGTCGGTCACCCACGCTCACGTCAAACGACGCGCGGCGCGACCGACGAAGAAGGGCCCCATCTTCTCCATGAACTCGCCCGTCTGGCGCGTGCCGCGCATGCGCTGCACGACATGGGAGAGCGGGTGCAGCTCCTTGCCGATGAGCCCGATCAGGAACTCATTGTCGTTGGCGTCGAGGCCGTGACAGGCCAGGCGCACGTCATGGGCCAGATCCTGCTCGCCGTAGGCACGCCCGATGGCGCCATGCTCCTTCAGGATCGCCGCCTGCTCGCGCCCTTCCAGGCGATTGAAGGCGCCGATGCGCCGAAGGGGATACCAGATCGCCCACGGCCATGCCTCGTTGCACACCGTTTCGACCGGCCGCTGCAAGAGCCAAAAGCGCAGGTCGGGTTCGTAGCCGGTCGCGTACGAGCGCCCGATCATGGTGAAGTCTCGACGCGGCGAAAGCCCGCTGTCGCTGCCCAAGAGCGCCGGACGCACATTGTCGACGAAGTGCGTCGGGTCCTCACTCCAGGTCAGCACACCGATGCCGCGCGGCGAGTTCATGTCCTCGTAGATCACGGCCTGCACGCTGCGTTCCAGGAGCCCGCTGGCCACGCGATCGACGGCGCCGGCGGCATCGCTGCCCGGCTCCGCATCGAAGACCAGCAGCTGCATGAAAAGACGCGTTTCGAGCACCTGCGGATTGCCCGTGTGGTGCCCGGCCCGCTCCGAGACATCGACCGTCACAGCCCCGTCGCTACCCTTCCCATGTTCTGTCATCGTCTACCCTTCCGCCGGTTTGAGTCTGTAAATCGCCGCCTACCACTGCCCCACGTTGGGCATCGAGGTCCAGGGCTCGCGCGGTGGCAGTGCCTGCCCGCGTTGCAGAAGCTCGATCGAAATCCCATCCGGCGAGCGAACAAAGGCCATGCGCCCGTCGCGCGGCGGTCGATTGATGGTCACCCCTGCGTCCATCAGCCGCTGACATGCCTCGTATATATCCTCGACCGCGTAGGCCAGGTGCCCGAAATTGCGCCCGCCGTCATAGCCGGACTCATCCCAGTTGTGCGTCAGCTCCACCTGGGCCATCTCGTCGCCGGGAGCGGCAAGAAAGACGAGCGTGAAGCGCCCGGCCTCGTGGTCGTGACGCCGGAGCTCACGCAGGCCGAGCTTGTTGCAATAGAAGTCCAGCGACTGCTCCAAGTCACTGACGCGAACCATCGTGTGCAGATACTTCATCGACGCCTGTCTCGGGTCCATCCGACCACTGGCAACTGGGGGCGGCGATTGTCCCGTAGCCCACCGGCCTTGTAAACAACCGCTCCGGCGCGAGACGGCGCAGAGCTTCCTCCGCGCCGTTGTTCGCCCCAGACCGCACCCCGAGCCGCCCCATCCACGCTTGACCGGACCGCCGCCCTCGACTACCCCGACCGAGGTGCCGCGCGAACGGCTTTCGCACCACCGGAGCCCCCGCCCTTGGAAGAACTGATCGCCATGGTCTTGACCGCGCTGAAGGTCGTGATCTTCGTCGACGTGATCGCCAGCTGGGTGCTGCCCGACCCGAGCCGTTTCCCGCGCAACATCACCGGTCAGATCACCGATCCGCTCTACGCGCCGATTCGCGCCCTGATCAAACCCGAGAAGACCGGCGGCCTCGATCTATCACCGCTGCTGGTCCTGGTCCTGATCCAGTTCATGGAATCCACCCTGCACCGGGGCTTCTGAGCGGTCCGCTCGCCCTATCGGGGCCGCAGTCCCCCCGCGCCGCCGTCGGCGGCATTGGAAACCGACACAGCCTGGGAGCTGCCGTAGCCCAGCACGACCGTGAACGCGGGGATGCCGAGAAAGAACTCGCCGGCATTGCTGTGCTGGTCGCGGTCGAAGGGAACCGCCAGATCGAGGCGAAAGACCCCGCGATTGAACTGGGGAAACAGCAGCCTGAGGCCCAGCCCGGCCCCGTGGTGCAAACGAAACTCCGAAAGCCGCCGGTGCACGCTGCCGGAGTCGAAGAAGACCACGCCACCTAAATGAACCGTCGACAGCCGCCAGGGCAGCGTGCGGTACTCGAGATTCAGGACCGTGCGCGAACCGCCGACGACCTGGAAGTGACCGCTCGGGTAGCCGCGCAGGCCGCTGTCGCCCCCCAGCGACGCCACCGAGTTCGAGGTATCGCGCCGGCGCGCGGCATGGGAGGCCTTGAGTACCAGCCGACCGACCGGCCAGCGCGGCGTGGCCCCACGCAGCCCGAACGACAGCCCCTGGTCGACCACTTCGCCATCCTCGAGCCGCGAACCGGCATTGGCGTTGGCCGCCGCCATGGCCGAGCCCGCCGCCAGCGTGTAGCCCAGGGAGTAGCTCACGGTCATCGAGTCGCTGCTGGAGCCGAAGGCCCTGAGCGGAAAAGCCATCGCCATGCCCGCGCTCGGCCCCAGCGTCAGCGTCTCGGTTTGACCGAAGGTGTCGAGGTCCCGGAAGTTCTTGAAGCGCGGCAAAAACAGGTTGTAGCTGATCGACGGGTAGACCTGACGCCGCGCCCGCGGCAGCAGCTGGCGCTCGAAGTCCTCGCGCAGCTCGGGCGCCAACATGGTCTCGGCGTTGGGCTCCACCTCGCGCGCGGCGGCGCCGAGCCCCAGCGACACGCTCTGCTTGTAGTTGCCGCCGTGACGGTAGGTCAGGGAGCTGCTCGCCGCCACATTGCGATCCCGCCAGACCCCGCGCACGCACTCGGGCGCCGCCTCTTCACATGCCTCGGGTCCGTCGTTGGTCAGCCGAAAGCTTTGGACCTCGGCGCCGCGCAGGATGCGCGCCACGTAGACCGCGTAGCGCAGCGACACCCCGTAGCCCCAGCGCTGCGCCAGGTTGTAAAGCGGCCGCCCCAGGCTCAGCGCCCCCTGACTTCCCTCGGCTCGGCCGCTGTCGCGATTGAAGATCACGTCAAAGGATTCCCACAGCGACAGCCGCCCTCCAAAAAGGCGCGGGTCGTAGTAGGCCTCTCCCAGGCTGAAGGCCTTGGGATCGATGTCGAAGCGGGCGCTGGCCTGCTTGTCGAGTCCGAAAAGGTTGCGCTCGGTCAGCTGCAGGGTGAGTTGAAAAGCATCGCCCACACCCTCGAAGCCCACCTCGGTCCGCAGGCTCCACAGGTCCCGGGTGTAAACGAAGAGACCCACCTCGTCGGGCCGCTCGGTCCGCACCGCCAGGATGCGCACCAGCGCGAAGACCGCCAGCGACCGCAGGTTGCGCATGCTCTCTTCCACCAGCGCCTGCGAGTAGCGGTCACCGACCCCCAGCAAGAGTTCCCGCTCGATGACGATCGGTCGCGTCTTCATGTGTAGGATATTCGGCCATGTCGGCGCCGCCTTTGGCAGCGCGATGGGCACAAGCAGCTCCTCTCCCTTGAAGACCGGGTCGCCCCAGAGCTTCACGAAAGCCACGCGCTTGCCCTCCGGAGAGGGGTGCAAAACGTGCCCTCGCTCACTTACCGCCTGACGCGCCTGGTCGAGCTCGAAGCTCTCCGAATGCCCCTGCCCCCGCGCCACTCCCGGCACAGCAGTCGCCAGCAGGCACAGCGCCCAAACGCCCCACGGCAACCTCCCAGCGCGCCCACAAGCCATTGAAATCAAAGGGTAATTCCCGCTTCTGGGCGACTCTGGCCGACGCGATTTTGGGCGCTCGGAATGCGGGTTGCCCGACCGGGTGAATATCAGCATGCTACGCGCGTCTCATCAGCCGACAACCCACTCCAAAGGAGCGGAAGGAATGCGCAAAGCCATCGCCTGTACCCTGATTCTGGCCTTCGCAATGGCCATCCCGGGCAGCACCAGTCCGGCCCAAGCCAAGGCCAAGAACCTCATCCGAATCGCGACCCTGGCGCCGCGCAACACCGATCTCACCCGGGGCTTTCAAAAGATTGACCAGGGCCTGAAGACCGCCACCAATGGAGAGTGGGGCATCCGCCTCTATCCCAGTGGCGTGGCCGGTGATGAAAAAGACGTGATCCGCAAGATGCGCGTCGGCCAGATGGACGCCTCGATCGTGACCACCACGGGCCTGGCGCAAATCGTGCGCGAGGTCGCGGTGCTCAACGCCCCCGGCGTCATCACCAACTACACGGAACTGGAGCGCGTCCAGAAGTCCATGAACAAGGAGTGGGAGCAGACGTTCGAAAAGAGCGGCTTCAAGCTCATCTCCTGGGGTGAGAGCGGCCAGTACCGCTACTTCTCCAAGGCCCCGGTCACGCGCCCCGGCGACCTCAAGAACATGCGCCCCTGGCTGTGGCCCGAGAGCCACGTCATGAAGGAGATCTACAAGGCCGTCGGCGCCAACGGCGTGCCCCTGGGCCTGCCCGAGGTCTACGGCGCCCTGCAGACCAAGATGATCGACGCCGTCATCGCCACCTCGCTGGCCCTGGTGGCCCTGCAGTGGCACTCCAAGCTCGACCACGTCACCAACGAGACCAGCGGCGTGCTGCTCGGCGCCATGATCATGAACAGCAAGAAGTGGGAGTCGATCCCGGCCGACGTGAAGAGCACCCTCGAGGAGGAGATCCGCAAGAACACCGAGGGCGACTCCAAGAGCGTGCGCAAGAACGACCTGCGCGCCTACAAGAAGCTGCTCAAGCGCGGCTACACGGGCACCAACTACTCGGCCCAGGGCAAGAAGGAATACGACGACATGTCCGCCACCGTGCGCAAGCGCATGACCGGCCGCGTCTACCCCCAGGCCCTGCTCGACCGCGTCATCAAGATCGCTCGCGGCGGCTGAGGCCAGCTGAACCCAGGGCGACCCGCTCACCAGCAAACGCCGGAGCCAACGGTTGGCTCCGGCGTTTTTCATTTAAACGCTACTCGGCCGCATCGTCCGAGGACTCCACGTAGAGCGCTCCACCAGCCTCCTGAAACTCGCGCGCTTTTTGCGCCAGGCCCGCCTCGCGCTCGGCGTCGCGCACATCCTGGGTGAGCTTCATGGAGCAAAAGTGGGGTCCGCACATGGAGCAGAAGTGGGCCTTCTTGGCGGCGTCGGCTGGCAGTGTCTCGTCGTGGAACGCATAGGCGGTCTCGGGATCCAGCGAGAGGTTGAACTGATCCTCCCAGCGAAACTCGAAGCGCGCCTTGCTCAGTGCATCATCGCGCGCCTGAGCGCCGGGATGCCCCTTGGCCAAGTCGGCGGCGTGGGCGGCGATCTTGTAAGCGATGACGCCGTCCTTGACGTCCTTGCGGTTGGGCAGCCCCAAGTGCTCCTTGGGCGTGACGTAGCAGAGCATGGCGCAACCGAGCTGGCCGATCATGGCCGCACCGATGGCCGAGGTGATGTGGTCATAGCCGGGCGCGATGTCGGTGGTCAGCGGCCCCAGCGTGTAAAAAGGCGCCTCGTGGCAAGCCTCGAGCTGGCGCTGCATATTCTCGGCGATGCGGTGCATGGGCACGTGCCCCGGGCCCTCAATCATGACCTGCACGTCATGGCTCCAGGCGATGCGCGTCAGCTCCCCGAGCGTCTCCAGCTCGGCGAATTGGGCTTCGTCGTTGGCGTCGGCAATGCTGCCCGGGCGCAGCCCATCTCCCAGTGAAAACGCGATGTCGTAGCGCTTCATCAACTCACAGATGCGCTCGAAGTTCGTGTAGAGGAAGTTTTCCTGGTGGTGGTGCAAGCACCACTTGGCCATGATCGAGCCGCCCCGCGACACGATACCGGTGACGCGCTCGGCGGTCAGCGGGATATGACTCAAGCGCACGCCGGCGTGGATCGTGAAGTAGTCCACGCCCTGCTCTGCCTGCTCTTCGAGCGTCTCCATGAAGGTGTCGATGTTCAACGCCTCGACCTTGCCACCCACCTTCTCAAGCGCTTGGTAGATGGGCACGGTGCCGATGGGCACCGGCGAGTTGCGCAAAATCCACTCGCGTGTCTCGTGGATCTGACGGCCGGTGGAGAGATCCATCACGGTATCGGCCCCCCAGCGCGTCGCCCAGCGCAGCTTCTCCACCTCTTCGTCGATGGACGAGGCGATGGCCGAGTTGCCGATGTTGGCGTTGATCTTCACCAGGAAGGCGCGCCCGATGATCATCGGCTCCAACTCGGGGTGCCGGACATTGGCCGGGATGATGGCGCGGCCCGCGGCCACCTCGCTGCGCACGAACTCGGGCTCGACCCCTTCGCGCAGGGCCACAAAGCGCATCTCCTCGGTGATCTCGCCGCGCCGCGCGTAGTGCATCTGGCTGACGTTTTCGCCACCGGCCTGGGCGCGCCGGGCGATCCACGGGGCGCGCCGCGGCGGCAGCCCCTGTCGCGGGTCGCTGCCCTCGGGACCGCTGGTGTCGTAGACCTCGAGGCTGCCGTGATCGCCGCTCAGCTCGATCTCGCGGCAGGGCACCTCGAGTTCCCCCCGCAGCCGCTTGCGCGAACGCGGAAAGCTCTCGGCCAGGGGCGCACCGGCCGCGACCTGGCCCGGTTGTCCGGCAGCGTCGCGAAAATCGGCACCGGGGGATGCCCCCGTGGACAGGACCTCGAGGCTCTTGTGCTGCTGACTCATGGGCTGGCGCTCCTCCGCAGCTCGCCGCCGGATCCGCCCGGCCCTGCTGCTCGACGCCCGCACTATAAGGCAAGCGCCCGGAATGTCCCGAGTCCGTGTCTCATGAATTCTGATGCGCCTGTAAAATTGCGCCGTAAGAAAATCATGTTGACTCCCTGCGACGGCGCCTTACGTTGCGCGCGCCGGACTACCGAGCCCCGTCCGCGATCCCCCATGGAGGCGGGGCGCGGACATTGGGCCGTGATCCCCTGACCGAGACGGAGACTCCCAACCATGAAGATTCGCCCCCTGCAGGACCGAGTGCTGGTCAAACGCATCGCCGAGGAAAACAAGACCGCCGGCGGCATCATCATTCCCGACACCGCCAAGGAAAAGCCCGCCGAGGGCGAAATCGTGGCCGTCGGCAGCGGCCGCGTCAGCAAAGAAGGCAAGGTCACGCCCCTCGATGTCAAAGAGGGCGACCGTGTGCTCTTCGGCAAGTACAGCGGCAGCGAGGTCAAGCTCGATGGCGAGGAGCTGCTGATCATGCGCGAGGACGACATCCTGGCCGTAGTGACCAAAAAGTAGTGACCAAGAAATAGCCCGCATCAGCGGATCAACACGATCAACATCAGAGAGCAACGAGGAACAACAGCAATGAACGCGAAGGATATTTCCTACTCCACCGTCGCCCGCGACAAGATCCGCGCCGGGCTCGACAAGCTCGCCAACGCGGTGAAGGTCACGCTCGGCCCCAAGGGCCGCAACGTCGTCATCGAGAAGAGCTTTGGCGCCCCCGTCGTCACCAAGGACGGCGTCACCGTCGCCAAGGAGATCGAGCTCGAGAATCGGTTCGAGAACATGGGCGCCCAGATGGTACGCGAGGTCGCCTCCAAGACCTCCGACGTGGCCGGCGACGGCACCACCACCGCCACCGTACTGGCCCAGGCCATCTTTCATGAGGGCAGCAAGCTGGTCGCCGCCGGGCACAACCCGATGGCCGTCAAGCGCGGCATCGACGCGGGCGTCGAAGCCATGGTCGCCAAGCTCGCCAAGATCGCCAAGTCCACCAAGGACCCGCGCGAGATCGCCCAGGTCGGCACTATCAGCGCCAACAACGACGAGACCATCGGCAACATCATCGCCGAAGCCATGGAGAAGGTCGGCAAGGAAGGCGTGATCACCGTCGAAGAGGCCAAGGGCCTGGAGACCACCCTCGACGTCGTCGAGGGCATGCAGTTCGACCGCGGCTACCTCTCACCCTACTTCGTGACCAACGCCGAGCGCATGGAAGCCGAGCTCGAGGAGCCCTTCATTCTCGTCTGCGAGAAGAAGATCACCAACATGAAGGACTTGCTGCCGGTGCTCGAGGGCGTAGCCCGGGCGCAGCGGCCGCTGCTGATCCTCGCCGAGGACATCGAGGGCGAAGCCCTGGCCACGCTGGTGGTCAACAAGCTGCGCGGCACCCTCAACACCGTCGCCGTCAAGGCGCCGGGCTTCGGCGACCGCCGCAAGGAGATGCTCAAGGACATCGCGATCCTGACCGGCGCCCAGGTGGTCAGCGAGGATCTGGGCATCAAGCTCGAAAACCTCACCCCGGCCGAGCTCGGCACCGCCAAGCGCGTGAGCGTCAGCAAGGACGCCACCACCATCGTCGACGGCGCCGGCAAGAAGCCCGATATCAAGGGCCGCATCGAGACCATTCGCCGCCAGATCGAGGAGACCACCAGCGACTACGACCGCGAGAAGCTCCAGGAGCGTCTGGCGAAGCTGGTCGGCGGCGTGGCCGTGATCCACGTGGGCGCGGCCACCGAGGTCGAGATGAAGGAAAAGAAGGCGCGCGTCGAGGATGCCCTCAACGCCACCCGCGCCGCCATCGAGGAGGGCATCGTCGCCGGCGGCGGCGTCGCTCTTCTGCGCTGCCAGAGCGCGCTCGACAGCCTCGACCTCGACCAGGAGCAGATGGGCGGCGTGCGCGTGCTGCGCCACGCGGTCGAAGAGCCGCTGCGTCAGATCGCTCAGAACGCGGGCGTCGAAGGCGCCATCGTCGTCGAGAAGGTGCGCTCTTCCAAGGGCGGCGCCGGCTACAACGCCGCCACCGGCGAATACACCGACCTGATCAAGGCCGGCGTCATCGACCCGGCCAAGGTGGTGCGCTGCGCCCTACAGAACGCCTCGTCGGTCGCGGGCCTGATGCTCACCACCGAGGCCATGATCGCCGAGAAGCCGAAGGACGAGAGCGGCGGCGGCGGCGGTGCCCCCGACATGGGCGGCATGGGCGGCATGGGCGGCATGGGCGGCATGGGCGGCATGATGTAGTAGGCCCTGGGCCCCCCCCTTCGGACGCCGGGTCGCGAAAGTGGCCCGGCGTTCGCTTTTTTGGCACACAACCCCGGCTCCCCATGCGGCGAAATCGGCTTGCACTGTTCACGGTCCTCACGGTCCTGCTCAGCCTGCTGGCAGTGATCCACGACTACTTCGCCCAGCGCTTGCTTCGCGACACCGCCCTGCCCGAGCCCTGGCTCGAGCTGGGCACGACGGCCCTGTTCGTCGCGGCGCTGACGATGGTGGCCCACCCGGTCGCCGAGCGCTCCATCGGACCCGCCGTGGGACGCATTCTGGGCTGGCCGGCCTACCTGTGGATGGGCACGGCCTTCTTCCTTTTGCTGGGACTGTCGGCCACCGATCTGCTGCTCTGGCTCGAGGGCGCAGGCGGCGTCGAAGTGGCCCGCCTGCGGGCTCTAATCGTGGTCTCGCTCACCGCCGTGGCCGTCCTCGTGAGCGTGGCCTCAGGGGTGCGTTCACCCGCGGTCAAGCGTGTCGAGCTGGAGCTACCGGGCTGGCCGCAGGCCCTCGACGGCTACCGCGTGGTGCAGCTGAGCGACATTCACATCGGCTCGCTGATCGGCAAACGCTTTGCGGAACGCCTGGTCGAGCGCTGCAACGCGCTGGCACCGGACCTGCTGGCGATCACGGGCGACCTGGTGGACGGCAGCGTGCACCATCTGGGTGATCAGGTCTCACCCTTCGGCCGGCTCCAGGCCCGCGACGGTGTTTACTTCTGCACGGGCAACCACGACCACTACTCGGGCGCGGCCCGCTGGAGCCAGCGCCTGGCCGAACTGGGTATCCAGGTGCTGCGCAACCGCCGCGTGACGGTTCAGGCTGCCCCCGGACGCGCCGACGCATGCTTCGAGCTCGCGGGTGTCGACGACATCACCAGCCGCCGGGCTGGCGGCGGAGGCCACGATCTGGAAGCCGCCCTGGAGGGCTGGGATGGGAAATCTCCGCTGCTGCTCTTGGCCCACAACCCCCTGAGCTTTGAGCACGCCAGCCGCCGCGGGGTCCACCTGCAACTCTCGGGGCATACCCATGGCGGCCAGATCTGGCCATTCGGCTACCTGGTACGGCTGCAGACCCGCTTTGTCGGAGGGCACTACCGGAACGGGACCTCCCAACTTTACGTCAGCCTCGGTACGGGCTATTGGGGTCCGCCGATGCGGCTTTTGGCCCCATCGGAAATTACTGAGGTGGTGCTCAGGTCAGCGTAATTTTTGAGTTCTAGCTCACAATCTGTGGTGCGGAGGCGCCCCCGGCCTCCTGGAAAGAGGTGTGGTTTCGATGATTTACAATATTTACGGCAGGGTGCTTGATCAGCGCCTGGGATCTGTGCGAATAACGGACACTATGTACAGGCGTGTGGTCAGTGGTCTTTCAGTCCTGGTTTTCGGTTTGCTACCCCTCGTGGCCGCCTGCGGCGACGACAGCGGCGGCAGCGGCAACGGCGGCAGCGGAGCAGGTGGGGCCTGCACTGCTCCTGGCACGGAAAGTTTGCCCACGTTGGGCCCCACCGACCCCTGCGCGGGTGTCGCCGCGGGCTGTAACGGTGCCGGCCAGGACGCGGTGGCGATCTGCGGCGCCAACGGCATGTGGGGTGCGTGCATGTGCAAGCTACGCAACAACTGCGGCAACGGCATCGTCGATCCTGGCGAGGACTGCGATGGCGCGAACACCGCCGGTCAGAGCTGCCCGGGCCTGGGCTTCGGCGGCGGCACCTTGACCTGTGGGCCCACCTGCATGTTCAACACCACCATGTGCATCACGGGCACGGGCACGGGCGTGGCCGGCGCGGGCGGCTGAGCCCGAAGCTGTCGCCCACCCGAGGGCGACGCCTCGATGCCGAAAAAGGCCGCGGACTCCCGCGGCCTTTTTCGTTTGCCGGAGCTTCCGCCCAAAGCACCACCTCGGCGCAGGTAGATTTGCCGGGGCGCCCCGTTTTCAGCTATTCGTGCAGCGCCCAGTCGTACCGTCGTAACGGGCCACGATCGTGACCACGACCCCAGAGACCCCAAGCCGCGCTTTTACCTACGCCGGCGTCTTCCTGGTGGCACAGGCGACGCTGATGCTGGAGATCCTGCTGACGCGCATCACCAGCGTCAGCGCCTGGTACCACCTGGCCTTCTTCGTGATCTCGCTGGGCATGCTGGGCATGACCGCCGGCGCGGTGCTGATCTTCCTGTGGCCGCGCCTCTTCGAAGACGCCGATGTTCCGAGCCGGCTGCACCAAAGCGCCCTGGGCTTCGCCCTGTCGATCCCCTGCGGCGTCGCCTTCACCCTGGCGCTACCACTGTCGCCGGTCTCCGATTTCATGAGCTTTTTGGCGCTGCTGGTCACCGGCGCCGCCCTGGCCGCCCCCTTCATCCTCGGGGGCATCACCCTGACCCTGGCGCTGACCCGCGCCGGACTGCCCCCGGGCCTGGTCTACGGCGTCGATCTGACCGGAGCGGCCGCCGGATGCGCCGTGATCATCCCGCTGCTCGACGCCGTCGACGCGCCCAGCGCCGCGATCCTCTGCGGCGCCGTGGCCGCGCTCTCGGCCTGGGCCTTCGCCCGCGCCAACGGCCGCCCGAGCCGCGCCGCGCCCCTGACCGCCGCCCTGCTCTTCGCAGCCGCCATCGCCAACACCAGCGCCCCGTCGCCACCGCTGCGGCCGGCATGGGTCAAGGGCAAGCTCGAGGATCCCTCGCTGCACATCTTCAGCCGCTGGAATACCTACTCGCGCGTCACCGTGGGCAAGAGCGCCGAAGGCCCGCCGACCTTCTGGGGCAAGGGCCGCCACACGCCTCCCGAGATCCTCGCTCCCATCGAGCAGCGCATGCTCGAAATCGACGGCGCCGCCGGCACCGTGATGGCCCGCTTCGGCAAGGACCTCAGCGACCACGCCTACCTGGCCTGGGACATCACCGCCACCGCCCACAACCTGCGCCCCAGTGGTCCCGCCGCCGTGATCGGCGTCGGTGGCGGCCGCGACGTGCTCGAAGCCGCCCGCGTCGGCCACAAGCCCGTGGTCGCCGTGGAGCTCAACGATCTAATCGTGGACCTTCACGAAAAAGAGATGCGCGACTTCTCGGGCCTGATGCAGATCGACGGCCTTACGCTGGTGCGCGACGAGGCCCGCAGCTACATGGCGCGCGACACCATGCGCTACCAGGTGATCACGATGTCGCTGATCGACACCTGGGCCTCCACCGGAGCCGGGGCCTACAGCCTGTCGGAAAACGGCCTCTACACCGCCGATGCCTGGGGCGTCTTCCTCGACCGCCTGGACGAGGGCGGCATCTTCACCGTCTCGCGCTGGTACTTCATGGACTCGCCGGGTGAGACCGCGCGCATGCTCGCTCTGGCCATGGAAGCGGTGTGGTCGCGCGGCGCGGTCAACCCCCAGCTTCATATCGTGCTCTTGCAGACCGAGTTCATCTCGACGCTGCTGCTCAGCCCCACACCCTTCTCGATGGCCGACATCGACCGAATCCAGGAAGTCTGCGTGGCCAAGGGCTTCAACATGTTGATGACCCCGCGCAAGTCCCCGGTGCATCCGATGCTGCGCGGCGTCGCCGCCCAACCCACGCGTCAGGCCCTCCGCGAATACACCAGCAGCCAGCGCCTCGATCTCACGCCGCCCACCGACGAGCGCCCCTTCTTTTTCAATATGCTCAAGCCGGGCGATTGGCTGCGTTCGCGGGCGGAGATGGACAAACTCGACTACGGGTTCTTGGGCAACCTGCAGGCCACCCAGACCCTGCTCTACGCGACCCTGGTAAGCCTCTTGCTGACGCTGCTGACCCTGGCCTTTCCCCTGGCCAGCCGCTTCCGCCAGCTGGCCGCCTTCGACCGGCGCGACGTGGCCGCGGCCCTGGCCTATTTTGCGCTGATCGGCCTCGGCTTCATGTTCGTGGAGATGGGCCTTTTGTCGCGACTGAGCGTCTTTCTCGGCCATCCCACACTGGCGCTGGCGGTCTTGCTCGGGGGCATCATCTTCTTCACCGGCATGGGCAGTCTGCTCAGCGCGCACATCGACCCCTCAGACCGCCGCTGGGCCCGCAGCTATCCCCTGATCCCGGCGCTGCTGGTGCTGATCGCAGGCGCCGTGATGCAGCCGCTGATGCAGACCCTGCAGAGCAGCGGCGCACCCATGCGCATCGCCGCCAGCCTGGCGCTCATCGCACCGCCGGCCCTGGGCCTGGGCCTGTGCTTTCCCCTGGGCCTTTCGCTGGTCGAGCGGCTCGAGGCCGCGCGCGCCGGTGGCAGCGCCGAGCATCCGCGCCTGGGCCCGTGGCTGTGGGGCATCAACGGCGCCTTTGGCGTTTGCGCCAGCGGCCTGGGCCTGGGCACCTCGATGGTCTGGGGCGTGCAGACCACGCTGGCCGTGGGCGCCTGCTGCTATCTGGTGCTGCCGCTGCTCAGCGATCGCCTGGCGCGCGCCGGCGGAAGCTAATAGCTTGTTTTAGTCATCCTTGCGGCGGTCGATCAGGAAGTTCAGCAGCCCCAGTAGCACGCTCAGGAGCAACGCCGCCGTCCAGGTGCGGATCGTAAAGCCGTGCAGGATCCCCGCGGTCCACTTCAGCAAGATCGTGTGAACGATCACGGGCACCAGAAAGAAGAAGAGCCCCAGCGTCAGGATGCCCGGCACAATCGCCAGCAGCCCAACCACGGCCGAAAGCAGCCAGCCCACCACCACGTAGAGTAGGCCATACATCAGAGCCGCGCGCACGGCGTCACCGATGCCGCCGACGGAAACCCCGCCGATGAGCTGCGGCGAAACTGCGATCGTGAGCGACACCAACACCAATTTGGTCAGTAGGCGCTTCATGGTTCCCCTGTGTGCGAGGCGCGCTTGTGTTCAAGGGCGCCCATGGCGTCGCGGTCCAGCGCCTTGACCAGCTGGCCCATCTTGGGATGCTCTGGCTCCAGGTCGGGCTCCAGGCCGTGGTCGCGCAGGGCCTCACTGGTCACCGGCCCGATCGAAGCCACGAGCACGCGCTCGCCCAGGGCGGCCATGAGCTGTTCGCGCAGGCCAAGCCGCTCGGCCACCTGCAGCAGGTGATCGATCTGACGCGCACTGGTCACCGTGACCGCATCGGCCTCACCGCGGCACAGAAGCTCCACCGCGCGTTCCAGCGGTGCCGTGTCCTCGGGCAACCGCCAGGCGTAGATCGGGACCCGATGAACCTCAGCGCCCTGGGCCTTGAGGCCCGAGAGCAGCGCGTCGTTGGGCCGCCCGTACTCCTGCACCCACAGGCGCTGACCTGCAAGCCCAAGCGAGCGGCAAAGCGCGAGCAGCTCGCGGTAGGTGTTGGGCTCGGGCGCCACCGCCGTCGCGCGCAGGCCCATGGCACGCAGCACGGCGGCCGGTTTGGGCCCGCGGCACAGGAGCTTCAACCGCGACAGGGCCTCGCGCACCCGGTCGCTGTCGTGGGCGGCCTCCAACACGTCAAAAAGGCGGCGCGCTCCCACGCCGGTCAGCAACACAAGGCCGTCGCAGCCGCCCGCGAGCAAGACGCGACCGAAGTCCAGCGCTTGCACCTGATCGCCGAGCGCCACCTCGCGCATGCTCGGCGCCCGGATCGGGACCATGCCGCGACGCTCGAGTAGGCTCGCCATCTCGAGTTCGCGGCGACTCTCCAAGCTGATCACTCGCAGCGAGACTTGCACGCCCATCGATCGCTACGGTAGCGCCCTTGGCAGCGACTCGATAGTGCGCAGGCGCCGCCACGTCGCCTGCGGTAGAGCCTGCGCGGGTCGTCGTGAGCTGCAAGCCGCAGGTCGGCGCCGCAGCTGGACCCGAGACGGCCCGCGCAGGCAGCAGCGCCGCTTGCACCCCCCAGGTGGCTGTGGGAGCTTGGCGCCGCCGTGACTGCCGCCCTCAAGATCGTCTACGGCGTGGTCGCCTTTCGCGTGCGCAAGCTGGAGATGGCCAACCTGGCCGGCGCGCTCGCGATCATGCTGGTACTGCGCATGGGCCCGGCCGAAGCCCTGGTGCGCGGCCTGTTTGCGGCCCTGCTCAATATTCTGATCTACCTCAACAACGACTACCTGGACGTGGCCATCGACCAACGCGCCCCCGACAAGGACGCGGGCAAGGTGGCCTACATGCGCGCGCACATGGCCCAGGCCCGGACGGCCCAGTGGCTGCTGCTGGTGATCCTGGTCGCCATGGCGCTGCTGGGCGAGCCCGATCTGCTGTTGCCGCTGATCGCCGGTGGCGGCATCTGCGTGGCCTACTCGGCGCGTTTGAAGCACATGCCGGGCCTCGACATCCTGGCGATGGCGCTATGGGGCGTGGCCATGCCCCTATGCGGTAGTCACGCAGACAGCACCCTGGGCTGGCTGCTCGCGCTGCAGCTGGGTCTCATCTCCGCGGTCTTTGAGTCGATCCAGGTGATCCGCGACCACGATACCGACGCCGCGCTCGCGGTGCGCACCAGCGCGGTGGCGATGGGAGTGCCGCGCACGCTCTGGCTGGCCCGCGGGCTGATGGTGCTGGCCAGCGCCTACGCGGCCGTCACGCTGCATCCGGCCGCCGGCGGGGTCATGCTGCTGAGCCCCCTCATCCCCTTCAAGACGCAACGGGCCGCGGGCTACTGGACCGCCGTCAAGCTGGTGCTGGGCGTCGGCTTCGTGGTCGCCTGCGCCCTTTGCTACGTGCAGGCCGGCAGCCAGGGGTTGTGGCTCCGGGTGGACGCGGGCGCCAGCCTCTTTGGGGCCACGCCATGAACCCCAGCCAAAGCGAAGTGCTTGTGATCGGCGCCGGACCCGCGGGAGCGGCGGCGGCCACGGTGCTGGCCCGGGCCGGCGTCGACGTGGTGGTGGTCGACCGCGCCCGCTTCCCACGCGACAAGATCTGCGGCGACGCCCTCAGCAATGGCGCCATGGACCGGGTCGACGAACTCGGCGCAGGCGAGGCCGTGCGCACCGGCCCCCACGCCATCGTCACTCGCGGCGAAGCGGTCTTCCCCGATGGCCACCGCCTCGGTCGGGACTACGGGCGCCCCGGCTACATCGTGCCGCGGCTGGCCCTCGACGCGGCACTGGTCGACGCGGCCGCCGCCGCTGGCGCCGAGATTCGCCAGGGCCTCGGCGTGCGCGGGCTGCGCACCGAGGGCGGCACCGTGGTCGGCGCCCACGGCCCCCAGTTCGAGCACCGCGCCAGAATCGTCATCGCGGCCGACGGCCATGGCTCGCTAGGCCTGGCGCCCCTGGGCCGACAGCGACCTCGCGGCAAGTACCTGGGCGTTGCGGCGACCGCCTACATGCGCGGCATTACCATGCCCCACGGCCCCGGCGTGGCCGACCACTACTTCGAACGCGAACTCGAGTGCGGCTACGGCTGGATCTTTCCAGCGGTCGAAGGCGTGGCCAACATGGGCGTCTACCAGCGCTCGGATGGCTACAAGCGCGGTGGGCTCGCCCTGCGCGAGGCCCTCGACGACTTCATCGCGCGCCATCCCGAGCGCTTCGCAGGCGCCGAAATCGTCGGCAAGGTGCGCAGCTGGCCCCTGCCCCTGGGACCTGTGCCCGGAGCGGCCGCCGGCTCGGGCCTGATGCTGGTGGGCGACGCGGGCGGCTTCATCGACCCGCTCTCCGGCGAGGGCATCTGGCAGGCCCTGTTCACGGGCATGGCCGCCGGGCGCATCGCCGCCCAGGCGCTGACCCAGGGCGGCCTCGCACCCGAGCACTGCGCGCGCTACGACGCCGAGTGCGAGCGCCATGTGGGCAGCGCCAGCCGTGGCAAGGCCCGGGCCCAGGAAGCGATGCGCCTGATCGTCGGCAGCGGCATCTATCGGCTGCCGCCCGTGCGCGCGGCGCTTGGCTGGGCCTACCGCAGACGCTCCTTCGAGGTGACCAAGGCCTGAGCGGCGGGCCAAGCGGGCCGGCAGGCCCCGGCTCTCGGCCGTTGACATGCCGGACTTGTCAATCCTACTGTTATTGGCCACTATTGCAATTGAAATTCGTTTTCAATAACTTCCATGCCCGCTCTTTCACATCGATACCTCCCGCTTTTCTTCTGCTGCAGCGCCCTACTGAGCTCACCGGCCCGGGCCCAGCAGCCCGACACTCCCGCGCCTTCGGCGGCAGAAAGCAGCCCTGAGCCGCCTGCGACCGAAGTGCAGCAGGTTCCGGACAACGCCGCGCCGTCTCCCACGGGCCCGGCTGGGAGCGAAGCCGAGGTCTCCCCGACAGCTGCTGCGGAAGCGCCCACGGAAACAGGCTCCCAGGCCGCCCCCGAGGCGACACCCCCAGCGCCGGCCGCTGAGCCCACCGAGCCCACCGAGCCCACCACGACGAGCGAGGGCCCGGTACTCGATCTGCCCGAAGACGCCGAGGCCCAGGCAGGATGGGCCCCACCGGCAGACGCCGCACCGGCCGCCGATCGGCCCGCAGCCGTGGATATGACCCGCGGCCTCAAGCAGGCACGCCTGGACAGCCCCACCGGCGTCGGTGGCTACGCCGAGCTGCACTACAACCTCAAAAACCTCGACGACGACGCCGCGCGCCAGAGCGAACTCGACATGCACCGCCTGGTCGCCTTCCTGGCCAAGCGCTTCGGCGAGCAGCTGAGCTTCTACGCCGAGATCGAAGTCGAGCACGCCCTGGCCAAGCCCGGAAGCCCGGGACAGGTCGGCATCGAGCAAGCCACCTTTGACTACTTGCTCATCGGCCAGCAGCTGGGCGTGCGGGCAGGCATCGTGCTTGTGCCGATGGGCATCATCAACCAGTGGCACGAGCCGCCCATCTTCCACGGCGTCGAGCGCCCCATCATCGAGTCGACCATCATCCCGAGCACGTGGCGCGAAGGGGGCGTGGGCATCTTCGGCGAGGCCGTCGAGGGCCTGCGCTACGAACTCTACCTGGTCGGCGGCCTCAATGCCGCTGGCTTCCGCATCCAGGACGGCATCCGCGGCGGCCGCCAGAGCGTAGCCAACGCACGCGCCGATGGCCTGGCCCTGACCGGCCGCGTGGAGCTGGAGCCATCACTCGGGGTCGTGGCGGGCATCTCCGGTTACTTCGGCCTGGCCGGCCCCAATGCCGACTTCTACGACGCGGCCGGGTCAGGATTGGAGCTGGACGTGCCCGTGCTGGGCCTGTCGGCCGACGTCCGCGGCCGCTACAAGGGCTTCGAGGGGCGCGCGGTATTCGCCCACTTCTCGATTGGCGACAGCGCTCTTTTGCGGCAGGCAGCTGACGTCAACGGCGACCCCCTGGGCATTGATGTGGGCTCCCGCGCGCTCGGCCTCTACGGAGAAATCGCCTACGACGCCCTGCACCTGCTCGAGACCGAGCACCAACTGCTGCCCTTCGTGCGCGTCGAGCGCTACGACCCGGTCGCCGCCGTGGACGGCCGCGAAGAAAGCGACGAAGACAAAGCCCTGGCCGCCACCGCCCTGATCCTGGGCCTGAGCTACCGGCCCATCCCCCAGGTCATCTTCAAGTTCGATTTCATCCGCCGCAACCACGACGCGGGCGGTGACGACTCGAGCGAAATCAACCTGGGCGTCGGCACGATGTTCTAGGAGACTGGTGTCAAACGAAGCCTTTTCCCGTCTCAGGAAGAAAGTCGCGGCTCGGCTGTCCGCAGGGCGGAGCCCTCGGGCGGAAGGCTGAGGGGTGAAAATCGGCTGCCGAGCAGGCCGCG